>VOFH01004222.1_pt1:195000-282073 | contig 282073 bp, 336 predicted proteins | sample 5384091 | NCBI WGS metagenome assembly VOFH01 (sample SAMN12384727, study PRJNA508395) | human gut metagenome | isolation source: healthy gut G | host: Homo sapiens
GGTTATGGACTGCATAAGCGAGTTGATTCGTTAATGGAACGGTCCTGGGAAGACCGGCCAGAGAGGGTGAAAGTCTCGTACACGAAAACGATAGGCAGCGGCAGGATCCAGAGTACCACGAGACACGTGAAACCTTGTGGGAAGTCGGGGGACCACCCCCAAGGCTAAATACTCCTTAGTGACCGATAGCGCATAGTACTGTGAAGGAAAGGTGAAAAGGACCCCGGGAGGGGAGTGAAAGAGAACCTGAAACCCTGTGTTTACAAGCTGTGGAAGCACGTTAAGGTGCAACCGCGTACTTTTTGTAGAACGGTCCGGCGAGTTGCGGATGCTGGCGAGGTTAAGGAGTAAAGCTCCGGAGCCGAAGCGAGAGCGAGTCTTAATAGGGCGTAAAGTCAGCATGTGCAGACCCGAAACCGGGTGACCTATCCATGTCCAGGTTGAAGTTCCCGTAAAAGGAATGGAGGACCGAACGCACATCCGTTGAAAAGGGTGGCGATGAGGTGTGGATAGGGGAGAAATTCCAATCGAACCCGGAGATAGCTGGTTCTCCTCGAAATAGCTTTAGGGCTAGCCTCGTATTAGTTTAGCGGAGGTAGAGCACTGAATTTCCTAGGGGGCGTCAAAGTCTACCGAAGAATATCAAACTCCGAATGCCGCATAAATGATGTACGGGAGTCAGACTGCACGAGATAAGTTGGGTAGTCAAAAGGGAAAGAGCCCAGACCTACAGCTAAGGTCCCAAAGTGTGTGTTAAGTGGAAAAGGATGTGGGATTTCGAAGACAACTAGGATGTTGGCTCAGAAGCAGCCACACATTCAAAGAGTGCGTAATAGCTCACTAGTCGAGAGGTCCTGCGCCGAAAATGTCCGGGGCTAAAACACAACACCGAAGCTTAGGAATGTAAATATACATTGGTAGAGGAGCATTCTTAAAGAGACGAAGCAGTACCGATAAGGAGCTGTGGATTTTTAAGAAGAGAGAATGCCGGAATGAGTAGCGAGATGGAGGTGGGAATCCTCCAGGCCGAATATCTAAGGTTTCCAGAGTAAAGCTGATCTGCTCTGGGTAAGTCGGGGCCTAAGGCGAGGTCGAAAGACGTAGTCGATGGATAACAGGTTGAAATTCCTGTACTGCATATCATCAGAACTGTGGGGACACAGAGAGATACCGGAACCTGGGAATGAAGATACCAGGGCAAGCGAGGTAGGTGCTAAGCTGGCAAAACCGCTTAGTAAGCCGAAGACGTGATGCGGAGCGAATTAAAGTAGCGAAGTCCGGGATTCGAGCTGTCGAGAAAAGCCGCTATTGTGTGATATGTACCCGTACCGTAAACCGACACAGGTGGATGAGGAGAGAATCCTAAGGCCGGCAGGAGAAGCATTGTTAAGGAACTCGGCAAAATGACCCTGTAACTTCGGGATAAAGGGTGCCACAGAGATGTGGCCGCAGAGAATAGGCTCAAGCAACTGTTTAGCAAAAACACAGGTCTATGCGAAACCGAAAGGTGAGGTATATGGGCTGACGCCTGCCCGGTGCTGGAAGGTTACGAGGAGAGGTTAGAGCAATCGAAGCTTTGAATCTAAGCCCCAGTAAACGGCGGCCGTAACTATAACGGTCCTAAGGTAGCGAAATTCCTTGTCGGGTAAGTTCCGACCCGCACGAAAGGCGTAATGATTTGAGCGCTGTCTCGACAATGCACCCGGTGAAATTGAAATACCAGTGAAGATGCTGGTTACCTGCGCCAGGACGGAAAGACCCCATGGAGCTTTACTCTAGCTTGATACTGGGATTCGGTACTGCATGTACAGGATAGGTGGGAGACGAAGAGGACAGGACGCCAGTCTTGTCGGAGCCGCTGTTGGGATACCACCCTTGTGGTACTGGGTTTCTAACCAACCTCCGTGACCCGGAGGTGGGACAATGTCAGGTGGGGAGTTTGACTGGGGCGGTCGCCTCCGAAAGGGTATCGGAGGCGCTCAAAGGTTCCCTCAGAATGGTTGGAAACCATTCAAAGAGTGCAAAGGCATAAGGGAGCTTGACTGCGAGACAGACGGGTCGAGCAGGTACGAAAGTAGGACTTAGTGATCCGGTGGTAGAAAGTGGGATTGCCATCGCTCAACGGATAAAAGCTACCCTGGGGATAACAGGCTTATCACTCCCAAGAGTTCACATCGACGGAGTGGTTTGGCACCTCGATGTCGGCTCATCGCATCCTGGGGCTGAAGTAGGTCCCAAGGGTTGGGCTGTTCGCCCATTAAAGCGGTACGCGAGCTGGGTTCAGAACGTCGTGAGACAGTTCGGTCCCTATCCGGCGCGGGCGTAGGATATTTGAGAGGAGCTGCCCTTAGTACGAGAGGACCGGGATGGACTGACCTCTGGTGTATCTGTTGAGCCATCAGGCTCATGGCAGAGTAGCCAAGTCGGGACGGGATAAACGCTGAAGGCATCTAAGCGTGAAGCCCCCCTTAAGATAAGATATCCCATACGCAAGTAGTAAGACCCCTTGAAGACGACGAGGTAGATAGGGCAGAGGTGGAAGCGTAGTAATACGTGAAGCTGACTGTTACTAATCGGTCGAGGGCTTAACCAAAAGGTTATGGTTAAGGATAGGAAAGAGGAAGTTATTTCCTGAAGGATGAAAGATAGAAAGTAGAAGAAATTCAATGTGCAGTTTTGAAGGTAATGTCTACACCGGCTTCTATCAACTGACTGGCGAATGTATGGCGCAGTGCGTGAATTGTTACAGGCGTGATGCCAAGCGACCGCTGCATATTTTGAAAGATGTGATAGAAAGAACTTTGAACCACCATCTTTCCAGTTGATGTGCAGATTACGAAATTGCTCTGAATCCGTTTCCTGTCATGCAATTCTTTTAGATGGCTAAGAGCAGCCAGCGCTTTATCGTTCAGGGAACTTGGCGAGTTCCAGAACGGGTTTTCGTAGAAACGATAATTTGTTTACTTCCATGTGCATTGATGCCATCACGGTTTTTGATTCTGGAAGCATTTTGTGATACGGTCAGTGTCTTGGTTTTGTAGTTGATTTTATCCCATGTCAGTCCGAGTGCTTCGCCGGAGCGCAGCCCGGTATTGGCAATTAGCACATAGGCGGAAGCGTACCAGTATCGCGGTTCTCCGCTTGAATAGAGGCAATACTGCGCTTTTTCAAGCTTTGCTAAATCTTCGCTTGATAATATCTCAATTTCTTTTGGCTGAATCGCCATATTTTCCTGTTTGGGGAGCTGTACCCCGTCAACTGGATTGTATCCGATATCACGGACGGCAACAGCATATCGGAAGCAATTATTCAGGAGGTCATAGACCTTCTTTTAGAGTTGAATAAGCTAACGATGATGTGTATGAATTGATTAAGGCTTGTATTTCCATGCTGGTAAGGCTTCCTAACTGACTGCGGCCTACCGGAGAATGCTTGATCTGCCGGTTGTAAGTGCGTTCCAGACGATCGTAGGAAGCTGGTTTCATGGTGTGCCGTTTTACATTTTCAAGCCATCGCTCGATATAGGTGTTGACGGTCTCCTTGCGCGCAATTATTTCATGCCGCTGTGTTTTTTCATAAAATTCATTAAGGTTCTTTTGAACATCTTTTTCAGAGGTTCCGGTATAATAATATGTATCGTATCCGGTAATACGGATGCGCCCAAGATAAGAACCATTTGCTTTCTTCTGGATGTTTCCAGCGCCTTTTCTTTTTCGGGTACTTGTAGTAGATGGCATTTTGGTGCTCCTTTCGTCTAAAGGTGCGGATTGTGACGAGTAACAGATGTCACAATCCGCCGCTGTTAAAAATCAATATAAAATTTCTTTTCCTGCATTTTCCAGAACCCATCGCTGGATTGCTTCATCGCTGGTAACATACTGGCGACCGACTTTCACAACCGGAAGGACACCTGCGAGCAGCAGCTGCCGGAGCTTTGTTTTCCCAAATGGAAAGATCGTTAATAAGTCGGAAAATGAATATAAATTGCTGTAAACCATATCAAAATCTCCTTTCTGTGTATTTCACAGATATGATGTATAATCTAAAAAATGAAATTTACCTGTTGCCTAGTCATCCCATTGTTTTACCCGGATACCTGTAAGAGCAGCCATTGGATTTTTCCCTGTTTCATGCCGCCTTTTGGTAGAGCATCCATTGATATTGGAGCAAAACCAGCTGATGAACGTGTGGTAGCGCAGGGGAGAAAAATCGGACTCCTCACAGAAATTACAATAAATCTCGTATAACTGTCGGGGGAGTAAACCATATCGGTCGGTTCTCCAGTGACCTCTAGGTATTCTTCTACAAATAGCGGAATACTTTCTATAGAGTCACACTCTTGATACCGCCAGCGTTCTTTTATCTTGTCCGCAGCTTCACAGGGAGAGAAAATGTAATGGTTATTGACTACATTGCTCAAAGCTCGTAGACAGATGGATATAATGTCATCTTTTTCCTGTAGCAGCTTACGGGAAAGCTCTGTATCTGCGTCTTCCTTTTCTATGGTGTAAAGAAAAGGAATTACGATCATACGTGCCCAGAAAGCATCGTCTTCATCAGAACGTGAAATCGTAACGGATAGTTGCTTGCGAATAGAAAGCGTATTGTGCTGTGAATATCCCGCAGTTTGTCATATTTTCGTTCTATTGAAATGCTGTCCCCACCGGTAATCTGTTTGATGATAGATACGACGATGGGGGTAAATTTTCCTTTAGGGAGATCCAGAGATAGATTGAGAAGTTTTCCCTGAATATCGCCCATTGAAAAACGTCCGGGAATCTGGGCAATGGATTTACTGGTAACCAGTTTACTGCCAAGTGTTTTCTGAAGAAATTCGCCTAACGTACTTTTTACCGCTGTTTGGAGCAGTTCCCATTACAAAGAAACATTTCCCTTATTACAGGAAGAAAGTAAATACCCCATGGATTCTATAATTCGAGTTTTAATTTCAGGATTCCCACCGCTGATAGTAGATAGGAATCCATCAAAACTCTGGCTTTCAGGATCTTCTATCCAGTCGGCATCCAGCGAATAGAAAATAAGAAATTTCTTATTATGAGCAAGAAGTTTCATTTTTTTCAAATTCAGGACACCGTTTTTGAGACTGACATAATTAGCGGATTTCTGGATTTTTTCCTCATAATCATCTGGAATCAGGCGTTCGTCTACCCGCATATAGGTAAATAAATCGTCAAATTTTTTTTTCTCGAATAGCTGGAGAACGCATCCTGTCTGACTTTCGAGCGGACAACCCTCAGAAGATCTTCGGAATCCTCGATAATCTGATAGCATTTACCTGTATAATAATAAAGACAGTTATCATGCAGGATGATAGTCAGAGCTTTTGGTAATAGCATTCGCTATCTGGTCTATGTTCATTGAAGATTTATTTTTGCCTGACATCAGTGTTTGGGGTGCCACGGGGATTACTGTAGGCTGTAGCACTGATACAGGTGCTATTTTTTCTGCCGGAGGATTCGGAGAAGGCTTTACTGATATCTCATCCTCGTTTGGTGGAATGGATGAGTTGATAAGATTTTGGAAAAATCATCCTCATCAGGTTCAAATTTTGATTTTTAGTTGACCGGTTGCCAAGTCTTCGCGTTTTATCCGTTCTTTTTGCTTTTTTCTTCGGAGCATTTTCTTTATGTTCCGTGGACAGCAAGAGATTGTCCGATAGATTTTCTGTGTATTCTGTGTCATGTAACGCTTGATGAAAATCTTCGGTAAAATCCCCCAAATATTTTCGGAGTTATTTTTTGAGTCTTCTGTTCTGGATTTCAAGCCTTTATCAGAAGGAGTATTCCATGTAGTCATTTTCATCTTCCTCCACGGTAGAACCATCTTTATCTTGCATAAACAGAGTCAATAAGGTACAGAGTGAAGAAAATCCCTCTTCATTATTTTCCTCCCGTGTAAAGACCTGTTTATCATGAGAGAAGAAAAAAGCGATGCCATATTCTTGATTTTCAACGAACCCGTGGATGGAAAAATCCTCTGGAAAGAAAAAAGTCTTTGCCATTATTCAAAATAAACTGCGATTCGGATGTTCCGGTTGATTTGACGGCAATTCCCATTTTCTTTGAATTTTTAATCCATATCATTAAGGATGTAGGACAAGATACATATTCTCCATCTTGGACAGACCAGATCATAGAAGAGTGGTTCTGCCTGATACAGATATAGGCATTGCTTATTTTTGAACAATCATAAACATCCAACTTAGCAGCAGCGCCCTTGTTGAGAAGCTGGAAGAGAATAGCAGAACTCTTAGGCTGCTTTGCTGCCTCTACTCCTGCCAAAACAGCGTTTTTTGTTTCGATTGATGTTTCGTTCATATTTTTTATATAGGTAGCACAGTTCCGGAGCTGCGCTACCGTTCCTCCTTATATTTTAAATTTTCTTCAGCACTGATGATGGGGATAGTATAGCAAAGGAGGCAGAAAAAAACACGTGGGAGATTTTTTTGTCAAAATCTCCCACGTTTGAAATACATTGCAGATGCATATTTTTGAACTGTTTTATGAGGCTAAATCCAAGGATGTCAAGCTAATTTTAGATGATATTATAAAATTTAGCCATAATTTCAAAAGCCTCTGGATGATTCTTTTTTGTTCATTCATCAAGGCATCCTTCCATACCTGACGGTGGCGGCTGTTTTGGTTCGTTGCTTTTTACTTTCGGCGAGTGTTCTCTTCATTGAACTATCCTCCCATTCATCATGTTCATCAAGTGCTTCCGGACAATGTTCGCGTACATACTGATTTAATCGTTCGGCACACTCGGAGACGATACGTAGCTCAGCCTCTTTATTCATCGCGTTCTGAAATTCTTTGGCTCGTTTTTTGCGGATAGCGATAAGGCTATCTTGTGCGTTGGATATAACGGAATCGAGCTGGGAAGCGGTGGTATGAAGCCACTGATAGTAGTCGTTGAGAATGACACCATCAAGTGAATGCGTTACATCCTCTAATGTGATAGCGGAAGTACACATATCAAAAATTCTATTCGAAAAAAATTGTTTGAACGCCATGATTGGATACTGTGTTGCGATTTGTATGGTCTGCTCAAATTTCTTTTTGGCATCCTTAGAGATAGTCTCTAGGCGATTATACATTTCAAGAAATCCCTCGACAGCAAATCTCAGTTCGGCAATGAGTTCATCCGAATGCTGGAATTTGCAAAAATATTCGCGGTTGAGATTTTCGAAATTACGCTTATCAAGCGGATAATTAAACGCCTTTTTCAGAGCTTTTATCCAGGCTTGTTTTGTGCGGTAATGATTAACCAGCGTAACGAGAAAATCACGATCAGCGAAAGTAAATTGATATTCACCGTTTATTTTGAAATCTTCGATAAAATCCTCGATGCAGAATATCCGCACAATATCACGGAAATCTTTGGTAAAGTCCTGGCGGGCTTGTTCAAATTCTGCGACCGGAACGGAAGCTGCTTTTTTGCCTGTAGGAATTTCTTTCTCAAGAAGCTCTTCAAGCGTGAAGTCGCTGTACGGCGGTTCATTCTTATAATACTCGTAGACAACCTGAATAACGTTAATTGTTCTTTCCATATGACTACCTCCCTAGTAAAATGATTTCCTGTGAGCTTAGTATAGAACGGTTGAAGAAATTTTCAACTTGTTTTGATCGCGCAATTCGTCACATCGCAGTTTCTTGAAGAAAAAGTATGTGTCAATGTGCCGGGGAAACCTTGATTTTATTAGTAAAAATGGTTGGTTGAGATAATTATGGGCGCGGACAGAAGGAAATTGTATTTTAATTAATACAAAATGGGGAAAAGGTAAAAAAGTTCTGGCACATTGACACATCGGCACATTTTTTAATATTTATGATAAATATATTCCAGCACGGCAGCTTTAGGAATTTTCCAGCGTGTGCCGATTTTAAAACCTTCAATTTCTTCGTTATGGAGTAAATCCAGCAAGGTGTTTTTTCCTATCTTTAAGAGTTCCTGACATTCTTTAAAGGTCAGGATATCCGGTGTTTGTTCGAACATAGAATCATTCCTTTCAAAAAATAATTTGGGCTGTGGTAGTCATCATTGGTTTATATGAGTGTTTTTCCCTCCGGCTGTTGCGTACTCTTCGATTTTGAAATCATACATCATTTGTTTGAATCAAAGAAAATCAGAAAGTGAGGAAACAAAATGAAAACAGGAGCACAAATTTTGAAACTAATGGGAAAAGCATCGGCACAGCTGATTATTTGGCTGGCACACAGACTGGAAGGAGGAAACTAAGATGGCAGCAAATGTGGAGACAATGTTTTATACGAGAACAAAACCGTGGCATGGTCTGGGAACCATGGTGGAAGAAGCAGCAACATCGGGGGCGGCGTTAGAACTGGCTGGTCTGGACTGAGAGTAGTTCAGAAAAATCTGGTAACGGAGGAAGGGATCACCGTTCCGGGATTTCGGGCGAATTTAAGAGAGACAGATAATCAGGTGTTAGGAGTGGTAAGTGACCGCTACAAGGTAGTCCAGAATGAAGAAGCGTTTGCTTTTACGGATGAATTACTTGGTGAGGGAGTCACATATGAAACGGCGGGCAGTTTGCAGAACGGTCGCCGGACTTGGATTTTAGCGAAACTTCCTACCCGCTATATTATTAGTGGGGATGAGATTACGCCGTATCTGGTATTCATGAACAGCCATGACGGAAGTGGGGCAATCAAGGCAGCTATGACACCGATTCGTGTCGTGTGCCAGAATACGCTGAATTTGGCGTTATCAACGGCGAAGCGTTGCTGGGCGACCAATCATACGGGAGATATTCGGGGAAAATTGGAAGATGCGAAGAATACGCTGCTTTATGCGGATAAATATATGGCGGAACTGGGAAAGACGATTGATTATCTGAATCAACAGAAATTATCCGATCGTCAGGTGCTGGAATATATAGATTCTATGTTCCCATTGCTGCTGAATCCGTCGGAACAGCAGGTAAAAAATATTATGCGAATGAAAGAGGGTATGAAAGCGAGGTATTTTGATGCACCAGATTTACAGCATATAGGAAAGAATGCATATCGTTTTATCAATGCGGTATCTGATTTTGCGACCCATGCCAAGCCGCTGAGAACGCGGAGTGGTTACCGGGAGAATCTATTTGCCCGGACAGTGGATGGAAATGCGATGATAGATAAGGCGTATGAAATGGTAAAAACGGCATAGTGGTAAAAATGAGAGTATCCGTTTAAAAGCGGGTACTCTTTTTCTTTTGCCCGTTTGAGAAAAACAGGAGGGATGAGACATGATCGGAAGTAAAATTCGTCTTTTAGAAGCCAGTGAAATTGAATGCAGGGTCGGAAGTATAGGGAAAAATGGATTGAGTTTGCTTCTATATAAAGATGCCCGCGTGGATCAAAAGATTTTGGATGAATGCTTTTCTCCATGTGGATGGAAGCGGACACATCAGGAGATAGGCGGAAATTTGTACTGTACGGTAGAGGTGTGGGATGCCGAGAAACAGCAATGGATAGCCAAGCAGGACGTAGGAACGGAGAGTTATACGGAAAAAGAAAAGGGGCAGGCATCGGACAGCTTCAAACGTGCTTGTGTCAACTGGGGGATTGGGAGAGAGCTATATTCGGCTCCGTTTATTTGGATTCCGGTAGAGAAAGCCGCGATTTCATATGATGGGAAAAGATATACAACATCTGAGCATTTTCGGGTGTCAGCTATCAGCTACGCATCAAACCGAGAAATAGAAGGTCTGGAGATCTGTAATGCCAAAGGAGGCGTCGTATTTAGAATGCAATTAGCAGGAACTTCTTCTAACAAGCCGGGAAGAGTGTCCGAAACAGCCAGAGCACAGCTGTCGGATAAAATGCGGCGGGATTTGCAGAAAGAATTAGAGCGGACAGGAATCTCGCTGGAACAGGTATTGGCGCGTTACCATTTAGAAAGAATTGAGCAGATGAAGCCGGAGCATTATTGGGATGCGATGAGTGGACTGAAAAAGTCGAACCCGTAGCGGCTGCCTAAAATGGGACAAGGAAAGGAGAAATAGTTATGTGTAAGACAATATCAACAATGGGAATGGAGCATGAGGAATGGTTGAGGCTGCGGAAAGGAGGAATTGGAGGTTCGGACGCCGGAGCTGTGTGTGGACTGAATCTATATAGAAGTCCAATGGCGGTTTATTGGGAGAAGACAACGGATACGTTGGATTTATCAGATAATGAAGCAATGCGGCAGGGGAGAGATTTGGAAAATTATGTTGCACAGCGGTTTACAGAAGAGACAGGTAAAAAGGTGCGGCGTTCTAATAAGATGTATTGGAGCGAAGAGCACCCGTTTATGTATGCGGATGTGGATCGGCTGCTTGTGGGGAAGATGCAGGTTTGGAGTGTAAGACGGTAAGCGCCTACAATGCGGGAAAGTGGGAGAATGGAGCGATTCCTATGCATTATCTGATGCAGTGTATTCATTACATGGTGGTAACCGGAAAACGAACCTGGTATATCGCGGCGGTTATACTGGGACAGGGATTTGTATATTCCCGGATTGACTGGGATGAAGAGATGGGAGAACAGCTGATAGCGCTGGAAGAGGATTTTTGGGAGAATCATATTCTGGCGAGACGGATGCCAGAACCGGATGGCTCTGCATCATGTAGCGCTGTGCTGGAAGAATATTTTCTTCGGTTCAAAAAGACGGAAACAAGAGAGCTGTCGGCGGCGATGGAAACAAAATTGAACCGCAGGCAGGATATTTCGGAAAAGATGAAACAGCTGGAGAGAGAAAAGACGCAGATTGAGCAGGAGGTAAAGGTGTTTATGGATGGATGCGGGGAGGCAAACAGCGAACATTACCGGGTAGTGTGGCAGGAAATTGCTTCAGAACGCTTGGATATAAAACGTCTGAAGCAAGAGAAGCCGGAGATCTATCGGGAGTATGTGCAGAGTAGGAAAAGTAGCCGGTTTACGGTTAAGGTAGCATAGGTTAAAAGTATAAGGAAGTGGTGCTAGAAACTGCTTCCTTATATTTAGGTGTAGGGGAAAGTAACAGGAAATTTGCAAGGAAAATTACAAGGAAAATTACAAGGAAATTTACAAGGAAATTCGCAGAGTATAATTTCATTGAAAAAGCGTTATAGTGAAAGTATAAAAATAATACGAAAGAGGGAGAAAATTTGGCGAATACGCAAGAAATAGTTGCGACAGACCTTGTGGGGATTTACAAAGAGATTGCTGAATTAATTGGAGTAGAAGCAACCGTAATTCTTCATAAGAATTTTAGGGGGCAGCAGATTACTCTCCCTAAAAAGTTATTTACAAAGGAATATATTTTACGTCAGGTGCAAGATGAAGAAAATATAAAAAAGCAGCGGTTCAATATGGATATACAGAGCGGCGGTTGAGGCAAATGTTGAATGAGAATCGCGGCTAAGCTTGCGATTCTCAATAAATGGGTAGGAGGAAAGTTATGAATATTACACAAGAAATCGACGATATTATTACGCAGAGAAAAAGAAGGTTACCTATTGTAAGGAATAAACGCCAACAAATTGAAAAAATAAAGGAATGCGTGCAGAGATTAGAACTGATATGTCAAGAAGCTAATTCTGGCGGAGATAAGTATGGTGAATTATTTAAGCAGTACCCAGAGGTGCAAGAGAGACTGCGATTAATTAATACAAAAGAATTTAACGATGCTTATATAAAAATAAGCGAAATTTTAAAGAAATTGGAAATTCGTTTTTCTAGAGAGGAAATACATCTTAGTTTTGTTGGTCGTGCAGGTCAGGGGAAAAGTCTTGTAATGCAAAATATAAGCGGATTGTCTGGAAGTGTGATTCCATCGGCAGATGGAGCTGATTGCACAGGTGCAAAGTCAATCATTACCAACCGAAATGAAGATGGTGTATCAGCAGAAATAAGGTTTTATACACAAAGTGAATATCTTGAAATTGTTAATAGATATTTACATGAAATATTTGATTCGGATAAATTTAAAGTAACTTCTATAGAAGATATTTTAAATTTAAGTATATTGGAACTTGAACGGGCATTAGATACTTCAAGCGCAAAAAAACAGTCATTGTATGTACAGTTAAAAAAATACATTGAACATAGTACAGAATTACGCTCATTTCTTGGTACAACTAAAATAGTGCCAGAAGAGGAAATTGAACGCTATGTAGCACAGTATAGTAGCTCAAATAAAGAAAAAAAATTTTTATATTTAGGAGTAAAGGTTGCTAATATATTATGCCGGTTTCCATATTCAGAATGCGGGGAAAATTGTATTAGTAGATACAATAGGCTTAGGGGCGACTGCATTGGATTTAAAGAAGCAGATGCTTGAAACAGTGGGAAATGATAGTGATGTAATTCTTCTGATGACCAGACCAGATGGTCAAAGACCTCATGTGGAGCAGGATGATATTGATATTATTAATGATATAAGAGATATGGTAACTGCTGAATATACAAGAAATATGCTTTTCTGGATTATAAATAAAGTAAGTAACGGAGTAGGCAGAAATATTGATGGAATTTCAGAGGTCGAAGAACAGATAAACAGAATGCCAGATTTTCCGATTGCAAAAAAGTTAGTGGTGGATTGCAAAGAAAAAAGGCTGTAGAAACGGAATTGCTTATTCCGATCCTGGAAACATTAACAGATAATTTACCAAAGATGGAAGAGGTACTGTTAAAGAATGCGGAAAAGTACCTGAATGATTTATATAAATCGTATCATAGGTTAGCAGAACAAATCAGTTTGGCGTTTGTATCTTCTATCGATCAAGATATTCGGCGAGAGTTTAGTGCAAGAATAGATGAAAAAATAAAAAAAATGACCAATAGCATAAGGGAATTATATATCAGCGATCCATATGGAAGATTAAGAAATCAGCCATGTGAAAAATTGAAGAAAGCAGCGGAGGAGAAACTTAATAAAATTCTTACTAGAGTACCTGAAGAGGGAGAGGTATTGATGCTTCTTAACGATGGTACGATTAATCAGCATAATGCTTATGAAGTATTAACAGACAGAATTAGGTTGGATACGATTGATGATTTTCTGGAGCTGAATGAAATTTTAGATGCAATGACGCTTGAAATGAAGCAATATATTGCACATTGCCTTGCAGATAAAGAGTTAGGAAATTTAAATGCCTTGGTATCGGTATCCTCCCAAGAAGCAGAGTCCTGGCTGTCTGAATTTTTAGTTTTAATGGAAGAAAACGAAAATTATAAATGTATTGGTCAAGCAATTAAGAAGCTAGATGATTTTAAATTAAAAATGGAAAGCTTTCTTATTTATAGGATACGTGCACATTTAGATGTTATTGATATTAGTCTTATGCCACAAGCTCCGTCATTAAGAGGAGGCTTGGCAGAGAAAGAAGCGCTTGCGTCGGATATAATTTTTGGTTAGAGCATAATCTTCAAATCGCTTATCGAGAGATAAAAAAGAATTAGAACCACTGTATACTTATCCTAATAGTGCGTTGTGGGCTGTTGTTAAAGATTTTTTTATGATCGTGTGGTATATTCACGAAACTTGCAAAATGGAAATGATGTAAAGCGTGAATGGAGATATTTATACGAAGATTCCATATCGGTTATTTGGAAAAAGAGTATGAAGAATATCAAGCTAAGCGGGGAATTAGTGAAGGCTGGAATGCTCTTATAAATGAAATACGAAAGTATGATAATGTGAAAATGTATGATTTTACGAACGAGGAGGTACAGTAATGGCAGTAGCTGAGGATTTAAAAATACAAGTAATGATGGTTGGAGGGAGACGTTGCGGAAAAACAAGTGTTTTGGCTGCGATGAAACGAAATTTTGATGAGTTATTTAATTCAAAGAATTTAGTAATTAGATATGGAGATACGGAAACTTTAGATGCACTGGAAGATAAAAATGCAGAGATAGAAGAGTATTTTTGGAGTGCTGGAGGCAGAACATTTACGCCGGATAGCAATCCGACGGATGAAATGATGCAGTACGCATTTAAGGTTGGAATTCCAGGAAAAAGAGGTAGTATAAAAATTGACTTTATTGATTATCCGGGAGAGTGGCTAACTGATAAGATACATATAAAGGACCTTAAAGCGTGTGTAGAAAAAACACAAGTAATAATTATAGCTATAGATACACCTCATATGATGGAAGAAGCTGGACGCTTCAATGAACAGAGGAATGGATGTAATAGAGTTGAAGGTATGTTAAAAATGGCATTGGAAGATGCGCCAGAAATGAGGCGTTTGGTTTTATTTGTACCGTTGAAGTGTGAACGTTATTTAGTAGATGGAAGAATGAATGAGGTATTGGAAAAAACGAAAGAATCGTATGATGAAATAATTAATTATTTTGGACAGTTAAAATCAATATACGAAGTTGCTGTAACACCTATATTTACATTAGAGGAGCAATGTTTAGTCATTTTGAAACGGATAAATTAACTGGAGAAATAAAGATTAATGAAAAATTTAGAACACCGGAAAAGCCAATTTATTATTTCCCGGATGTTAATGTAAAGAAGCCAGAACCTAAATATTGTGAACAGCCTATAGTATATTTGCTGCTATATCTTTTACAATTAGCAGGTGATCTGAAAGCATATAAATTAGAAAAGGCGGGAATGTTTGGAAAGTTTGGAATTATGTTACAAGAATGGATTTTAAAAACAACATCGGCTAGTGATTATTTTAATGAAAAGAAATTATTGCAAAAAAATTAAAAAACAAGGTGAGGGGTATCAAATTATTCAAAATCCTATGAAATTTTAAAGTTGGGGAGAAATAAAATTATGGATATATATTTTAATTGCTCATATGATAATTCGCCAGTAGGATTTCAAATAGGAAAGCTTTCAGAAATACATTCAACCAATATAGTCCCAGAGTGCAACATGGATTTATCCGAGAAAATATTAATGCTTTTTATTCGGAAATGTTTTGAATCAGGATTGATTAGAAGTGCATATGGGAAAATGCCATCTGATTTATCAGAATCCGACGGAGAATATTTTTTTATAAAAAAGAAAATGATCCACAAGATAGATGGGTGTAATTATTATATGAATATTGCTATGACAGGGTTAAAGTGGGAAGAATTTACCACCTTAATGGATGATAGCAATATAAGTGTGCAAGAAGATTTAGCAAAGTTGATTGCAGATGGAATAAAAAAGGATGAGACTAATATTTTTGGATATACAATTTGTGGTGAAAACATACTAAAGCTATTAGATTTTAAGTATGCGGATGTATGTGATTGTCCTCAAGAGAGAGTGAAAAAAATTGAAGAAAATAATGGTTTTTATATCAAAATGTTAGGGAAGAATGTAGATATGGTGATGTTGAATCAAATGTTTGGAAAATCGCTTGCATCGTATTGCCTGACGCGGGTTAGTCCTAATGAAATTTGTATTGTAAAAAAAAACAATGCCAAAATGAATCGCTTCATAATTGTGCTAGTAGGAATTGTGCTGCTGATATTGGCTATTACAATGGTGATGCTTTTGAGAAAAAAATAAAACGTGGAGTATTGGCATCGAAAAGAATGTGAATAAATTGTTAGATGAAAGATTCGGCGGAAAGAATTGAAATTTTTCATTGACTTTTTGCAAGAAGATTTTTTTGACAGTCGCGACAAATTTCAAAAGCATTTGTTGACGAGATGGGGGGCGGCTGGCGGAAAAGCGTCTTGCAAAAACTAGAAAATTTAAATATTGATATTTTGAAAGTAAGTGTATATAATAAAAGTAGGGAAAACCCTACTTTCCCTATTAAAAATAGGAGGTGTTTTTTATGCTTGCGAATACATTTATTGATAACGCGAAAGTGATGGCGAAGGGGCAGGTTACAATTCCAAAAGATGTACGCGAAATTTTGGGTGTCTCCAGCGGGGATAGAATTACCTTTGTTGTAGAGAATGGAAGTGTCAGACTCATTAATTCAGCCGTTTATGCAATGCAGATGTTACAGGCACAGATGGCAGGAGAGGCAGAAGAAGCAGGGCTTACATCGGATGAGGCGGTAATGGACTTGGTAAAAGAGGTTCGTGCGGAAAGTGAGGCATAATGAGAGTTCTGATTGATACCAATATTCTCATTTCGGCAGCACTTAGCAGTACAGGTACACCTTTCAAGGCATTTGTGAAGGCAGTAACGTATCCGAATCACGGACTTGTCTGCGAACAAAACATAGATGAGATGCGGAGAATTTTTTAATCGAAAATTTCCTAAAAAATATCAGCTTTGGAACGATTCCTATCATTGTCATTAATGACACTGGAGATTGTTCCCACTCCGCTGGAGGAGCATAGTTCAGAAGAGCAGATAAGGGATGTGAAGGATCGACCGATTCTTCGGGCGGCGATTCATGCGAATGCAGATGTACTTTTAACGGGAGATAAGGACTTCTTAGAGTCTGGCGTAACAAATCCGAAGATTATGACAGCGACAGATTTTGTCCAATTATAAAAAAATAAGGCACCAATAGGGCACCAAATGAGTGCACCGTGTCTGGGAACGTAGTATTTACGCGGCTTCCAGAGACTGGCGATCAAGGTCTGCAACACCCTGATCACCAGTTCAAATCTGGTTGTCGCCTCTGAGGAATCATCGAAAGATGGTTCCTTTTTTTGTTTTACAAGAATTTTCGGAATTTTAACTGTTTGATTAGCTGTGAAGTAAGATGCGCTATCCGATTTTCACATCTTCTGCTATAATAGAATCATTCACGAAACGGCATTTTAAATAGCCGCGACAAAATTATTTTATAATATGGAGGAAGCGAAAATGGCAGAAAAATTACAGGAATACAGCCTGACCTGGGAAGTAACGGATGAGATGACGGCAAAGCGAATCGGAAGCGCAGGTTCCCAAATTTTGTCTACTCCGAATATGGTGGCCCTGATGGAGGCGGCAGCGCTGGAACTGGCGAAATCGTATCTGGAGGAAGGGCAGACGACGGTCGGAGCGGAGATTCACTGCCGCCATCTGGCGCCGACGCCGGTGGGAATGAAGGTAACAGCGACTGCAAAACTCCGCAGCATTGAGCGCCGGAAAATGTGGTTTGATATTGAAGTAAACGATGAGAAGGGCAAATGCGGCGAAGGGTCCCATCTGCGGATCATGGTAAATTCAAAGGCGATGAGCGACAAGGCTGCGAGCAAGGCGGAATAAGGAGTATCAGGTTTAAGTATCATGCACGGATTTTGCTGTTCTGGAATAAGGGGGAGCGGCAAAATCAGTTTGTGGTATGCCATGCGTGTGAATAGAGATAAAGAAAAGTTACTGGTCACATGTGTGCAGTAACATAGAAAGAGAGGCAGCGGTGCGGACAGAAACGATAGGGTGGATCATTGGCATTTTGATTGCGGCAGCGCTTGTCAGGTGGATTTACCGCAAAATAAAGAGGAAAATGCGGCAGCTGGCGAGTACGCCGGAGATACAGGTGCTTCGGTATGTGGCAAAGCATTTATCGGAAGGTGATTTGACGCAGCCAGACGCATCCAAACCGTGTTCGCTGGCGGGAATGGACCGGCTGTGCCTGCCGCAGATTGCAAAAGATTTCCCGGAGTTTAACTGGAGCGAGTGGAAGGCTCAGATCGAGACAGAATTGAGAAAAAAACTGGAAAAAGAGTATCAGAAGGTACATATCCACCGGACGGTCATCAGCCGCTATCAGAAGGAAAAAGGACTCTGCCGGATTCTGTGTGAGTCGGCGGTCGAGTATGAGGAAATGACTGAATATGAGAAAACGCCTGAGATGCAGTCAGAACTGCATTCGAATCTGATTCAGACGGTTTATGAGACGGAACTGGTATATGTCTATGAGGATACGAAAACAGCAGGGGCAGCGGTTTCACTTATCTGTCCAAACTGCGGTGCACCGATTCAGAAGCTGGGGTTGAAAAAGTGTGAATATTGTGGTTCCGTGCTGGAAGTCCAGAATAAGAAGGCATGGAGACTGCTGGAGATGCGGGAAAAGTAAGCGGGTGATCTCACGGTAGAATCCGGTGATGGGGAAAGAATGCTCCCGGATAAATTGCAGAAGAGTTTTATATGGGGCAGGAGCTTCCTGATGGCTGCCGCGAAAGCGGACAACCATGCAGGTAGTTTCCTGCCATTTGTCTGTGCTCGGAATGGAGGAAGCTTCCGGCGAAATGCCGACACCGACCTTTCCAGGTCAGACCGCTGTTTCAGTCTGAGACTTGTCGAACTGGCGGATGGAAGTTTCAAGATCCAGATGGGAATGTAGCATTTATTCAGTTTCAACTGGATGTAAATTCATAACCAGCTTTTCCGGATGCCGTCTAATCCACCGCAATGCAATCAGGCAGATGGCAACGGAGATGAGAGATCCGATCGGCGCTGCGAGTCCCATCGGATACAGTGTTTCCGGGAAATAGCGGCATGCGAGCCATGCGAGCGGGATGAGCGCTACCACGATCGAGATGCAGTTGTGCAGGAACGACAGCCCGGACAGTCCGCAGGCGCAGAAGAAACCGCTGCAGCAGAAATGGATACCGGCGATCATGCAGTCCAGCACATAGCTCTTCATATACTGGGTTCCGAGCCGGACAACCTCTGCCTCATCAGTAAAGAGGGAGACGGCGGCACCGGCAGCAAACTGCATGGCAATTGAGATGACTAGCCCGAAAAGAAAATGTGATGCAGATCGCGTAGCGCAGCGTCTGACGGGCACGCTCAGGTTTTCCGGCGCCCAGGTTTTGAGCGGAGAGGGCGGAAACCGTGGAGAGAAGCGAGGATGGAACCAGAAACAGGATTCCGATCAGCTTTTCAACGATTCCGACCGCCGCCGCATCATTTAATCCGCGCTGGTTGGCAAACATGGTAATAACCAGAAAAGAAACCTGTATAAAGCCGTCCTGAACTGCAACTGGGATTCCGACCTGCAGGATGGAGGCTATGGTAGTCTTATGTGGATGGAGGTCACGGAGACGAAAATCCGGAAACATCCGTTTTTTAATGATTACGACCAGGGCGATCAGGACACTGCACATCTGTGACAGGGTCGTGCCGAGCGCCGCGCCGGACGGACCGAGCGAAAACACGCCCATTAAAAGGTAATCAAGCGCAATATTGATAATACAGGCGATTGCAACGAAATACATCGGACTTTTGGAGTCGCCCATGCCGCGGAAAATAGAGCTGATGATATTGTAGGCGGTGATGAACGGGATGCCGGCAAAGCAGATCATCAGATATGCCGCGGTGCCGTTTACTGCTTCCTCCGGGACAGACAGCAGCCTGATAATGCCGTGAACCGCCGTCAGCAGAAGTCCGGTCAGAAGAATGGACAGACCTGCAAATAAGGAAATCGTGTTACCGATGCCGCGCGCCGCAAGCTTCCGGTCACCCGCGCCGACCGCGCGTCCGATGAGAACCGTTGCGCCCATCGCCAGACCAACGATCATAACCGTCAGCATATGCATGACCTGACTGCCGACCGAGACCGCCGTCGTCCCATCCACGCCTCCAAACTGCCCGATAATAAACAGATCCGCCATGCCGTAGAGTGTCTGCAAAAAATAAGATAACAAATATGGCAGGGAGAAATAGATAACTGTTTTCAGCACACTGCCGGAGGTGAGATTCTTTTCCATGAATAAATCCTCGTCTTTCTGGTAAAATAGATGACTCTGCCGTCGGCCGTCAGAAAGAAAACGCCGCAGAAATCATTTTCTGAATATAGTTTATCAGAAATAACTATAATGTCTACAATAATTATAGAGTCAAGGGAAGAAAATCCTTGTTTTTAAGTAGGAAATTTGTGGTATAATATGAGCACTTAGCGAGGTGTTTTTGAGCTTAGTGCGAGTCATACCTAAATACTTAATGAAGCAGAGCCAAAGGCGATAGCTGAATTTAGTATTTATGGTATAATATGAGAAGGCAAATAAAACCCACTTTGATTTTACACAGGAGGTTTCATGAGTTTAGAGTTTAAAAAAATTGAAGTTAACAGTATCCAGGAGATGCTTCCGTTTTACGCGATGCGCCACAATATGACGTGCGACAGCGTATTTCTGGAGAGCTATGTCTGGAAAGATTATTATAATGTCCGTTATGCAATCTGGGAAAATAAGGCGCTTTTATGGCTGATGGAGAATGAAGGACGTTGTTTTTCCGCGATGCCGCTGTGCCGGGAGGAAGACCTGCCGGGGGCGTTTGCGGCGATTGAGGAGTATTTTAATGAAGAACTGGGATATCCGCTGGTTATCAATCTGGCGGATGAGTATGCAGTGAAATATTTAAATTTGCCGGAGGACAAATATCTGGTGGAAGAGCAGGTCGATTCGAGGATTATCTCTACAACGGCGATGCGATGCGTTCCCTGGCGGGAAAGAAACTGCATAAGAAGAAAAACCGCGTCAACGCATTTAAGCGCGAATATGAGGGGCGCTATGAGTACCGCCGTCTGTGTTGTTCGGACAGCCACGATGTCTGGGTTTTTCTGGACCGCTGGAGACAGCAGAAGGGCGAGGAGGTCGAGGAACATCTCGATTATGAGGTAAAGGGCATTCACGATATTCTGAAAAACTGTTCAGAATTCAGCATCCACATGGGCGGCGTGTATATCGACGGTCAGATGGAGGCATTTACGATCGGAAGCTACAATCCGGTGGAACATATGGCGGTTATCCATATTGAGAAGGCAAACCCGGAGATCAACGGTCTGTACCAGTTTATCAACCAACAGTTCCTGATAGAGGAATTTCCTGAGGCTGAGTGGGTCAACCGCGAGGACGATATGGGCTTAGAGGGACTCCGGAAGGCGAAAATGACGTATTATCCGGCGGATTATGCACGCAAATATCTGGTAGAACAGCTGTTAAACGGCAGCAAGGGCTATCACTGGGCGGAGCAGATCGCTAATACGACGGCGGGAAGTGTGCTGACGTATCTGGATGCCGAGGATAAGGACGAGACGAAGCATCTCTGGCATATGTGTTTCCCGGAAGATTCGGAGAGTTTTATCGAGTATTATTATAAGGAAAAGACGAAGGATAACGAGATTCTGGTGAAAAAGGATAATGGACTTCTGATTTCGATGGTGCAGTACAATCCGTATGCGGTGAAGCTGCGTGGACGCCTCTGGAAGCTCGATTATCTGGTCGGGGTGGCGACCGAGGAGAGCCGCCGCCGCGAGGGACATTTCCGGGACGTATTTGTGAAAATGCTTCACGACGAGGAGGCAGCCGGAAAGCCGATCACGTATCTGGTTCCGGTCAACCCGGCTGTGTATGCGCCAATGGGATTTACCTTCATCGGAAATGTGGCATCCTATGAGCTGACCGAGAAGGCGAAACAGACGCTGACGCGCACGGTGTGCCAGGATACCCGGAGGACTGCGGGCGGGCTGCTGTCTATATGGAACAGTGGCTGGGCGCACGGTATGAGATGTATACGCGCCGGGATGCGGCGTATGTGAGCCGTCTCATCAAGGAGCTGGCTTCTGAAAATGGCACGTTGGAATTCCTGGAACAGGACGGCAGGCTGGTTGGCCTGGATGCCTACTGGGGCTGGGAAGTCCGTGAACACCGGCTTTTGTATGCGGAGGACGCATACACGGTCAAGACGGGCGAGAAGCCGTGGAATATGGCGCGCCTGACGAATATCGGGGCGCTGCTGGCGGCATTTGGCTTAAAACAGGCAGAGCAGCAGGGAGAAGAAAACGTATGCTCACACTGGGCATCCGTATGAATGATCCGATTCTGGAAATGAACAACGGTGAGTTTGTCTGGACGATTGGGGAGACAGGTTCCAGCTTGAAGGCGCGGAAACCGGAGCCGGATACCTGCGGCTGCACGGAAAATGTTTCCATATGGCTGGAGACGAAGCCGGAAGAGCTGGTGAGCTGGCTGTTTGGCTGCCGGAAAGCGGAAGAAATCTGGGGCGGACAGCTTGAAAATAAGGGGCTGGCAGAGATTCTGGCACAGGTGGATACGGTGAACGGCGTGTATCTGGATGAGATTGTGTAGAGTGCGTGCTGTAATTGTATAGGATAGAGAATATGCTGATTTTATGTAAACTAATAGCAACCGCTTTTATGTTTTCAGAAAAAAGGAGAGGAGAGTGCGTCAGATGGGAGAGACAGACACATTAAAAAAATGGATTAATGAGTCAAATTATATTGTATTTTTGGCGGGGCGGGTGTTTCGACCGAGAGCAATATCCCGGATTTTAGAAGCACGGACGGGCTGTACCATCAGGAGTATGACTATCCGCCGGAAACGATTTTAAGCCACAGCTTTTATATGAGAAAGCCAGAGGAATTTTACCGGTTTTACCGCAATAAGATGCTGTTCCCGAATGCAAAGCCGAACCGGGCGCATCTGGCGCTGGCGAAGCTGGAGCAGGAAGGAAAGCTGAAAGCGGTCATTACCCAGAATATCGACGGGCTGCACCAGGCAGCAGGCAGCAAAGAGGTGCTCGAGCTGCATGGCTCGGTGCTCCGCAACCATTGTACGCGCTGCGGCAGGTTTTACGGATTGGATGATATTTTGAAGATGAAGGGCGTGCCGAAGTGCGGCTGCGGCGGCGTGATTAAGCCGGATGTCGTGCTGTATGAGGAAGGACTGGACAATGAGGTAATTGAGCGGTCAGTTGCCCATATCCGCAAGGCAGATATGCTGATCATCGGCGGCACCTCGCTGGTGGTGTACCCGGCAGCGGGGCTGATTGATTATTATCATGGAAATAAACTGGTTCTGATCAATAAATCAGCGACCTCGCGCGATGGTCAGGCGGATCTGGTTATCAGCGACAGCATCGGGAAGGTGCTGGGGACGCGGTCGGAGTATAAGGCAGTAACAGGGGAGAGAGGAAATGGTATACGAGGTTGGAGATATTGTAAAACTCAAAAAGCCGCACCCGTGCGGCAGCCATGAAGTGGGAGATCCTGCGGGTCGGCGCGGATTTCCGTTTGAAATGTGCCGGCTGCGGGCATCAGGTGATGATGGCACGACCATTGGTAGAAAAGAGTATCAGAGGACTGAAAAAAGCGGGAGAGAAGTCCGAATAAGAGCGGCGGGTGGGCGTACAGATGCAGGCAGCTTCATGATCTGGCAGTCAGTAAAAAGAATGCCGTAAGAAGGGGCAGAAAGCCCGGAAAAAACGAGAAAATTTACATAGAAAATCTCGAAAAGTGCTTGCCAAGCCGTTCCTTTTTTGTATCATAGATATTCGGTAATATATAACACAAAAATCCTTACTCCCTGCTGGAGTCAGGGGGTCAGTGACCACAAGGAGGTAAGAAAGAGCATGAACAAATATGAATTAGCAGTTGTTCTTAGCGCAAAACTCGAGGACGAAGAGAGAGCCGCAGCGATGGAGAAAGTAACAGGTTACATCACACGTTTCGGCGGTACAGTAACTGACATTGATGAATGGGGCAAGAAGAGACTTGCTTACGAGATTCAGAAAATGAAAGAAGGATTTTACTACTTCGTACATTTCGAGTCTGATTCCGTATGCCCGAATGAGGTGGAGAACCACATCCGCATCATGGAGCCGGTTATCAGATACTTATGCGTAAGACAGGATGCGTAAGAGTAGATAAAGAAAGAGTGATCGTATGAATAAAGTAATTCTGATGGGCAGATTAACGAGAGATCCGGAAGTGAGATACTCTCAGGGCGAGAGAGCTATGGCAATCGCCAGATACACGCTGGCAGTAGACCGCAGAGGCCGCAGAGGCGGAAACGGAGACGACAGCGCACAGACAGCGGATTTCATTCCGTGTGTTGCATTTGACAGAGCAGGCGAATTCGCTGAGAAGTATTTTCATCAGGGAACCAAGCTCGTAGTAACCGGAAGAATTCAGACTGGCAGCTATACCAATCGTGACGGCCAGAAAGTATATACGACAGAAGTGATTGTAGAGGATCAGGAATTTGCAGAGAGCAAGAATGCGGCATCTGGCAACAGCGACGGCGGTTACCGTCCGGCAGAGCGCCCGGCTCCGTCCAGCGCAATCGGCGATGGATTCATGAATATTCCTGATGGAGTAGAAGACGAAGGCCTTCCGTTCAACTAGGTTCGGGAATCGGTCCCCGGCGGACGGAGTGCGCGAGAGCGCCATCAGGCTGATGTGTGTGAAGGAGGAAAGACCAATGGCATTCAATAAAGGCGATAAAACAGACGCTTCCAAGATTAGAAGAGGCGGTATGCGTAGAAGAAAAAAAGTTTGTGTATTCTGCGGCGAGAAGAACGGCGAAATCGATTACAAAGATACAAATAAATTAAAGAGATACGTATCCGAGAGAGGAAAAATCCTTCCGAGACGTATCACTGGCAACTGTGCTAAACATCAGAGAGCTCTGACTGTAGCTATCAAGAGAGCAAGACATCTGTCCCTGATGCCGTATGTTTGCGAGTAATCCTTAAAAAAATAAGGGTTTTTAAGGGTAAAGAAGATTTTTACTCAAATTTCACTCAATTATTGAGGATAAAAATGATTGGGATTCCATGTGAGAGATCATGTGGGATCCTCTTTTTGTATAATAGGAAATTCCATGGAATTCCCTATTACACAAAAAAGACAGATTTCGAAAATAAGTGCTTTACAAAAACGCTTTAGTATGCTAATATGGTAGCATATTAAAAAGCGAGACGGAAACCGGCAAAGGGAGAACGGCTTCCACTGTCTGAAAATGAGGAGGACACCAATTATGAAAAAGAGATTTGTGAGCGCAGCGCTGGCTGCAGTAATGGCACTTTCCATGACCGCATGTGGCAGCAGCAACAGCGCAGCAGAGACAACCGCAGCAGACACAGAAGCGGCTGAGAGCCAGGCAGAGGAAACCACCGCAGAAGAGGCGAAGACAACCGACGGCGGCACTCTGATTGTTGGTTTTGATCAGGATTTCCCGCCGATGGGATTTGTAGGCGATGACGGCGAGTACACCGGATTTGACCTGGAGCTGGCACAGGAAGTTGCAAAACGTCTGGGTCTGGAATATAAGGCACAGCCGATTGCCTGGGATTCTAAAGATATGGAGCTTGAGTCCGGCAATATCGACTGCATCTGGAATGGATTTACGATGACGGGACGTGAGGATGATTACACCTGGACTGAGCCGTACATGGCAAACCAGCAGGTATTTGTCGTAGCCAATGATTCGGATATCAACAGCCAGGCGGATCTGGCAGGCAAGATCGTAGAGGTTCAGGCAGATTCTTCCGCAGAGGCAGCTTTAAAAGAGGCGCCGGAACTGACCGCTACTTTCAAGGAGCTTCTGACAACCGCTGATTACAACACCGCATTCATGGATCTGGAGCAGGGCGCCGTTGATGCCATTGCGATGGACGTAATCGTAGCTGGCTATCAGATTCAGCAGAGAAACGCTGATTTCAAGATTCTGGACGATTCCCTTTCTGCGGAAGAATACGGCGTAGGCTTCAAGAAGGGCAACACCGAGTTAAGAGATAAAGTTCAGAGCACTCTGGAAGAGATGGCAGAGGACGGAACCTTACAGGAAGTTTCTGAGAAATGGTTCGGCAAGGATGTAACTACCATCGGCAAATAGTAATTAATCGTTGATTGTAAAAACGAAACATTATTGAATAATAGGAATAGGGACGGCTGTGAATGATTTCATGGCAGTCCCCATTCGCGGTTTATGTGTTTAACTGTGAAGTCACAGCACATTCCGTTACCGGGCACGTATGCGTGAACAGTAACGAATCTACATTTTAGAAAGCAGGTATGGGATAATTATGGGTAAGATGACACTCCAGCAGATGATTACACAGCTTGCGGGTGGTATGGCAGTCAGCACACAGATTTTTGTGATCACACTGCTATTTTCACTTCCGTTAGGACTCGTGATCGCGTTCGGGCGTATGTCGAAGAACAGGCTGATCCAGACGATTGTAAAAGTATATATTTCGATTATGCGAGGCACACCGCTGATGCTGCAGCTGATGGTGGTGTATTTTGGACCGTATTATCTGTTCCGCATCAAAGTCGGCAGCAGTTACCGTCTGTGGGCTACCTTCATCGGTTTTGTCATTAACTATGCGGCATATTTTGCCGAGATTTACCGCAGCGGCATCCAGTCGATGCCGGTCGGACAGTATGAGGCAGCGGAGATTCTGGGTTATGGAAAGGCACAGACCTTCTTCAAGATCATCCTGCCGCAGGTAATCAAGCGGATTCTTCCGTCGGTGACGAATGAGGTCATCACGCTGGTAAAAGATACGTCTCTGGCGTTTACGCTGAGCGTGGCGGAGATGTTCTCAATCGCCAAGGCGCTGGCGGCATCCCAGACGAATATGATGCCGTTTGTGGCAGCAGCCGTCTTTTACTATATTTTCAATCTGGTTGTGGCAGTTGCAATGGAATGGATTGAGAAAAAGCTGGATTATTACCGATAGAAGCGGGAGGAATGTGGAAAATGAACCTGTTAGAATTAAATCATGTGGAAAAATCATTCGGCGATCTGTCGGTTTTAAAGGATATTTCACTGAGTGTGAGCGAGGGCGAGATCGTGTCCATCATCGGACCGTCCGGCTCGGGTAAATCGACGCTTCTGCGTTGCGCGACGATGCTGGAGACGATGGACCACGGCGAGATCGTATATTTAGGAAAGAGAGCAGCCTGGACGGGCGCGGATGGCAAGGTCAGCTATGCGGACAAGAAGGACATGAAGGAGATCCGCAGCCAGTACGGTCTGGTATTCCAGAATTTTAACCTGTTTCCGCACTATTCTGTGCTGAAAAATATCACAGACGCGCCGATCCATGTGCAGAAGCGCGACAAGGAGACGGTTTATAAAGAGGCGCGCGAGCTTCTGAAAAAATGGGTCTGGAGGATAAGGAGGACTATTATCCGTACCAGCTCTCCGGCGGTCAGTGCCAGCGTGTGGCGATCGCCCGTGCATTGGCACTGAATCCGAAGATTCTGTTTTTCGACGAGCCGACCTCCGCACTGGATCCGGAGCTGACGGGAGAAGTATTGAAGGTTATTAAGTCGTTAGCGGATCTGCACATCGCGATGGTGATTGTTACCCATGAGATGGCGTTTGCGAAAGATATTTCCCACCGCGTGATCTTCATGGCAGACGGACTCATCGTCGAGGAAGGCGCGCCGGAGAAGGTGTTTGCTTCGGATAATGAGAGAACGAAGAGCTTTTTTGGGACGGTATGGGAAGATTCTGTAAGAAATAATTAGGAAAATGGAAGATGGGCGTTGCTGGTTTTGGAGTGGAAAATCGGCGACGCCCGTTTTTTATGGGGAAGCATTTTATGGGGAAGCATATAAGTGTTATTTGCAATTTTACAGTAAATGTGATACGCTTTTTATCAAGTATTCCGATTTGCGAGGCAGTAGATACCTTTCAAAAAGGAATGGAACAGAAATAATCGAGTGTTCCGGCGATGCTGGAAGTGGTGAAAAGCGATGCTGACGTTTGAGACGGGTCTTGAAGGAAAGGGAGCGGTTCATGGAGATTCGTATACCCTTTTTGAGATGGATGGAGTCCGCGTCTGCGCGGGCTCTTTTTGATCCATTTGCTCTATAGAAAGGCGGGACTGGAAAAAGTGGTGCCTGTGGATGGAAGATTTTGCAGGATAGGATCGCAGCATGGTTTTTAGCAGAGATATTTGAAATGGTATCTGTTGTAGAGAAAAAATTTGGACAGATAAACAGGAAGATATGAGGGAAAAACATGGAGACAGAATCAAGAGTTGCCGTGATCGGTATTGTGGTCGATCAGACGGGAGATACGGAAGAGTTGAATAAGGTGCTGCACCAGTACGGGCGGTATATCGTAGGGCGGATGGGGATTCCTTACCACAAACGGAACGTGAATATTATCAGCGTCGTGATTGACGCGCCGGGTGATGTGATCAGTGCGCTGTCCGGGAAGCTGGGGATGCTGCGGGGATTTCTTCGAAGGCGCTGTATTCGAAGGCACCGGAAGCACAGGAATGAAAACGAGGTGACGGAATGGCAGATTTTACACGCGCGGGGCTTCGACCGTCTGACTGGTGGCGGGAGGCGGTCCGTCTAGGCGCTGAACAGATAGAAACGATTACAGAATTAAAGAGATTGATTGACCGTCTGGAAGCGGGGGGAGTCCCTGACGGAGGATGAGTGGGTCAGTCTGATCGAGGGACGTTCACCGGAGCTGGCGGACTACCTCTTTGAAAAAGCGCGCTGCATCCGGGAAAGAGAGTACGGAAAAGCGGTGTATGTGCGGGGACTCATTGAGTGCAGCAATTATTGCAAAAACGACTGTCTTTATTGCGGCATCCGAAGGAGCAACCGAAATGCAAGCCGGTACCGCCTGAGTCGGGAGGAGATTCTTTCCTGCTGTGAGAATGGTTATCAGCTGGGATTCCGCACCTTTGTTTTGCAGGGCGGTGAGGATCCGGCGATGACGGACGACTGGGTGATGGAGATGGTGCAGGCGATCCGGGCAGGATTTCCAGATTGTGCGATTACTTTGTCGCTCGGAGAAAAGAAGTATGATACGTTGAAACGCTGGAAAGAGGCAGGGGCGGACCGGTATCTGCTGCGCCACGAGACGGCGGACGCGTGCCATTACGCGAGCCTGCATCCGGCAGAGATGTCATTTGAACACCGGATGCAGTGCCTGCGTGATTTAAAGGCGCTTGGTTATCAGACCGGATGCGGTTTTATGGTCGGTTCGCCGCACCAGACGGCGCGCTGTCTGGCGAGAGATATGCGTTTTATCGAAGAACTGGATCCGGAAATGGTGGGAATCGGTCCGTTTATTCCGCAGCACGACACTCCGTTTGGCGGGGAGGCGGCAGGAACGTTGGAAGAGACACTGTTTCTTTTAGGGCTGCTTCGCCTGCTGAAGCCGAAAGTGCTGCTTCCGGCGACGACAGCGCTCGGAACGATTCATCCGATGGGACGCGAACTGGGGATTCTGGCAGGCGGAAACGTCGTGATGCCGAACCTGTCTCCGGTCGGGGTGCGCGCCAAATATATGCTCTATGACAATAAAATCTGCACGGGAGACGAGGCGGCGGAGTGCATCAACTGCATGAAGAGACGCATGGAAAGCATCGGGTACGAGGTAGTTATCGACCGGGGAGATTATAAGGGGTAAAAGCCTGCGATTTGGTTTGTTGGCATCGAAAGATGCTTACAGATAAATAAACTGACGGGGAAGGACGCGATGGACGGCTGACCATGCTGGCATTTTTGAAATTGAAAATTCTGGAGGAAAAGATGACAGCTATCATCCTGACCTGTAAGAAAAGGAGAAGAAACTATGAGTTACAATTACAACCCATCATCCCAAAAGGCAGAGGAATTTATCAACCATGAGGAAATTTTAGAGACTCTTTCCTATGCCGAGAAGAATAAAAACAACGTGGAACTGATTGACCAGATTCTGGCGAAGGCACGGCTTCGAAAAGGGCTGAGCCACCGCGAGGCGGCAGTGCTTCTTGACTGCGAAATCCCGGAAAAGGTGGAGGAGATCTTTGAGCTGGCGCGCCAGATCAAGCAGGATTTCTACGGAAACCGGATCGTCATGTTTGCACCGCTGTATCTGTCGAATTACTGCGTGAATGGCTGCGTGTACTGTCCATACCACATGAAAAACAAGCACATTGCCAGAAAGAAGCTGACGCAGGAGGAAATCCGCCGGGAGGTAATTGCGCTTCAGGATATGGGACATAAGCGTCTGGCGCTGGAGACGGGCGAGGATCCGGTCAACAATCCGATTGAATATGTGCTGGACAGTATCAAGACAATTTACAGTATCAAGCAAAAAACGGAGCCATCCGCCGTGTCAATGTGAATATTGCGGCCACCACGGTGGAGAATTACCGCAAATTAAAGGACGCGGGCATCGGCACCTACATACTGTTTCAGGAGACCTACCACAAGGAGAGTTATGAGAACCTGCATCCGACCGGACCGAAGCATGATTACGCGTACCACACGGAGGCAATGGACCGTGCGATGGAGGGCGGTATCGACGATGTAGGAATTGGCGTTTTATTTGGTCTGGAGTTGTACCGGTATGAATTTGCAGGACTTTTGATGCACGCGGAACATCTGGAGGCAGTTTTTGGTGTTGGTCCGCACACCATCAGTGTGCCGCGCATCCGCCGGGCGGACGATATCGACCCATCGACCTTTGACAACGGCATCAGCGACGATATTTTTGAGAAGATCGTAGCCTGCATCCGGGTGGCAGTTCCGTATACGGGCATGATTATCTCAACGAGAGAGAGCAAAGCCTGTCGGGAGCGGGTGCTGCGGCTGGGCGTATCGCAGATCAGCGGCGGTTCCCGCACCAGTGTCGGCGGATATGCAGAGGAAGAGCCGGAGGAGGAAAATTCGGCGCAGTTCGATGTGAGCGACAACCGGACACTCGACCAGGTGGTTCGCTGGCTGATGGAATTAGGCTATATCCCAAGCTTCTGTACGGCGTGCTATCGGGAAGGACGGACGGGTGACCGCTTTATGAGCCTGTGCAAGAGCGGGCAGATTCAGAACTGTTGTCATCCGAATGCGCTGATGACGCTCAAGGAGTATCTGGAGGATTATGCGGCGCCGGGGACGAAAGAGATTGGAGAGAAGCTGATTCAGGCGGAGATCGGTTCGATTCCGAAAGAAAAAGTGCAGGAGATCGTGAGGAAAATCTGGTTGAAATTGAAAAGGGGCAGCGGGATTTCAGGTTTTAACTAAATCAGGAGGATCAAAATGGGAATGAATGAGACGCCGTCCGGCGAGCGGGTACATATCGCGTTTTTGGACGGAGGAATGCGGGAAAATCGAGTCTGGTCAATGCGGTGACCGGGCAGGAGCTGGCGATCGTGTCGGATATCCGGGGAACGACGACCGATCCGGTCTATAAATCGATGGAGCTTCTGCCGATCGGTCCGGTGGTTATCATCGACACGCCTGGAATCGACGATGAGGGCGAGCTGGGCTTAAAGAGAGTTGGCAAGACTCGTCAAGTCTTAAATAAGGCGGATCTGGCAGTCCTGGTGGTGGATGCGGTGGAAGGAATCAGCAGCTGGGGAAGAAGAGATGATCCGGCTGTTTGAGAAGAAGGAAATCCCGTATCTGGTGGTTTACAATAAGATGGATTTGCTGACGGGAAAATCGGAACAGGAACCAGTTGTGGAACATACCGCCTATGTGAGTGCCCGGACGAGAGAAGGAATCCAGCAGTTAAAAGAGCAAATGGCACGTCTTACGTCACAGGAGACGGATGAAAAACGGCTGGCTGCTGATCTAGTAAAACCGTTTGATACGGTAATTCTGGTTGTTCCGATTGACAAGGCGGCGCCGAAGGGGCGGCTGATTCTGCCGCAGCAGCAGGTCATCCGGGATCTGCTGGATATCGGTGCGATGCCGTTTGTCTGCCGGGAAAGTGAACTTTCGGAGACGTTTGCAAAAATTGAAAGAAGGTCCGGCATTGGTAATCACGGACAGCCAGGTGTTTCCGCTGGTAGACCGGCTGACGCCGCCGCAGGTGCGTCTGACTTCCTTTTCCATTTTGTTTGCGCGGTATAAGGGGATCTGAAACAGGCAGCGGAGGGCGCCAAAGCGCTGGAAATGATACAGGACGGAGATCCGATACTTATTTCTGAGGGCTGTACGCATCATCGCCAGTGCGGTGACATCGGCACGGAGAAGCTGCCGGACTGGATCCGCCAGTACACGGGAAAAGCGCCGGAGTTTCATTTTACATCGGGGACGGAATTTCCAGAGGATGTGTCCGGTTATAAGCTGATCGTTCATTGCGGCGGCTGTATGCTGAATGCGCGGGAGATGAAGAGCCGTCTTCGCAGCACTGCCGATCAGGAGATGCCGATGACCAATTATGGGATTTTGATTGCCTATATGAAGGGAATTTTGAAACGGACATGGGGGCACTGGAGCCGGTCAGGTAGAAAATTTGGGCGGAGAAATGAACGGAACGTAAATAATTAGAAACTTAGAAATAAAGGCGGATAAAGCTGCTGGACGATGGAAATGCCTGTCGGACAGCAGCTTTTTTCATAGGAAATTGCGACCTATGAAAAAACGCTCCGCGAGGATGCGCACTCGCGCGAAGCAGTTTTTAGATTTCGCAGATGCCAGAATGTAAACTGTATTAATCTAACGTGTTGACATTTAAAAATCAACGGTTTATAATAGCGAAAGTTAGCTAAATGAGAAAAATAGGATATTTTTAAGTTGGACCGAAGGATAACCAAAAAAGTGTTTTGATTTTGATAAGGAGTAGAAGATATGAGTTTACAACTGGCAGAAGAGATTATAAAGGGACGCCGTCTGAAACGGGGCGAGGATTTAAGCTTTTTATTAAGTGAGGATCTGGATGAGCTTTGTGCGGGAGCTGATAAAATCCGGAAGGAGCTCTGCGGAAACCATGTGGATCTGTGTTCTATCATTAATGGACGAAGCGGACGCTGCGGCGAGGACTGCAAGTTTTGCGCGCAGTCAGCCTGTCATCATACGAAGGTGGAAGAATATCCATTTCTGGAGCCAGAGGAGATTCTGGAGGACTGCAAGCGTCATGAGGCGAAGAAAGTACATCGTTACTCCATCGTGACGGCGGGACGTGCGCTGACGGGAGCGGAAATGGAGAAGGCGCTTCGGGCATACCGCGCTATGAAGAAGGAATGCAAGGTAGAGCTCTGCGCCTCCCACGGACTTCTGTCACAGGAAGATTTCAACCGTCTGAAAGAGGCGGGCGTGGGACGGTATCATGCCAATATTGAGACTTCGCGGAGAAATTTCCCGAATATCTGTACAACACATACATTTGAGGACAAGCTGGAGGTCATCCGGCGCGCGCAGGCGGCAGGACTTTCCGTCTGTTCCGGCGGCATCATCGGCATGGGAGAAACCTGGGAAGACCGGATCGATATGGCGATCACGCTGAGCGAGCTTGGGATCAAGTCAATTCCGATCAATATCCTGCGTCCGATTCCGGGCACGCCGCTGGAACATCAGGCAGCGCTTTCGGAGGATGAGATTTTGCGGACGATTGCCATTTTCCGTTATATCAATCCGACCGCGATGGTCCGTCTGGCAGCAGGACGGAATTCAATGGAACATTCCGGCGAACAGGCATTCCGTTCCGGCGCAAATGCAGCGATGACCGGAGATATGCTGACAACCTCCGGAAACCGCATCAGTGAGGACCAGGAGATGCTGGCGGCGATGGGATTCACATTATAAAAAAAGGAGTATCCATATCATGAGTAAAACACTTTCCGCAGAAGCGGAACACAAACCTTACTTTACAACCAAACGGATGGCGCTGATTGGCGTGATGACGGCGGTAACCTGTATTCTGGGACCGTTCTCGATTCCGCTTCCATTCAGCCCGGTTCCGATTTCCTTTACAAATCTTGCCATTTATCTGGCAGCGTATGTGCTGGGAATGAAAGCCTGCACGATCAGCTATCTGATTTATACGCTGCTTGGCATGGTGCGCGTTCCGGTATTTTCCGGATTTACGGCAGGAGTCGGTAAGCTGGCAGGACCGACCGGCGGCTATCTCGTCGGATTTATCCTGATGGCGCTGATTGTTGGATTTTTCGTGGATCATTTTCCGGGCAAAGTAGCCCTGCATATCGTTGGCATGGTACTGGGACTGGCGATTTGCTATATTTTCGGAACGGTATGGCTGGCAGGTCAGCTTAACATGAACTTTGTAGCCGGGCTGGGTGTGGGCGTTATCCCGTATCTGCCGGGCGATGCAGTCAAAATCATTTTCACAGCTTTGATCGGACCGAAGCTGCGCCGCGAAATTTACCGGTTAGAGAGTAAAAGCGTCTGGCTGTAAAAATGACTGTTTAGATAAAATGATATTTAAAATGAAGGACAGATGGGTGAAAGTGGAATACATAAAACGCTTTCATCCATCTTTTTTTGTTGAATGAAACGAAGAAGTTGGTTCACATTTTATAGAAACTAAGAAGAAACGAAAAATAAAGGTAAAAAAAGAAAACAGAAATAATCACATATATGGAATAAAATACAGAAAAATAAGAAGTGAGTGTGACTAAACTTGAACAATTTCGGAGCGTGTGTTATACTAAAGACAGAAAAAAGAGGGAGATTCCGGAGGAACAGGGAGGAGGCAGTTGTATGGAGAAAAAGATTATCACTATCAGTCGTGAATATGGAAGCGGAGGTCGTCAGATTGGTCTGACTGCCGCTAAAAAACTGGGAATGGAATTTTATGATAAGGAATTGATCGATGCTGCTGCGAAGGAGATCGGTTTTCCAGCGGAAATTATTGCGGATCGTGAGCAGCGCCTGACAAACAGCCTGCTTTACAATTTCGCGATGGGAACTTTGTATGGACTTTCCTATCCGAAGGAGCCGAAGCTCAGTGAACTGCCATTGACAGAGCAGATTTATGTGGCGCAGAAGAAGGCGATCGAGGAGGCGGCAAAGCGCGGAAGCTGCGTATTTATCGGAAGATGTGCTGATTATATTCTGAGAAGCCGTCCGGATGTACTGCGTGTCTTTGTTTATGCGGATCGTGATATCCGGCTCCGCCGCGCGATTGACGAATATGGGGATCTGGAAGAGCATATCGATGAATTTATGCACCAGACCGACAAACGCCGCCGGATCTACTATGAAAACTATACGAATCAGCGCTGGGGAGACAGAGAAAACTATGATCTGATGCTGAACAGCGGAGATTTGGGAATTGAGAAGTGCGTGGAGTTGATTTGCCAGGCAGTGAAGTAAGGGATAACGAAACAATTATAATTTTAAGCAAAATGACCGCTCAAGTTTGAAGTGAACCCTTTTGTTAGACAAAATGTAAGTCTAATGAAAGGGGTTATTTCTATGTCCTATCTAAGATTCCATCCATGAAACAACGGTCCATTTCCATTTCCAAGATTTAATCCGAATGCTAATGCCCCACTTAAATAGGAACGTGCATCACGAATACTCTGCTCCAGAGAACGTCCGGCGGCGAGACCGCAGGCGATTGCGGATGAGAGTGTGCAGCCAGTTCCATGGTTGTTTTGATTCTCGATCCGGGGACTGGAAAACCAGAGTGGAGTCTGGTCTGGCTGACAAAGAACATCACAGACAGTATTTGGCAGATTTTCCCGGTGTCCGCCTTTTAAAAGAACCGCGGTGTGAAATTGACGGGACAGCCGGGTGGCGGCAGCTTCTATGCCTGCGTCATTGTCTAATGTATGCGTCTGCATTTGAAGCAAAAATTCAGCCTCCGGCAGATTCGGTGTCAAAAGTGTGGCGCGCGGAAACAAAAGCTCCTGGGAGGCGGCGATGGCGTCCGGAGCTGCCAGAGGGCGTCCGCTGGTGGAGATAAGCACTGGATCGAGTACCACCGGGATATTGGGATAGGCGCTTAGTTTTTCTGCGACAACCTGAACGGCAGTTTTGTTTCCCAGCATTCCGATCTTGATCGCTTGCGGAGTTAAATCTGAAAGAACCGAATCCAGCTGTGCCGCTAATATTTCCGGGAGGCAGGCGAGACAGCCTGCACGCCGAGCGTATTCTGAGCGGTAATCGCAGTGATAACACTGGTTCCATAGAGCCCCAGAGCGGTGATGGTCTTTAAATCTGCTTGTATTCCTGCGCCGCCTCCGCTGTCCGAACCGGCGATGGTGAGTACTGTGGGGATAACGCGGCGGTTTTTATGAATGCACTCGCAGCTCCCGGACCGCAGCCCCGATATCGGGCTGTCCGAAAATCCCGGATATAATCGCAGCTCCTGCGATGCCGGTTCCAGCCAGGGTGGAAAGATTGGAAGCGTTAATTCCTCCGATGGCGACAACCGGAATGGAGACGGACTGGCAGATGGCGGTCAGAGTCTCACGGGACATCGGGATGGCATCTGTTTTGGTTGGACTTGGAAATACAGCGCCGAAACCGAGATAATCGGCTCCGGCTTTTTTCTGCTTCCAGGGCCTGGGCAACGGTTTTGGCGGTTACGCCGAGAATCTTGTCCGGTCCCAGCAATTGGCGCGTACCTCGCGGGCGGGCAGGTCACTTTGACCGATATGGATGCCGTCGGCACCGCTGTTTATGGCGACGTAGAGGCTGTCATTGATAATCAGAGGAACGTGATAGCGCTCGGTGAGTTTGCGGATGGAAAGCGCCTCCCGCAGAAAATCTTCCTCGGACAGATATTTTTCACGGAGCTGCAGCATCGTGATTCCGGCATCCAGCGCCTCGCGCACCTGTTCCTCCAGCGGACGCATGCCGGGGCGGTGTGGCATTGTGATCGCATATAAAAGGCAGTTATTTCGTTGGAATTTCAATTTTTGACCTCCTTGCAGCTGTTCGCCGGTCATCAGGCTGACAGCATCCATGAAATAGGTGTGGAAACTTCCAAGACCGGTGCCGTTTGCACGCATCTGTGCTGCGGCGTTCTCACCGCATAACCCGATTTCAGTGACGGCACAGACGGCAGGATAGAAATAAGATTTAGAAGCCGCTGCAAATGCCGCCAGCAGCCCATCCATCATGCATCCGCTTCCGGTAATCTGCGCCAGCTCCGGGCAGCCGTTGTGGATGCGGGCGGTTTTAGAACCGCAGACAACCAGATCGCAGGGACCCGTACAGACGATAACAGCCCGCAGACGTTTAGAGAGAAAACGGGCGATACGGGTGTCTGTGCGGAGGCGTTCTGAAATAGAGTTGGAACTTGCGTGTGCGTCTGGCATTTGCATAGAAACTGCGTCTACCCCGTGCTGTTCCTTTTCCACCGGATATCCAAACAAATTCGCCAGCGTCCGGATTTCAGATGAATTTCCCCGCACGATGGAGACGGAGATGTGCGACAGAATCCGGCAGGCGGCGTGTCTGCGGTGGGCGGACACACCGATGCCGACCGGATCGAATATAATCGGAATCCCCTTCCGGTTGGCAGCCTGACCTGCGCGAATCATGGCAGTGACGGAGCCGATTTTTAAGGTTCCCAGATTGAGCACCAGCCCGTCGCTGGCAGAGGCAGTTGAGGCTGTCTCTGCCGGATGATCGGTCATGACTGGGGAGGCGCCCGCGGCGAGGAGCAGGTTGGCAACATCGCCTGCAGTCACATAATTGGTGATACAGTGGATGAGCGGCGCGGTTTTCGTACCCGCTCTGGATAATAAGCGAGTGCCCTGGATAAACAGGCAGCCTGGTCTGGCATCGTGAGCGCCTCCTTTTACTGTGCGTCGAGCAGGCGTTTTAAGTAGGAAAACAGCCCGATGCGGCGCATAAATTCAATCAGCAGAAATGCAATGGCGGTTCCGCAGGCGGTACTCATCAGGAATGGGAGAACGTAGAAGAATAAGGCAACATCCTTTCCCATCAGAAGGACAGCAACCGGGTAGCAGAGCGTACCGCCGATGATGCCGGTTCCGACTACTTCACCGAGGTAAGCGAGCAGGAAACGTCCGGTTTTCTGGAATAAATAAGCGCCCAGAAAAGCGCCGACCATACTTCCAGGAAAAGCAAGCAGGCTGCCGGTTCCCAGAATATTTCGGATGAGAGAGACACAAAATGCCATCGAAACGCCATAAACCGGTCCTAAAAAGACGCCGGCGAGGACGTTGACAAGGTGCTGGATCGGAAAACATTTGGATGCACCGATCGGAATGGAAAAGCCGGATAAAGCGACAGTTAAGGCAACCAGCATGCCAGCCAGAGCTGTTTTTTTGATGGAAAAAGTCTGCGCTGATGCAGTGGATGCAGATACAGTTGAGTGATTCATGGAAAAACCTCCTAATTAGTTATGTAAAGATTACTCATCGAAAATTGAAACAATCTCTCCCGAAAGGATCCGGTTCATGTTTTTGACGGCGCAGAAATTGCCGCACATGGAGCAGGTATCTTCTTTTTCCGGTTTTGATTCTGCGCGGTAGCGGCGGGCTTTCTCCGGGTCGATGGCGAGGAAAACTGCTCTTCCCAGTCGAGCCGGGCGCGTGCCTGCGCCATTTTGCGATCCCATTCTTTTGCCCCTGGAATACCTTTGGCGATGTCGGCGGCGTGGGCGGCGATACGGGAGGCGATGATACCTTCTTTGACGTCGTCACGGTTCGGCAGGCGAAGGTGCTCTGCCGGGGTCACGTAGCAGAGGAAGGAAGCACCGGCGGATGCTGCGATTGCGCCTCCGATGGCAGCCGTGATATGGTCGTAGCCCGGCGCGACGTCCGTCACCAGCGGACCGAGCACGTAGAACGGGGCACCCTTTGCAGACGGACTGCTGAATTTTCATATTGGCAGCGATCTGGTCGAGCGGCATATGACCCGGGCCTTCGATCATGACCTGGACATTTTTCTCCCAGGCCCGGCGGGTCAGCTCACCGAGTGTCAGAAGCTCTTCCAGCTGTGATACGTCGGTTGCGTCCTCCAGACAGCCCGGGCGGCAGGCGTCGCCGAGACTCAAGGTCACGTCGTATTCCTGACAGATATCGAGCAGGCGGTCAAAATGCTCATAGAATGGGTTCTCCTGTCCGGTCATTTCCATCCATGCAAAGATAATGGAACCGCCGCGGGAGACGATGTTAGTCAGGCGTTTCATTTTTTTGAAGCGCTCGGCGGTGTTTTTATTGATTCCTACATGGATAGTCAGAAAATCAACGCCGTCTTTTGCGTGCATTTCCGCGATCTGCAGCCATTCTTCCGATGTGATTTCACGCAGTGGCTTGTGGTAATAAACCACAGCGTCATAGATCGGCACGGTTCCAATGATGGCCGGGCACTCGGCTGTCAGCTTGCGGCGGAACTTCTGGGTATCGCCGAAGGAGCTTAAATCCATGATGGATTCTGCGCCCATGGCAACCGCGTCATTGACCTTCTGAAGCTCCATGTCAAGGTCGTTTAAATCGCGGGAGGTTCCGAGGTTGACGTTGATTTTTGTGCGGAGTGCGGAGCCGATTCCGTTCGGATCCAGGCAGGTGTGACATTTATTTGCCGGGATCACGACCTGTCCGGCAGCAACCAGTTTGACCAGCTTTTCTGGTTCCATCTGCTCTTTTTGGCCACCGCCAGAAGCTCCTTCGTCAGGATTCCCTTGCGGGCGGCATCCATCTGTGTGGTGTAGTTCATGCGTAGTCCTCCTTTTTCGGAGGGAAGTGAGCGGAATCTAAAAATCTAAAATGGGAATTTGAAGAAGAGAGTTCCTTTTCCTGAAAGAAAGGGGATACAGTAAAGCCATATGTATGATCCATTTCGTAAAAGATATACGAGCGCAGGTAAAATAAAAAACCTGTACCGCGCAGGTACAGGTCAGACAAGGTATATTTGCTGAAACATTCGGATAGATATATCGATTGTTTTTCATGTCATCGCGTATATTCCCTACGTTGGCATTACCCAAATCAGGTTATAAAGGTCGAAGTTGGATGACTTCCTCTCAGCCCGCTCACGAGCTCCCTCATTCATTTGTGGCAAGTGTAGCACGGCGGCTCTGGTTTGTCAATGGGGGGATTGTCTGGACGAATCCCCCTCACTATGCTATAATAAGGGGCATCAAGTCATTTTGGTTGCTTTATCGTTACTGCTCATGGCAGGTATTTTGAAAACCGGCACATGGACAGCAACATTGTATGCACGGGAGAATGAGATGAAGGAAAATATGAAAATACGAGGTCAGCTGCGGACGTATCTGCAGTGGCCGATCATACTGTCGGTATTCCTGTTGGCGGCGAACCTGGCAGTTGGGATTGTGAGCCCGGCTGCCGGTCTTGTGATGTCCGGATTTACGGTTATATATGTGCTGGTGGCACTCTGGCTGTTCATGTACCGGAGAAAACGTCTGATGGGCGGACTGGTGGAGTTTTCGGCGGAGTATGCGTGGGTGCAGAAACAGCTCCTCTATGAGATGGCGGTGCCGTATGCCATCGCGGACACAGAGGGACATTTCCTCTGGTTGAACCACTCCTTTTCGGAGATCGTCGGGGAAGATAAAAACTGCCGTAAGAATATCGCGGCGGTCTTTCCGGAACTGACACGGGAAGTTTTGGATGAGATGGACGAAAAAACGAGCGTTCATTCTTCGTTTGACGGCAGATTTTACCGGATCGATATCCAGCAGGTGGCGCTGAGCGAGACGGAAGGTATGAAGCTTGGCGCGGTGGACGAGGACAGCGGTGAGATGCTTTTAGTGCTGTATCTCTGCGATGAGACGGAGATTCTGCGCTGCAAGCAGCAGATCAACAACCAGCGTCTGGTGGCGGGACTTATCTATCTCGACAACTACGACGAGGCGCTGGAGAGTGTCGAGGAGGTACGCCGTTCCCTGCTGGTTGCTCTGATTGACCGGAAAATTACGAAGTATTTCATGGCGATGGAAGGTATCGTCAAGAAGCTGGAAAATGACAAGTATCTGTTTGTGATCAACAGCAGTACACGAAAGAGATTCAGGAGAGCCGCTTTTCGATCCTGGAGGATGTCAAGACGGTTAATATTGGAAATGATATGGCTGTCACGCTGAGTATCGGCATGGGTATGAACGGCGACAGCTACATCCGCAACTATGAGTATGCGAGAACGGCGATTGATATGGCGCTGGGACGCGGCGGCGATCAGGCGGTTGTCAAGGATGGCACGAAGATCCGCTATTACGGCGGCAAATCGCAGCAGTTGGAAAAAACGACCCGTGTCAAGGCGCGTGTCAAAGCGCATGCGATGCGCGAACTGATGGATACGAAGGATAAGATGCTGATCATGGGACACAAGATTGGCGATACGGATTCCTTCGGCGCGGCGATTGGTATCTGGCGGATTGCGACCTCTTTTAATAAAAAGGCGCGGATCGTCATCAATGGAGTCAATTCTTCCGTGAAACCGATGATGGCGCGGTTTGAAAACAGCTCCGATTACCCGGAGGATCTGTTCTTAACCGGCGAGGAAGCGGCGGGTGGGCGGATTCCAACACGATGTTAGTTGTGGTTGATGTCAACCGCCCGAGTATCACGGAGGCACCGGAACTGCTCAAGCAGATCAAAACGATCGTGGTGCTTGACCATCATCGCCAGAGCAGCGAGATCATCGACAATGCGGTGTTATCTTATGTCGAGCCGTATGCGTCTTCGGCGTGTGAGATGGTAGCCGAGGTATTGCAGTATATCGGCGACGACGGCATCAAGATCAAGCCGGCGGAGGCGGATGCGATGTACGCCGGTATCGTGATTGACACAAACAATTTCATGAACCAGGCAGGTGTCCGCACCTTCGAGGCGGCGGCGTTCCTGCGTAGAAACGGCGCGGATGTCGTGCGTGTGAGAAAGCTGTTCCGCGACCGGCTGGAGGACTACCGGGCGAGAGCTGAGGCGATCCAGAAAGCAGAGATTTATCACGGTGCATTTGCGATTTCCGTGTGTCCGTCCGAAGGACTTGAAAGTCCTACCGTGGTTGGCGCACAGGCGGCAAATGAGCTTCTGGATATTGTAGGCATCAAGGCGTCATTTATCCTGACGCAGATGGGCGACACGATCTATTTCAGCGCGCGTTCGATCGATGAGATCAACGTGCAGATTATCATGGAGCGCTTAGGCGGCGGTGGACACCGCACGATTGCGGGCGCACAGCTTAAGGGTGCGACGATCGATGAAGCCAGAGAGAAATTAAAAGATCTCATTACGGATATGATGGAGAAAGGAGAAATATAACGATGGAAGTTGTATTATTAGAGGATGTAAAGGCACTTGGAAAAAAAAGGTCAGATTGTAAAGGTAAGCGACGGCTATGGACGCAACTTTATTCTGACGAAGAAACTGGGAATCGAGGCAACACCGAAGAACTTAAATGATCTGAAGCTGCAGAAGGCAAATGAGGCGAAGATCGCGGCAGAGCATCTGGCAGCAGCGAAGGATCTGGCAAAACATCTGGAGGATAAGTCCATCACCCTGTCCATCAAGGCAGGCGAGGGCGGAAAAGCATTCGGCTCTGTTTCTTCCAAGGAGATTGCAAAGGCGATCAAAGATCAGTTAAATCTGGATATTGACAAGAAGAAACTGGTTCTGCCGGAGCCGATTAAGACCTTTGGCACACACGAAGTTCCGATCAAGCTTCACAAAGAAGTAACCGGAAAACTGGCAGTAAAGGTTGTAGAAGCTTAATATGGAGGACTGAATCATGGATGAAGCCCTGATAAAGCGGGTTCTCCCGCACAGTGTAGAGGCGGAACAGTCAGTCATCGGATCCATGCTTATGGATCGGGAAGCAATTATCGCGGCGTCTGAGATTATCACAGGCGCCGATTTTTACCAGCACCAGTACGGCGTCATGTTTGAGTCGATGGTCGAGCTTTTCAATGAAGGAAAGCCGGTCGATCTGGTGACGCTTCAAAATCGGCTGCGGGAAAAAGATGTTCCGCCGGAGGTCAGCAGCCTGGACTTTGTCCGGGATATCATGACATCTGTGCCGACCTCGGTCAATGTCAAATCGTATGCCAATATCGTGCGGGAAAAGGCAGTCCTGCGCCGTTTGATAAAAGTGAATGAGGAGATTGAAAACCTCTGTTACGGCGGAAGGGACAAGCTGGAGGATATTCTGGCGCACACGGAGAAATCGGTGTTTGACCTGCTCCAGAGCCGCGGAGGCGGAGAGTTTGTGCCGATCCGGCAAGTGGCGTTGAATGTTCTGGAAAAGATTGAGGCGGCGTCGAAGAGCAACAGCACCGTCACGGGTATTCCGACCGGATTTATCGATCTGGATTACCGGACGTCGGGATTCCAGCCGTCCGATTTTATTTTGATTGCGGCGCGTCCTTCGATGGGTAAGACGGCGTTTGTTCTGAATGTCGTCGAGCATGTGGCGGTCAAAAAAGGGCTTCCGTGCATGGTATTCAGCCTGGAAATGTCGAAGGAACAGCTGGTCAACCGTATGCTGTCGATGGAGTCGAATGTCGATTCCCAGAAGCTGCGTACCGGTACGCTGACGGATTCCGACTGGGATGCCGTCGTGGAAGGCATCGGCACGATCGGAAGTTCCAAGCTGATCATCGATGATACGCCGGGTATCTCGATCTCGGAGCTGCGCTCGAAATGCCGCAAGGTGAAGCTGGAGTACGGTTTAAGCCTTGTCATTATCGACTATTTACAGCTGATGAGCGGCAGCGGAAAGAGCGGAGAGAACCGCCAGCAGGAGATCTCGGAGATTTCCCGTTCACTAAAGGCGCTGGCGCGAGAGCTGAATGCGCCGGTTATCTCCCTGTCGCAGCTTTCCCGTGCCTGCGAGACACGTCCGGACCACCGCCCGATGCTTTCGGATCTGCGTGAGTCTGGTGCGATTGAGCAGGATGCCGATGTGGTTATGTTTTTGTACCGTGATGATTATTACAACAAAGGATACGGATACGCCGAATATCGCGGAGGTAATCATTGCCAAACAGCGTAATGGCCCGATTGGAACGGTGCAGCTGATGTGGAGACCGGAGCTGACGAAGTTTGCAAATTTGGCGAAATAACGATAGAATCGTGTAAGGGACGGGACTGGATGGAAATTGCACCGTCTGCGTCTCCGGTTATGATTGTGCGCTTGCTTTCACTACACGTGTCCGCCCATGGCGGACTGCATCCGCCCTGTTCGGATGCGTGTGTTCAAGATTCGTACAATTCATAACTGGAACGCCGACTCTGCAATTTTCATCCAGTCCCTTTTTTTTGGATAAATATATGATTGATAAAAGATTATTATGTAAAAAGGAATATGAGAAATGTTTGAATTGATAAAAGAATCGGATCTGGACACCGTCCGCCATTTTTACCGTGCCTTAGCTGGAACCGAGTTCTGCGCGTGGACGGACATCTATCCAGGGGAGCCGGAGCTACAGTCGGATTTTTCTAGGGATTCGCTTTTTTGTATCCGGGATGATGTGTCGGGGGAGATCGCAGGGCTGGTTTCGATCGATGATGATCCGGAGGTGGAATCGATTGCTTGCTGGTCGGAGGAGCTACAGCCGTCGGCAGAAATTTCCAGACTGGGTGTGGCGGAGAAGTACCAGAACCGAGGCATCGCACGCGAGCTTCTGGCAGGCGCGATGGAGGAACTTAGAAGACGCGGCTGCAAGAGTGCCCATATGCTGGTGGCGAAGGACAATGTGAAAGCGCTGCGTTCGTACCAGAAGCTGACATTTGTAAAGGTTGGCGAGTATGTGCTGCAGGGGCATGATTACTGGTGCTATGAGAAGAAGCTGTAGAATGGAGAGGGGAAATTTAATCCCCTCTTTTTATTTATGTCATTCATTCGTCTTCTACCGTCAGCGAGCTGGCATTCAGCTACGATATGGTAATCGTTCCGATCGATGGTGAAGGAGTTCCGGAACTTGTTTTTATGTAAATGCTATTCATATTTATTTTGAACCCCGCATATAGTAGTAGTAAGGTACCGGGGAGGACAAGCAGAATGAATAAGAACAAGCATTACCTGATTTCGGATGCTTCCAGACAGGTGCAGGTGGAGGCTCACGTGCTCCGGTACTGGGAGGACGAGCTGGGGCTTCCGATTCCGAGAAATGAACTGGGGCATCGGTACTATACGGAGTTTCATATCCAGCTGTTCCGTCAGATCAAGCAGTTGAAGGAACAGGGTACCAGTTGAAAGCCATACGGGGAATCCTCGGAAAAGTGGAAGAAAATCAGAAAACAGAACCGGAAGCGCTTCTGGAAGCGCAGGCACAGGCGGTTTTCCGGGAAACGGGAACAGGAGAGCGTAACATGAGCAGGCAGGAAAATATGGAAATGAAAAAATACAGAGGTAGAAAACAAGGAAACAGAACTGCCGCAGGCAGAGGTTTCCCAGCCTCTGGCGGGGGAGAAGATGCGCCAGTTTCAGGAGATCATGAACCAGGTCATCGGGCGCGCGATCGAGGAAAACAGCGAAAAACTGAGCCAGGATGTCAGCTATCTGGTGCATGATAAATTGATGAAGGAGCTGGAATACCTGATGCGGGTCTCCGATGAGCGGGAGGAAGAGCGCTTCAAGCGCCTCGACGAGGTCATCCGCGCGTATCAGCGGGAAAACCAGGGGCGAGCGGAAGCAGCGGCTGCTGCGCCAGGGCGGTTTCCATTTTTCCGGTCCCGTGTAAAGAAAAAGAAATTTGGACGGAATGGGAATAAGATGTGATAAGTTCTGCAAAAGGGCATAAAAAAACCTGTCGGAAACGACAGGCTTTTTTATGTAGATATTTCGTTTTTGTTTGTGTTTAATTAGCCCTGCTCGATAGCGCCGGTCGGACATACGCCTGCACATGTACCGCAGTCGATGCAGCTGTTAGCGTCGATTTCGTATTTGCCATCTCCCTGAGAGATTGCTCCAACTGGACATTCGCCAGCACAGGAACCACAACTTACACAAGAATCAGTAATTACAAATGCCATGATAAAATCCTCCTTTTATATTTATGCGTTTGGCTATATTCTATACTAAAAATGCGAAATATTCAAGGAGAAATTGATGGTTTTCATGTTCTAAAATAGAAGCAATGGAAAAAACCGATTTTTCTGGAAGTCAGCATTCCTACAGGGTCGAGAGCGTTGAGAGCGCGTGCTCCCGGATGATCGTTTCATAATGCTCCTCATAGTATGCCTCAAATGCATTCGGGGCAGCGGCAGTCTTTAATGGTTCGCTGTACTCGGACAGGAGATTGCACAGGCGGTTGAATGCGTCGGTGCTGTCGGCTGTCTGGCGGACAACAAGGTAGTAACGACCGTCGGACGGGTGTTTATAAAGCGTGTTCGGTGTTTCGCAGACTGGAGCTGCGATGCGCGCTGCCCGGCAGACCTCGTCGAGGGAGCCGAAAGTAAAAATACGCGCTGCCGGCAGTTTGGGACCTGGCTCTGCCTTTTCAGTGGAAGGCGCGTCCGAACCGGTCAGCGGGCTTGCGGCGGTATTTTTGCCATTGTCAGTAAACAGGCTTAAAAGCCCGTCCGCGCCCTCTAAAAGCTCGTTGGCAAGCGTTGTCAGAGGCTCGTCCTCGTTTCCCGGGGAAAAGCGTGAAAAGCGGGTGTCCAGCTCTTCCGGGTCCTCGATCTTGGTAATGATCAGCATGATGCTCTCACTGGAGAGCGGAATTGCTTCCACCATCAGAGGAATATCGTCCGCCTCGAAGCCGACTTCATTCGATGCTTTCTGGATCATTTCATGGAACAGTTTTTTCGCCTTTTCCGTGCCATAGGCGAGTTCGCCCAGATTTAAGTTGCGGGCGCTCAGATCGCTGCTTGTCAGGGTGCAGCGGATCTGGTTTTCGTTGATGCGTTCTATTTTCATGGATTTTTCACTTCCTTGTCTTTTGGGTGGTTAAGATACCGAATGCTCCGTGCTTCGCACTTCCGCAATTTTGCAAGACATTCGTAATCCGCTCATTTTTTTGCGAAAAAAGGCTGCTTACTCATGTTTTGGACTTTGGAACCTTGGTATTCATCATACTATATAATATAATCACTTGGCAATTTGAATATGAAAAAAAGCATAAAATCTTTCTAAAAACGGTTGCGGGAACTGAGGGATCGTATACAATGAATCTTGAGAGGTGGTATAGACCGAAAGGAGGCGCGGTACGGAAACAGCCGTTCTATTTGGAAAATACCAGCTGGAACGTGTGATCGGACGCGGTCGGAGCGGAACTGTTTTTTTAGCCAGGCATCTGGGGCTTGATGAAAGAGAGCGATTAAGCGTGTTAGGCGGACAGAGAGCGGTTTCATTCAGGAAGCAGCGCTTTTGAAGCGGCTGCGCCATCCGGGAATCCCGATCATCTACGATCTGGAAATTGACGAAAATTATTATTATCTCATCGAGGAATATCTGTGCGGTGAGTCGTTGTATGCCCGAATTGAGAGAACGGGCAGTCTGCAAACGGGAGAGCTTATCCGTCTGGGAATTGAGCTTTGCCGGATCATGAATTATCTGCATTCATTCAAACCAAATCCAATCTTATATTTAGATCTCACCCCGGGAATCTTCTAATCTGCCGGGAACAATTAAAATTGATTGATTTTGATCAGGCGGCACTGGCGTCTTTGAGCCAGGAACGATCTGTTTGCTATGGAACAAAAGGCTTTGCAGCCCCGAACAGTATGAGGGAGGGACTCTGGATGAGAGGACCGACATCTATGCCATTGGCGCCCTCCTGTACTATATGGGGACAGGGCATGCCCCAGAGGGGGAGATAAAAGCAGGACAGGGAAGCTGTCGGGGAGATCTGTACATTCTTATGGGGCGATGTCTCAGAACAGAGAAAGAGCGCTGCCAGAGTGTCGGGAAGTGTTAGAGGCATTGGAAAAACTGGAGGCGCGCATATTTGCAGAACGTCATATACCACTTCTCAGGATTGCCGCAGCAGGCAGCCGGAGCGGAATCGGGGTTACATACCGCACTTGGCGCGGTCCGATATCTGCGGCAGAAAGGAGTTTCCTGCCTTTACAGGGAGCAGAATGACACGGGGGCAGTCCGCAGGCTGGCATCCTGGTATGGGCTGGCGCCGGATGAACATGGAATTTATTACATGGACGGTCTGGCGTTGAAACCCAGATACAGCGATGTGGTGCAGCTGGAACAGCCGGTGTTTGAAGTGATTTTAGATGACTGCGGAACCGGGCTCCAGACGGTTCTGGAGGGGAGTATGATTTGATTCTTTTTCGTCTGTGGATTGCAGCCGTGGGAGAAAGAAGATTCTCTGCGGGCGATCCGGTTTCTGGGAGCAGAAGAGGGACTCCAGATTTTATTAAATCACAGAAAATGCGGGCGGGATTATCTTCCGGAGGAGGTCAGGTATCTTAAGTATCTGCGGCTTCCATTTTTAACCCCGCCGTTCGATGCAGGCGGAAGGCGGGGGCAGGAAAATGAGGCAGCGGAGGAGACAGAATTTTTGAAAGAATTTTCCGGGAGGCAGCTCTCAAAAAGGACGGGGACCAGACAGGCAGCAAAAGAAGGGGACTCTGGCGGAACATCCGGCGAAGGTGGGAGCGCTTTATGGGTGGATTCCGTGGCAGTGGAAATAGGAGGAAATAGAGATTAGAATCGGAAAACGGGGCGAAGGCTCAAAAGTGGGGCGAAAATTCAGGCAAAAACCAGTGCCGGACACAAAGCAGGCCGGGACAGAACGCTTGGAATGTATCGGGATAGCCGGGAGCGGACCATCGGTTGGGGTGACACACTTTTCGCTTATGACGGCAGCATATCTGTCCGGGGTTCTGTGCCGGCGAACGGCGGTTCTGGAACAAAATGAGAGCGGCTCATTTGCACAGCTTGAAAAGATATTCCGGACGGGAAAAAGAAGGAAAAACCGGTTATAGACGGGGCAGGACAGCCGTTTGAAATTAGGGGAATTTTTTTTCTATCAAAAGGCTGAACGTGCAGAATGGTACGATTGTTCGGAAAGGGGATGGAGGCGATGGTGATCGACTTCGGAGCCTTGACACAGAAGAATCAGGATGCCTTTTTTTCGATGCAGCCGCTGTTTTCTGGTCGGTTCGGTCAGCGGATGGCAGCTGGCAGATTTTTGCGGCATTGGCAGCAGAAAAGCAAAAATGGAAAAATGGTGTGAGTATTTCGTCTCATTTGGAGAAGAGGAAGCTGTAAAAATGGCAGAGCAATATCTGGATATCCGGATCCGGCGAATCCCACTGCAGAAGAACGCATTGATGGTTACGGGAGAGTCCATGACTTTTTTGGAAAATTCCTACGATAAGCGAGGCAGACCTGGGGTTATAAATTACCGATTATCTCCGAAAGGTCAAAAGTTAGAAGGGGCTGTTTTCGCGGAATGGAGAAGGTGTGGAATGGTAGTGAGAAAAAGTAAAAAAGAAGAGGCAGAGAGGAGGCGTAGGGAACAGCAGAGAATATTTGTCGAGGGATTACAGCGATATAAAAGCAAAGGAATCCAGATTTTAATTGATGGGAGGGAGTGCAGACCAGAAGAATACAGGAAGCTGTGTGAGTTCCGGGAGGACGGCTCGTTTTATATGGCTGATTATGTCGGAGCGGAGACAGGAGTGCTGACAGAGATACATTTTGACCGGGTTTACAACCGGTGATAAGAGAGGTGCCGTTTTGTCCGTATCTGGACAGTCCGCCGGATTTTTCTTTCGGAGAAAATGGTGAGAACTGTTTAGATGGTGCTATTACAGTTACTGGGCACGTATGCGTAAACAGTAACCTATTACAGGGAAAATGAAAGAGGAGTTAAGAAAAAAGTCAACATTCCATGGAGCTGGTGTGATATAATAAGGGCACTTAGCGAGGTATTTTCGAGCTTAGTGTTTATGGTATTACCTTACATACACCGGAGGAAAACATGGAAAGAGGAAGATCAAGGAAAGCACGTTCGGGCTGCCTGGGGCGGATTTTTCGGGTTTGTGCTGTTTTTAATCGTGGCAGCCGTTGGCGTGATTGCAGCGGTCAAATATATGCCAAGCCGGGAGAGGGCGGATCTGGATGCTCTGTACGCGGCGGGCGGCAGCGACCGTGTGGCGCTGTATCTGAACTATGAACGTCAGGAGGAGAGCGGCGTCTACGTGGACGGGCAGACGTATCTGCCGGCTGCGTGGGTAGATTCGAACTTAAATGAACGTTTTACTGGGATGCCAATGAGGAAATACTGGTGTACGCCCTGCCGGAGGAGATCGTGAAAAGCGACGAGACGACAGTGGATGAGGACGGGAAAAGGTTCTTTACCGGGACGGCGATGCAGTTTATCTTTCACTGGCTCTGATTCAGAAATACACCGATGTGCGTCTGCAGGCGTATGACGGTGAGGCACAGAAGCGAGTTTTCGTGGAAAATAACTGGGATCCGGTTACGGTGGCAGATGCGGCGTGGAGCGCCAAGATCCGCTTAAGAGGCGGCTTGAAAAGCCCGATTGTGACCGAGATAAAGCGCGGCGGGACAGTGACGGTGCTGGAACAGTATGACAACTGGGCGAGAGTCATGACTCCGGACGGTCATATCGGATATATGCACAAGTGGAAGATGAAGAATCTGCATGAGGAGACGTTAAAGAGTGATTTTACCGCGCCGGTCTACCAGAATATTTCACTGGATCAGAAGATTGTGATGGTCTGGCATCAGGTAACGATCGCGGCGGCAAACCAGGCGATGGATTCTCTGATTGCAAAGACGAAGGGCGTCAATGTCATCGCGCCAACGTGGTTTACGCTCAGCAGCAACAGCGGCGCGTATGAATCTCTGGCAGATAAGTCCTATGTGGACCGGGCGCATGAAAAAGGTCTGCAGGTCTGGGCGGTACTCGACAATTTCAGCCGCGAATGCAGCAAGAACGTGCAGGCGGAGGTGCTTCTTTCTAGGACGTCTGTGCGCGAAAACTGATTGAAAATATGATGACAGAGGCGGACCGTTATGGATTTGACGGTATCAATCTGGATTTTGAGAGTTTGAAGACGGCGGCGGGCGTCCATTACATCGAGTTTATCCGCGAGCTGTCGGTTGCCTGCCGCAAGAAAGGGCTGGTGCTGTCGGTCGATAACTATGTTCCGGCTTTATACAACCGTTTCTACAACCAGAAAGAGCAGGGCAACGTCGCAGATTATGTGATTATCATGGGTTATGATGAGCACTATGCAGGAGGCGAAGCCGGTTCTGTTTCTTCGATCGGATATGTCGAGAAAGGCATCAAAGATATGCTTTCCCTGGTTCCGAAGGAAAAGGTAATTAACGCAGTTCCGTTCTACACAAGACTCTGGACGGGCAGCGGCGACAATGCGTCCTCCCGTGCGATGGGGATCTCCGAGGCGACAAAATGGGTGTCGGAGAGCGGCATGGATCTGACCTGGGATGATTCGGTTGATCAGTATTATGGCAGGCTGGACAGCCAGAATGGCGAACAGCAGCTCTGGATGGAGGAGACAAAGTCTCTGGGACTCAAGATGGATTTAATCAAGAAATACAACCTGGCAGGCGTAGCCGGATGGCGGCTGGGGCTGGAAACCAGCGACGTCTGGGATGTGATTGGCTGGGAGTAGAGAGAATTTAATTAAGATTCAATGATTCAAAGTAGGGTGGAAGTCTCATGCGGGAGCGTGGGGCTTCTCTTTTTTATGTAATAGGAAATTCCTTGGAATCCCTATTACACAAAAAGGCACTAACGTGCCAATGATGCGCACTCGCGCGAAGATGTAGTTTGTCGCAAGCGACCGCGCTCGGCGCGAGAATGTGCCAAGGCACATTCTTTTTTATTAAAAAAGAGCGTCTTGGACAAAAAACCTCCGGGCGGAAAGATTTATTCATCCGCCTGGAGGTTATTAAAACATCAAAAATATTGTTTTGTCTGGGAGAGATGTGATTATTCTGCCTCTTTTGCCTGATCGATCAGTTCGGTATAGAAAGCGAGGAAGCTGTCATCCCCATCACCGATCATAGCTTCTGGATGGAACTGTAAGCCCATCACGTAGTCTTTATCTTCTCTGACGATTGCTTCGATGATTCCATCTGGAGCAGTAGCAACGACTTTCAGGTTGTCACCTAACTGATCGACTGCCTGATGATGCCAGGAGTTTACAGTGTAGGTGCCTTCTCCGCCAAATGCGGTAGCAACGATGTTATCTTTGTCTACGGTAATCTCATGTTTTGCGAATACCTTACGGTCCGGATCGCGATGTTCGATATCGGACGGATTCTGAGTCGGAAGATCCTGATATAAGGTACCACCGCTTAATACGTTTAAGAACTGCATGCCACGGCAGGTGCAGAGCATCGGGGATATCCTCATCGAGAGCTGCCTTTTCGCCGCCAGCTTTGGTAACGGCATCTATATATAACTGTGCATCTTCGTCGATTTCGTCTGCATTCCATGAAACGCCGACTTTGACTTTCTCTTCTTCGTCATCCGCCGCTTCTTCGGCAGTCTCTGCTTCGCCTTCTGTCTCGGTTACTTCGGCTTCAGCCGCTGTTGTATCGGCTGCCGGTTCAACTTTGTTAAGCTGTTAAAGAAAACAGGGATAAACCTGGGACAGGACATGGCTGGAGACATAAAACAGCGAGAAAACCCGCTAATTTGTGACATACGGGAAACAGGGCATTTTCACCCTTAATTGGGACAGGGCATTGATCCGGCCCGGCATTTTATCAGGCAACTTGAGACGAGGGGTCGACGCGGTCGGCGTCCTTTTTCATGCCCTGGGGAGCCCTGGAAAGCCCCACAACGGCGGCGGCGCGGCTGGGGCATATTGTACCAGTAACGGGGCGAAACCCTTGAAACAAGGGCATTTGAGGGCAAAAAGAGGGCCGCTCGGCCCGTCCCGGAAGTCACAGCAGCAGACAAAGAGGACGGGCTTCGCGGCCCATGGTCACAGTATAGCAGAGACGGCCCCGGAAGGCAAGCGGGCGAGCTGTGCAAACGGGGCGTTAATCCGTGCATAAATTAACGGCAGGGGGCAAAAACAGGGGCTCGGCGGCGCGGATCGGCGGCGCGGAGGCGTTACGAGCTGTTATTCCAGGCGTTACGACGACGGCGGCGACCGGGCCATAACCGGGGGAAAATGCGGAAAAGCAATTCTACATTTTCCACATTCTCGTGTAGAATTGTAGAATTGCCCGTAATACCGGGGTTTTCAAGGGTTCGGAGCCCCCTCCGCCCCCTATTCTCAATTCTACATGATTTTGATTTAGTTTTTAATCATGGCAGGACAAAAAAATTAGGCGGTTCCGTCGCGGGCCTCACGGCTCCCAGCGGGGCCGCTTTTTTCGTCCTCGCTCCCGTCGAAATATGTCGAGTAAATAGATTCTTTTTTCTCCTCGACGTGGCGCTTGTACTTGAAGTAGACGAGGTCGAAGATCTCCTCCCGATGGGACGGCGGGAGGAGCCGGTACATGGCGACGAGATCCACCTCGTCCTCGGACAGCGGGAGGCCGTCACAGGTGAGCCCCTGGGACGCCTTGATCTCGTCCAGGTCACGGAGCTCCGTCGGCGGCTCGCTCTTTTTTTCGGGTGACAGCTCGAGCAGATAGTCGGCGGACACATCGAAAATGCGAGCAAGAGACGCGAGCGCGTTATACCCGGGCTTGCTTTTGCCGGACTCCCAATCGCCGACATTTCCGGGAGAAACACCAGCCGCCTTTGCGAGCTGCCCTTGAGTCATCCCGTTTTTTGCCCTCAATTCCTTCAACAACGTATTAAACATAGTTTCCTCCTCGAATTTGCGAAACATACACGCAAAACTATTGACTTCCTCGAAAATGCGAGTTATAATAAAGCAGGATTAAAAATTTAAGCAAATCAAGCATAGCACACCACCCACCAAAAGGAAAGACCAAAGGAGGCGGCGGTAGAGTAAAAGCGAGCGGCGAGGGTCTTTCACCCCCTTTACACGCTCAATTTATTCAAGGCGTCCACGTCATCGGGACAGCGGATAGAGATATGGGAACGGAGCCCGGAGGGGCTGTTCTCGGCGGTGAGGCAGAGCTCGAGGCCCGGCTCCCCGGAAGGAGAGGCGAACTCGGCCCGGCAGCGCTCCCCCTCGCAAGAGGCGGAGACAAGCTCCCACCGGATATAGGTATCGGTTCTAAGAATTGCGGCAACAAGGCCCTTGAGGGAGGGGCAACTCCCCAGGGCGTCGGTGAGAATAGTCTTTTCCATAATAGGCGACCCTCGCCGCCCGCTTTTGCTCTACCGCAACCCCCGGGGCCGGAGGTTCTGCAAAACCTCCGCCTCGGGGACGTGAACACCGCGAAGCGGCGTCAATCAAAGCCTCGGGGTCGCTGGAACGATCCCCGAAGCGGCTCGTTTTCTTGCGAATGGAAATCTCCCGCATACAAGTCGGCCCTCGCCGTTCGCTTTTACTCTACCATATACCGCACCGAAACGCAAAGGAGGCGATCTCTTTGAGACGCGGCAAGAAGCCAACCAGGAAGCAGAAGATCCGGCTCGGACAAGCGGGCCTCTCGCCGGAGAACTGGCTCGTCGTGAAGCAGAAGCAGAACGGGGAGCTCGTCATCCTCCACAAGCACACGGACACGATCCGGGTCGTCCCTCCCCTGGGACAGTGACCCCACACACAGAAAGGAAGGAACAGCAGCATGAGAAAGATGAAGAAGATCAACGGCTACCTCGTCGTCAAGTTCAACGCCCGGGAGCTCCGGGAGTACGAGGGACGGCCCTCGGCGAGTATGGCGTCATCGACGCCGAGCTCTACACCGGCATCCTGGACGTCGACCGGGGCGCGATGGAGTACGACAACGCGGGCAGCATGGAGGAGGCCGTGGAGCTGGCCCGGGGCCTCGAGTCGGAGCTCGACGCCGAGGAACCCGAGGTCAAGGTCACGATTGTCAAGGAGACCGACGAGACCACCGAGGAGGAAGAAGTCGACGCGCAGCAGATGATCGCCGGATGGGAGAACGTCCTCCGGGGGCAGGTCGCGAGCGCCCACTATAAGGACGTGGACGAGCGCACGGCAGCGCATGAGCTTTACGGCTACAAGGTCGCCCTCCGCGACCTGGGCCTTCTGGATCGGGAAGACTGCTACGTCCTCCCGGACACCTTCGGGGAGGCCCCGGGGCCGCTCCCCAAGAAGCCGGAGGAGCTCCTCGCCTATGTGTGCGACGAGCTTTGTCGGCACCGCCGCCCGGAGATGACGCAAGAGGAGCTCGACGCGGTTTGTGAGAAGTGCTCCCTCGAGCGGCTGGCGAACGAGGCCGACGGGCGAGATCTCCGGGCTCGGGAGAAAGCCCTCGGGGCGCTCTATGGGCTCGTCGACCGTATCCGAGACCGAGAGAGCAGCGTCGAGGCCGACCGGGTCGGCGCAGAGGCCCGGGCCTATCTCCGGGCGCTGGCGACTGTCCAGGTCATCACAGAGCGAGAGCGGGAGTCCTTCGCCGCAGCCATTGAGGACGCGGTCAAGGCCCGGACGGCTCCGGCGGAGCGGACGACCTTCGAGCACCTTCACCCGGATCTCAAGCGGCACCGGGAGACGGCGAAGATCTACGCCCTGGGGCTGGCGCTGGCGGAGAAATGCCCGCCCAACGATTGCCGGGTGTACCTCAACATCTTCAACGCGGCCCGGGAGCTGGACGCAGCCCTGGACAACCTGGACGCCGACGGCGCTCCGGCGCTGGCCTTGCGGAAGGCACTCCGGGAACGGGTCGGAGAGCTGGCGGAGATGATGGAAGACAACTACGCCGTCGAACAGTACCGGAAGGGAGGCGGGGCGAAATGAGAGCGGAGCTCAAGCGAGCCGCCGACCTCGTCGCCTTCCAGCGGCGCGAGGCCCTGTCTCGGAAGCGGCTCTCGGGAGACCCTCGGAACCCCTTCCGCCCCCGGTATGGCGCGGAGCTGACCTTCGCCGCCGCGTCACAGGAGGCCGAGACCCTGGGCTATATTCTCAAATTGCTTGAGAAAGAAGCGGCCCGAGAGTGTGCGAGGCGGGTCTTCCCCACGCTGGACGCGATCCTCGACTTCGTCGTCGGCCTGGGCCTCATGGCCCTCGGGGGCCTGGGGCTCGCCGCCGCGTGTGTCGTGGCAGGAGCGCCGGACAGCTTCACCCGTGCGGCGGCGCTGCTGGGCCTGGGGTTTATGGCAGCGGTCAACCTGCACCGGCAGAAGCGGAAGTAAATCTAAGAACGACTACACAGGAAGGAGGACAGCGGTGAAAAGCAACGGTAAACTTTGCCCCCTGGGGAAGCTCGTCGTCAAGGCGCTCACCGACCAGGACAAGACGAAGACGCAGCTCGCCGCCGAGATCGGCACGTCGCCGCAGTATCTAAGCTACATTCTCTACGGCGTCCGGTCGGGCGAGAAGTACCTCCCGGCGATCATCGCGGCCCTCAACCTCGACCCCCGGAAGGTCGAGAAGGTAACGGCAGCGTAACACCAGGAAGGGAGGGACAGGAGTGCCGGACGTATTCATCACCATGAAGGAGGCGGCGGAGTTCGAGGGCGTCAAGTACGGAACTTTCGCCCAGCGCATAGCCCGCAACCCCAAGCAGTACAAGACCAGAACGCAGCCCCAGGAGAACGGCGGCAAGGAGCAGGTGCTCGTCTCCGTCGACTCCCTCACAGCCAAGGGCCGGAAGGCGTGGCGGGCGGCACAGAAGATAGACGGGAGGGATGTCGTCATAGAGAAGCGAACAGAGTCCGCGCCCTGGTATGTGGGCGTCGACCTCAACCACTACACCGAGCAGCACAAGAAGGCGTTCTACGAGGCCGTCGAGCTGGCGGCGAGGGTGCAAGACTTCATCGACTACGACGGCCCCGACCGCACGGCCTACGCCGAGCGGTACGCGCTGGGCCTGGGAGTGAGCCTCCCGACCCTCTACCGCTACGTCGACAACATCCTCAAGGCGAACGCCTGGGCCCTCAAGATGGAGAAGGAGGACGGCCAGAGCCGGGACTATTTCCGGGCGCTGTCCTTGTGTCGGAAGCCGAAGGCGACCGCCACCTTCCCGAGCCTCACGGATGAGCAAAAGGCGCTCATTCAAAATATATGGTTCGACCGGCGCTTCGCGTCCAACCTGGGCACGATCGAAATGCTCTACGAGAAGTTCGAGGAGGTCGCCGAGGGCCGGGGCTGGGAGAACTACCCCAGCATAAAGACGGTCGCCCGATACATCAAGCACCTTATGGACAGCCGGGGCGGAGAGTCGGCCCGCTACCTCGCGGCCAACGGCTCCCGGGAGTGGAAGAACAAGAAGATGCTCAAGGGCAAGCGCGACGCGACGAGCCTCAAGGTCATGGAGTACGTCGTCGGCGACGAGCACACCTTCGACTTTTGGGTTCAGTGGGTCGCCCCGAACGGGAAGATCAAGGCCGTCCGCCCGAAGCTCGTCGCATGGATGGACATGCGGAGCCGGGCGATCGTGGGCGACGTCGCTTGTGTGGACGCCAACAACCAGACCCTAAAAGGAGAGCCTCGTCAAGATGCTCTACTCCAACCCGGGCGGCGTCCCACATCCTCCACGTCGACAACGGCAAGGACTACACGGCGAAGACCATGACCGGACAGAGCCGCAAGAAGCGGAACATCGACTTCGAGTTCGACGCCGAGACCGTGGGCTTCTACCAGAGCATCGGCATCGAGGAGGTCGGGCGGTCGCTCCCCTATCAGCCGTGGGACAAGCCGATCGAGCGCTTCTTCTCGACCGTGTGTTCCAAGTTCTCGAAATGGTTCGAGAGCTACACGGGAACCCTCACCGGCTCCAAGACCTACGCCAAGCGGCAGAAGGACATCGACGGGATGCTCGAGCGCGGCGAGCTGCTGACGATGGAGGAGTTCTTCGAGGCGTGGACGAAGTGGAAGAACGAGAAGTACCACACCCGGGAGCACCGGGGCCTCAAGGACGCGGGTGAGAAGTGGATCACGCCGATCTCTCTCTTTGAGAATGGCGAGCGCTACGAGAAGGCAGCTCCGCCCCGCGAGTATGCGGCGATGCTGCTCATGAAGGCCGACACCGCCCGCGCGACGAACCAGGGGATCAACAAGTTCGGCACCCTCTACACGGACTACGAGCTTTGCCACTACGTCGGCAAGCATGTCGGCATCAAGTGGGACATCGACGACGTCACGAAGCTCTACGTCTTCGACCAGGAGGGCCGGAAGATATGCGAAGCCGTCTCCGCCGAGCTGCTGGCCTTCGGGCCTCACTGTTCGCAAGCGGCGCTCGAGCGCCACCTCCGCGACCAGAAACGGCAGGAGAAGGAAATGCGGGAGATCCTGGACAGCATGACGCGGCCCTACGAGGCCCGCATCCAGGAGGGCGGACGGCCCTCCGAGGCGGTCGGTATGATCGACTTGACCATCAAGGCGGAACGGCCCTCGAAGCTCATCTCCCTCCCGAACGACAAGGAGTTCCGGGCGGAGATGGCGGCGGGCCGGAAAACCGGGAAGAAGGCATCCGGGGACGAGTTCCTCGGGAAGAAGGCAGACGACGCCCTCGCTCGCTTGAGGGCTATGAACGAATAGGAGGAACAACATGGAAATCACAGCAGCAGCGGCCCAGGCCACAACCTACACCACCGGCAAGACCCTTGCCGAGCAGATCAACGACTACCTCGCGGCCTCGAAGACCAGCATCGCCACCCTGGCGAGCGAGATCCCGGGCTATTCCCGCCCGACGATCTCCCGCTATCTCTCCGGCAAGTACGAGGGGGACATCTCCACCATCGAGAAGCTCCTCGCGGACTGGCTGGCCCAGCACACCGGCGAGGCCGTGGAGCTCCCGGAGCCGGGACGCAAGACCGGACGGAAGCCCGTCTTCTATGAGAGCCGGGACGCTCTCAAGGTGCTCGGCGTGTGTCAAAGCTGTCAAGAGTACATCGGCCTCGGCATCGTGGTCGCCCGCAGCGGCTACGGCAAGACCTACTCCCTCCGGCAGTACGCGAAGCTCCCCCCGGGTCGCCTACATTGAGTGCGACGACACCATGAGCAGCCGCGATCTTGTGGAGGCAATCGAGAAAGCCCTCGGCATCCCCAGCGGCTACGGCACTATCTGGCGCAGGGTCAACGGCATCCGGGACTTCTTCAACACGAACAAGGGCTACCTCCTCATCATCGACGAGGCGGACAAGCTCGTCTCGAAGTACACCCAAAAGAAGATGGAGATCCTCCGGGCAATCTTCGACCAATCCGACGTGGGACTCGTCATCGCCGGAGAACCGAAGCTCGAGGCGCAGATCAAGACCTATCTCGTCCGCATGGCGAACCGGGTCGACTTCTATGTCTCCCTCAAGGGGCTTGACCCCTCGGAGGTGGAGGGCTACCTCGAGGGCTTCGAGGTAGATCCCGACGCGATGGTCGAGCTCAAGGCCCGGGCCTGCAACATGCAGACCGGATGCTTCCGACTCCTCGACCGAACCCTCTCCAACGTCACCCGCATCCTTGAGGAGCGCGGCGAGAGAGTCGTCACCGTGAAGATCATCGAGCAAGCCTCGAGCCTCATGATGCTCTAACACGGAAGGGGGCCGGGACAATGAAAATGAGAAAGCAGCGTCTCATGGGTCTCGCTATGCTGGCGATCACCGCCCTCATCCTGGTCATGGCCCGAGGCGGGAAGACGCCGGAGGACAGCGACGCGACCGCCGCTCTCCTCACCGGGCCGCTCGGCCTCTATATGCTCCTCTCTAAGACCTACATCCTATACGAAGACAAGGAGCCGAAGGAGGCCACCGAAGCAAGCCGCAGCGGGGAGGCAACTCCCCGGGCATATATCAACAAGCACAGAAAGGAAGGAGCCTACACATGGCAAGGAAAAGAGTGGTCGAACCCTCCGGGGTCAAGACCTGGGAGGACGCGAACGACGCCCTCCGTCAGATTGCAGAAGCGCAGCTCGCCGTCCAGGACATTGAGGGCGAGATGAACAAGCAGATCCTCGGGGCCAAGAAGGCCGCAGAGGAGCAGAGCAAGCCCCACAAGGACAGGATCGCCAAGCTCGAGCGCGAGCTCAAGGACTTCGTCACCGAGCACCGGGCGGACATGGGGAAGGCGAAGTCGAAGATCCTCACCTTCGGCGAGGTCGGCTTCCGGCTCTCGACCTCCGTGTCCCTCCCCAGGGCGAAGGAGAAGATCGAGGAGATCATCCGCCGCCTCAAGAACCGGCAGATGATGGACTGCATCGTCATCAAGGAGGACATCTCGAAGGAGGCCCTCAAGAAGTACGGCGAGGACACCGTCAACGCGGTCGGCGCTACCTGGAAGCAGCAAGACGTCTTCGGCTATGAGCTGGACTTCGCGAAGCTGGAACAGGTCAAGAGCGGCATGTAAGGGGGCGGGCTTCATGCGGGTCGACATCACCACCACGAGAAAGAAGTACCGGGTCATCTACGCCGACCCTCCATGGAAGTTCAGCAGCAAGGAAGCAACTGGAAAAACGCGGGGGGGTAATTTCTACCACCTATAAACCCCTCGAAGCGGTCTATCCGACCATGACCACCGAGGCCCTCAAGGAGCTCGACGTCGGGCGTATCGCCCACCGAGACGCGGCGCTCTTTATGTGGGCCACCGACGCCCACATCCCGGACGCCCTCGAGCTCTATCGGGCGTGGGGGTTCCGGTATGTGACCGTCGCCTTTGTGTGGTCGAAGAAGACCGTCAACGGGAAGACCGTCTCGAACCTCGCGCCCTGGACGCTCAAAAACTGTGAGCTTTGCCTCATGGGGACGCGGGGCCGGATGGTTCAGTACAAGCAGAAGAACAACATCCCGCAGCTCGTGGAGGCCATAAGAACGCGGCACAGCGAGAAGCCGGAGGAAGTCCGCCGTCGCATCGAGGAGCTGTTCGGGGACGTCCCCCGGATCGAACTCTTTGCCCGGAAAAGGTTCCACGGCTGGGACTGTTGGGGAAACGAGGTGTAAATCATGGCAGCAACACGCAGCGGAAGGAAGCTCCCCTCCATCCGCACACTATGGGCGATCGCAAAGTCGCCCGAGCTCCGGCTCTCGGACGAAGACCTTCACGGGGTCGTGTACCGGGAGACCGGCAAGGAGAGCATGAAGAAGCTGACGCAGGGCGAGATCACCGACGTCGCCCGCGTCCTGCAAAACATGAAGGACAGCGCCGCCCGGAGTACCGGCGGCAAACGGACGGACGAGGGCGGCAACCCCACCACCGAACGGCAGCGCCGGAAGATCTACGCACTCACCGAGGCCCTGGGGTGGAACAACGACAAGCGCCGGATCGAGGGCTTCGTGAAGCGGATGACCGGCATCGACCGGCTCGAGTGGCTGAACACAGCCCAGTGTGAGAAGGTCATCGAGGGCCTCAAGGCGATCCTCGCCCGAGAGCAGCGGAAGGAGGGCAAAGCGTGAACAACTTTGACAAACCCGTAGAGAAAGCGAAGACAGACGCCGAGATCCTGGATGCCCTGCAAGGGGTCAAGATGACGCAAGACGAGCTCCGGCGCAGCAAGTGCGGGAGCGTGGGTCTCGCCTTCTTCCGGGCCTACTACGAAAAGCTCCCCGACGAAGTGGCCCGTCGCCTCACGGAGATCGACACGGACGCCGTCGAGAGGATCACCCGGGCGACCGGGCTCGGGCTCTCCGGCGAGCTGCTGGCCCGGTTTGTTGAGAAGCTGGCGAGCGACGCAGCCTTCGCCCAGGTCATCCGGGCGGCGAACTTTTACCGGGAGCGGCTGGGCTACGGCCCGCTCGGGCCGGACGGCTGGCCGGAGGCGAGAGAGAGTGAGCGGTCGGAAGGCTGGGGCGATGGGGCTTGTCGAGAGGCTCGCCGCCGCCCTGGCGGTGAACGAGATCGTCCGCTCCCGGCACTTCCTGGGAGAGCACACCAGCAAGGAAGACCGGGAGGAGCTGCTCAAGCTCACGACCTCCGAGCTCACCTCGACGGCCCAGGTGCTCGCCTCCGCCGTGCATCTCCGGCAGCAGGTGGAGACGGCGGAGTTCACGCGGGCCCTCATAGAGCAGCAGAAGGCCGCGCAGCAGCCCCCAGGCGGGCCGCTTGCGTGTTAAGGGGGGACGGTATGCCGAAGAAGAAGAAACGCCTCACGCAGCGCGAGAAGGCCGAGAGGGCGAAGATGAAGAAGGAGCTCCAAGCGGAAGGAGTCCTCCCGCCGGACAAGCCGCGCCTCAACCGGAAGAAGTTCGCCCGGGAAACCTGGGCCGAGTGGGAGGAGTTCCTCAAGAGAGACCCCATTCTCGCGGAGGTTCGCCTTCTTCGGGCCGTCGAGTTTATGGCGGGCCCGGAAGTGCCAAAGATCACCCCGGAGCAGATCGGCGTCTTCAAGGCCCTCAAGATCGCGATCGAGCTCGACAAGTTCTTCCGGCGTCTGGAAGCGGAGGGCCGAAAACAATACACAATCGGGGAGATCGCCGACGAAGTCTTTCTCCCTGTTTGGAAACTATAAGGAGGTAAACAACACACCATGAACGACAACATCAACACCAGACCGGCGCAGGAGCCGGAGATCAACGAAGTGGACGGGGAGCCCATCTTCCACGCCGACGAGGAGGAAGGTGAGGATCATGAGTAAGAAGATTTGTCTCGACGCCGGACATGTCGGCAGCAAATACAACCAGAGCCCCGTCGTGAAGACCTACTACGAAAGCGCGATGGTTTGGGCGCTGCATCTCAAGCTCAAGGCCCAGCTCGAGGCCCGGGGCTTCCAGGTCGTCACCACGCGGGCGAGCATCGACACCGACCTCGGCGTCTACGAACGCGGAACGGCCTCGAAGGGGTGCGACGTCTTCATTTCTCTCCACTCCAACGCTTGCGGCACGGAGAGCGTCGACTACCCCGTCGTCTACCGGGCCTACGACAACAAGAACAACGTCGACACCCTGGCCCTCAAGCTGGCGAAGAAGGTCGGCGAGCTTATGGGAACTACCCAGGCCGGGCGGACGGCCACCCGGAAGAACAGCTCCGGCGGCGAATACTACGGCGTCCTCCGTGGCGCTCGGGCGGTCGGGACGCCCTACTACATGCTCATCGAGCACAGCTTCCACACGAACACGAAGGCGACGAAGTGGCTCTCCAAGGACGCCAACCTGGACAAGCTGGCCGTCGCAGAGGCCGACATCCTGGCGGAGTTCTTCGGGATGGAGAGCTCCACCGAAACCGAGAAGACGGCGATCATGGGCAAGGCCCAGGCCACGGCCCAGCAGATGGCGCTATTTTGTCGGAGCAAGAACTCCACCCCGCAGCTCACGAGCTGCTCTCTTGAACAGCTCGCGGAGATGTTCATCGAGGAGGGCGAGGCCGAGGGCGTCCGGGGCGACGTGGCCTTCGCGCAGAGCCTCCACGAAACCGGCTATTTTAAGTTCGGCGGGATTGTCCTCCCGACTCAAAACAACTACGCCGGGATCGGAGCCCTCAACGGAAACGCCACCGGACAGGCGGCGAGCTTCCCCGACCCGCGCACCGGCGTCCGGGCGCAGATCCAGCACCTCAAGGCGTATGCCTCCACCGAGGCCCTGGTGAACGAGTGCGTCGATCCTCGCTTCTCCCTGGTCGCCCGTGGCGTCGCGCCCTATGTGGAATGGCTGGGCGCGGCGGACAACCCCCAGGGGCGCGGGTGGGCTGTTCCTGGCGCGGGATACGGCGCGAACATCGTGAAGCTGCTCGGTCAGATCATGGCCCAGGAAACCCCGCAAGCACCCGCAGAGCCCGAGAACGACGGCTACCCGGAGGGAACGCCCGATTGGCAGAAGGAGGGCTTCGAGATCCTGGTGCAACGCGGGATCATCAACTCCCCCGACGTGTGGAAGGCTCGCTTCGATCAGCCGATCATGGTCGGCGAGATCCTGGCAATCATCGGCAGACTGTAACCGGAAAGGAGGGCGCAGGACATGGATGAGCTCGTAAAGGACTTGACCCTGGACATGATTTCCGAGGGTCTCTATCGGATGATCGCCGAGGCGATCGGGACGGATAACTTCTACAAGCTGGCCGAGATCGTCGGAGGCACTACGATCTATATCCCGAAGCCCGAGAGCCTCACCCGCCCCGTCCGCGACGCCCGCATCAAGAAAGAGTTCACCGGCTACAACCACCAGGAACTCGCCCGGAAGTACGGCGTCACCGAGAGATGGGTTCGGCGCATTTGCGGCCCCGGACAAGCGGAAGGGCAGATCGGGATCTTCGACTACCTGGAAGGCCCCGGGGACGAATACGAGGACGAGGGGCCTTGCAACTCTTAGAAGCGCTTCGTATATCAAATTCCACAAAACAACCCTAAAATAGGACTACAAGCTACGCTTGTAGTCCTATTTTTTATGCTTTGAGAAGGAGGCAAAACACACATGAACATGGAACTTATCACCAGCGCAGCGAGCGACGCTCTCGTCAACGTCGTCCTCGCGGTCATCGCCCTCGCCGGGGCCTACGGGGTCTACTATATCCGGCTGGGCGCGGCCAAGCTCAAGGAGCAGACAGCGCAGATCAAGGACGAGGCGGGCCGGAAGGTGCTCGAGGACGCCCTTGACGACGTGGTCAACCTTGCGACGGTCTCCGTCGGCGCGATGGAGCAGACCACCGCGAAGGCGCTCCGCGACGCGGTCAAGAACGGAACGGCAAGCCGCGAGGAGCTGCTCGCCCTGGGCAAGCAGGTCTTTGACGAGGTGAAGGCGGCGATCACGCCCGAGGCGCAGCAGGTCATCACCGACAACCTGGGCAGCTTCGACAAGTACCTCACCGCCGTCATTGAGGACGCCGTCCTCCACATCAAGAACGAAGACCCCTATCTCACCCTGTCCGGGGAGCTGCTTGACGGCGTCACCATCGACGGCGCGGAGGACGGGGTCTCCCAGCGGTAAGGAGGGGGACGCATGGACGGAGCAACGATTGCGATGTTCGTCTTTCAGACGGTCATCACGGCGATCATCGGCGTCGCCTCCTGGGGAGTCAAGAACGCGATCGGCGAGATGAAGTCGGCGATCACGAAGCTCGAGGCGGCAGACAAGAAGAACGCCGAAGACATCGCCGCCGTTCGAGGAGAGCTCGGCGACCTCAAAGCCGACCTCCCCCCTCATCTACACGACCCGGGAGGACTTCATCCGGGTCTCGAACAACATCGACCAGAAGCTCGACAAGCTCCTATACAGGAGCCCGGCAAAGGAGGGATAAAAGACCATGGCTTTTTTTGACGACATGACGGAGCAGGAGATCCGGCAGAACAAGGCGATCCGGGGCTACATCGTCCGGGCCCTGGCGAAAGGCAACCAGAACTCGCTGCTCGTGCGGCAGGTGACGAACGCGCTCCTCGCCGACAACCTCATCACCGTCCCGGACATCTCGAAGCAGCTCTCCTATTTGGAGGACGGCGGCTACATCGAGTTCACGGACAAGAGGGCGACGGCCTACAACGCATACCGCCGGGACGCCGTCATCCAGCTCACGAAGGCGGGCGTCGACCTCGTGGAAGGCACGAGGGAAGACCCCGGCGTAGATGTCTAAGGGCGAACGCCGGAGGACGCGGATCAGCTCGACGATCGACAAGCTCCCGGACGACATCAAGACGGAGCTCGACGTTCGGCTCGCGGACACGGCCAACACCTACGAAGACCTCTCCGCGTGGCTCAAGGCGGAGGGCTATGAGATCAGCAAGTCGGCGATCGGGCGCTATGCGATCCGCAGCACCCAGGCGGCGCAGCGCGTCGCCGAGACATTGCAGCGGACGCAAGCGATCGCCCAGGCCGTCGAGGCCCACCCCGACCTCGACTACACGAAGGCCGCTTCGATGGTTCTCATGGACGGCCTCATGCAGCGAGTCAGCACGGCGGAGGACGACTTCGCCGAGATGCCTCTCGACAAGGCGGGGCGTCTCATCGCAAGCCTCGCCCGGAACGCAACCTATGAGAAGCGCGTCCGGCAGGACATGAAGAAGAAGGCCGAGCTTGCCTTCGACCAGCTCGAGGCCGAGCTTATGGCAGCAATCAAGCAGCACCCGGAACTCGCCGGGGAGCTGCACGACGTCCTCTCGAGGGCGAGGGAGAAGGTGCTCGACGATGGCGAAGATTGACCTCAAGGACTACCTCGAGAGACTCGAGGAGCCGGAAGACCGGGAGGCCGTCGCGAGCCGCGAGTATCAAAAGGAACTGTTTGAGCAGTACGTCCAGAAGGGGGACAACTTCCCCGAGCTCCGGGCGCAGCTCCTCAAGGAGTACCAGGACGGGGCCGATCTCACGGGCCCCCAGGGTCTACGCCGGAAGCTCGGAGCGTTCGACCTGGGCTATTTTGGCCGGGCCTACCTCCCGCACTACTTCGTCAGACCCTCGCCTCCCTTCCACGAGGAGCTCGACCGGATCTTCCGGGAGGGCGTTATGAAGGGCATGAACCCCAGCACAGACGCGAAGCAAATCAGCCGGGCCAACGGATGCCGGAGGGCAGTCGAGGCCCCGCGTGGACATGCCAAGTCGACGAACTTCACCTTCAAGGACTCCATACACTCGGCGGTGTACGCCTACAAGCACTACGAGATCATCCTCTCGGACAGCTCGGAACAGGCGGAAGGCTTCCTCTCCGACATCAAGACCGAGCTCGAGGAGAACGCAGCGCTCCGTGAAGACTTCGGAGAGCTTGAGGGGCGCGTCTGGAAGGCGTCGGTCATCCTCCTATCGAACGGGGTGAAGATCGAGGCCCTGGGCGCTGGGAAGAAGATCCGAGGCAGACGGCACAAACAATGGAGACCCGACCTCATTCTTTGCGACGACCTTGAGAACGACGAGAACGTCAACACCCCGGAGCAGCGGAAGAAGCTCCGGGACTGGTTCTACAAGGCGGTCTCGAAGGCGGGCGACACCTACACGGACATCGTCTACATCGGGACGCTGCTCCACTATGACGCCCTCCTTGCCAACGTCGCCAAGAACCCCGAGTATGAGGCCGTCCGCTACAAGGGCGTCATCTCGTTCGCGACGAACACGGCCTTGTGGGACGCCTGGGAGCGGATCTTCACCGACCTCGAAAACCCGAAGCACAAGGAGGACGCCGAGGACTTCTTCAAGGCCAACGAGGCCGAAATGCTGGAAGGCACCGCCGTCCTCTGGGAAGAAAAGCTCCCCTACTATGCCCTCATGGTTATGAGGGTATCCGAGGGCGAGGCGAGCTTCTCGTCGGAGATCCAGAACGAACCCATAGACCCGGAGAATTGCGCGTTCGCCGAGGAGTGGTTCGACTTCTACGACGACGGGCAGCTCCCCCCGGACTTCTCCGACCCGAAGTTCCTCTTTGTGGCGGCGAATGACCCCTCCCTCGGAAAGAACCGAAAGAGCGACACCTCGGCGATCATCGGCATAGCAAAGGACACCTCGACGGGCTACATGTACGTCGTCATCGCTGACATCGCCAAGCGGAAGCCGGACAAGATTATTGAGGACGCGATCGAGGCGTCTCGTCGGCTCAAGCGTGAATGCAAGAAGCCCCTCTACAAGTTCGGCGTCGAGACGGTTCAGTTCCAATATTATTTTGCCGAGATCATGCGGCAGAAGTCCGCCGAGATCGGCGAGTACCTCCCTATCGAGGAGATCAACAGCGTCCAGAACAAGGACGCCCGCATCCAGTCCTTGCAGCCCTTCGTCAAGAACGGCTACCTCAAGTTCTCGAAGCGGCACAAGGCGCTCCTTGACCAGATGCTCAAGTACCCTATGGGAAAGAATGACGACGCCCCCGACGCCCTGCAAATGGCCGTCGCCCTGGCCCTCTCGGTCAAGGTCGGGCGTCGACCGGATTACAAATCAGTTTTAGGCCGTGCGATCAAGTTCCGACGCGGGGCCTACTAAAAGGAGGTGGGACGGTTTGGCCGACCAAAGCAAAAATAAGTGGTTCCCGTGGCGGCGGCTCTTGAGGTCTACGCAGACACCGAGGCCGGAGACGCGAGAGGTCGCAGTCTCCCAAGTGACGGACAAGTACAGCGAGTACCCCTCGGACGGGCTCACCCCCGTCCGTCTGGCGGAGATCTTCAAGGAGGCCGACGCGGGAGATGTGCTCCGGCAAGCCGAGCTTTTTGAGGAGATGGAGGAGAAAGACCCGCACCTCTTTTCCCAGCTCCAAACGAGAAAGAACGCAGTCACGGGCCTCGACTACGAGGTCATCCCGTTCGACTCGGACGACCCGAGAGACAAGGAGATCGCCGAGTTCGTAGAAGCACAGATCGGCGGGATCGAGGGGTTTGAGGATGTCATGCTCGACCTCCTGGACGCAATCGGCAAGGGCTTCGCGGTCTCTGAAATTATGTGGAGCTATGACGAAGGGCACGTCGTTGTCGGGGACATTCGCTCGCGGCATCAAAAGCGGTTCTTCTGGGACACCGTCGACGACTCCTTCAAGGTTCGGACGCAGGACGCGCCGGAGGGAATCCTTCTTCCTAAGAACAAGTTCATAGTACACAAGTACAAAGCCCGCAGCGGCCACCCTTCGCGAGCTGGCGTTCTTCGTGTGGTCTCCTGGATGTACCTATTCAAGAACTACACCCTCAAGGACTGGGTCGCGTTCTGTGAAGTGTTCGGGATGCCGCTCCGGCTGGGCAAGTATCAGCCGGGCGCAAGCGAGGAGGACAAGCGGGCGCTCATGCAAGCACTCGTCGCTATCGGAGCCGACGCGGCGGGCATATTCCCGGACGGCACGACGATCGAGTTCGTCAACACCGAAAAGACCAGCTCGACCGACCTCTATGAACGGCTCGCCCGTTATTGTGACGAGCAGGTCTCGAAGGCGATCCTCGGTCAGACTTTGACCTCGGACTCCGGGGGCGGCAGCTACGCACAAAGCAAGACGCACAACGACGTCCGACATGACCTCACCGTCGCAGACTGCAAGGCACTCGCGGCCACACTCCGGCGCGACCTCATCCGCCCCCTGGTGCTCTATAACTTCGGGGAGGACAAGCGCATCCCCTATCTACGGTTCGACGCCGAGGAGTCGGAAGACCTCACCCAGACGGCGACCGTGATCGGGACGCTCATCCGGGAGGCCGGTCTCAAGGTTCCGACCTCCTACATCTACAAGAAGTTCTCCATCCCGAAACCGGAGGGAGACGAGGAGATCGCCACACCGGCAACCCAGGCACAGGGCGCAGGGATCGGCCCCTTCTCCTTCAAAGCAACCGCGCCGGAGACGCCGATCGCGCTCAAGGCCGGGGGCGCAGCGGGCCACGGGACGCAGGAACGCATCGACCAACTTGCGGCAGCGGCCACCAAAAAAAGCGCCGGAGCGTTCAAGAAGGCGTTCGGCCCCGTTCTCAAGATTATTGAGAAAGCCGAGAGCCTTGAGGAGCTCCGCGACATGATGGAAGACGAGAAGGCCGTCGCCTCCCTGTTCGGCGAGATGGACATCTCCGACGTGGAGGAGCTGCTTCAAAGGTCATGCTCTACGCAGACCTCGAGGGGAGGTCGCTCGAAGATGGACGAGATTGAGGCCGTATTCAACCGGAAGGACATGACCTTCGAGGAGGCCGTCAAGTATTTCAAGGAGCGCGTCCCCGTGTCCGCCTCCGTGTTCTACCGCATCGCGGAGAAATACCGGGGGCTTGCCTTCACCGTCGGCGGCTACACGAAGGCCCAGATCCTCAAGCGGTTCTACGATGAGATCCTCGCAGCCCTGGAAGACGGGAACACCCTCTCGGAGTTCCGCTCCCGGATGAATGAGTTCCTCACCTCCGAAGGGTACGAGGGGCTCGACCCGCTGCAAGCCGACCTCATCTTCCGCACCAACATCCAAACGGCCTACAACGTGGGCCACTATGAGCAGATGACAGACCCGGGAGTCATGAAGCTCCGCCCCTATTGGCAGTACGACGCCGTCAACGACGCCCACACCCGCCCGAGCCACCTCGCGATGGACGGAAGGGTATTCCCGGCGGACAGCGCCGTGTGGGACTCCTGGTTCCCTCCGAACGGGTTCCGGTGCCGCTGCACCGTCAAGACCCTATCAAGGCGGCAGGTAGAAGCCCGGGGGCTCAAAGTGGAGCAATCAGCGCCGGGCGGGGTCATGCCCGACCCGCACTTCTCCACCAACCCCGCGAAGGTACGCTTCACGCCGGATCTCAAGGACTACCCCGAGGCGCTCGTGAAGGCGTACCAAAAGCGAGAAAAAGAGAACCCCTCTTTATAGCCCCGTAGAGGCCCCAGGAAGGGGCGAACGGGACGGGGGTGAAATTCCCGGGGCCTACCAGGAAGGCACCGTTATAACGCGAGATAACGGCGTTATAGACGATTGTGAGCACCACACCAAAGGAGACACCAGAAAATGAACGACTTTCTCACCCTCAAAGGGGGCGAAGTGGATGTCGGAGGAGCGCCGGAGGTCATCTCCGTCCTGCCCTTCGGTCATGTCGTGAGTCAGAAGGGAGAGTTCGACGTCGACGAGGAGAGCCTCGCGGCGATGAAGGAACAGATCGCGCAGCGAGGCGTCGACCTCGTTGTCGACTATGAGCACCAGACACTCACGGGAGAACGAGCTCCCGCCGCCGGGTGGGTCAAGGAATTGTTTGCCGCCGACGGGCACATCAAGGCCCGGGTCGAGTGGACAATTCCCGCGAAGCAGTACCTTGAGAACAAGGAATACCGCTACCTCTCCCCGGTCATCACCGTCCGCAAGTCGGACAACAAGGCGACGGGCCTCCACCCCTCGCCCTCACCAACACCCCAGCGATCGCGGGCATGACCCCGATTGTCAATTCATCCACATTTCAAGGAGGAGAAACCAACATGAACGAACTCATCAAGAAGATCGCGGCAGCGCTCGGCCTGGGCGAAGACGCGGACGAGGAGCAGATCCTCACGGCGCTCTCGGCTTGCGTCGAGGAGAACAAGGCGCTCAAGGAGGCGGCGGAGGGCGGCAAGGCCCCCGGCAAGAAGCCCGGCGAGGACGGCAAGCCCGAAGACCAGGACGACGGCATCGTCGCGAACAAGTCCGTCTGTGAGCTCCTGGGCCTCAAGGCCGGAGCCTCGACCGCTGACGTCGCCGCTTCCATCATGGCCCTCAAGGGCGGCGTCGACGGGCGCGTCAAGGCCCTCGAGGAGAAGCTCGCCGACCGCGACGCCGAGGAGGCCGTGGAGCTGGCCCTCAAGAGCGGGAAGATCACCCCGGCACAGAGAGGATGGGCCAAGGGGTACGCCCTCAAGAGCCCCGACGGCTTCAAGGAGTTCCTTGAGAAAGCCCCCCAGGCCGTCCCCATGTCCGAGATCGCCGGGGGCGACGCGCTGGCCCTCAAGGGCGACAAGCCCGACGAGGCGACGAATCGCCCTCCCCGTCAAGAGCGCGACCACCATCTATCAGGGTTCCATCGTGGCGGTTGACGCCACCGGCTACGCGATCCCCGGCAAGAAGGCGACCGGCCTCAAGGCAGCGGGCCGGGCCGAGGAGACCGTGGAGAACAAGGGGGGCGACGGCGAGGCCGTCATCCGCGTCGCTCGCGGCGTCTTCATCTTCGAGAACTCCACCAGCGGCAAGATCACCGCCGCCGAAGTCCTGGGCCCGTGCTACATCGAGGACGACCAGACCGTCACGAAGACCGCGACGAGCGCCTCGGTCGCCGGTCTCGTCATTCGCGTCGACGACGAAGGTGTCGCCGTCGAGATGGGCTTCGGCTACACCCCGGCCACGGCTGGCGCTTAATTCATACTGACAAGGAGGAAATAGAACATGATTGTCAATCAGCAGTCCCTTAGAGGGATTTACGTCGGCTTCAATACCTTGTTTAACAAGGCGTTTGAGGAAGTGGCCCCGCTCTACACCGAGGTCGCGACCGTTACTCCGTCCACTACGGACTCGGAGACCTACGCCTGGCTCGGCGACATCCCGGGCATGAGGGAGTGGATCGGCGACCGCGAGATCCAGAACCTCAGCGCGAGCGACTACACCATCAAGAACAAGGACTTCGAGCTCACCGTCGGCGTCGACCGCAACGCGATCGAGGACGACAAGATCGGTCTTTACAACCCTTCCGTCGAGATGCTCGGCGAGTCCGCAGCAGCTCACCCCGACGAGCTCATCTTCTCCCTGCTGGCGGGCGGCTTCTCGGAAAAGTGCTACGATGGACAGCCCTTTTTCTCCGACGCCCACAAGATCGGAAAGAAGGCCGTCACCAACAAGAGCACCGCTAAGCTCACCAAGGACTCCTATGCAGCGGCCCGCGCCTCCATGATGGGCTTGACCAACTCCAAGGGCCGGGCGCTGAACCTCGTCCCGAACCTGCTCGTCGTTCCCCCTGCCCTGGAAGTAGCCGCCCGCGACATCCTGGTCGCCGACTACATCAACGGCACCAAGAACACCATGCAGGGCACCGCGAAGCCTCTCGTCGTCCCCCAGCTCGCCGGGCATGACTCCGCGTGGTATCTGCTTTGCACCACCCGGCCCATCCGCCCCCTCATTTGGCAGCAGCGCAAGAAGGCGAAGTTCGTCTCCTTGACCGCCGAAACCGACAACAATGTCTTCATGCGGAAGACCTTCATCTACGGCGCGGACTATCGCGGCAACGCTGGCTTCGGCTTCTGGCAGATGGCATACGGCAGCGACGGAACCGCCGAGTAAAGTCGAGACGGAAAGAGCAAGGAGGGAGCGCCGTGAGCTATAGCACAAAGGAAGAAGTCCGGGAGATGCTCAAGGACGACGCCCTCAACGCGATCATCGGCGACACCTTCATCGAAGACCCCGCCGAGCGTGAGGAGCTCGTTGAGCCGCTCATCGAAGCGGCGATCGCCGACGCTGACGCGGAGATCGACGGCTATCTCGCTAAGAGGTACACCGTCCCGATCTCCCCGGCCCCTCGGGTTCTGAACAAGTTCTCGAAGGACATCGCGGTCTATAACCTGTTTTCCCGTATCGGCATCGACGAGAGCACCGACCAAAAGACCTATCTCAACCGATACAACGCGGCGATCAAGTTCCTCACCCTCGTCGCAGAGGGGAAGGTCTCGATCGGCACCGAGACCGAAGATCCGGCGAGCGCGGCAGCTACCGGATTTTCGGCAAAGTCAAACCCCCGTCTATTCACGCGGGCGAAGATGAGGGGGATGTAGTTCGTGTATAGTATCCGCCTTGAAGGAGAGACCGCCGCACTCCTCCGAAAAATGCGGCGATACTCGGAAATAGACCGAAGGAGTCTCAACATGGCCCTCGGCGAAGGCGTCCGAGAGTCCACCCTTGAGCGTTTCAAGGAGGGACGAGCGCCGGACGGCAGGAGGTGGAAGACCTCCATCCGGGCGGCGACCACCGGGGGGAAGACCCTCATCGACTCCTCGCAGCTCCGCAACTCGATCCAAGTGACGGCGGACGCTTCGGGGTTCGCGGTCGGCACGAACGCAAAGCACGCAGCGACACACCAATTTGGAGACCAGGGGCGCACCATCCGGGCCCGGAAGGCGAAGAACCTCCGCTTCCAGGTGGGCGGCCAGTGGGTCAGCAAGAAGCAGGTCAAAGTCAACATCCCCGCCCGCCCGTTTCTCGGCCTATCGGACGAGGACATGCAGGAGATCAAGGCGACGACCGAGGAGTTCATCGGGAGGGATGACTAAATGCTCTACAAACAAAGCAAGGAATACCTCCTCGAAAAGCTCAAGGCGGCGGGCCTAAAGTCTAAACCGTACACAACTCAAAAGGGTCTCGAAAAGAGTCAAGAGAGTCACATCGGCGCGGTGCTGTTCGAGTCGGAGACCCTTCTCGAAACGGCTCCAAAACACGATATAGAGACCAAGAGGGAGCGCAGAAAAAAGAGGAGAAAGGTCTTCGACCGGGCTCTCACCTTCACTGTGATAATCGGAGACTACACCGACGAGGCCGTCGAGAGTATGTTCGGGGCGTTCCTCTCGAGCCTCGATCGGGGCATATACGTCAACGGCGATTATGTTCCGATCGAGGTCGAGGGGGCCGATTGGGTCGACAAGGACGACTCTATTCTCAAAGCACAAGTCGCCGTTCAAATTCGGATACGGTTTGACGGCGGACTCTATAGGGACACGAACTTCGCAAAGGTCACGGACGTCGAGGTCGAGTCCATAGCAAAGAACGACGGAAAGGAGATTGCAGATGGCAACTAAAGCGGCATCGACCCCCACCGCAACGGGGAACAGAACAAGAAGGCCCCGGCGCTCTATGACGTCGGGGAGCTTCGCAGCAAGCACAAAGTCGGGCGGGCCGTGTTTGCGGGCGTATGCAGCGCCCAGGGCTGGAAGCCCGGCAAAGCCGTCACCGAGGAGGAGTTCCTCGAGGCGGTCAAGAAATTTGAGAACGCCCCCCCATGAGGGGCGGCTCCGGGAAGAAGGAGGTCAAGAAGTAATGCTTCGAGATGTTAAGCATACCGTAACGGACGGCCTTCTCGGCTTCGCCACCGCAACGGGAGACGGCAAGAGCCTCAAGATCGGTGTCTCCCCCATTGTCTCGGACACCCTGATCATCATCACCGGAGACATGGACGCGACCAAAATCAAGGATCGCCTCGGCCTGTCTCCTCTGGCTGACGCCGTCATGGACTCCGTGCAGTTCGGCGCGTCCCGGATCTACTGTCTCCCGGTCTCCGCCACTACGGCGGGCGAGCTGGGAATCGTTTCTAAGACCGGCGACGGCGGCGGCTCCGTCACCGTCGACGGCTCTCCGACGAACGCCTTCTCCGTGGTGGTTAAGTTCACCGCGCAAGGACAGCTCAACACCGCCGCCTTTGTGTACTCTATCGACGGGGGGAAGACCTTCACGGACGAGATCACCGTCCCTGTCAATGGTGAGTATGAGATCACCGGAACCGGCCTCAAGCTCAAGTTCACCGAGGCGACCGAGGAAGACCAGAAGCCGAGCTCGTTCCTTGTGAACGACTCCTACAGCTTCACCACCACCGCCCCCACTATGACGAACGGCGACGTCCTGGCGGCGTTCACGAAGCTCCAGAAGTTCGCCGAGGAGTATGAGTTCATCCATGTCGTCGGCGAGAGCGACCTCGATCTCTGGCAGGCGGTGAGCGAGGCACAAATCGAGCTCCGCGATGTCTACCACAAGCCCGTGTTCGTCGTATTCGAGGCCAAGTATCCCACCGCCGGAGACGAGGAGGGCGAGCCCGGTATGATGGGCGGCGGAGATCTCACCGATTGGGCCCTTGAGATGGAAGCCAAGCGGAAGAAAGTCAAGAACTACGACATCCAGGTCGTCACCGCCTGGGGCCGTCTGGTCAAGCTGGACGGCTCGACCCAGATCACCAACCTTGCGGGCCTTGTGTGCGGCCTTTACGCAAAGGCAGCGGTGCAAGAATCCATCGGCAAGACCAGGACGGAGGCGGGCTTCGGCATCCCGAAGACGAAGCTCCTCGAGCTGCTCCCCGCCGAGATGGACAACTCTATCATCGAGCTCCTGGATCTCGCGGGCTATCTGACGTTCCGGGAATACGACGGGCTCGACGACTTCTATGTCTACCATACGAAGATGATGAGCCCGGACGGGAGCGACTTCCGCTACGCCGAGGACGTCCGTGTCAAGAACAAGATCATCCGGGAGACCCGGAAGGAAGGGCTCCTCCTGCTGAACGATGACATCGACCTCGAGGACGTGCAGGGCGAGCTTGAGACCCGGGCGAAGTTCATGTTCGTCCCCTTGCAGCGGCTGATCGACGCGAAGGAGATCAGCTCCGCCGAAATCACCGTCCCGGAGGGAAGCCCAGCGAATAAGGGAAGGAGGTTAAAGAACTATGTCCCTTAAAGTAAACGGTCAGACCTACAGCTGGGGCGACGTTGACGTCAAGATCCCGGGCCTCGTCCTGGTCGTGCAGGAAATCAGCTACGACGACGAGCAGGACATGGAAGAAAGCTACGGCAAGGGCAACCGCCCCCGGGGCTATGGCAAGGGCAACTATAAAGCGTCCGGCAAAATGTCTATGCTCCGGGATGACTACGACGACGTCCTTGCCTATTGCAAGGCGAAGGGCGTCCCCTTCTATGGCCTCGAGTGGCCTTCCGTGGTCGTCTCCTACGCCAACGAAGGCGAGCGCACCCGCATCGACGAGCTGAAGAAGGTCGTCCCGATCAAGCGCAGCCACAAGGCAGCGCAGGGCGACAAGTCCCTCACTGTCGACATTGACCTCATGATCGTCGGCGGCATTGTGGAGGACGGCGTCGAGCCCACGAAGTAAAAACCGTCTCAAGATAATCGAGAATAGGAGGACACGAAACCATGGAAGAAATCAAGAAAGACACCGCGCAGAAGTCCCAGACGGAGGAGCTCAAGGAGAAATATGGCAAGGTCTACCGCGTCGGCGCGACGATCGAGGTCGATGACGAGACCGAGAAGAATGTCGAGTTCTTCTTCAAGCGCCCCTCCACGGCGAGCTATGACAGATACGTTAAGACCACCGCCCAGGGCGCGACGAAGGCGCTCAAGGTGTTCCTCTTTGACAATGTGGTCGAGGAGAGCCGGGCGTCTCTCGAGGCGAACCTTGAGGAGTTCCCGGCCCTGGCGCTCTCCATCGGTGAGAAGCTGCTCGGGATGCTGGGTCTCTCCAAACAGACAAATTTGAAGATGCTCTAAAAAAGAGCAGCTCTCGGAGGTGAGGGGAAACGTGGTGGAGTCCGGTCTCCTGGAAATCTACCGCTTCCTCCCTCCGGCTCTTTTAGAGGACTTCGACATTGAGGAGATCGGCCTCGACGAGTTTCTCCGGTACGTCGCGAAAGCGAGGTACATCCAGGAGATCGAGGAGAGGATCGTCGCCCAGGCGATCGCGGACGTGTTCGCGTCAGATTAGCCGGGCGGCGTCGGTCGCCTCTTTTAAGAGCACAAGGTCGCCTCCATTGTTTTGTTAGGAGGTGAAAGGCAAAGCATGAGCTTAGAGTCCGTGTTCCGGCTGTCCCTCATAATGAACATGATCGACAACCTCACCGGGCCTATGGCCGGAGTCACATCAAGCGTCAACGGAACCGTCTCAAAGCTGCAAAAAGGCAAATGCAGCGCTCGGCAATATGGCGAAGACGGGGGCCGTCATGCAGGAGGTCGGCTCGCAGATCACGGGGGCAGTGCTGTCCCCGGTCGAGGCTACATTTGAAACCCGGAGAGCGATCGGCAGCTGGCCTCCCTGGGCGTGAAGGATCTCGGCGTCGTGGAAGACGCCGCCCGGCAGTTCTCCGACCAATGGGCCGGAACGACGAAGGCCGACTTCATTGCGGCAGCCTACGACATCAAGAGCGGCATCGCGACGCTCTCGGACGAGGGCGTCGCGGAGTTCACCAGCCTTGCGGGCCTAACGGCAAAGGCCACGAAGTCGACGGTCGGCGAGATGACGTCATTGTTCGCCACGGGCTACGGCATCTATAAGAACTACTACGACGACATGAGCGACATCGAGTTCGGCGAGATGTTCTCGGCAGGTATCGCGAAGTCGGTGCAGCAGTTGGCGACGCCCTGGGCTTGTCATTCCTGGACGCCAACAACCAACTAAAGAGCATGCCGGAGATCCTCGACCAGCTCCGGGGCAAATACGGCGAGACCATCGACGCGATGGAGAAGCAGGAGATCGCCGAAGCCTTCGGAACGGACGAGGCCGTCGACCTCATCGACCTGCTCTACAACAAGTGCGGAGACCTGCAAGGGAACATCCTCACCATGTCCGACGCCCTCGGCTCCGGCACCGGCGTCGCCACGGAGAATGGCGAACGCAATCAATGAAACGGAGCCCGAGCGGTTTGAACGGCTCACGCAGCGCATCCAGAACGTGAAGGAGTCGATCGGGAATAGCTTACTCCCGACAATCAACGATCTCATGTCGACCGGCGAGCAGGTGCTCACGAAGGTCGGCTCGTGGGTCGAGGAGAACCAGGAGCCCGTCCGGGTCATCATGCTCGTCGTCCTGGCGATCGGCGGCTTCCTCACCATAGCGGGCACGGTCATCGCCGTCGTCTCCGGCGTGGGCTTGATTATCACGAAGGTAATCTCCGGGTTCAAGCTCCTCAAGGCCGGGTTCCTATTAGCGAAGGGAGCGCTCACCCGCTCATATCGAGGCGTGTGGAGCTTTACGGCGGCGCTCCTGGCGAACCCCGTCACCTGGATCGTGATCGGCATCGTGGCCCTCATCGCGGCCCTGGTGCTGCTCTACAACAAGTGCGAGTGGTTCCGAAACGCGGTCAACGCAATCATCGACTTTTTCAAGGAGAAGCTCGGCGCAGCTCTTGAGGTCGCGTCGGCGATCTTCTCCGGCATCGGCAACGTCATCGGCTCCGTCATGAACGCAGCGAAAGCGACGGTCTCCCAGAACCTCGACAACATGCGATCCGCATACGAGGCGCACGGCGGAGGCATCCGGGGTGCAGCAGCGGCAGCGGTCGAGGGCGTCAAGGGCATCTATACGGCGGGCTTTTTCCTTCCTGGATAACCTCACCGGCGGACGGCTCTCGGCGATCCGCGACAAGTTTGTCGGCTTTGTGACGAACATAGCCTCGGGCGTGTCCGAACGGTTCACAGCCGTCAAGACGGCGTTCTCTAACGGGATCACCGCGATCAAGAACACGGTCACGGGAGCCGTGACGTGGTTCTTTGAGTCGGGCAAGCGCGTCGTCACCACATTCGCGAACGGTATCAAATCGGCGTTCACGGGCGCGGTCGACGCGGTAAAGGGCGGCTTGCAGCGCATCCGAAATATGCTTCCCTTCTCTGACGCGAAAGAAGGCCCTCTCTCGACGCTGACCCTCTCGGGACAACGCACAATGACAACCTACGCCCGCGGCCTCGAGCTGGCGCAGGATGCACCCGCCCAGGCAATCGAGAAGGGGCTCGACGGCGCGAAGGCTACGCTCGAACGCGAGCCCGTCCAGAAGGTCGACCTCACAAGCGGAGGCGGCAAGAAGGAAGGCTCCGAGAGCGGAGGCTCCGGCGAGGGTAGCTCCGGCAAGCAAGTCATCATTCAAAAGCTGCTCATTCCGGTCGACCTCAAGAAGATCAAAGACCTCGAGCAGCTCCTCGCGATGCCTCAAGGAGGTCGAGGACTACGCCGAGGCCAACGGCAGCGAGGAACCCGCAGACGATCAAGACGCCGAACCGGCACCGGCATAACAAGGAGGGAGAGACGACAATGATTTACACCGAAGACCAGATCGTCAAGGTGAACGGTAGAGCCCGGCGGAACCCAGCAGCAAACGAGCCTGACTTCCGATTATCAGAAGTACCTACAATCAAGTCGGGGAAGTCCCCGGCGGTGGACGATGCAAGCACGGCGGCAGCTCTCGACAAGGTCTCACAGATGCCATACTAAGGAGGAGGAAACCGGATGGAAACACTCGAATTATTCTACCCCAGATCTCGGCCAGAGCTGGCCCCTATACCTTCGACAAGGGCGTCGAGATCGAGGTCTATTCCTCAAAGAACTTCTTATTTTTGATTGGGCGAAGATCCGCTTCACGGAGCAGTTTCAACCGAAGATCTCGCTCAAGAAGAAAGACCCGGCGGCGATAGAACTCGGCTATGATGACATCTTCGAGGGAAGTGTTCACGGGCTATGTCTCGAAGCCGTACAACGGCGGCGGCTTTTACCGGTGAAGTCACGCTCAAGGACGAGATGCTGCTCCTTGAGGAGACACAGATCAACGACACGTTCCTGGACACTTACGCCCAGGAGATGATCTCCTACTTCCTGGGGAAGGCTGGCGTCTCGGAAGATGAAGCTCTCGTGCTACCTTGAAACGAAAGCGGCTTCCCATTCGGCAGATGAACGTCATCGAGGCGATCAATGCCGTACATGCAGCATGGAACATCAAACAGCCGTTTTTCTTCTCTGGGGGCGTGTTCTATTGGGGGAGAAGCCGGAGCAAAGCAAGATCTATACGTTCGAGTACGGCGTGAACATCATCTCCCTGGTGAGGACTGGCGGGGCCTGGGAGCTCCGAGACAGTGTCGGCCCTGTTTGTGCGCCACTCCCACAAGATCAAGGTCATTCACCCTAAAGTGAGCGGAGAGTTCGAGGTCTCGAAGGTCGTCTCGTCTACCAGCGAGAACGGCTTCATCCGCACGAAGATTTATTTCTAAGAAAGGAGGGGCGGGAAATGCTTGAGCAGATGATGAGGGCGGTCGCAGGAAGATCATCGCGCAGGAATACCCACACGCAAAAGAGTCCCTCCGTGGTCTATGCCACCGTCAGCAAGGCGACGCAGCTCTCGGAGACGTTTGGGCTCAATAATCTGGTCATATACAACGAGGCAAAGGGAGAAGTTTTCCCGGGGCGCATAACGGCCTTTTGGAACGAGTACACCCTCGTCGTCGTAGACCGATGGGAAATAGGGACGAGAGCTTCCCGGCCCTTCCCTGGCGTCAGGTCGAAAGCACGGAGTACAAGGTCGGGGCCGTTGTGGCCGTTGCTATGGCATACGGGGACAGCCCCGCGATCATGGGGGAGGTGCAGCTATGACCGGGTTAAACGACACAGACGTCCGACTAATGATGAATGGGCCTCACCCAGGCGGCGGACGGCGACGCGCCCTCTCTGCTCCGGCCTGGAATGTCTCTATCAGAATATCATCCTTGAAGCCCTGACACAGCCGGGAGATCTTTTATGACCTGCGTTCGGCGGGGGCTTGTATGAGTTCATACAATCGGAAGACGACGACCTCCGTGCGGCTTGAGATTGCGCAGCTGGGCGCGGCTGGGGCTTCAAAAAGGGAGGTGATCGCGCCCGAGAGCATAGAGATCGACGTCGGCTTTCGGACGATGTCTTCCGGCTCCGCTGCTCCTTCCGCTTCCTGTCGGAGGACGAGCCCCGGGAGCTCAATGTCGTCATGAGCGCGGTCGGCGTGGAGGTGATAACAATAACATGGCAAGAAACGGAAGAAGGCCCAGAAGACGCAGTCACACTGACCAGAACGGACGCCCAGGGTGAGGCCGTCAAGATCGGCCACATCTTCGACGACATCAACCTTGGTTCTTTGCTGTTGAAGCGGCAGTCCTGCAAAAAGGGAGGACGTCCTTGTCGAAGCTCGGTACAATGTGCCGGAGGCGCAGATCACCCGGAGCCTCACGTTCCTCAACGGGGTCGACGGGATCTCCAACACCGAGGATTGGGTAGTCCGGGAAGGCAGCGACACAGAGGACGACGAAGGACTTCGGACGCGCTCTCTCCGCTCCTGGTCAGAGCTTGCGGCCCGGGCGATCGAGGACACCTTTGTCAATGCAGCGGAGGCCGTCCAGGGCGTCCTATTCGCACAGGCAGACTGTGACCACCCGAGAGGGCAAGGGACGGTCGATGTGATTGTAACAGGGACAGCCGGAGAGGCGACGGAAGGACTTCTCGACGAGGTTCGTGAGGCCGTTGACAAGATTGCCGGGCCATACGATAATATTCTTGTGAAGTCGTCCGAGACCGTTCCCCAGGACATCGCGGTCACGGTATCGACTTCCGACGTCTCCTCGGAGGAGGGAAATCAAGGAGAGGATCTCCTCGATCCTCTCGGAACTGCTCGCGGTCAGAAAGGGCCGGAGGTTCAACGAACTCCGGCGCTCCGACATCAACTTCGCGATCCGCAGCAGCTACAGCGCGGCCACCAATGCGGAGATCACAGCTCCCGCCGCAGACGTTGTCCTGGGGAAGGACAAGGTCATCACCCTCGGGGCCGTCTCTGTAACCGTCAGAAGGGAGTGAGCGGATGAAGCGCTTCGATACCTTCGGCGAGTATATGTTCGACCTGCTTTTTGCCCCGCTGAAACGAGGCAAACGGACGGCGAACCAGCTCTTTATCTTCTTCAAAGTCGTCGGGCGTGTGTTTGATGGGATGAAGAAGGACGCCTTCCGAGTCCGGGACGAGGCAAACGTCGCAACCGCGAGCCCGGTCATGCTTCCGGTACATGGACAGGATCGAGACATGCCGAGGCTCGAGGGTGAGGATATAGAGAGCTACCGGACACGCCTCTCCATGAAAGGAGTAATCTCCGAAGCGGGAGGCATCAAAAGCGGCATCCTCTATGCCCTGGCGTCGCTGGGGTATGAGCAAAGCACGATCGAGCCGTTCTCCTATCAAGATCCCGAACGCTGGGGCCGAGTTCATTGTATTCCTCAAAGGCTCAAAGCAAAGCGGCGTCAACAATCTCGCAGTTATCGACGCCGAAGTTCGGAAGGTCAAGGAGGGCAGCTCGAAGCCCTCTTACGGGGCCGAGTCTGGCGGGGTCGTCGAGATCCACCGAGACGATTTCCGGGTTCTCGCGGTATCCCCGTTGCGGGGAAATAGTTTGCGGCGTGTGGCCTCATGTTGTCAGCATCGGCCACCTGTTGAGCTCCGAAGTCCAGGCCGTCAGCATCCACGACTCCGGCGAGGTAGAGTTCCCCAAGGTGGGAACGATTGCAGCCTCCGAAAAATTCTATCAGCCGTGCGCGTTCGTCATGTATGAGGCCCTGTCCTCCGAAATTGAGGCGGGCTCCGCATTTGACCACGGCGCGAAGATCTACCCTGTTTGCTCTCCGGGGCTCCGGTGCTCCGGCGTGACACTTATGACGGAAGGAGGGGAAAAACATGCCGAAGACGATCACATCACTCGGGATTGAGAAAATCGGGCGTCGCTTTGCCGACTCGGTCGACCATGCGGCCTATACGCTGAACGGAGCGCCGAAGACGGTCGCGCCGTTCCGAAAAATCGTTGAAGCGGAGTCCGTGAAGATCTACATCTACTTCGACGACACAATCTCCGGCAATGTGGCGAACGTGCAGCTCGTCGACGCAGACGGCGACGTCGTCGCACAGTCTGACCGGGAGTTTGAAAAACCGCCGAGCAAGGGTCTCTATGTAGCCTTCAAGTACACAATCATCGAAAAAGAAACGGAGGTACAGATCGAAAGTGAACAGTTATGAAAAAATCGGATGGCTTGACCACGTCGAGGATGTCGCGACGGGCGAGGTCATCCAGGAAGGAACGCCGGTCAGTCAGACGAACATGAACCACATGGACGAGGGCATCTATCAGAACCGAGAAGCTGTCATTCTCCATGAGGCCCAGATCGCCGACGCGCAGAAAGAGATCAAAGTGCTGAAAGACGCCACCCTCAACAACATGACGAACAACGTCTTTCTCATCAATTTTGACTCCGTGAACTCGGTCGCGATCACCTCTGGTATCTATGACCCCGTCGCGCGGAAACTCTATGTATAGGGCGGCTTGCACCCTAAAAGAAACAAGCTGCATACTCGGGAATTTTTTCGGTGAGCTTTGCCCGATATGCGAAAAGTGCCGAGACCTCTCGGAGGACGAGCTCGTTATTATGACCGCGAGCGGCCTCACCCTCGAAGGGGAGTCCGTCCTTGTTATCGAGGGGCACAGCTCCATCACGGGGAAGCCCGCGAAGGTAAAGCTCACCGACTTCGGCTTCGAGTTCTTCGGGGATGACGTCACCGAGGAGGAGGTCGCTCGCGTTAGAAATGCGAGGTGCTGCTACATTGGAACCGTCGATACTTCAAAAGAAAGCTGAAATCTTTCTTGAGAGAGATGTCTACCCCTTGCTCAAGAATTTCCCCCAGGCCGAAAAGTTTAGTTTGTCGCAAGAGATCAAGCAATCATGCTTCCGGCTGATCCGCGCGGCGGTCATGGCGAACAACCTCACCGTCGTCAAGAAGCGGCTCGAATGGCTGGACGAGGCGGACGCCGAGAAGACGCTCCTCCTTGTGCTGTTTGGAGTCGCCCGGACGCAGAAGTACATCACCGAGAAGAAAGTCCACGAGCTGCAAACCAAACTCAACGAACTGGGGCGCATAATTGGAGGCTTGCAAAAGCACTTCATCAACAACCGATAAAAAAGTAAACCGCACCTACTTAGGGTTATCTCTGTGTGGCGTCGAACCGCGCGTACCGTGGGTACAATTCGGCCCGCAACTGGAATTACAACTCGTCCGGCAATCGGAACGCGAACCTCGGTTTCCGCCCCGCCTTGTAGGTTATTACGTCATTCGCGGCTACGGCTTCGAGTGCGTGTCCTTGTTATACTTCAAGGGAGAGGTAATCCTTCGCCTTGTCTCTGACGGCGTAAAAACAGTGACGAGCGCCCGGCCCGCCCTCTCGTATTGGGAGGCTGGGGGTGAGTCTGCAATGTGGGTAAAAACCCGCGTCATAGGTGCCAAGCCGTTTCTGAAAAGGAAAGGATGCCACGATGACGAAATTCCCCTTTTTTGTAAAGACCATTCACAATATAAAGCGCCCGGTCGTCCCTCCTCCACTTCCAGCCTCTCCGTATGAGAAAGTAATCGACTACGAGAACCTCAAGGAAGGCTACAGGAAAGCGACGCGCGGGCAAAGGAAGTACACCCGGGAGGCCGTCAAGTATGACCTCCTACGAGAGAAGAACAATGTCGACCTATGGCGAGAGCTCAAGAACTCGAAGTACACCCCGGGGCCGTATCATTCTACGGTCATAACGGAGCCCAAACGGAGAGACCTCTCAATCCCTGGACTCCGCGACAAGGTGGTGCAGCTCGTCATCCATGAGGAGCTGCAAAACATCTTCCGGCCCGTGTTCATCGACGGATCGTTCGCTTGTCAGTACGGGAGAGGCCCGATCCGCGCCGCCCTCAAGGTGCAGCACGACATGAGGGTCGCCCGCATGAAGTGGGGCGACGAGGCGGCGGTCATTAAGATCGACGTCCGCAAGTTTTTCTACTCCATCGACCGCGACCTGCTCAAGAAAATCCTTGCGAAGCGGTTCAAGAAGCTCAAGAAGAAGCGCCCCGACATGTACGGGGATCTCCTTCGGTTTTACCGGCTTCTTTGCAAAGTGATTGATAGCTCGCCGGAGGGAGAGCGAGGCATCCCGCTCGGGAATGTCAGCTCCCAGGACTTCGCGAACATCTACCTCAACGAGCTCGATCAATTCTGCATCCGCTTCCTCGGTGCGACGCTCTACACGCGCTACATGGACGACGTCGTCATCGTTGCGCCGAGCAAAGAGATCGCCCGGGAGTGGCTAGCAAAGATCAAGGAGTTCCTCCAAGTGAGGCTACACCTTGACACCAACCAGAAGACCAAGATTTTCTATATGCGGCAGGGCGTGAACGCCTACGGCTTCAAAATCCGAGCTACCCACATGATGCTCCGCACCGAGTCCAAACGGCGAGAGAAGCGGCGTATCAAAGCGATGGTTCGGAAGATGAAAGAAGGCAGGATCGCGCGGGCGGAGGTCGTCCAGGCGGTAAACTCGTGGATCGGGTTCGCCCGGTGGGCCAGTTCCTACAATCTGGCGAAGAAGATATTCGCTCCCTACCGCTTTATCAAAACGGAAGGAGAGATCCCTTATGGCGCAATATCTCGGAACCGTCAAGCTCGGCGGATTCTACAACAACGGCGCAATTCTCAAGCGGCCCACAAAGCCGTGGCGACCTGACGACTCCGCAGGCGGGAACAGCGGCTACGGAGACATCCCGCAGATGTCCGGCAGCATGGCGAACTACACCTTCGGAGACACTCCCAGCGCGGAGGCGAACAAGCTCCAATGGGTCAAGATCAAGGACGGAGACAAGACCCTGCTCATTTGTGACCGCGTCATTCTGGTCAATGTCTCGTGGGATGACTTGAACGGGCAGGGCTATGTCACCGGCAAGACCATCACCATCGACGGGACAAAGTACAAGTGCCGCCTCCTCACCGGAGGCAGCAACCGGCGGAATAACGACTACTACGCCGGAGGAACACCTACCAATAACGAGTGGGACAGGTTCATCACCCGCGAGGAAGTCATCACCGGACTCCCCGCCCCGGTTTCCTCTGACCTGACACCAACCTCAACACGACCGATCACAACAGTACCCATAATCAGCTTTGGCATTGGGCGGGCGTGTATTCCTGGTGTCAAGAGACCTGGGCGGAGAACGCGTCGCTCCGCGCGCGCCGTGGGTACTATTCGGCCCGCTTCTGGGATTACACTCGTCCGGCCCTCGGGACGCGACCCTCGGTTTCCGCCCCGTCCTTGAAGTCCTGAACACTGACCCTCTGATCTCTGACAGTGACCGCAATCTTGGAGATAAGAACCAGAACTTCACGATCGAGTACACGGTCGACGACGCCGACTCCGGCGACGTTCTCGCGGCGACGGAGTCGATTGATGGGCGAACGACGAAGTCGTTCGCCCCGACGCGAAAAGCAAAAAACACCATCTCGATCAACATCCGAGAGCACTCCCTCGGGAGCCACACGGTCAAGGTCGTCGTAACGGACGGCCAGGGCGGCACCGCTACCCGGACATGGACATTCACCCGAGTCAATTCCGCCCCGACCATTTCCGGCTCGGACACCAACCTTGGAGACAAGAACGTCGGCTTCACCTACAACTACACCGTTGACGACGCGGACGGCGACGAAGTCACGGTCGTCGAAAAGCTGAACGACGAGGTTCTCCGCACCGTCAACAATGCCCCGAAGGGTGAGCAGCTCTCCGTCTCTATCACTTCGGAAAAGCTCTACGCCCTAGGCCTCAATACGGTCAACAATCTCGTCATCTCGGCCAGCGACGGCCAGGGCGGCACGACCTACCGCCGCCTCACCTTCAAGCGGACGAACTCGGCCCCGGCTATCTCTGGACAGGACGAAGATCTCGGCCAGCAGACGGGCAGCTTCGCCGAGAAGTACACCGTCACCGACGTCGAGGGCGACAACGTGGTCGTCACCGAGTTCATCGACGACAAGCAGATCCGCAGCTATCAAGCGACGCTCGGCCAGGAGGAGACGATCGAGCTCTCCCGCGAGAATTGGCTCACCCTCACGAACGGGGCGCACCAGCTCCGCGTCGAGGCCGTGGACGGCAACTTCGCGACGAGCGTGAGGGTTTGGAACTTCTCCAAGAAGGAGACGGTCATCGCCTTCCAGTTCGCCAAGCCGGAGGAAACCGACGCCCGGGCGACGAAGATCCTCATCACTCCCACATGGCACATTGAAGGATCGGTCGCTAAGGTCGAGGCGTGTAACAATGCCTTCGACGACTCCCCGGCCTGGGAGGACATCACGGCACAGGTCGCGATCAATCGGGTCTACAACTTCCTCAACGAGTCCAAGACCGCCGAAAAGTGGGGCGTGAATGTCCGCTTCACTATCACGAAGAACGAGGGCTATGAGGAGGAGGTTTCGATCTCTGGGTTTGGAGGTGCTTACGAATGATGCAGTATTTGACACCCAAAACGTCCATCAAGGGCATAAACGAGGCGGCGTTGCGTAGCAGCTCCGCCCAGGCGGTCGCCGAGATCATGTTCGTCAAGATGGCCCAGGAGCAGCAGCTCGACGACACCACCGTCGCGGAGTTCCCTGAGCTCTTTGTCCAGTGGGACGAGAATTGGAGGGGGAAGGCGGGCGACATTGTTCGGGATGAGGGGCAGCTCTACCGCTCCATCCATGACGTCACCGACGCCGGGCAGAACCGGAAGCCCTCGGAGAACCCTTCCATGTGGACGCGGATCGGGAACCCCCTCGAGGAGTTCCCCGAGTGGATACAGCCCCTCGGAGCACATGACGCATACAGCAAGGGCGCGAAGGTATCGCACAACGGCAAGAAGTGGACGTCCGACTCTGACGGCAACGTGTGGGAGCCTGGGGTCTACGGGTGGACGGAGTACGTCGAGCCCGCAGCGGCCAGTGAAGCCGCCCAGGAGCCCGCAGGAGACCCGGACGGAGAGCCGGGAGAGTAACTTCACCAGGAGGGCGAAAAGGCAAAGAGAGGGGCGGCAAAAGCCGCCCCTCTCGGAGTCTAAAAAGCCCGCCCTCTTGCGTGGGTCGCCCCGCCGTTTTTGGGGCGGCTGACGCAAGCGAGCGGGCCTCGGAA
>VOFH01001093.1_pt1 | contig 266000 bp, 281 predicted proteins | sample 5384091 | NCBI WGS metagenome assembly VOFH01 (sample SAMN12384727, study PRJNA508395) | human gut metagenome | isolation source: healthy gut G | host: Homo sapiens
CCTGCATGGCGGCGGCTTCCTTTACGGTCAGGGAGAGCGGCTTCTCGCACAAAACGTTCACGCCATGCTCCAGGCAGGAAAGTACCATATCGGTATGGAAATGCACCGGCGATACGAGCACCGCCAAATCGGCGCTGTCTTTGGCAAAAAATGCGTCCAGAGTAGGATAAACAGGGATCTGCCGCTGCCGTATCTGCGGCACGCGCTCTGCAAGATTGGGATCAATATCACAAATGGCCGTAAGCTCCGCCCCATATCCTGAGACGTCAGAGCTTCTACATACAGCCTGCCGTATCCGCCCGCCCCTACAAGCACAACGCGCGGCCTTGTTTTTGACATAGCAATCTTCTCCTTCTTTCCAATTGGTTATTCCCGCAGCTTTATGCGGTAGGTGCTCACTTCAAAGGGCCGGACGTGCAGCTCGGCCTTCAAGGCTGCGGCCCTGCCGACAGGCGTTTCCAGCAGGTCGCAGGGTATCAGCGTCTCCACCGGCAGATCGGAGCGGATGTGGAAATACGTATCAGCCTTCTTGCTTTCGTACAGGCGCAGGATCAAATCTCCGCTTTCATCATCCGCCCGCTTCACCGTGTCGATGACAACGTTCGCCGCGTCGGTGGAAAAGGCAGAAAAGGCCTGCAGGCTTCCCGCTTCAAGCCAGACGGGGTCGTTGAAGGCCGCCGCCTGCTGTACAACAGGCGCCTGTGCAAAGCTCTCGCTCCAAGCCGTAAACCCGTAGCGGAAGCGATGCTCCCCCTGGTCACTGGCCATCTCCGAGAGGCCGCAGCCCGCAGCAGCGTCAGCTCAATGCTGTTCTGCTCTACTCCGACGCCGTATTTGCAGTCGTTCAAAACCGCACATCCATGGCTGTTATCGCACAGGGCCGTGTAACGGTGGTTGCATACCTCAAACCGCTGCTGGTCATAGCCGCGGCTGCGATGCGTCGGACGTTCCACATAGCCGAACTGAATCTCATGGATCGCATTTTCAGCCCGCACGTCTACCGGGAATTCCACCTTCAGCAGACGGTGAAGCTCCCGCCATTGAATCGTGGTGTCGAACTCCGCCACCGGACTTCCTGTACGCAGGGTGATGACCTGCGTAACCGCCGAGCGGCCAATGCTCCCGGTCCAGCGAACTGAGACGGAAAAGCCTTCCTCTTTCAGCAGTTCAAGCGTGTCGGCCCGTGCGGTGCAGGCCTCTTGTTCGCGGTAGTTGCTGTCAATGTCCCATGCGTCGAAGATGCGGGGTACGTCCTTGTACATCCGCAGGACGTTCATCGGACGGCCCGCCGCCATCTCACGGCCATCCAGCGTATAGGAGATCACACGTCCCTGCCGGTCCACCTGCATCGCCACGCGTTCGTTCTGCAGAAGGACGCCAGTCTCCAACTGCTTTGCAAACGCCCTGGGTTGGCTTTGGCCGCCCCCTGCGGGCAGCAACGTCACCGCCTCCCAGAGCGGGCAGCGTTACCAACGCCTGCGTGCCGCACACTGCAACCGGCTCACCCTCGGCAGTCTGCGCGCCGTGCGCGAAAGCCTGGGGCAGAGCAACGAGTTCCTCGCGTGCAAAGCCCAAGCCGTTGAAGACCGTTACGGCATCGTCCTGTTTCACAGGGCGGAGCAAGGCCCGGCGGGCGTCGGTGCACAGCGTCTGCGCGTCCCGCTGTAACGCTTCAAGCGCCTGGTTCGCTTCATTATATACCCTGGCAATGGAAGACCCCGGCAGAATGTCGTGAAACTGGTTGAGCAGCAGCGTTTTCCATAGCCTCCGCGCCTGTTCGGCATCATATGGGTGGCCGTGCCGCGCCGCCAATGCACCCCACAATTCCATGTGGTGAAGCGCGCGCTCACTGAGGCGATTGTTTTTTTTCACGGAAGCCTGTGTGGTGTATGTACCGCGGTGAGCGTTGAAGTACAGCTCTCCATCCCAGGTGTTTTGAGGCCCGCCCTTTGGCCTGCAGGGCCTCAAAGAATTCCAGCGGGGAACACATCTCTACCTTGGGCATCCCTTCAAGGTCGCGTTCCCGCAGGGCATACTCTAATGTGGTCCCGGCACGGGCCGCCGCCGCCGTCTCCGTAACCGAAGGGGATCAGGAAATCTTCAGATGCCGCTTTTGCACCCGCTTTTTCCAAACGCCGCATAATTCCTTCGGATCGGTCCGGTAGGTGTAATTGGTAGGCAGAAAGGACACGACCTGGCTGCCGTCCATGCCCTTCCAATTGAAGTAATGATAGGGAAACGGGTCGCCTTCGTTATAGCTCCAGAAAATTTTCTGGGTAACCAGATACCGAACGCCGCAGCCTGCCAAAAGCTGCGGCAGAACCGCGGAGTAGCCGAACGTGTCCGGCAGCCACAGGACCTGGCTGTCAATACCCAGCTCATCGCGGTAGAAGCGCTTGCCAAACACCAGCTGCCGCACCAGCGCCTCGCCGGAAGGGATGTTGGTATCCGGTTCCACATACATGGCGCCCTCCGCGATCCAGCGGCCGGACCGGACGGCGCTGCGGATGCGTTCATACAGCTCGGGGTAATGCTCCCGGCACATCTCGTAGGCGGCTGGCTGGCTTTGGATATAGCGGTATTCGGATATTGTTCCAAAAGACGCAGCTGGGCGGCAAATGTACGCGCCGTCTTTCGGTGAGTCTCTTGCATAGGCCACAGCCAGGCCAAATCCAGATGAGAATTGCCCACTGCCGCCATCAATGGTGCCGTGGAACCATTGTGGCATTCCAGCAGAAGGCCGCAGCGAGGCACGGGCTTGGCGGTAACACTCGTCCCGCGTTTCAGCCGGTTGTTCAAAATCGACGATGCGCGTATACCGCTCCAGGCCGTCGGCGATCTGTGAAGCCCGCAGCGAATCCTCCGGCAGCTCATCCATCAGCATGGACAGAGTGGAAACATCCATCCAGAGCTGGTAAGCATTTTCGTTCCAGATGCCAAAGGTATTGCGTCCCATCCGGCTGCGGCAGCCTTCCGCCGCAGGGTCCTGCAAAGTTCCGGGAAGCACCGGTCCTGTGCTGCAGCCTCCCACATCCGGAAAATAATGCCCCGCGTACACCTCAAACAGAAGTGAAAAACGCTCCCCCGGTTGGGCACAATGGGTCAAAATATTGTCACAGATATAATGGTGCGGTACACTGACCCATTCGGCCCGGCGGGTGCCAAACGCTTTTCCGTTCACAAAGAGCGTGGCCTCGCCTCAAGGTCCAGCTCCATGGCAACCGTTTTGTCGGCCGCCGCTTCCGGCAAGGTGATATCGGCGCGGCACCACATATATTCCCAAGTGTGCCCCCAGGCCGTTCCTTCCTCCATCGGGCAAAACGGTCCCTGCGCGGCCTGGCCGGGCGTAAGATGCCGCATGGTGGTAAAACCGTCAAATTGGATGCTTTCAAGCGGACGGTAAAAATCGCTGGCCAAGACACGCTGCCAATGGGCCAGCCGATCCCTGTATTCGGAATGAAGCAAAGACATGGCGTATTCCCCTTAAGATATGTGTGATACGGAAAGGCCTTCCGAAACTGGAAAGCGGATTTCTGATATGATACAATTTACATATTAAATTCAATAAAACCTCTCCGGGCATAGCATACAGGAGATTATAGGGATACACAATTCACAAATTCGTAAATTGTTGACAAAATTTCGACTTTGTCTTTCGGAGGCATGCTTTTGGGCAGCAGGATGCGAAAAGCTCGAAAAAATGAACAGAAAACCGAAAATCTGAATTGACATTGATATACCCGCTTATTTATCCTAATATAAAAAGGAAGAAGTTTATGCAAAAATTGATTCGGTTCTGGCAGAATCTGCGCTTACGCGCAAAGTTTTTTTGCTGATTCTGCTGGTTGGCATTGTGCCGGTCGGCATTGTCGCCATCGTGACCCTCTATATCCCGCTTCGAGCCTACGACAGACAGCTCTACAAAAGCAGCGCTCAGATGATTTCCCTGTTCGCAGAGCAGATTCAGGACGAACTGATGAACTTTGAGGATATCAGCTACCGCATCCTGACAGATACAGCCCTTCAGGAAAACCTGTCCATCATGAAGGAGGCAGCCCCCGGCACACTGACGTGGATCAACGCTCAGACAAAGGTCGCAAACCGGGTAGCCTATTACAGCCTGTGGTTTTCGAACGCCGTCAGCTTTCAGCTAAAAACCAGCAGGGGCAATTCTTACAATCACTTTTTTTGAAGTATCTGCGGGCAGCGACGAATTGACAGAAGAACGGATCACCGCCGCTGTCAACCATCGGGGGCGTTTTGTCTGGCTTACGGAAGATGGGGCGCAAACCCGTCTGTTTCTTGTACGGGAAATTCGTGAAATGCAGGATATGGACCTGGACACCCTGGGGCTGCCTGCTGATCGAAGTGGATTTCCCCGCACTGGTGGAGCAATACAACCACAGCATGGCACAGATGGGAGTGATGCCGCGGTGCGCTGTTTATAACGACGGGCTTTGTCTGTACGCCAGCGACGCGGCCATCCAGACTCTCGGTGTGGGCGAAGACTGCTACACCTATATGAAGCTGGACGGCCAACCGATGCTCTGTGTCCGTTACACGTCCAGCAATGGAATGAAGTATGTGACATTAGTGGATTACAGCGGCATCCGGGCCACCACGCTGGTAGCGGTCAGCGTTACCATCCTTTGCATTCTTGCCGCAGTACTTTTAACATTGGCCGTCAGCACCGGGTTGATCGATAACATTCTGAACGATCTGCAGCTCCTTTTGCAGAAATTTGACGCCTTTGCCATCAGCGGAGAGCCAATCACCACCCATAACAGCCCATATCAGGGGGCGGCTGGACGAGATTGGCGACCTGCACCGCGGTTTTGATTGGATGACCCGCGTATGGACTCGAGTCAACCATGAAAAAGAAGAACAGCGTCATCTTTTGCAGGAAAAGCAGATCCAACAGCTGCGTGCCCAAATCCGGCCGCATTTTTTATATAACACTTTGGAATCCATCTACTGCCTGGCCCAGAATCTGGAGGACCAGCGCATCGCAGTGATGACCAACGCTTTGGGCAAGCTGCTGCGTTCCTCCCTGAATGACAAGCGGGATGTAATTACCGTATCCGAGGACTTACAGGTCACGCGCGATTACCTGAGTATCCAGCAAATCCGCTATGGCGAACGGCTGCAGGTGGAGTATGATTTTCCGCAGGATATCCTAACCTGCCGGATTCCGGCCATGACCATCCAGCCGCTGGTGGAAAACGCCATTCACCATGCCGCCGAAAAAATGCTGGACGTCTGCGTCATTCGTGTCAGCGGTGCTGCAACGGCGGATGGTGTGGATATTATCGTGCAGGACAACGGCCCTGGTACAGACGAAGACATTCTTAACAAACTGGAAAGCGGCGAGGTGCAGCCGGAGGGGCTGGGCATTGGAATGCGCAACATCCACAAGCGCGTACAGCACGCCTTTTCCGAGCAGTATGGGCTGCGTGTCTGCAGTGAGGAGGGCCAAACACAAATTACCGTTCATTTGCCGGATACCCGGCCCGAGCCGCATAACAAAGCATGAAATAGAGAAATGAGGATACCGTGTATAAACTGCTATTGGTAGATGACGAGCCTATCATCCGTGAAGGGCTGGAACGGATTATTGATTGGGAAAAGCTGGATCTTAAGCTGACGGCCTCTGTCCCAATGCAATTGCAGCACTGGACAGCATGACCGACGATATGCCGGATATTCTTCTGACCGATATCCGGCTGCCGGGCATGACCGGGCTGGAATTGGTTCAGCGTGCGGTGACGCTGCACCCCATGCTTCAAACGCTGATCCTCTCTGGCCATGATACCTTTCAGTATGCACAGCAGGCGCTGAAATACGGCGTTATCGAATATCTGCTTAAGCCCTGCTCTCAGAAAGAGATGGAGGAAGCGTTGCTGCGCGCCTGTCAAGCCGTCGACCGGCAGCGGAAAAAGGTGCTTTATCTGTATGAAGAGCGGCGTCAGCGCATCAAATCGCTGGTAGACAGCTTCAATGCCTTGCGGGAGAGCGAGGCGGATGCTGAACAGCTGGAAAAGCAGGTCGGAGAGCTTGTCAAAACAGTGGAGGATCCCAGCCTGCTGCAGGAAACGCTGGTTGCCGTAGTGATCGGCTGCATGGGCGCGGGCCAGGCTGAATGGGGCATGAACATTATTACCGACGCCCTGCATGACCGAAGGTCTCTGGAGGAACTCATCAGCCGTACTTTGCTGCGGCTGCGCAGGGAAGGAGCGCCGATCGCAGCAACGATTTCGTGCAACGGATAATCTCCTATACGAGTGTCCATTATGCCGACGAGTCGCTTTCCTTACAATATCTGGCGGACAAAGTCGTGTATATGAACGCGGACTATATCGGCCGTGAATTTACCCGTGCCGTGGGGCAGAAGTTCAGCAGCTATTTGTTGGGCATACGCATGGAGCATGCCAAATCGCTGATGCGCGCAGATCGCTCGCTTCACAGCTATGAGATTGCTGAGAAAGTTGGTTTGGGCGATAACCCCACTATTTCAGCCAGCTGTTCCGTAAATATACCGGTACAACGCCTAAAGACTACCGCCGTTTTCTGGATGAACAGCCGGGCAGGCCGGAGAAGGGATAACCGCGCCTTTCCCAAAAAGCATATCAGGATCCGTTCAGGCGGGGCCAAAGTATGGCGCGCTCTTTCTTTGGCCTTTTGGGGGCGCCGGGCAAAAAGGCAAGACAAAAACCCGAAAAAACGTACAAAAAAATCAGAAATATGAATTAAGTTTTAGGGAAATCACCGCTATAATATGGATATCGCGAATAGAGATGAGCCAAACGCATCTTCCTCGAGCGGGCTGTGTTTCCGCTCATCCCTATATCACAAATCATACGGAGGTGCTCTCTAAAGTGAAGAAGAAAATAATCGCTACCCTGTGCGCCGCGTTGATGCTTTCCGGCGTCATTACCGGCTGCAGCGGTTCTGCCTCCAGCGGCTCACAGGCCGCTGCCAGTACCGGCACCAGCGCCAACACCGCATCCGGCGCCGAAGGCAAGACCACCTGAACGTTCTGTGGTGGGGTTCTCAGACGCGCCATGAAATGACGACTGAGATGCTGGAAAAATTTGAGGAGCTGAATCCCGACATCGACGTGGTCATGGACTACTCCGACTGGGACGGCTACTGGACCAAGCTTCCCGCTCAGGTTGCAGGCGGTCAGACGCCCGACGTGTTCCAGATGGACTACGCCAAGCTGGCGGAATATGTAGAAAACGGCGTTACCGCCGATTTGAGCAGCTATATTGCCGACGGCAGCCTGGATATGAGCAACGTAGAGCAGAATATTCTGGACTCCGGCACAATAGACGGCAAAGTTTACGCAATATCCACGGGTACGAACGCGCCCTGTTTTGCTGTATCGCAAGGACATTTTGGATGAGTTGGGACTTGAGCTTGCCGATGAATCCCACAATGTCCGAGTATCTCGAGATTTCCAAGAAAGTCTACGAGGCCACCGGCCTGCGGGATACCTTGCGTAACGGACAGCTCCGCTGTAATTTTCCGTCAGCATCTGCGTAACTATGGCCTGAACCTCTACAATGAGGATGCTACTGCTCTTGGTTTCGATGACCCGAAATATCTGGTGAATATGTGGAATCTGGCTTTGCAGGCGCAGGAGGAAGGTTGGGGGGCTTTTGCCTGGTCGGCGAGGCAACCGCTACTACCGCCTTTGATTCCATGGTTACGGATGCATGGTCTCGTCTCCAGAACTCCAACGAATTACAGGCTTACCGCGAAGCCACAGGTAAGGACATACGTATGGTCATGATTCCAAGTCTTGACGATGCTACTACTTCTGCTTCATTCCTCAAACCCGCCATGTTCTGGTGCGTGGGCGCCGACAGCGACGTGAAAGATGCCGCGATCCGCTTTATCAACTTCTTTACCAATAGCCCCGAATGTTATGACATAGTTGGCATCGAGCGCGCGGTTCCCATTTCCTCCAAGATGCGCGAATATGTTGCTCCTACGCTGGATGACGTCAGCGAGGAAGTTGTTGAGTTCATCGACTATGTCAGCCAGCCGGAGATGGCTTCCCCCTTGATGAATCAGATCCGCCGGAACACACCAAAGTTTCTGAGCTGTTGGATCAGTATTCTGAGCAGGTCCGCTACGGCGAGATCACCGATCTGGAAACGGCTGCCCAGCAGTTCATGGATGAAGCAAACGCGATTCTGGCTGCGGAATAAACGGCCTTTACAAGGCCAAAGGCGTCTGAGCCGCATCATCCGGGTCCGGCGTTCTCCATAAGGCCGGACCGGTATACAAAGATACGATGCTCTATCGCGCCGAAGGAGCTCCTTCGGCGCGTTTCTTAAAGTCTCCCAAAATCTGTGAAAGGAGCCGTTGTCATGACGAAAAACACCGGTCTCAAACACAAATGCGGCACTTTGCTGGATCGGGACAATGTGGCGGGGTACGTGTTTATCCTTCCTTTTATCATCGGTCTCGTCGTATTTACCGCCATTCCGTTCTTTACCTCGCTGTATCTGGCATTTACGAAGTACAACGTCTTGTCCGACCCCAAAGGGGTGGGACTTGCAAACTTCAAAGAGATGTTTTTGAGGACGAGCTGTTCTGGACCTCTTTTAAGGTAACCTTCAAGTTTGCCCTCATCCAAGTACCTGTCAAACTGACGGTTGCCCTGCTTGTAGCCATGGTCCTGGCCCGTGCGACCCGCGTGACCAGTTTCTACCGCGCGGCGTTCTATATCCCCTCGCTGATGGGCGGCAGCGTTGCCATCGCTCTGCTGTGGAAGCAGCTGTTTTCACCCAAGGGCGTCATCAATCAAATTTTGGGCTTCTTCGGCCTTCCGGATGATACGGCATGGCTTTGGCAATCCCAAAACCGCGCTGGGAACGCTCATTGCGCTGGGCGTCTGGCAGTTCGGTTCTTCGATGCTGATTTTTCTGGCGGCCATTAAAAATATCCCGTCAAGCTATTATGACGCCGCCATCGTGGACGGCGCCGGCCCTGTGCGCCGATTCTTTTCCATTACGCTTCCCCTGCTGACCCCCATTATCTTCTTCAACCTCATCAACCAGGTGATCGGCGCTTTCCAGGCGTTCAACTCCAGCTACCTGATCACCAAGGGCAAACCGCTGAACACCACGCTGTATTATGGAGTTCATCTGTACAACAAGGCCTTTAATCAGTTCGAGATGGGCTACGGAAGCGCCATGGCTTGGTTCATGCTGCTGATCATCGCTTTCTTTACGGCTCTGATTTTCCGCTCCTCCAGCGCCTGGGTTTATTATGAATCGGAAGGAAGGTAAAACAGAGATGATCAAATCTATCACACATAGCTTTTCCGCACAGCGCAAGATCGGCACCTTTTTTTACCACGCTCTGATGATCGTCGTCAGCTTCCTGATGCTGTACCCGGTTCTGTGGCTGGTGGCCTCTTCTTTTAAACCCAACGGTGACATTTTTTCCACCGCTACGTCATTGTTCCCCGAAAACTTTACACTGGAGCATTATATCAACGGCTGGAAAGGCTTCGGAGGTTATACGTTCACAACTTTTTCTCAAATTCACTTTTGGTAGCGCTTCTGTCTGCCGTGGGCATGATGGCTTCCTCCGCGCTTGTCGCTTTCGGCCTTGCGCGTATCAAATTCAAGGGCCGCAACATCTGGTTCGTGCTGATGGTCGTCACCATGATGCTGCCCGGCCAGGTTATGATGATCCCGCGCTTTGTGCTGTTCAACAGCATGGGCTGGGTGGGTACCTATCTTCCCATGATCGTTCCCTCCTTCTTTGCCAGCGGGTTCAATATCTTCCTCATCATGCAGTTCATTCGCGGCATTCCCCGTGATATGGACGAAGCGGCCAAAATCGACGGATGCAGCTGGTACGGTGTATTTTTCCGTATCATTGTCCCCATGATCGTGCCTTCGCTGGTAACGGTTGCCGTGCTGACCTTCATGTCCAGCTGGGAGGATTTCATGGGCGCTCTGCTTTACCTGAACAAACCGGAAACCTACACCGTCGCATATGCGCTGAAGATGTTCAACGACAGCTCCATGTCGGATTACGGCGCTACCTTTGCCATGTCCGCAGCATCGCTGGTGCCGATATTGGTCCTCTTCTTCTTCTTCCAGAAAAATCTGGTGGAAGGCATCTCCATCCAAGGCCTGAAAGGCTGATTCTCATCAACGATAGACAAGGAGGCACATTTTATGCCTTGTATTGACCGGCTCCCTGCAATCCCTCTGCTGGCGTCCGACCCATACCTTTCCATTTGGATGCCCGCAGACACCATGACCCAAACAGACGCCTGCCACTGGAGCGGCCCCGCAAAGCCGATTCGCGGCGTGCTGACCGTAGACGGCGTGGCCTGCCGGTTTCTCGGTGCGGGCCCCGAGCCCGAGGCCGGCCTGACTGAGTTAAAGGTGACAGCCACCCGTACCTGTTTTACCAGTGAATTTGCCGGCGTGCGGCTTGAGACCTGTTTTGCTTCGCCGGCTCTTCCGCAGGATCTGGATCTGCTCAGCATGCCCGTCACCCTGGTGACGCTGTCCGCAGTTTCTCTGGATGGCGCAGAGCATGACGTTCGTGTGAAACTGCATCTGTCCGACCGGCTGTGCTATGATGGAGATATCCGCCCCGCCATGTCCGGCGCGTCTTTTGTTCTCAACGGCAAAAATACCGCCTGGTGCGGGCAGACTACCCAGAAGCCGCTGAGCCACTCCGCCGACCATTCGACCATCGACTGGGGCTATCTGTACCTGAGCGCCGACGGCGAGACCACGCTTGTGGGCGACGGCCTGCAGACCTGCTGTTCTCTCTCAGCGGGCGGCCCTGCCGCGCATCTCATCATCGCCTACGATGACATCGCCTCTATCAACTATTTCGGCGATCTGTGCAAGCCCTGGTACCGCCGGGATCGGCCGGCAGATCACCGATGCGATCCGTTGTGTGCAGGAACATTTTGACACGATCCTGAACGACTGCACCCGGCTGGACGCGCGGCTGGCAGAGGATGCCCGCAACGCGGCGGGCGAGGGCTACGAGCGGCTCGTCAACGCTGCGTGGCGCCACACCTTTGCCGCCCACAAGCTGATTGCCACGCCGGCGGGCGAGATGGCGTTTCTCTCCAAGGAGAACGACTCCAACGGCTGCATCGGCACCGTGGATGTGAGCTATCCTTCCATCCCGATTTTTCTGAAGTATTGCCCGGAGCTGGTCAACGCTCTGTGCCGGCCCGTGTTGGAATTTGCCTCTATGCCGGTGTGGACCGAGGATTTTGCCCCCCACGATGTGGGCCGCTATCCTCTGGCCACCGGCCAGGTCTATGCCGCCCGCAGGCACGTCGGTCAGGGGGAGTGCTATCCGCCCTACTACCTCTATCCCGCCGGGGCCGATGTGTGGGACGTCCGCTATCAGATGCCGGTGGAGGAATGCGGCAATATGCTCATCATGCTGGAGGCAGGCCGCGCCTTTGGCGCAGACCCCGCGCTGGCCAAGCAGTATCGCTCCCTGCTGGACACCTGGGTGCAGTACCTTGTAAAATACGGGGAGGACCCCGACGAACAGCTTTGCACCGATGACTTTGCCGGGCATCTGGCCCACAACGTGAACCTGGCCGCCAAGGCCATCATCGGCGTGGCCTGCTATGCCCGCCTGACCGGCGAGGAGTCCTATGCGAAACAGGCTAAGACCATGGCGGAGCATCTGCTGGAGAAAATCGGCGACAAGGGCAATACGCCTCTGACGCTGGACGGCCAGGGCTGGAGCATGAAATACAACCTGCTGTGGGATAAGGTGCTGGGTCTCGGCCTAATGCCGGAGAGTTTTTACGCGGCGGAGACTGCCAGCTACCTGCCCCGCATCAACACCTACGGTCTGCCGCTGGATTCCCGCGCCGATTATACCAAGTCGGACTGGATCTGCTGGACGGCCCGCATGGCGGACGACGCGGCCGTTCGCACCGCATTGATCGCGCCCATTGCGAAGGAACTGCGGGAAACCACATCCCGCGTCCCATTCTCCGATTGGTACGACACCAAAACCGGACGCTATGTGGCCTTTATCGCCCGCAGCGTACAGGGCGGCATCTTTGCACTGATGCTGTGAAATCCATAAAAAGCAGCCGCCGCACAGAACAGCTGTTCTGTGCGGCGGCGTCTTAACCGTTTGAAGCCTTAAAGGCGGGGACCGAGAGGAAACAGCCCCCTTCCCCGCAAAATGCAAAGGAGATGCTATAAAATGGAACTGCATCTGCCCCCGAAGCCCACACCCACAGTATTGCCGGGAGAATTTCGGTTTGCTGCGGCCGGATTGGCCCATGGACATATTTACGGCATGGTGAACGGCCTGCTGGACGCCGGAGCGGAGCTGGTGGACGTGTGGGATGAGGACTTGAAGAAAGTTTCCGCATTCCAAAGTGCCTTTCCGCAGGCTCATGCTGCATCCTGTCTGGATGAGCTGCTGGATGCCCCCGACATTTCCCTGATCGTCAGCGCCGCGGTTCCCAGCGAACGTTGGCCGCTGGGCCTTCGCGTCATGGCGGCAGGCAAGGACTACTTTTTTGTGACAGCTGCCGGAAAATCTGCAAGCGAGACGACCCTTAAGGCATCAGCCGTGAATTGTGCGGTGTTGCCATAATGCAAAAGCAAGGGCCGCCCTTCTAATTCCAGAAAGGCGGCCCGTTTTTTATTGCGGATATCCCTCTTGCCTCCGCGGACAGGGGACAGCTCACGAAGCTGAAAAAGAGCCGCATGCGGTTTCCCGTATTTTACTCGGTTTCAACAATCAGCTTTCCGTCCGGCGTGAAATGCGCGGGAGAGATAAAGGCGATACGATCCCGGCCGGTTGCCCTGGTCCGTCCGTGATAGCAAATCATCAGGGTACCATCCGTAGTGCGGAACATACAGCTATGTCCGGTGCCCGTAACATGACGGCTCCGTTCCAGAATAGGGTTTTCTTCCGCTTTGGCATACGGGCCTAATGGGTGCGCTGAAGTAGCATAGCCCACTGCATAATCCGGCCCGGCAAAAAAATTGCCGGAATAGGTCATGTAATACCGGCCTTCATGCCTCATCAGATAAGAACCCTCATTCCAGCGCCGGCCGGTAGCCGCCGCGCTGCGTCCCTCCCATTCCTGCTCGGGGCGCAGCAGCAAAACAGGCTCTCCCTTCACACCGGAAAAATCCGGAGCCAGCTCAACACCATAGATCCAACTCTCCTCCAGGCCGTCGACCTTGTGCTCGTAGCAGCAGCGGGAGTAATACAAATAATATCGCCCATCTTCGGCGAATACGTTCGCGTCAATGATAGGGTAGCCGGGGTCAAAAATCGGATGGTCGGAAATATCCGTAAAGGGGCCGGACGGGGTGCTGGCCCGCGCCACGCCAATGCGGAAGTTTTCCAAAGCGCCGGTGGGGTTTACTTTCCAGTCAGCGCTGTAAAACAGATAGTATATGCCGTCAATCTCATAGCATTCCGGTGCCCAGAAGCATCCCACGCCCCAGCGGGAGGTTTCTTTGCCCAGAGCGGTGCCGCAACGCTCCCAGAGCTGCAGATCTTCGGAAGTGTAGATAGGAAAACCGCTGCCGTCCTCGCTCGTACAGTAGAGGTAATAGCGCCCATCCGCAGCGCACAGAATGAATGGGTCGGCGGCCGGGAACGGCAGTCGAATTGTTTTTTGCATATCGGATTCTCCTCGTTGCCCTAAAAAATCATTTCCAATGTTCCCATGCCCTCGGCGGCCCTGCCCATTATAACGCCGCTGCTGTCTTTCCGGCGGAAGATGGCTCACTGTTTGCTCTGCAGGCTCTGGCAGCATCTTCTGTCGATAAAAAACGGCTCTGTTTGTCGTCCCAAATAGGAGCGCTGGATATGGAATTCCATGTTCGGAAAGATCATGAGCTATTTTTCTGATTTTGATTGTATCATGTAAAATACCGCAAAAACAATTCAAAAAACCTATATAGAAAAATTGTCTTTTCCATGCTTCGACTCAGCCTTATTCGAAAAGTGCCAACATACCCGATCTGTGGGGCCTTTTCCGCCATGCTTTGCTGATTTTCATAACCTATGTTCAATATTCCTGCGCCAAATCTTTGTTTTGCGCAAAACTCCCTTGCTGTTTCGCATGCCGTTAATTTTCCCTGGCTTAAACAGACTCTTGATTTCGAAAATAGCCGCAAATTGTTTTCAGGCCATTTGGGCCACTCTCCCGGCTGTGGCTGGCGCGATAAATTTTATTGCGGAGCAATAAAAAATTCAGAATGGGTTGCCCCCCGGTTTATGAGAATCTATTCGGTACTCCCCAACATCTTTGGCGGCCAATCAGTCGATCAGTTTGGCCTGACAGCAACCGCTGTGTATCGGTTCCCTTCGTGTCCTGCAGTTGCACTTCCCCTCATTTTTCAAACGCAAAAATCCATTCGTCTCTTTGCCTGCAAGACAACAATGCAGACAGAGCGTTTGACGGTGCTTTCCTCTCCGGCTATTCCGTATCGGTTCGCTGCAACTTCGCTATAGCTCAAAAAACAGTCTTACCCGATTCCGCTTACAGATGCGGGCCGGGTTTTGGTAATTGTTCAGCGTTTTTTCCGTTCCGCCCGCACACACTGAAATATAGCTTCGCACCGGGCAGGAAAAACAGACAGGCCAATAGTCCCAGCTGTGCTGCCTGCCCTGCCAGAAACAGCGCCGCATAGGCTGCCGGGCCTCCTCCGTAAGAAAAATATTCCAGCAGCGCGGGCACCGTCTGCACAGCCGACACCGCCATGGCGAGCATGGCAAGCCCCGCAAGCGCACGCATGCCGGAAAGAATAAACGCGGCTACCAGAACACTGACGGCGAGCCCCACCGCTCCGCTGATCCAAAAATCCGCGTTCTGCGGGCCTGCCAGCAGCGCCGCGGGCATCAGCAGCGCGCGCACCGCCAGCCACGCGCCCAGCAGTACAAGCACCTGGCGTTTTGCCATTGCAAGCGCCGGGTCGCGGCGCGCCGGCCGCGGCAGGGCCGCGGCCTCCTCCCGTTCTGCATCAAAGGCCTGTCTGGGTTTCATTTTCTTTCGCTCCCCCCGGTATTTGCTTGTCGCACTTTACCGGCGCGGCCGCACAGGCCGCACCTTGCCCGTTATTGTCCCGGCTCGATCTCTCCCGCCTTCTGCAGCGTCCATTTTGCGACACCCGGGCCCACAAGCTCATAGATCAGCGTGCCGCACAGCACCACGGCGCGCACGACCTCGGCATATTGCGGTACGACCTGCTGCGCCACCACGGTAAGGCCAATGGCAACGCCCGCCTGCGGTATGAGCGCCGGGCCAAGCCAGCGGCGCACATTGTGGTCCGCCTTCATAACGGTGGCGCCAAACCATGCGCCCGCCATTTTTCCCATCACGCGCAGCACCACATAGATCACGCCCACAACGCCGATGGACGGCAATATCGCCAAATTCAGCCCCGCGCCGGAAAGCACAAAAAACATCATAAAAACAGGCGGCGTCACATGATCGCATAAGGACATGACCTCGCTCGAGTTTTTGCACAAATTGGCGAACACTGCCCCCATGGCCATGGTCGTCAGCAGCGCCGAGATATTCAGCGCGTTGGCCACAGCGCTCGTCACCAGCACAAAAGCGATGGCCAGCACCATGCGGTTTGACTGCACCTTAAAGAACCGAAGCATCACAGTGAACAGCACGCCCAGCAGCGCGCCGCCCAGCAGCGCCTCGGCAATCTCCAGCACGGGCTTCAAGATGCTCAGCACCAGCGAAACGTCCGCCGTGCTGGTCAGCGTCTGCGCCACGGCCACAGCAATGCCGAATGCAATGAGCGCCGTAGCGTCGTCGATGGCGACAACACTGAGCAGCGTTTCGGTAACGGGCCCTTTGGCCCTGTACTGCTTGATGACCATAATGGTGGCTGCAGGCGCGGTAGCCGCCGCAATAGCGCCCAACACCAATGAAAACGGCAGCGTCTGCCCGCTGAGAACCAGCCCCAGCGTCACGAACAAAACAGCCACAAAGCTCTCAAATATGGCAATGACGATAGGCGTCATGCCCACACGCTTGAAATAGCTGAGCTTGAACTCACTGCCGATGGAAAATGCGATAAAGCCCAGCGCCACGTCCGATACGAGCGAAAGCCCGGCCACCGCGTCCGCCGAAAGCAGGCCCAGCACTGACGGCCCTATGATGAGCCCGCCGATGAGATAGCCCGTCACGTCCGGCAGTTTGAAATAGCGAATAATCTTTGCGAAGATCAAGCCGCAGAACAGCAGAATCGCAAAGTTAAAAAGCGTACCCAATTCCATTGTCTCTCACACCATAACGTCCGCAGGGGCTGCCCTTACTGGATGCCTTTCACAAAATCCACCGGCAGCGTAAACGCGATGCCGCTGTTGGGGGTATTGAAGCTGCCCGCCACCTCTTCCACGGCGGCAACGGCACGCTCCACATCCTCGTCTTTCAACACCATAAATACCGTCCGGTTCTCCTCACGGTCCGGCTCCATCATGGCCCGCAGCGAACCCAGAAACGAACCGTCGCAGTATTTGTCCAACGTCATGGCCATGCCCCGGCTGGAGAGCACGGTCGCTCCGCGCAAGCCTGCATGCTCCAGCTTATTCAGCGCAGGCTCCAGCTTTTCTACCCGGTTCAGCACAAAAATCAGCATTTTCATATTCCCGGTCTGACCCCTTCCGATTCTTTATCCCTGTTTCCATCTATCAGTATAGCACTCTGCCGCACAAAAAAAAAGGGCTGCGGCGCGTACAGGCGCAAAAACAGCGCGCCGCAAGTCAAATTTGTATATGCGGCGCGCCTGTTTTTTGATGCCGTGTCCTATTTGATATAAATGTGGCGCGGCAGGCCGTCCACATAAATAGGGGTAAGCTCCGCCTGAATGAGCGGCCGCATATATGCCAGAAATTCCTGTGTCACACCTACGCCGTCCGGTGTGATCCACTCGCCCGGAACCTTTTTTTCAAAATTCGCGATGGTATGGATATCGTGCAGCTCGGTGGTGCACTGGTACGGGTCGTTGGAAAGGCGGCGCAGGCCCACCATCTCGCCGCTGTGCCCCTCGAAAGCAGCCTTGGCCGCCGCGCCGCCCACCTGGAACGCCTCGGTGATGTCCACACGGCTGGCCATGTGGCTGCTGCACCGCTGCAGGGTGGAAAGCTCGATGGCGCGTGCCTTGCAGCCCAGCTCCCGCACGGCTTTGTTCGCCAGAAAGCGCGCCGCGCCCGTCAGCGTTTTGTGCCCGAACGCATCCACCGGGCCAAGCTCTTCCGTCAGCTCGCATACATAACGGCCGTCGTGTACGCGCACGCCCTCAGACACCGCGATGACCACGCCTGCCTTGGCGCGCTGCAGGACGTCCAGCCGCTCGATGAAATGGTCGATGTCAAAGGCCACTTCCGGCAGGCAGATCATATCCACGCCTTCGCAGTCCTCCGCTTTGGCCAATGCCGCCGCACCCGTCAGCCAGCCCGCATTACGCCCCATCACCTCAACAATCGTGACGTTGCGCGTGCCGTATACCAGGCTGTCGCGGGTGATCTCCTTCATAATAGCGCCGATGTACTTGGCCGCGGAGCCGTAGCCCGGCGTGTGGTCGGTGTTCATCAAGTCGTTGTCGATGGTCTTGGGCACGCCCATGAACTTGATGTCGCTGCCTGTCATGCAGGCATAGTCCGAAAGCTTGGAGATGGTGTCCATGCTGTCATTGCCGCCAATATAGAAAAAGTAGCCCACATCCAGCTTTTTCAAAATACCAAACAGCTTTTCATACAAAGCCGGGTCCTCTGCCGGGACGGGCAGCTTGTACCGGCACGAGCCCAGGTATGAGGCGGGCGTGCGCTTGAGGATCTCAATGTCCAGATTATCCCGCAGCGTGTCCGAAAGGTCCACCACCTGTTCTTCCAGCAGGCCCTTCACACCGTACCGCATGCCGTAAACATGCTGTGCACCGCGGCTTTTCGCCGCCTGGAACACACCCACCAAACTTGAATTGATAACCGCGGTGGGGCCGCCGCTCTGCCCGACGATCGCATTTCTACCCATTTTTTCCACTCCTTTGCGTTCCGCGCCCGGCCGGCATTTTCCGGCAAAGCGCGCCCTTGTCGCGGACGCACGGCACGCCCGCCCTGTTTTTTTACGTGTTCCAGTATAGCATGTTTTTCTCCCTGCCGCGAGTGCGCACGCCAAAAAATACACGCTTGTTACAAATTTGATAACGATTTGACATCGTTCCGACGCAATATCTGCGGCTTGTACGCCGTATATAGAGTAGCAGAACCTGACACAGAAAGGAAGGGAACTCGATGAAAAAGACGTTGTTCAGTATTCTTTTTTCACTGGCGCTCGCCGCCTCTCTGGCGGGATGCGGAGGCGCGGCCAGCAGCACGGCCGCGGCCCGTGCTTCTTATTCCTCGATGGACAGCGCGCCCCAGGCATATGCCGCGGATGCAGGCGGAACCGCCGCCGAAGCGGCCGGGACCTCGGACCTGTCCGACGCCGTGCAGAACAGCGCGGATCTGCTGCCCCAGGACGGGCGGAAGATCATCCTGAACGCCACGCTCTCCATCGAAGCGCTGGACTTCAACGCCACCTGTACGGCGCTGGCGCGGGCCGCCCAGTCCTGCGGCGGATATGTCTCCTCCACCAGCATCGATACGCCCGCTTACGAGGGTGCATACCGCACCGCATATTATCAGTTCCGCATCCCGGCAGAGCAATACAGCGTCTTTCTGGAGGGCGCCGGCAGCGCCGGCAACCTGGTGAGCAAGCAGGAATCCACCCAGGATGTGACCAGCGCTTATGTGGATGTGGAGGCCCGCCTGAAAAGCCTGAAGCTGCAGGAGGAGCGCCTGTACGCGATGATGGAGCAGGCCGGTGATCTGGAAACGCTGCTCGCCATCCAGAACCAGCTCACAGAAGTGCAGTACCAGATCGAGAGCTATACCGCCCAGCAGCGTACCTATGACGATCTGATTTCTTATTCTACCGTAGATGTAACGGTAGAGGAGGTAAAGCAGATCACCGAAAAAACCGAGACGTTCGGCGACCGCGTATCCGACGCCTTCCGCCGCAGCTGGCGCGACTTCGGCTACGGTGCACAGGACTTTGCCGTGGGCTTTGTCGCTGCGCTGCCCACGCTGCTGGTGTTGGCCGTACTGGCCGCAGTGGCCGTGACGGCCGCACGCGCGGCCGTCCGCCTTCATAAAAAAAGGCTGGCCGGCCGCCCGGCTCCTGCACCCCGCACGCCCGCCGACTATGCGCCGCAGAACGGCAATGAGGTTGAAACAGGCAAAGACGCTCCGCCGTCCACACCGCCCAAATACAAATAAACGTACAAAAGTACACCGGGAGGGCAGTTCCATGAAACGCACGACATTCGCTGCAGCTTGTGTGCTTTGCCCTGCTTTGCTGCTGGCTGCATGCGCGCCGCAAGGCGCGGCTTCCGCCTCCGCATTCGGCGACAGGCCTCCCATGGACGAAAGCATTTCCGCCTCCAGCGCCGACGCTCTGCCTGCGGAAGACGGGTCGATCCTGCTGGCGGAGGGTGCCGTGACGCTGATGCTGTCCGCCGAAAACCTTCCGCCGCCTGGGGAAGCTTCTTCCGATGCGTCCGGCCTTGCGGAAAGAGACAGCTCTATCTCCTACACCATCACCAACACCAGCGGGCTGGAGCTGGGCGTCATACTCATTCCCCGCCTGGAACGCCGGACGGATGGCGGCTGGGAGGCTGTCCCCTGCGATGCCGTCTTCTGCGGAACAGCCGATCCGCTCGAAACAGAACGTTCCGGCCGCTTTCCGTTGGAGTGGTACCCGGCGCTTACTCCCGGCACATACCGCCTGGGTCTCCAGCTGGAGGATTATGGCCGGGGCTGCCTGCCGGAGGACGCTTGGGTGACCGCCTGCTTCACCCTCACGGAAAATACTGTCGAGCCTTCGCAAATGTGCGCATATCCACGGGCTTCGGGGGAATCCTAACTGTGGAGGCGAAATATTACTATGAGTATATTAAGCAGTTTATATCACGGAGAAGTCCACAACAAACCCAACGATGTGCACAACACTCCCGAAAAAAGCACGGGGCATACGGACGGCAGCGCTGTGCTGCCCGCTCACGCCCGACGGCGCATGCAAGCGCTGCAGGACGGCAACCTTCGTCCGCCGCTGTACTACACGCAGCAGGAGCAGACGCCCTGCGCCAACGGCGTGTGGGAATCTCCGCACACGGTGGCCAGCAAGCTGGAAAGCAAGGAAGAATTCCCCCAGGGATAATGCAAAAAGGCTCCGTTTGGAGCCCTCTCCGTAAAGAAGTAATCAATCCCACATCTGCAGAGATGACGAGCATCGGATTTTGTCCCTAAAAATTCACAGAAAAGCACCATCTAAAGTAAATTCTTTAGATGGTGCTTTTTGCGCCCGCGCAAGGAGGACAGTTATAAACTGAAATACACTTTTTATATCTGATTTATGATAAAATCTACATTTTCTTCAACGGGTTTTGTTCCGTCAATTCTTAGGATAGAACAACTTAATAGCTGTATCCATTCTTCAACCGTACTCTCTGGTCTGGATGTAACAAACTCAAAAAACTTTTCTTCCTGTTCATGCAAATCTCCACCTGGCAGCATTCTATTGCCAAACTTCTGAAAAGAGCGCTTTTTAACCCGTTGCACCCGAATGTCCTTTGGAGTATCAATTAATACAGCATACTGAAAAAGGGATAAATCGCTTCTCCATAATCTCCTTTTACAGCAGCAAAAACAAAATTTTCATGTACCTTAATCGCATGGAAAAGCATTTTTTCAGCCTCCTCACGCGTGCGTGGAGAAGCATAGATATAATTTGGGTCTGTCTTAGGGAAAAACAGATCTTCATTATCTATAAAATAAAAATCCAATTTCTCAGCAAGCGCTTTTCCCAATGTACTCTTTCCAGCACCGTTTAAGCCGCATATCACAATTCCTGTTCCCACAAAACTCACCGTTAACCCGATTTTCTGTTTCGCCCCAATTCTATGGCCCTTTATTTTCTGCCGTCGCTCCGTTTGGCTTACGGCCCGACGGCGTTATGCTTCGTCCCTGCACCAGGCGATAAGCGGGGCAAGCGCGGCCCTGTCTGTAAAGTCCACCGGCCTGTCATATGCGGCCAGCAGCCTTTTTCTTCCGTACTGCGCTCGCTCTCCGGTTTTTTCAGCAGCATTTTTTTCAGCATTGCCATCATCGCCTTGTGTACAGGCCTCATATTCCGGTAATCCATCCCGCCGCGCAGGTGGAAAAAGCAGATATTCTCCAGCATTTCCGGCGTAAAGGCCCGGGCCGCATCCTGCATGATCTTTTTCACATTTTCCGGGTCGCTCGGGTCCGACAGCCCCACTGTAAACATTGCCAGACGTTTCCCCTGCAATGCGCCATACAGCTTTACCATACGCGCAGCGCCGGCAATGCTCCCCGCATACAGGCCGCCGCCAAATATCACGCATTCATAGTTCTGCACAAGGCGCGCGTCCGCCTGCCTTTCCTCTGCAGCATCGGCATCCAGCGCCTGTGCCAGCCATTGAGCATACCGGCGTGTACTGCCATAATGGGAACGGTATACCACCAGCGTTTTCATTCCAACCCCTCCTCCACCGTTTGCATCTTCTCCAGGTTTTCCAGCATACGGGCCAGCACTCCGGCAGCCTGTTCAGCCTCGTCTGCACGGATGCCTGTATACAGCGCCCGCATGAATTCCTGCTGGCGTGCGCCGTATTTTTCCGGCAGCTCCGCGCACTTTGGGGTTCGGTGCACGCGGTTCTTGCGTGCGTCCCGCCCGTCCTGCGCCAGAGCCACATATCCCTTTTGCTGTAGCTTCAAAACCAGCTGCTTCACGTTTTGATGCGAACTTCCCACACCGCGCGCCAGCTCGCCCAGTGTTGGCGGAGCTGAAAAGGTCTCCAGCACCGCCAGCACAAACCACTGCTTTGTCGTGATCTCATCGTAAAACCGGTCCCCGGCGGCTTGCAGGCGGTTTCCCATTGCCAGCAGCGAGCCAAAAAGCACATAGGGTGCGGGATAATTTTTCAGCTCCATGCCAAGTCTCCTTCTGAATTTATATAATATATTACATTTTTATATAATATATTACACAAATAAAAAATTGTCAAGTTCCGCGCGATTTGTGCTATACTATGGACAGAGAGGTGATTTGTATGCCGTTCATTCTGACGGAAAACCGTATTGCATATGTGCAGGAGGGCCAGCTGCTGGCAGAGGCCACTTTTCCTGAATTCGCGCCGGGCGTTGTAAACATTGACCACACCTTCGTCGACGAAGCGCTGCGCGGGCAGGGTGTTGCCGCACAGATGATGGAACGCATCGCCCGCTCTTTGCGCGAAACGGGCCGCAAAGCCATCCCCACCTGCAGCTATGCAAAAAAATGGTTCGGCCAGCATCCGGAATATGCCGACGTGCTTCGCTGAACGCTCATACCCAAAACGCGCCTTCCCTGAAACGGACATCCGCTTTGGGGAAAGCGCGTTTTCTGTTTTATTTCTCCGGCAGCCGCTTCAGAGCGGCGCGAATATCCCGTTCCAGCAAAGAGGCCATGCTTTCGGAGTAACGGGAAAGGTCCGCGCACAGGAGCGCCTGTCTGGCTCGCGGAAAGCAGCCCGGGCAGGCTGCTGCAAACTGGGGCAGCCGTTGAACGCACCAGCGTGCAGCGGCCGCCTTTTCGTCTGTGATGTGGGCAAGATACCGCTCCAGCATCTCCATTACCTGCTCAGGGCCCGCCCACTGTGCGTTGCATGCCAGCAGGACCATGCCCCGCATGCGTACATAAGTGCGTTTATCGTCCAGCATTGCCGCAAAAGCATCCCAAAAGACACACACCGCGGCCGAAGCTTCACTTTCCGCCTCCAGCGTACACAGGGCTGCATATGCGGCGTCGTTGTTCTTCCCTGTCAGCTTTTTCACCTGCGCTGCAATTTGCTCATGCTCCATTCCGAAGCCTTCTCCTTTCTTTTTGCGGTCAGTACAGGCATAAGATCCATTTTTTCCAAAAACGGCGCAGCGGCCCGCTCTCTTTCTCCCGTCGGGCCGCGCATTGGCCGGCATATTCGGTCAGCGCCCCAAGCTCCTCCGGTGTCAGCACATGATTGCTGAACTTTGCTTTTTCCGCCAGTTCCCTCAGACGCGCGGGCGGCGGCGCAGCGCCCCGGCACAGCCGTTCCAGATAGACCCACGTGTCCAGCGCCGCCCGGCTGCGGGCAGGGCCCTGCATCCTGCGCGCCCTGCGCGCCAACACAAGGCGGCGGCGCAGCCATACGGCAGCCGCCAATGCGGGCAGCGCCAGCAGCCACAGCGCCTGCACCGGCAGCTGCCACGAATCCGCCCCCGCGGCCGCCGGTCCCGACGTGTCCGGCCGGGCCCCGCCCGGCTCCTCTTCGGAGCGTTCTGTTCCCGGCGCGCGGTCCGGGCCGTTCACCGCAGGGTCTGCTCCCTGTTCCTTTCGTCCTTCCGTTTCGGATGACGCAGTGTCGCGGGAGGCGGCATTGCTTTCCCCGTTCTCCGGCACGCCTTCACCGGAAAGCAATGCCTCCGGCAGCACACTGGTTTCGCGCGCAAAACCCGGCGTCGCTTCCAAAGGCAGCCAGCCGAAGCCGTCCAGATAATATTCCACCCATGCATGGGCGGCGCTGTCCGGCACATCGGCCCTGCCGCCCTGTACAACAGCGACATAACCGCTCACATACCGTGCCGGGATATCCAGCGCGCGCAGCATAACCGCTGCTGCCGAGGCAAAATGCACGCAGTAACCCTGGCGGGACTGCGTCAGAAAATGCAGCACAAAGTCTTCATCCCGCGGCTGGACAGGCGTATCCAGACTGTACCGGGCCGCACTTCCGATGTATTGCGCCACCTGCCGGACTGTTTCTTCCGTGCCGCCGTCGGTGCGGATGCCCGCCCTCGCCGCCAGCGCCTGCATTGCCTGCGCCGTATCCGCGGGCAGCGCGGTATATTCCCGATAGACGGCCTCTCTATAAAAGCGTTCCGGCTGTTCCAGCTCCGGCAGCAGCGGCAGTTCCAAATGGATCCGTTGTTCCGTCCATTCCTGCTCATCCGGCGGTACGCCCGCCAGCCAATATTCGCCGTAAAATTCCGTTGTCCAGCTCTGCGTGTCCAAATCATGCGTCACACTGCCATCGGAAACATATGTCATCCCCGGCACAGCCAAAGGATAGTACGGCAGATAGCACAGATCCGTACCATCTCCGACGCTTGTCACCGTCATCTGCTCGCCTTCGCCGCCCAGCGCCCCCAGGTTCAGAGCGGGCAACTGCAGCGGGTGCGGCGCAGGCTCTGTGCCCTCCGCCGCAAGCTGCACCGCACCCAGGCTGCAATCCTTCCATGCACGGCCCGTATAATCACCGGCGGACGCGCCGCGCAGATAAAACACACCGTCAATTCCGCATTCCACCCGCAGCACTGTACGGCCTGTGTAAACACGGGGGCCTGCTGTCTCCAGCCGCAGTCCGCCGCCGGAGGATGCACGCCACGGCAATGCAGACGGCGTATTTCCCTGCACCAGAGCGATCACGTCCCGTTGCATCCTGCCCGCCCAGGACGGCCGGATAAAGTCTCTGTCCGGCAGAAAAATCTGCAGCCCCAGCAGCAGCGCCAGAGCGGGCGCCAACAGGCCCCAGGTAACACGGCCGGCCTGCGCCGGGCTGGAGCGCCGCAGCGCATGTGTCAGCAGCAGCAGCGTCCAAAACAACAAGCACATCAGCTGCGGAACGGGCGCGGCAGCCTGCGTTACTACCAGCGGCAGGCAAAACGGCGGCACTGTCAGCGCGGCCGAAAACAAAGCCGAACGCTGCCACAGCAGAGCCGCGCCCAGCAACCCCGCTAAAATCGCCGCATAAGCACAAAAAAATATTGTCAGGGAACGGTTTCCCAACGTCATTGGCACATCGGAAAACCACACGGGGACCGCCGGAAAATATGCATGGTACGCCTGTGTGATATTCTGTGCAGTCAAAACCGCACCGCGCAGGGCGTTTTCCCCTGCGGACGCCAGGAGCGCCGCTCCCAGCAGCAGCGCAGGAAGGCGCAGCAGGCGCGCCGCACGCAGCGGCAGCGCCAAAAACCATACAACGGCCGGAACCGCCGCACAGCTCAGCGCTACCGCTCCGCGCCCAACCGGCAGGTCAAAGCCTGTGACAACGGCAAATACCGTTCCTCCCACGCCCAGCCACAACAACAAAAGGCTGGAAAGCGCGCTCCACAACGGCGCTTTTCTTGGAGCGTTGTGCCGGTCTGTCCTGCGCCAAAAGGGCGTCCCGGCTTTTCCGGCGCCGGCGTGCCCCGGGGCAAGGCGGGTATGCCGCCCCGCAGCAGAAAGCGAAATACCGGGCGTCTTTCGCCGTTTATCCCGCATCATCCGCCGCCTCCTTTTCCACGCGCAGGGTATAGCTCCATTCCGCCTGCGGGGGCGCCCAACCCGGCGCCCAGCCGTCCGCACCGTCCGCCGGTTCAGCCAAAAGACGGTACAGCAGCGCATCCAACTGCCCGGCCTCATCCACCAGCGCCGTGTGCACCACGCCGTTCTCACCGGGCCACAACACAGTGTGAGACACTCCCTGCTGCGTCAGACGCGCGGACAACCAGCACAAATGCTCCAATACCCGGTCCAGCGCGTCAGGGCCGCCCCGCCTCTCCACCAGCAGAAGGGCGCGCGCCCGGCAGGGCACCAGCGCCTCCCGGACGATCATCTCTCCTGTTTTTGCCGTCAGCTTCCAGTGAACCGTGCGCATAGGGTCTCCCGGGCGGTAGGGCCGCAGCTCATGCTCCTCGGCATACGCGCCCACCCGGGGCTTCATCGGTCCGCCGGATACGGCCCCCGGCAGCGGCGGCTCCGGCGAAAGGGCAACGGGCCGCGGCCGCACGGTGACAATGACCGCGCCCGGCCTGCGCACAGGCAGGCGGAACAGGCCCAGATAATCATATACCCACGCACGCCGCACGCTGCACCGCAGTGCCGCGCAGTGCGCAGTGTCCAGCTCCCATTCCGCAGGAGCCTCCCCGCGCAAGTGAAGCCACCGCGCACAGTCCTGGCCCGGATGCGTCCGGTCCTCCACCGAAATACGTACTTCCATACGCGCGGCAGGCATCCATCCCAGCATATATACCTGTAAAACACAGGTTTTTTCCCGCTCTACCGCCGCGGGCGCGTGCAGCACGATACCCGCTGTCAGCATCGCCGGAAGGCTTACCACAAGGGAAAACAAAGGCAGGCAGACGGCCAGCATCAGAACATACCATGCCAATTGGCCGAAATAAAAGCAATAAAACAGCACGGCCCCGCCCAGCGCCAACCCATAGACCGCGCGCGCCGCCCACACCCTCATTTGAGCTGCGGCGCGCTTATACTGCGCATCAGATCGTCCAGCAGCGCGTCCACATCCCTTGTCTGCGGCGCGGGGATCAACCGGTGTGCCACCGTACAGTGAAAGATGCGCCGCACATCCGCAGGTGTGACATAATCCGCGCCCCGGGCAAGCGCCGCGGCCTTTGCCATAGCGGCCACAGCCAGTGTGGCGCGCGGGCTCGCCCCCTGTACCAGTTCCGGCAAGGTCCTTGTTCCCGCCACGAGCCGTACAATATAGTCCAGTACTTCGTCGCTCACATAGACCTGGTCTGTCTGTGCGCGCAGCGCCGCCAGCCCGGCCTTGTCCAGAGCCTGCTGCACGCCATCCAGGGGATTGCCCTTCTGTTTCCGGCGCAGCATGCGCAGCTCATCCTGCGGTTCCGGGTATCCGAGGGACAACTTCACCATAAACCGGTCCAGCTGGGAATCCGGCAAAAGCTGCGTCCCCGACGCTCCGGCGGGATTCTGTGTTGCAATAACGATAAAAGGGCGGGGCAGCGCATGCGTTACGCCGTCCACGGTCACTTGCCCCTCCTCCATGGCCTCCAACAGTGCGGCCTGTGTGCGGCTGGTCGCACGGTTCAGCTCATCGGCCAGGAACAGGTTGCACAGCACGGCGCCGGGCTGGTATTCCATTTTCCCCACAGCTTTGTTGTAAAGAGAGAAACCCGTCACATCTGAGGGCAGCACGTCCGGCGTGAACTGCATACGGTTATAGCGCAGGCCCAGCGCCTTGGAAAAAGCCAGCGCCATCGTTGTCTTACCCACGCCTGGCACATCCTCCAGCAAAATATGGCCGCCCGCAAGGATGGCCAGCACCGCACGCAACAGCACCGCATCCTTACCCACCACAGCCTTTTTTACTTCGTCCATTACTTTGCCGATGCCCGCCATATCCGCACTTCCCCGCTCCCGATTTTCTACATTTTATCATAAAACGACAGCCCCCGCCACCGCAGGGGCCATTGCTGCCTGTCCAAACATGTAAAAGTTTTCGCACCGCAGCGCGCAAAGGCCAAATATTGCAGGATGGTAAAGGCTGTATATCCGCTGTGCAGCAATATTTGAAAAATAACCGCAGGCTATTTTTCAGGCCATGCGGGCCGTCCCCGGCCCGCGGCCATCGGGATAAGCTTTTTTTATTGCGGGGCAATAAAAAATGGCCTGCGGCCGCTCCGGCCCATATGGCCGTCAGGACGGGGCTTTTATTGCGCAGTCATAACCACCAGCTAAGCTGGTGGCTTGAGTAGGCTCTATAAAAGCCTATTACCGACAAGCGTCTTAAGACGCACTGAAATTTATTTCGCTTGCATAACTTGCCCCACAGCCCGTAAATGGGCGATTGCTGTTCTAACGGAAGCTTTCTATTATTGAAAGCTTTCTGTTAGCAGCTCGCTTCGCTCGATGCTTGAAGCTAAAGCTTTTTACGGGACACCTCCACCGGCAGAGCCGGTGGTTTCCGTAATCAATAAAAACATCCCCCGTGCCGATTTCCTGCACGAGGGATGTTTTAAACAGAACTTAAACCAGTTCGATGATCGCCATTTCGGCGGCGTCGCCGCGGCGCACACCAGTCTTGATGATACGGGTGTAACCGCCGTCGCGGTCGGCGTATTTCGGGCCGATCTCGTCGATGACCTTCTTTGCCACGCTCTCTTTCGTGATGAAGCCGTACACCTGACGCTTCGCATGCAGGTCTTCACGCTTGCCGAGGGTCACCATCTTCTCCGCCATCGCGCGCACTTCCTTTGCACGCGTCGCCGTGGTCTCGATCTTGCCTGTCTCAAACAGGAAAGTCACCATAGCGCGGAGCATCGCCTTGCGGTGGTCGCTGGTTCTGCCAAGTTTTCTTGTACCGGGCATCCCATTTCACTCCTTTGCAGTTTACTCGTCGTCTTTTGTAAGGGTAAAGCCGAGGGAATCCAGTTTCGCCATAACTTCCTCAAGGCTCTTGCGGCCGAGGTTGCGCACTTTCATCATCTCGTCTTCGGATTTGTTGATCAGGTCTTCCACGGTATTGATGCCGGCGCGCTTCAGGCAGTTGAAGGAACGCACGGAAAGGTCCAGCTCCTCAATGGTCATCTCGAGAGCCTTTTCCTTGCCCTTGTCGTCCTTTTCCACCATGATCTCGGCGTCCATCGCCTCCTGCGAAAGCGTGACGAACAGGTTCAGATGCTCGGTCATGATGCGCGCGGCAAGGCTCACGGCCTCCTTCGCGCTGATCGTGCCGTCCGTCCAGACCTCAAGCGTCAGCTTGTCGTAGTCGGTAATCTGGCCCACGCGGGTGTTCTCCACCGTGTAATTCACCTTGAGTACAGGGGTATAGATGCTGTCGACAGGCAGAGCGTTCAGGGAAGCCTGCTCCGCAGCCTGCTTGTTGCGTTCCGCCGGGACATAACCGCGGCCCTTGTCGAACACAAGCTCCATGATGAGCTTCGCGCCGTCCGCCAGGGTCGCAATGTGCCAATCAGGGTTCAGCACCTCGATCTCCGCATCCTGCTGGATGCTGCCGGCAGTTACCTCGCCCTCACCGCTCGCTTCGATGCGAACGGTTTTCGGGGTATCGGAATAAAGCTTTGCGGTGATGCCTTTGACGTTCAGGACGATCTCGGTAACGTCTTCCTTCACGCCCTCGATCGTGGAGAACTCATGGACTACCCCGTCGATTTTAATGCTGGTGACTGCCACGCCCGGCAGGCTGGAAAGCAGCACACGCCGCAGGCTGTTGCCCAAGGTGGTACCGAAACCGCGCTCCAGCGGCTCCACGACGAATTTGCCGTAACGGCCGTCTGCGGAAAGGCTGGCGGTATCGATCTTGGGTCTCTCAATCTCCATCATTCTAAAACCCTCCTTAGTTCAGGCAGGCGGCGGCACGCCGCCTGCCAAAATGTTCGCATACGGTGATGAGGATCACGGGGATTATTTGGAGTACAGCTCGACGATGAGGTGCTCCTCGATGTCGAAATCGATGTCGGCACGCTCGGGCAGCTTCGTGACGTTGACAGTCATCTTCTCAGCGTCCTTGTCCAGCCACGCAGGCACGGGGCGGGCGCTGTTCTTCTCGATGCACTCTTTGATCTTGTCGCAGTCCGTGGTGCGGACGGCGACCTTGTCGCCCTCTTTCACGAGGTAGGAGGGGATGTTCACGGTCTGGCCGTTCACGGTAAAGTGACGGTGCAGCACCAGCTGGCGGGCTTCCTTGCGGCTCATCGCAAAGCCCGCGCGGTAGACGATATTGTCCAGTCTGCTTTCAAGGATCCTAAGCAGATTCTCACCGGTGATGCCGGATTTGCGCTCCGCCATTTCAAAGTAATGGGCGAACTGGCTCTCCAGAACACCGTAATAGCGTTTTGCTTTCTGTTTCGCGCGCAGCTGCAGGCCGTATTCGGAGACCTTCTTACGGGCCTGGTTCTGGCCGTGCTGGCCCGGCACGAAGCTGCGGCGGGCGAGCGCGCATTTGTCGGAGTAGCAGCGGTCGCCCTTCAGGAAGAGCTTCTGGTTCTCACGACGGCACTGGCGGCAAACTGCGCCTGTATATCTTGCCATTGTTTTTCCTCCTTCAATTAAATGCGGCGGCGCTTGGGCGGGCGGCAGCCGTTATGCGGAATGGGGGTAACGTCCTTGATCATATTTACCTCCAAGCCGGTGGCCTGCAAAGCACGGATAGCGGCTTCACGGCCGGAACCAGGGCCTTTCACATAAACTTCTACCGACTTCATGCCATGCTCCATCGCGGCGCGGGCGGCCGTCTCGGCAGCAGTCTGCGCGGCAAACGGCGTGCTCTTGCGGGAACCGCGGAAGCCCAGGCCGCCTGCGCTGGCCCAAGACACGGCATTGCCCTGCACGTCCGTAATGGTAACAATGGTGTTATTGAATGTGCTCTGGATATGCGCGCAGCCACGTTCAATATTTTTGCGCTCACGGCGTTTGCCACGCACGGGGGCGCCTTTTTTAGCAGCGGCTTTTGTTGCCATCTAACTGTCCTCCTTGTTGGATTACTTCTTCTTGTTGGCTACAGTGCGCTTCGGACCTTTGCGGGTACGGGCGTTCGTTTTGGAACGCTGGCCGCGCACGGGCAATCCCTTGCGGTGACGCGTGCCGCGGTAGCACTGGATCTCGACAAGGCGTTTGATGTCGAGCGCGGTGTTACGGCGCAGGTCGCCCTCAACGGTGAAGTTTTTATCAATGTAGTCACGGATAAGCGCTTCTTCGTCCTTGGTCAGGTCCTTCACTCGGGTATCGGGATTGATCTTCGTGGCGGCGAGGATCTCGTCCGCAGCACTGCGGCCAATGCCGTAGATATAAGTGAGGCCAATTTCGACTCGCTTTTCCTTGGGCAAGTCAACTCCGGCGATACGTGCCATGGTTTTAGCACCTCCTGATTTATTTATCCCCTTGGTGGATCATGCCGCAGAAGGCCGGCGGGATAAGAACGTCCTTGTGCGGCTGGAATGCTGTTTGTCGATTAACCCTGGCGCTGTTTGTGCTTCGGGTTCTGGCAAATCACCATGACGCGGCCTTTGCGCTTGATGACTTTGCACTTTTCGCAAATCGGTTTCACGGAAGGTTTCACCTTCATACTTGGTACCTCCTTCAAGCTGCGCCCTGAATGGTTACTTCGAGCGCCATGTGATGCGGCCCTTCGTCAAATCGTAGGGGCTCATCTCAAGTGTGACTTTGTCTCCCGGCAGGATGCGGATGAAGTTCATGCGCAGCTTGCCGGAAATGTGTGCCAGCAGGCGGTGCCCGCCCTGGATCTCCACAAGGAACATCGCATTGGGCATGGCCTCTACCACGACACCTTCTACTTCGATGACGTCTTCTTTGGACAAGCTTCTACACCCTCCTTGGCTGTGTGAGGATGACCGGCCCGTTCGGCGTGATGGCGATCGTATGCTCAAAATGAGCCGCGAGGCCGCCGTCAACGGTCTTGGTCGTCCATCCGTCTGACATGGTTTTTACGACGTGGCTTTTTTCGTTTACCATCGGTTCGATGGCAAGCACCATCCCGTTCACGAGGCGCGGCCCGCGCCCCGCCGTGCCGAAGTTCGGCACCTCCGGGTCTTCGTGCAGCTCGCGGCCCACGCCGTGGCCGACGTAGGTGCGCACGACGGAAAAGCCGGCGTCCTCCACGTACTGCTGCACCGCCGCGCTGATGTCGCCCACACGGTTGCCTGTCTGCGCGGCCGCAATGCCGCGCATCAGCGCCTCCTTCGTAACGTCCATCAAGCGCTGCGCCGTTTCGGAAACTTCGCCGCACGCGAACGTGGCGGCGTTGTCGCCGTTCCAGCCATGGACGGCGGCGCCTGTGTCGATGCTGACGATATCGCCTTCGTGCAGCACGATGCCATGGGACGGAATGCCGTGGATAACGACGTCGTTCACAGAGATGCATGCGCTGCCCGGGAAACCGCCCAGGCCCTGAAATTGGGCCGGGCTCCCTGGCTGACGATATAATCGTAAATGATCTTGTCGATCTGAGCCGTCGTAACGCCCGGCTTGACGGCCTCGCCGCCCAGCCGCAGCGCCTCTGCCGAAATCTGGCAGGCCGGCTTCATGGCCTCGACTTCTTTTGCTGTTTTAACGAGGATCACAGGCTGACCCCCAGCTTCTCAAGCAGGAGCCTTGTGGTATCGGCCACTTCTTCCTGCCCTTCCACCACCACCAGCTTGCCCCGTTCGCGGTAAAAATCCACCAGCGGCTCGGTAAGCTCGTGATAGACCTTCAGGCGTTCGAGAATGGTGGCCGGCTCGTCGTCCTTGCGCACGATCAGCGCGCCGCCGCAGCGGTCACACACATCGGGCTTGACGGACGGCTTGGCCGTGGTGTGGTAGCTCGCCCCGCAGGCCGAGCACACCCGGCGGCCGGACAGCCGCTGGATGATACGCTCGTCCGAAACTTCGATGTCCACGACCTTGTCGATGCCGACGCCCATCTCCTCGAGGGCCTCGGCCTGCGCCACGGTGCGGGGCACGCCGTCCAGAATAAAGCCGTTTTTGCAGTCGTCCTGCGCGAGGCGTTCTTTGATGATGCCGATGATCACGTCGTCGGGGACAAGCGCGCCGGAATCGATAAAGGCCTTGGCTTTCACGCCCATCTCGGTTTCGTTTTTCATCGCTTCACGAAGAATGTTACCGGTGCTGATGGCCGGGATGTTCAGCTTGTCGCATACGATCTCGGCCTGCGTGCCCTTACCGGCGCCGGGCGCGCCTAAAAGGATCAGTTTCATAATGCCTTTCCCCCCTTCAACAGTTTGCCGTGCTCATTCAAGGAAACCCTTGTGATGGCGCATCAGCATGTAAGATTCAAGGCTGCGGGACGTATCCAGCGCAACGCCGACAACGATCAGCAGGCTGGTGCCGCCCAGGGAGATGTTTACGCCCGTAACCGTTCCCAGCACAATGGGAAGGACCGCCACGATGCCCAGGAATACGGCGCCGATGAAGGTGATCTTGCTCAGCACCTTGGTGATGAAATCACTGGTCGGCTTACCGGGACGGTAGCCGGGGATGGTGCCGTTGTTGTTGCGCAGATTGTTGGCGATCTCCACAGGGTTATACTGCATCGCCACATAGAAATAGTTGAACGCGATGATGAGCAGCAGATAGATCGCTGCATACACCCAGCCGGTGGTGCTGAACATCCGCAGGAACGGAGCGGCAAACGGATGGTCCGCCGCATTGTACAGGTTCGGGAAGAACCCGCCGATGGTACCCGGGATGGAGGCCAGCGCACTGGCGAAGATGACCGGCATAACGCCGCTCATGTTCACCTTGATGGGGATGTGCGTGCTCTGCCCGCCGTACATCTTGCGGCCGACAACGCGCTTTGCGTACTGGACCGGGATGCGACGTTCGGCAGCGTTCAGGATCACGATGAACACAACCACTGCAACGGCCAGAACAACAAGCACCGGGATCAGGAAGTAATATTTCACTTCGCCGCCCGCCGCGAGGCCCAGCCAGGTCTTGATGGTGGTGAAGATACTGGTCCAGCGGGAAACGATGCCCGCGAAGATCAGGATCGAGATACCGTTGCCGATGCCCTTCACATCGATCTGCTCACCCAGCCACTGAATGAGCAGAGAGCCTGCAGTGAACGCAAGGATCACAACGATGGCAGAGAACACCTGCGCAAACATCTGCGCGCCGCTGCCATAAACGAGGGCGCCCTGGCCGCGCAGCAGGAAATAATATCCAATGCCCAGCGCCAGCGCGATGCCCGCGCCCGTGTAGCGCGTGATGCGCGTCAGCTTCTTGCGGCCATCCTCTCCCTCTTTGGACAGGCGCTCCAGCGCCGGGATGGCGACCGTGAGAAGCTGGATGATGATGGATGCGTTGATATACGGCGTAACGCTCAGCGCGAACAGCGTCGCGCGGGAAAACGAACCGCCGGTGAGCATGTCGATGTAACCGAGCATGCTGCCGCTCTGTCCGGCCACCCAGCCCTGCAGCGCCTCAGGGGCGATGAAGGGCACGGGGATGGCGCAGCCGAGACGGAAAATGACGATGACCAAAAGTGTGTAAAGCAACTTCTTGCGCAGATCTTCGATCTTCCACGCATTGCGGAATGTTTCAAACACTTTAGATCACCTCAGCCTTCCCGCCTGCCTTCTCAATTTTCTCCTTGGCGGAGGCGGAGTAGGCGGTGAGTTTCACATTGAGCGCCTTCGTCAGCGTACCGTTGCCGAGGACCTTGACGCCGTCAAGCGTCTTTTTGATGATACCCTTTTCAATCAGGGCGTTCGCGTCTACCGTGCTGCCGGCCTCGAACTTTTCCAGGTCGCTAACCTTAATGGTAGCATATTCGGTAGCGAAAATATTGTTGAAACCGCGCTTGGGCAGACGGCGCTGCAGCGGCATCTGGCCGCCTTCAAAACCGGCTTTCTTGGCGCCGGAACGCGCTTTCTGGCCCTTGTGGCCGTAACCGGCCGTCTTGCCGTTGCCCGAACCGGCGCCGCGGCCCTTGCGTTTCGCAGCCTTGCTCGCGCCCTCGGCGGGCTTTAATTCATGAAGCATCATTTCGAGTGCACCTCCTTGCTTTTACGCTTTGGTAACCTCTACCATGTGAGAGATTCTGTTGATTTTGCCGTGCGTGGCGGCATTGTCGGGCTGTGTGGTCACATCGCCGGCCTTCTTCAGACCCAGGGCCTTCGCGGTGGCGATCTGCTTCTCACTGCGCCCGATCAGGCTCTTAACGAGCTTGATGGTGAGGCTGCCTTCAGCCTTCGCGGGTGCCTTCTTTGCGGGTGCTTTCTTGGCCGGAGCCTCGGCGTCCGCTTTCGCGGCAGCCTTTTTGGCCGGGGCCTTCTTTGCGGCCGTTTCGCCGTCCGCCTTTTTGGCGGGGGCTTTCTTCGCGGCGGGCTTCTTTTCCGCAGCGGGCTTGGCGGCAGCTTTCTTAGCGGGAGCTTTCTTCTCCTCTACGGCCTCTTCGGCCGCGACGATCTTCTCTTCAGCCATTGGTCACTGCCTCCTTAACCCAGAATTTCTTTCACGGTCTTGCCGCGCTTCGCAGCCACCTGCTCGGCGCTCTGCAGGCTGCACAGGCCGTTCACCGTGGCGGTAACCACGTTGCAGGGGTTGTTGGTGCGCTGGCACTTCGTGCGGATATCCTTGATACCGGCAACCTCCAGCACAGCGCGCACAGCGCCGCCGGCGATCACGCCGGTGCCTTCGGGCGCCGGACGAAGCAGCACGCGGCCCGCGCCGAACGCGCCGACGGTCTCGTGCGGGATGGTGGTGCCCTTCATGTTGATGCGGTGCAGATTCTTCTTGGCGGCCTCGCAGCCTTTGCGAATCGCCTCGGGAACCTCGGCCGCCTTGCCAAGGCCGAACCCAACGATGCCGTTGCCGTCGCCCACGACGACCAGAGCGGAGAATTTCATCACACGGCCGCCCTTAACGGTTTTGGATACACGGTTGATGGCAACAACCTTCTCTTGTAAATCCAAAGTGGATGCGTCAATCATTTCCATTTGTATCCTCCTTACAGCTCCAGGCCGCCCTCGCGGGCGCCCTCAGCCAAAGCCTTGACACGGCCGTGATATACAAAGCCGCCGCGGTCATACACCGCTTTCGTGATGCCCTTGTCAGCAGCACGCTTCGCGATGGCCATACCGACCTTCTTGGCAGCCTCGATATTGCCGCCGAACCCTTCAAAATCTTTATCCATGCTGGACGCGGAAGCCAGCGTCACGCCGGCCACGTCATCGATAAGCTGGGCATAAATATGTTTGGAGGAGCGGAACACATCGAGACGCGGGCACGCTGCGGTGCCGGAGATCTTGCCGCGTACACGGCGGTGTCTGCGCAAACGAGACACATTCTTGTCCGGTTTATTAACCATTGTCGTTCACTCCTTCTCTTATTTAGCGCCCTTGCCGGCTTTACCCTCTTTGTGGGCGACATATTCGCCCGCATAGCGGATGCCCTTGCCCTTGTAGGGTTCAGGCGGACGTTTCTCGCGGACTTCCGCGGCAAACTGGCCGACACGCTGTTTGTCGATACCGTTGATGACGATCTTCAAGGGATCGGGAACGTCAATCGTGATACCGTCGGTCTCAGGCACGATGACCTGATGGGAATAACCCAGGTTCATCACAAGGTTTTTGCCCTGCTTTGCGGCGCGGTAGCCCACGCCCTGGATCTCCAGCTCCTTTTTGAAGCCATTGGTAACGCCCTCCACCATGTTGCTGATGAGAGTGCGGGTGAGGCCGTGCAGGCTGCGGGCCTCCTTCTCGTCATTGGGGCGGGTAACCACTACTTCACCATTCTCCACTTTGGCTGTCATCATGGGATGGATCTTGGAATCGAGCGTACCCTTGGGGCCCTTCACGGTAATGTTGCTGCCATCGATCTTGACCTCAACGCCCGTGGGAATGACGATGGGTTTTCTTCCAATTCTCGACATTGTCTATGCCCCTTTCTTACCACACAAAGGCGAGAACTTCGCCGCCAACGTTGTTCGCGCGGGCCGCCTTGTCCGTCATAACGCCTTTCGAGGTGGAGATGATCGCGGTGCCAAGGCCCTTCATGACCTTCGGCATATCTTCACAGTTGGTGTAGATACGCAGGCCGGGCTTGGAAACGCGGCGGATGCCCGAGATAACGGGAGCGCCGGTCTCGGTGTATTTCAGTGCGATGCGGATGACGCCTTGCTTGTCATCGGCGATGACCTGAACGCCCTTCACATAGCCTTCTTCCAGCAGAATGTTGGCAATCGCCTTTTTCAAGTTGGAAGCAGGGATGTCCACAGAAGGGTGTTTGGCAGTACTGGCATTGCGGATGCGGGTGAGCAGGTCCGCGATAGGATCAGTAATATTCACGCCACTAACCTCCTAAATTCATTGTAAAATCTGTTTGTGCCGGCAGCCGGACGGCTTACCAGCTGGCCTTCTTAACGCCCGGGATCTCGCCCTTGTAGGCAAGCTCGCGGAAGCAGATACGGCAAATGCCGTATTTGCGCAGATAAGCGTGGGGCCTGCCGCAGATTTTGCAACGGTTGTAAGCACGGGTGCTGAACTTCGGCGCCATCTGCTGTTTGATCTTCATGCTTGTCTTAGCCAAATCTCATGCCCTCCCTTAGTTCGCAAACGGAGCGCCCAGAGCCTTCAGCAGCTCTTTGGCCTCTTCGTCGGTCTTAGCGGTGGTTACGAAGCAGATGTCCATGCCGCGCACGGCGTCAATCTTGTCGTAATCGATCTCAGGGAAAATGAGCTGTTCCTTCACACCGCAGCTGTAGTTGCCGCGGCCGTCGAAGGAGTTGCCGTTGATGCCGCGGAAGTCGCGCACACGGGGCAGAGCCACGCTGAAGAAGCGGTCCACGAATTCGTACATGCGTTCGCCGCGCAGGGTGACCTTCGCGCCGATGGGCATGCCTTCGCGCAGCTTGAAGTTTGCGACGCTCTTCTTGGCCTTGCAGACGATGGGCTTCTGGCCCGTGATCTTCGCCAGGTCGGAGAGGATCGCGTCCATGATCTTCGGATTGTCGCGGGCTTCGCCGCAGCCGACGTTGATCACGACTTTATCCAGCTTCGGGATTTGCATCACGCTTTTGTAGTTGAATTTCTTCATCAGAGCGGGAGCAATTTCCTTGGCGTAGGTTTCTTGTAATCTTGCCATTCTTTTCTACTCCCTTTCTTAAAACTCGGCGCCGCATTTTTTGCAGACGCGAACTTTTTTGCCGTCCTTTTCGGTGTGGCCCACACGCGTGGCCTTGCCGCACTTCGGGCAAACCGGCATGACCTTGCTGGCGTACATGGCGCCCTCGGCCTTGACGATACCGCCCTGCTCGCCCTGACGGCGGGGTTTCACGTGTTTGGTCACCATATTGCGGCCTTCCACGATCACTTTGCCTTCCTTGGGGCTTACCTGCAGTACCTTACCGGAGTTACCGCGGTCTTTGCCGCTGATAACCATAACGGTGTCGCCGGTTTTAACATGAACTTTTGCCATTCTGTTAAACCTCCTTACAGCGATTCCGGAGCAAGGCTGACGATCTTCAGGTAGCCATTGTCACGCAGCTCGCGCGCGACTGGTCCAAAGATACGAGTGCCCCTCGGGTTTTTGTCGTCGCGGATGATGACCGCGGCGTTTTCGTCGAAACGGATATAGGAACCGTCCTCGCGGCGCAGGCCCTGTTTGCTGCGAACCACAACAGCCTTGACCACATCGCCTTTTTTCACTTGGCCATTGGGCGCCGCTTTCTTCACGGAAGCTACGATCACGTCGCCAATGCCGGCATATCTCTTGCGGGAGCCGCCAAGCACGCGGATGCACATGATTTCCTTCGCACCGGTGTTGTCAGCCACTTTGAGATAGCTTTGCATCTGTACCATAAGACAGAATCTCCTTTCAAAGCTGCTCGCTTATTTCGCCTTTTCGATGATCTGCACCAGGCGCCAGCGTTTGTCGGCGCTGATGGGGCGGGTCTCCATGATCTCCACACGGTCGCCCACGCCGCACTCGTTTTTCTCGTCGTGCGCTTTGAACTTCACGGTGCGTTTCATGATCTTTTTGTAGAGAGGGTGCTGCACACTGTCCTTAACGGCGACAACGATGGTCTTATCCATCTTGTCGGACACAACGACACCCACGCGGGTTTTTCTCAAATTGCGTTCCATGTCTTTCCTCCCTCTCTTATTGTGCGTCTTTCAGCTCATTGCTGCGCATGACGGTCTTCACGCGGGCAATGTCTTTTTTGACGGTTTCGATACGGCCGGGATTCTCAAGCTGGTTGATCGCGTGCTGGAAGCGCAGGTTGAAAAGCTCTTCTTTCAGCTCGGCCAGTTTCTTGGTCAGCTCGGCCGCGCTCATATCACGCAGTTCATTCGCCTTCATTTACGCTTCCTCCAATCCTTCACGTTTCACAAACTTGCACTTGACGGGCAGCTTGTGTGCGGCAAGGCGCAGGGCCTCGCGCGCGGTCTCCTCGCTCACGTCCGCGATCTCGAACAGAACGCGGCCGGGCTTTACCACGGCCACCCAGTACTCGGGGCTGCCTTTACCGGAGCCCATTCGGGTCTCGGCCGGCTTCTCGGTAACGGGCTTATCCGGGAAGATCTTGATCCAAACCTTACCGCCACGTTTGATGTAGCGGGTCATGGCGATACGGGCCGCCTCGATCTGGTTCGAGGTGATCCAGGACGGCTCCAGGGCAACAATGCCAAAATCGCCCTGAGAAACTGTATTACCGCGCATGGCCTTGCCGGTCATACGGCCACGGTGCACGCGGCGGTATTTAACGCGTTTCGGCAGTAACATTATTTGTTGCCTCCTTCTTTCCGTGCTCTGGGCTTCGCGCCTTTCAGCACTTCGCCCTTATAGATCCAAACCTTGATGCCGATCTTGCCGTAGGTGGTGTCCGCCTCGGCAAAGCCGTAATCGATGTCCGCGCGCAGCGTCTGCAGGGGAATGGTGCCCTCGTGATAGCTCTCGCTGCGGGCGATGTCGGCGCCGTTCAGACGGCCGCCGATCTGGATCTTGATGCCCTTCGCGGCAACCGCGCCGGAGCCGCGGCGGGGGCTCATCGCATTGCGCATGGCCATCTTCGTGGCGCGGCGGAAAGCGATGCGGCGCTCAAGCTGGGACGCAATGTCCTCGGCCACAAGCTGCGCGTTGGTGGACATGTTGTTTACTTCCACGATGTTCACCAGCACGTCCTTGCCGGTCATCTTGGAGAGCTGAGCCTGGATCTTCTCCTTCTCAGCGCCCTGACGGCCGATGACCATGCCCGGCTTCGCGCAATGGATGGTAACGCGGATGCGGGGCTTGCTGGTGGCGTTGTCGATCGTGCGCTCGATTTCGATCTTGGGCACGCCGGCATTGTAAAGCTGCTTTTTCAGCACCTTGCGGATCTTGTAATCTTCAACCAGGGTGTCGCCGAATTCGCGCTTGGACGTAAACCAGCGGCTGTCCCAATCTTTGATGACGCCCACGCGAAGTCCGTGGGGATTGACTTTCTGACCCATACTGTTTTACCTCCTTACTCTTTCTCTTTGAGCACGACCGTGATATGGCTCGTTCTCTTCAAGATACGGAACGCACGGCCCTGCGCGCGGGGCATCACGCGCTTCAGCGTGGGGCCCGGGGTGACGAAGCACTCGGCGACGTACAGGTTGTTCTTATCCATATTGTGGTTGTTTTCCGCATTGGCGGCGGCAGATTTCACCAGTTTGTAAAGGAGCTCAGAGGCGGCCTTCGGGGTGTACTGCAGAATCGCCAGCGCTTTGTCAAGGTCCTCGCCGCGGATGAGGTCCAGCACGACGGAAACCTTGCGGGGCGCGATGCGGGCGTATCTAAGATGTGCCCTTGCTTCCATTGTAATCCTCTCCTATCCTTCTTTATCGACCGGTGGTCTTGCCGCCCGCGTGGCCCTTAAAGGTGCGGGTGGGGGCGAACTCGCCCAGCTTGTGGCCAACCATGTCCTCGGTAACGTATACGGGAACATGCTTGCGGCCGTCATGCACAGCGAACGTGTGGCCGACAAAATCCGGGAAAATGGTAGAGGAGCGGCTCCAGGTTTTGAGCACGCGCTTCTCGCCCGCTTCGTTCATCGCTTTCACGCGTTTCAGCAGCACCGGCTGTACAAAAGGTCCTTTTTTAACACTTCTACCCATGACAGCTCTCCTCCTTACTTCGTGGCGCGTTTCACGATGAACTTATCGGAACGCGCGTGATGTTTGCGTGTCTTGTAACCCATAGCGGGCTTGCCCCACGGGGTGACAGGGCCGGGACGGCCCACCGGGCTCTTGCCCTCGCCGCCGCCGTGCGGGTGGTCGCAGGGGTTCATGACGGAGCCGCGGACGGTCGGACGCCAGCCCATGTGGCGCTTGCGGCCGGCCTTGCCGATGTTCACGTTCTCATGGTCGACGTTGCCGACCTGGCCGATCGTGGCGATGCAGTTCACGGGAACGTTGCGCATTTCGCCGGACGGCAGGCGCACCAGAGCGTATTTGCCCTCTTTCGCCATCAGCTGCGCCATGTTGCCGGCGCTGCGCACCAGCTGCGCGCCCTTGCCGGGGTACAGCTCGATGTTGTGGATAATGGTGCCGACGGGGATATTGGCGAACGGCAGGCAGTTGCCCGGCTTGATGTCGGCGCCTGCGCCGCTCATCACGGTGTCGCCCACCTTCAGGCCTTCCGGAGCAATGATGTAGCGCTTTTCGCCGTCCTCATACTGCACCAGCGCAATGTGCGCGGAACGGTTGGGGTCGTACTCCAGCGTCTTGACAACGGCGGGCATATCCACCTTGTCGCGCTTAAAGTCAATGACGCGGTACTTCGTGCGGTTGCCGCCGCCGTGATGGCGGACGGTGATGCGGCCCAGGTTGTTGCGGCCGGCGGATTTTTTCATCGGCTCGAGCAGGCTTCTCTCGGGCTCGACCTTGGAAAGAACCGAATAGTCGGTCACGGTCATGCCGCGGCGGCCCGGCGTAGTCGGTTTATACTTTTTGATAGCCATGTTCTTTCTCACTTTCTTGTCTTATGACATTATTATCGGAGTCATATCTCCATAGGCGGCCCCTCTGGGGCCTTGGCGCCTTCTTATGCGGCGCGCGCACCCATGTGCGCTTAGACCATGGATTCGAAGAAGTCGATGCCCTTGGAATCCTTGGTGAGGGTGACGATGGCTTTTTTGGACGAAGCCGTGTAGCCTGCGTGGGCACCCTGGCGGCGGAAACGGCCGCGCACGGAAATGGTGTTCACCTTGGCGACCTTCACGCCGAACAGCTCTTCAGCCGCGCGGGCGACGTCCACCTTGGTGGCGTTGGTGGCAACCTTGAAGGTGTACTTCTTCAGCGCGATGCCAGCCATGGAAGCCTCGGTAATGACCGGGGCGAGGATGATGTCCTGAGCGGGAGTTTTCATTACGCAAATACCTCCTCGAGTTTCTTCGCGGCATCCACGCTGATGACGAACTTGCCGCCGTTCAGCACTTCATAGGTGTTGATGCTGTCGGCCGTAGCGGTCTTGACGCCCGGGATGTTGGCGGCGCTCTTCACGAGCTTCGCGTCCACAGCCGGGGTGACGATGAGCGCCTTCTTGTCGGCGCCGATGGCCGTGAGCATGTTCACGACGGTCTTGGTCTTGTACTCGGCGGCCTTCAGCTCGTCGATGACGATGATGTCGCCGCTCTGGGCCTTGCTGCTCAAAGCAGACAGCAGCGCCAGACGCTTGACCTTCTTGTTCAGGCGGTAGCTGTAATCGCGGGGCTTGGGGCCCAGCGCTACACCGCCATGCGTCCACTGCGGGCTGCGGGTAGAGCCCTGGCGCGCACGGCCGGTGCCCTTCTGGCGCCACGGCTTGCGGCCGCCGCCGGACACTTCGCTGCGCGTCTTGGTGCTCTGCGTGCCCTGACGCTGATTGGCGAGGAAATTCACAACAGCCGCGTGCATAACTTTTTCATTGGGAGTGATGCCAAAGACGGCGTCGGAAAGCTCAACCGTGGATACCTTCTTGCCGTTCATATCTAAAACGTCAAATTTTGCCATGATGCTTTCCTCCTTTACGCCTTCACGCTGTCAGAGATGCAAACCACGCTGCCCTTGGGGCCCGGGATCGCACCTTTGATAGCGATCAGATTATTTTCTGCGTCAACCTTGACGACCTTGAGGTTCTGGATGGTAACGCGCTCGGCGCCCAGATGGCCCGGCAGGCGTTTGCCCTTGAACACGCGGGACGGCGTGGAGCAGGAGCCCATGGAACCGGCGTGGCGCGCCACAGGGCCGGTGCCGTGGCTTTCACGCAGACGGTGCTGGTTCCAGCGCTTGATGGCGCCGGCGTAGCCCTTGCCCTTGCTGGTGCCCACAACGTCGATGCGGTCGCCCACGGCGAACACGTCGGCCTTGAGGATATCGCCCACGTTCATGGCGCTGATGTCGTCCAGGCGGAACTCACGCAGCGTGCGCTTGGGCGCGACGTCCGCTTTATCGAAGTGGCCCTTGGCGGGTTTCGAAACCTTCTTGGCCGAAATATCGCCGTAGCCCAGCTGAACGGCCACATAGCCGTCGCTCTCCACCGTTTTCTTCTGCACGACCGTGCAGGGGCCTGCTTCCACAACCGTGACGGGCACGACTTTGCCGTTCTCGTCAAAGATCTGGGTCATGCCCATCTTCTTGCCGATGATACCTTTTGCATTTCGTTTTGCCTCCTAACAGGTTATTGGTTGATGCCGTTCACGGGGCACCAACATGACCTCTCCTACGAGAGCTGACAAACGGGGAACCCGCTGCATTGTCCTTTTATAAAAAGGAATTACAGCTTGATCTCGATGTCAACGCCGGCCGGGGAGCTGCAGGCTCGTAAGAGCCTCGACCGTCTTGTTGGACGGCTTCAGGATGTCGATGAGACGCTTGTGGGTGCGGTTCTCGAACTGCTCGCGGCTGTCTTTGTACTTGTGTACCGCGCGCAGGATCGTGATGACCTCTTTGTCAGTGGGAAGAGGGACCGGGCCGGACACGCGGGCGCCTGTGCGCTTCGCCGTTTCCACGATTTTCTCCGCCGCGCTGTCGATGAGGGACGCATCGTAGCTCTTCAAACGAATCCTGATTTTCTCCTTGACTGCCATTTGTTTCGCCTCCTTAAAATTTTGCGTGGGACGAACCATTCGATAAATACTGAACACTGCGCCGGGTGTTTCACGCCATTGCATCAGAAAATCCGGTGAACCGCCATGCAGTTCCTCCGGAAGCACTTTCAGCAAATTAGCGTGGACATTGGTTTGAGGGGAGCAACTTCCCGCAAACGTATCCCTTTGCATTCAGTATTCTTTCGCCCGGTTCATTGATCGGACATACTCGGCGGAAAAACCGGCACAAAGTGCCGCAACCTCCCGCGTCAACGCATATCGCTGCCCTGCGAAAATGCAGGGCATTCGCAGTCGCCTAATAATAATACCAAAAACCCCTGCGCAATGCAAGGGTTTTTGATAAATTTTATAAGAAGTTTTCGATTTTACGCTTTGCACAGAACCCCCGATTTTCACCGGGCGGCGCTTGGTTATTTTGCCGCGCCTGCTCATTTCGCCCGCAGGCGCTCCGCCAGCGCCGGGTCCGGCGTGACGACGGCCGTCTCGTAAGGGTCGTACAGCACCATGCCGGGCTTTGCCCCGTTCGCCTTCCAGACGTTCCGCACCTCGGTATAATCCACCTGCACCTTTGCGCCGCCGTTCTGGCTGGAGTGCACCGCCGCAAGGACGGCCGCCTCCGTCTTGGTGGTGTCCGGCACGGGCTGTCCGCCGCTGAGCACCACCGCGTGGCTGCCGGGCGCGTTCTTCACATGGAACCAGACATCCCTACCCCGCGCGGTCTTGAGCGTCAGCCTGTCGTTTTGGGCATTGTTCCGTCCCACCAGGATGGGGAAGCCGTCCGAGGACACATACCGCAGAAAATCCGCAGGCTTCTGCTTTTTGTCCTTCGCTTTATAATACTTCAGGTATCCCTGACTCTTCAGCTCGGCGCGGATCTCCGCCAGCGCGGCCTCGCCCTCGGCCGTCTCCACCTCGTATTGCACCGTAGCCAGATACTCCGCCTCCGCGTCGCTTTCCGCGATCAGCTCCGTCAGCATGCGGGCGGCCGTCTGTTTTTTCTTGTATTCCTTAAAATACTTCTGGGCATTGGCGCTGGGCGAAAGGCGCACATCCAGCGGGATCGTCACTTCCTTACCGTCATAGTAATTCGTCAGCGTCACGTTTTTCGCGCCGCGCTGGATGGCCCACAGATTGGCACTCAGAAGCTCGCCGTAAACGCGCAGTTCCTCCGAGGCCGCACTCTGCGCCTGTTCCTCCCGGCGGGCGGCAGCTTTGCGCACGGCACGCTCGTGCAGATTGTGCACGGTCTTTGCCAAATCGCGGCTCTTCTGGCGCAGGCGCTCCGCCTTGTCCTTGGCTGCGTAGTAGCTCTCCAGCAGTTCCGAATAGCTGCCGTATTCCACAAGATCCGCCCCGCTGTACTGCGTCAGCGGCAAAAAGCTGAATTCCACCGGGCGCCCGTCCACCACAACCGCCACCGGCGTGCCGCCGTCCGCGTAAGCCGCCTGAACAAAGGCCACCGCCTCCAGCAGAGCCGCCTTTTCCTGCCCCGTCATCCGGCTGGCGGTCACGTCCCGCCCGCCGAAAGCGCGGTACGCGGCTTCGCGGCAAACCACCGGGCCCACGCCGCCCGTTGTCTTGATGAGTGCCTCCGCTACGGGCAGTTCTTTCTGCGACACCGCCGCCACGATGCCCGCCGCGCTGACGCCCAGAAACGACGCCTTCTGCGGCTGGGGCGGCAGCGTGTAAGCAAGGCCCGGCAAAAGCTGCCGAACCTCGCTGTCCTCAAAGTCCACGCGTTTGAGCGCGTCGATGATCTTCCCCTCCGCCGCCGGGTTTGCCGGGTTTTTCGTCTGCACCAGCACCAGGTTGGAATACCGGCCCATCAGCTCGGCCGCCATCGTGTTCACCACGGTGTCGCCCATTTCGTTGGTGCACTGGAAGTCAAAAAACAGAATGCGCTCGTCCGGCAGCGTGCGCACCTCCAACAGCCGTCCGCCCGTGAAATGCTTGCGCAGCAGCATGCAAAACGAGGGCGGCGTCTGCGGATTCTCAAACGTCTCTTTTGTCAGGCACGCGCGGGCCGAGCCGCTGCGGGCCGAAAGGAACAGGCGCGGATTGTCCGTGCGCGTGCGCAGATTGAGTACGACCTCGTCCCGGGTCGGCTCGAATATTTTATCGATCCTCGCGTCCGCCAGTGCGGCGGACAGCTCTTTTGCGCACAGCGCAAGGGCAGCGGCGTCTAAAGCCATTGTTTTCTCCTTTTTCCATCCGGGCCAAAGCATTTCATCCCGCACACGCCCGGCAGCGGTTTCACCGGCGCGTTATCACTCACGCCGCAGATATTTCACAAAGCATACGGTCCCAGCACATACCGCGCTGTGGGAAACACCGAAAAAATCATCAGCATTCCAGCCGCATCCATCTTCTTCAGATCTCTTTCCATCGGCCGGAACCGTCGTTCGTCCGAAGCGCGCCTGTTTTTGGCATATTACTCTTTGCTGTCTATTATTACATTATATAATATATAACGCAAGCGGTCAAAGACCGTTTCTGCGTTCCAAAAAATCTTATGTATGCAGGCAGGCCAAGGCTCCGCCCGTGCGGCCGCGTCAAAAGCAGCGATGCGCCTGCCAAACGACCGCGCTTCCCCGTTGTTAAAAATAAAGGAAAGGGTCCGCATCCGCAGCGCTGCGCTGTACACGCAGGCCCGGGAACGCTTCGGCGATCCGGTGCGCCAGCACACCGGCAATGGCTGTCTCCGTGGCAAAATGCGTCGCGGCCACCAGCGTGACGCCTGCCGCCAATGCATCCAGCGCGTCATGGTGCCCGGCCTCGCCCGTCACAAGGCAGTCCGCGCCCGCGGCGGCCGCCTCTGCGGAAAAATCGCCGCCGCTGCCGCTCACAACGGCCACGCGGCGCACCGGGCCGTGGGCGTCCGCCCATTTCACGGGCGCGGCAAGCGCCTTGCCCACAAATTGCGCAAACGCGGCCGCTTCCATCGTTTCCGGCAGCGCGCCGACACGTCCGATGCCTCCGGCAAACGGCTCTGTGTCCCGCAGGCCCAGCGCCTGCGCCAGCACGTCGTTTACACCGCCCTGCGCCTTGTCCAGATTCGTATGCATGCATACGGCGGAAACGCCCTCCCGCACCAGCAGGGCGGGAACGTCATCCTGGCGAAGCTCCTTCAAAGGGCGAAATATGACCGGGTGGTGCGAAACAATTGCATTGCACCCCACAGCACGCGCTTCCCGCACCGTGGCGGGGGTGATGTCCAGCGCGCACAGCACGCCCGTCACCTCCTGCGCGCAGCGCACCAAAACGCCCACGTTGTCCCAGCTCTCCGCAATCTGCGCCGGGGCGATGCTTTCCAGATAAGACGCAAGCTCTGTCAGGTTTGGCATGTATTCGCAGCCTCCTCCACCGCGGCGGCAAGCGCCAGCAGCCGTTTTGATTCCTCCGGCGCGGCTCCCCGCGCCTCCTTTTTAAGAAGCATGGCCTCCCGGGCAAGATAGCCTGCCGCATGCGGTCCGCGCCCGGCACGGCCCACGACGCACCACAGAGGATCGGGCGTCTTTGTTCCGCCAGTATAAGCCGCGTGCATCACGGTATAATACCGTCCGGCGGCCAAAACCGGCGTCTCATCCAGCAGCGCAAAGCCGTGCTGTGCCAGCCAGCGGCGCAAAAAAGGGTGCTTTGTAGCCGGGATGAAGATGAAGCGCATGTCGGGTTTCGCGGCATAGAACGCTTCCGGAGCCTGCTCCAACATCCCGCACACCGTCACGCCCGAAACGCCCGCAATGACGATATCGTCCGCTTCGCCCGGGCGCAGCACAGAAAGCCCCGCGCCAAGGCGGCATTCCACCACGTCCCCGCAGCCATGCAGGGTAACGAGGCGCTGCGCCGTGGCAAGCGGGGCCGGGCGGATATCGCTTGCGATGATCTTTCTGCATTTGCCCTGCGCGGCCAGCGCCACGGACAGCCTGCCGTGGTCGCAGCCGACGTCCGCCGCCACGCAGCCCGGCCGTACATAAGCGGCCGCGGCGGCAAGGCGTGCGTCCAGGACCGGGGGCTGCAGCAGCTTACTTTCCGGCAATGGCCGCGTTCAGCTTGGCCAGCAGCGCGTCAACGTCCTGGCCGTGGACATAGCAGGCCTGCTCCACCGTCTCGCTGCGGGCGGACGGGCAGCCCAGACAATGCATGCCGATCTCAATGAACAGGGGCGCGGTCTCCGGCGCGGCGTCCAGAATATCGCCGAGAATGGTGTCTTTGGTAATGGTCATGGAAAAATCCCTCCGTAAAACGATATACAAAAGCCGGGCTTTCCGGCTCTGCTGCTGATGACGCTTCCAGCCTCATGCGCGCAAAGCGCGCGTGGCGGCGTAAGCGGCGGCCTTGAGGTTATTATACCACGATGCCGCCGCAGGCGGCCACAACAAAACCGCACTTGCTGCGGTTTTGCGCGGTTCAATGTTCTCAAAGCCCTGTGCGTTAGCGCAAAAGCGAGTGCGGCGCACACGCGCAGCCGCGGCAGCGGCGGCTTTGAGGTTATTATACCCCAAACGCCGTCAGGTTTGCAAGAGGCTCCCCGCCTTGCCGGAGCCTCTGAGGCAACAGAGAGAAAGCAGCGGCCGGGCACCGCTGCTTTTATCAACCGCAAAGGGCTTCATTCATTTTGCGAAGGGAAGCATCCAACGCCGTGCCACGCGCTCAGGCACGCAGCAAAAAGCACCGGTCGGCCAAAAGCGCCGTCCAGTACACGGCGTTTTTATAGCGCAGCGTCACCCAGGTAAAGCCGCCGTAGCAGCCAACCGACTGCGCCACCGCCTCGTACCGGCCCACAGGAAGCGTACCCGCCACGTCATAAATATCCGGCTTGTAAAAATACTCACAGTTAAGCGTCCCATATACCTCCAGCTTCAGGCCGGGCACCGGCACCATCTCCAGCCCGGGTATCTCAGGTTCATAGCCATTGTAGCCTCCCGCCTGAATGGCCGGCAGAAAATCCACATACGAATGGTCCAGGTCCACATTGCCCGATATACCCGGTACACGCCCTGTGCTGGAATACTGCCACATCTGGTAAGCGCCCGGATAGGTAACGCTGCCCGTGTAATCCGCCACAAAAAACGGATAAGCACTGAGCTTCGCCATATCCAGCCGGTTTTTCGCAAAATTGGAATAGGTGTACAGGCCCGGATACCACCCCGCCGCACGCAGTTTTTCCAGTGCGTAGAGCGCAAGCTGCGTCGCCCTCGCCCGGCCCAGTGCGGCGATGCCCTCGGCCTCCATATCTACAAATACCGGATATTCCAGCTTCTTGCCCGCCAGAACTGCCGTCAGCGCCTCCAGCTCCCTGTCGGCGTAGCTCTCTGTTTGGGCATAGGTGTAGTAATAAACACCCACCCGAAGCCCGGCGGCCTTTGCCCCCGCATAGTTCTTCTCGAACATGGGGTCTACATACACGCCGGAATTGTTGGAGGATACCGCGCGGATAACGGCAAACTGCTTGCCCGCCCGGGCCACCGCGGCCCAGTCGATGGTACCCTGATAACGGGATACGTCGATTCCCGTTTGATAAATAGCTGCCATAAAAACCTCCCTGCTGCCGCACAGGCTGTGCCGGGCGGCGGCCGCCTCTTTCGGCGGGCGGCTGGCCGGTCTGCAGCGGAGCGCGGCATGCGCCCCCTGCGTTCATCCTATGCGCATCCGCAGCGTTTTGTCCGCGCTTCGGGCGCATGATGTTCGTTTGCACAGCAAGGGCGTACATGCTATACTGAAAAAGCACGGCGCTCCAACAGGACAGCGCCGCATCGGGAGGCTTTTTTGTGGAGATCGATATCAGACGCGCGGCTCAGGAGGATCTGGATGCCGCGGAGCAGCTTTACAACGATGTCTGCAGCGCTTTGGAGGCCGGTACAAACTGGCCCGGCTGGCGGCAAGGCGTTTACCCCACCCGCACCGACGCCCGGCGCGCCCAGGCGGCCGGGGCGCTGTACCTCGCCTGGGACGGTGCCCGCGCCATAGGAAGCATGGTGCTGAATCACGACGCCGACCCGGATTATGCCCAGGTTCCCGGCTGGGGACCGGACGCGGACTGGCCGCACCTGCTGCTGATCCACACGTTGGCCGTGCATCCCGCGTATCAGGGGCGGGGCCTGGCCCGGCGGCTGCTCGCCCATGCGGAGGTCCTTGCGCGGCAAAGCGGCATGCGTGCGCTTCGCCTGGATGTCTGTGTGGGCAACGCCCCTGCCATCCGCCTGTATGAGCAGTGCGGCTTTGCGTGCGCCGGCACAGCCGAGATGCACTTCTGCGTCGGCACCGTCGACCCGTGCCGCCTGTACGAGAAAACGCTGTGACACGGGACAGCACGCGGAAAGAAGGCCGTGCGCACCCGGACGACCCGCGCGTCCGTATTTTGCTGCACCGCATCGCCGCAGCCTGCCGCAACACCCTCGGCGACACGCTTGCGGGTGTTTACGTCCACGGCTCTCTCGCTTTCGGCTGCTTTTGTTGGACACAAAGCGATATCGATTTTCTCGTTGCTGTGCGAAGGCCGCTTTCTCAGGCGCAAAAGGAGGCCCTGTTCCGCGCGCTGCTGGCGCTGGAGCCGGACGCCCCGTCCAAAGGGCTGGAGATGAGCGCAGTACTGGAGGCATACTGCCGGTCCTTTATCCACCCCGCGCCCTACGAGCTGCATTATTCGCCCATGCACCGAGCCCGCTGCCTGCGTGACCTCCCCGCTTACTGCGCGGAAATGCATGGCGCAGACCCGGACCTTGCGGCGCATTTCACCGTAGCCCGCGCCGTCGGCCTCCACCCTTTGGGGGCCGCCTGCCGAAAGCATGTTCGGTCCTGTGCCCCGCGCGGCGTATCTGGACAGCATCCGCCAAGACGTGGGCACCGCCTGTTCGGACATCCTGCGGACGCCCGCCTCCACCACGCTGAACCTGTGCCGAACGCTTGCTTTTGCACAGGAAGGGCTCGTCTTGTCCAAAGAACAAGGCGGGCTTTGGGCCGCGTGCCGTCTGCCGCCCCCATATGCCGGCTTCGCACAAAGCGCGGCGGAAAGCTACCGTTCCGGCGCGCCTTTTCTGCCCGCGCCCGCACAGGCACAGGCATTCGCAGCCTTTCTTCTGCCGTCCATCTTCCACCCGGACTTCTTCGGGCAAAACATTTGAGCACAAGCCGGGATACGACAGTAAAAAGAGCGTTTCCCGCAGGCTGTCCCGCCTGTGGAAAACGCTCTTTTTATCTCCTGTTTTACCGTTCAGCCGCCCCGCAGCGCGCGCTGTGCCACATCCTCGGCGGCTTCCAGATCCGCGCTGCGCACATAAACATACCAGATGCCCGCATCCGCGGAGTGCGCGTTCGTCATGCGGCGGTTGGCCCCGGTGTAGTTGCGTCCGCTGCGCACGATGCATTCAAAGCCGATACCGGCCTGCTCCAGTGCTGTGCGCACGGCGTAAAGCTGTGGGCCGTCTTTTCCCATATACACCTCTCTGCGCTGCCAAAACCACATGCCCGCTCCGCTCCTTTCCCTCGCAGCCGCTCACTGCACCGCAGCGATGCGTTCGATCTCGTCCAGCTCCTGCTGGGTAAACGGCGCGGCGTTTACTATGGCGGCGTTCTCCACGATCTGCTGCGGACGGGACGCGCCAATGAGCACGCTGGTCACGCCGCTGTCCTTGAGCACCCACGAAAGCGCCATCTGCGCCAGCGTCTGGCCCCGGGCGGCAGCCAGCTCGTTCAGCGCCGCGATCTGTGCCAGCCGCTCCGGCGTAAGGGCGCTCTCCTTCAAAAAAACACCGCTTTTTTTTGATGCGGCTGTCTGCGGGCACGCCGTGCAGATATTTGTCCGTCAGCAGTCCCTGCGCCAGCGGGCTGAAAGCGATGATGCCCACACCATGGGCCGCGGCATACGCCTTCAGCCCGTTTTTTTCGATGGTGCGGTCAAAGATGGAGTACCGGCTCTGATTGATGATGAACGGGCAATGCAGCTCTTTCAGGATAGCCGCCGCCCGCGCTGTCGTCTCGCCGTCGTAATTGGAGATGCCGGCGTACAGCGCCTTACCCTGCTGCACGGCCGAAGCCAGCGCGCCCATGGTCTCCTCCAGCGGGGTCTCCGGGTCCATCCGATGGGAATAAAAAATATCGAAATACTCCAGCCCGGTGCGCTTGAGGCTCTGGTCCAGGCTGGCCAGCAGATACTTGCGGCTGCCGAAATCCCCGTAAGGGCCGGGCCACATGGTATATCCCGCTTTGCTGGAAAGCACCAGCTCATCCCGGTAGGGACGCAGGTCTTTTTCAAAAATACGGCCGAAATTCTCCTCGGCAGCGCCGGGCACAGGGCCGTAGTTGTTCGCCATATCGATGTGCGTGATGCCGCAGTCGAATGCGGCGCGCAGCATGGCGCGCATATTGTCGAAGGCGTCGCACGAGCCGAAGTTGTGCCACAGCCCCAGCGAAACGCGGGGCAGCTTCAGGCCGCTTTTGCCGCAGCGGGCGTATTGCATCGCCTCATAACGGCGCTCGTTGGCAGTGTAAGGCATGGTTTGGTCCCCCTTTTGTCTTTTCTTTTATTTTGAATTCCGCGGCGGACGGCCCGCCAGCAGATATGCGACCCAGGCAAACGGCGCAAGTGCCACCAGCAGCACCCAGGTGCGGTAATTCAGCGTGCGCGTTCCGCCGTGGCCCCTCTGGTACAGCAACACGCAGATGCGCGCCAAAATATCCGCCAGCCCCGCCAGAGCGACGATCAGAATCTGTTCCGTAGCTTTCCCTCCCCGGCGATATTCTTTGCCTATTTGTTGCTGTACTGCCATATTTCCAGGCTCGCACTTCCCATCCTGCCCGTGTTCACTGAGAAACATGGTATCCTACGCCGCCAAGCGCATACTTCGCCTGCGGCTCATATTTGCTAAACAGCCATATTATGGCCATGACGCCGCTGCAAGGCGGCCTTCCACAAAACCGCACCTACTGCGGTTTTGCATGGTTCAAATTCCCCAAAGTTCTGTGCGCCGGCACAGCAGCGTGTGTTTTTGCACACGCGCAGCCGCATTAGCGGCAACTTTGGGGTCATTATACCGCAACCCGCCCTCATGCGCAAGAGAAAAAACGCGGCACGCCCCGGCTACCGGGAAGCCACGGCATGCGCATGCCCGTGTGCGTTTTCGAAAAAAACGACGGACATTCCCCCGCGCCAAACGGGCATCCCCCGGTAAGAACGGGACAGCAGCTTTGCCCAAACCGTTCCCGGTGGCCGAAAAAGGCCGAAACCGGCTTTTTTCCGCCTTTGCGCCCCCAAAGACTATCCTGTATAATATCTATCATACCGCGGGGCCGCTGCAAAATGGCCCCGCGGGCAGCAGAAGCGCTCCCCATCCGTCGGCGCCAGCGGCGGGAGCGCTTCCATCCTTCCGCACCCGTAAACACAGGAAGCATTGCCTCGATTTCTCTCCCGCAAAGGGCAGCGGTCGCTCTCACGCACCGGCAGAATTTTTATTGTTAAAACACGTCGAACCGTATGCGCCGAAAGATTCAGCTTCCTTCCTGCTGCCGGCAAGCTTCCCATTGCTAAAAACGCCGCTGAACCGCATGCGCCAAGGGATTCAGCTTTCTTTCCGCCGCCGGCAAGCTTCCCATTGCTAAAAACGCCGCCGCACCGTATGCGCCGAGGGATTCAGCTTTCTTCCCGCTGCCGGCAAGTTTCCCATTGTTAAAAACGCCGCTGACCCGCATGCGCCGAGAGATTCAGTTTCCTTCCCTCAGCAACAAGCTTCCCATTATTTAAAAAGGAGAAAAACATGAAAGAAGTAAAAAAATTCCGATTCATCCCCATCCTGCTCGCAGTCATTCTCGCCGTGTTTCTGCTGCTCTCCAGCGTCACGACCATTCCCGCGGGCCACACCGGCGTCGTCACCACCTTCGGAAAGGTGAGCGGCACCGTGCTGGGCGAGGGCCTGCATTTCAAATTGCCGTTCATCACCAATGTTGTCAAAATCGACAACCGCGTGCTCAAAACCGAGGTATCCAGCAGCTCCGCCAGTAAGGATCTGCAGACTGTCAACAGTACCATTGCGCTGAACTACCGCATCGGCCGCGCCAATTCGGCCAGCATTTATCAGAACATCGGCACGGATTTTGAAAATGTGCTCATCAATCCCGCCATTCAGGAATGCGTAAAAAGCGTCACCGCCCAGTTCACTGCCGAGGAGCTCATCACCGAACGCCAGAAGGTAGGCGACCTGATGCGCGAGGCGCTGGCCGAAAAAATCGGCCCCTATGGCTTCGACATCGAGGTATTCAACATCACCAGCTTTGAGTTCAGCGAGGAATTCAACGCCGCCATCGAGGCCAAGCAGACCGCCCAGCAGAACGCGCTGAAAGCCGAGCAGGACCTGGCCCGCATCAAAGTGGAAGCTCAGCAGCAGATCGAACAGGCCCGTGCCGAGGCCGAGAGCTACCGGCTGAAAAACCAGGAGATCACCCAGGAAACACTTGCCATGGAATGGATCAACAAATGGGACGGCAAGCTGCCCAGCGTCGCTTCCGACGGCTCGATGATGTTCGATATTTCCGATATCATCGCCGCAGCCGGCTCCGGCAAAAGCGCCTCCGCTCCCTCAACACCCGTGGCTCCCTCAGCGCCGAGCGCCGCTTCCGCCGCAGCCGGTGAATGAGCATTTTGTCCTTCTCTCGAATACATTTTATTCAAAAACCGTCAATATGTGCAATTTTTGCCCGTCTGCCGCGTGCAGACGGGCATTTTTGTGCATTGACAACCGCGCAGCAGCCTTTATAATAAATACTATACACTTTATTTTGATAAAGTGATTTTGTATTTTGGAGGAAAAGGAATTATGGCACGAGTATACAATTTCAGCGCGGGCCCATCCATGCTGCCCGAATCCGTCCTGAGAACCGCTCAGGCAGAGATGCTTGAGTACGGGTCATCCGGCCAGAGCGTGATGGAGATGAGCCACCGCAGTTCTGTGTACGACGCCATCATCAAGGAGACCGAGGCCGCTCTGCGCCGCGTGCTCTGTATTCCGGATAATTATAAGGTGGGCTTCATTCAAGGCGGCGCGTCCACACAGTTCGCCATGGTGCCCATGAACCTGATGACCACCGGCGAGGCCGATTATCTTGTAACGGGCCAGTTCTCCGGCAAGGCCGCGAAGGAGGCCGAAAAATTCGGCAGGGTGAATGTGCCCGCCTCGTCCAAGGATAAAAACTTCACCTATATTCCGGACGTTGACGCCGTCGAATATTCCAAAAACGCCAGCTATATCCACATTTGTGAAAACAACACCATTTACGGCACGCGCTTTACAAAGCTGCCCCATGCGGACGGTGTGCCGCTGGTGGCCGATCTATCCAGCTGCATCCTCAGCCGTCCCACAGACGTCTCCCAATACGGGCTGATCTACTTCGGCGTGCAGAAAAATGTCGCGCCCGCGGGCATGGCTGTAGCCATCATCCGGGAAGACCTGATGGAAAACGCCCGCACGGATATCGCCCGGCCCGCCATGCTGGATTACAAAACGCTCATCGACGCCGAGAGCATGTACAACACGCCGCCCTGCTACACCATCTATATGATGGGCCTTGTGCTGAAATGGATCGAAACTGAAGTGGGCGGCCTTGCCAACATGGAGGCCCGCAACAACGCCAAGGCCAAGCTGCTGTACGATTATCTGGACGGCTCGTCTTTCTTCAGCAATCCCGTGAACAAGCCGGACCGCAGCATCATGAACGTCACATTCACCAGCCCCAGCCCGGAGCTGGACAAAAAATTCTGCGCCGAAGCCGCGGCTGCGGGCTTTGTCAACCTGAAGGGACACCGCAGCGTGGGCGGCATGCGCGCTTCCATTTATAATGCCATGCCCGCCGAAGGCGTGGAAAAGCTGGTGGAATTCATGAAGCAGTTCGAGGCGGATAACGCCTGACGCACAGCCGGAACAGGGGGAAACGAAAATGTACAATATCAAAACACTGAACAATATTTCGTCCAAGGGGCTGGAGCGCCTTTCCAGCAATCTGTTTGCCGTGGATGAGGAGGGCGCGCAGCCCGACGGCATTCTGGTGCGCAGCGCCGCCATGCAGGATATGGCGCTGCCGGAAAGCCTGCTGGGCATTGCACGGGCGGGCGCAGGCGTCAACAATATCCCGGTGGACAAATGCAGCGAGGCAGGCATCGTGGTGTTCAACACGCCGGGCGCCAACGCCAATGCGGTGAAGGAACTGGTGCTGGGCGGGCTGGTGCTGGCCAGCCGCAAGGTAGGCAAAGGCATGGAGTGGGCCAAAACGCTGGCCGGCCAGGGCGACGCCATCGGCAAGCTGGTGGAAAAGGGGAAAAGCCAATTTACCGGGCCGGAGCTTGCGGGCAAGACCCTGGGCGTCGTGGGCCTGGGAGCCATCGGCGTGAAGGTCGCCAATATGGCCACCCATCTGGGCATGGAGGTGCTGGGGTACGACCCGTACATCTCTGTGGAGGGTGCCTGGAGCCTTTCGCGCAGCGTGCGCCACTGCGTCAATTTGTCCGACCTCATCGCCCAGTGTGACTATATCACGCTGCACATTCCCGCCACGGCTGAAACAAAAGGCTTTGTGAACGACAGCCTCATTGCCCAAATGAAGCACGGCGTGCGCATCCTGAACTTTGCCCGGGGCGAGCTGGTGAATACGGCCGCCATGGTGAACGCGCTGAAAACGGGCCGCGTGGCCTGTTATGTGTGCGATTTTCCCAGCGAGGCGCTGCTTTCCGCGGAAGGCGCGGTGTGCATCCCGCACCTGGGCGCCTCCACACCGGAGAGCGAGGACAATTGTGCCGTGATGGCCGCGGATGAGCTGGGGGATTATCTGCTGAACGGCAACATCAAAAACAGTGTGAACTTTCCCTCGGTCTCCATGCCCCGTGCGGGCGGCAGCCGCATCTGCGTGGTACACCGCAATATCCCGGGCATCCTGGCCGCCATTACAGACGTGACCAGCAAGGCGGGGCTGAATATCGACAACATGACGAACAAATCCCGCGGGGATTATGCCTATACGATGCTGGACACCGGCGGCAGCGTCGGCACGGCTGACGCCGCCCGCCTGTTGGACGTGAGCGGTATCATCCGCGTGCGTGTGGTGTGACACAGCCGCTGCTAAAAAACGAAGAAAACAGACGCCCTGCGCGCCATTGGGCGCGCAGGGCGCTTTTTCTATTCCAGCTCAAACAACGCGTCCTCATAATCCTGCACATAATAGCGGATATTCGTGCGGCCCCGCCGGATGACGGTGTGCCCCTCCGCCTCCAGACGCGCACGTTGGGCCTCCGCGCCGCCCGGATATTTTGCGTTCAGCTCGCCGTCCGCTTTCAGCGTGCGCCAGTAAGGCGTTTCGTCCGTCTGCCGCTGGGCGCTGGCCCATGCCGAAATGGATACAAAAATGCCCGCAGTGATGGGGTCGGTAAAATCAGCGCCGTTTTTCCGGGCGAAATATTCCCGGATCTTCCCTACCGTGAGTACTTTTCCGAAAGGCACCCGCTTCATTACCGCGTCATAATCCGCCGCCGGGGCAAAGTACATCCGTGCTCCGCCGTATTTTTGCACTGTGGCCGCGTCCGTCACCAGCTGTATCCTGGGCATATCCGTGGCCCTGTGCAGCATCGCGTTGAAATCTTTCTTATCCTCGTTCGCCATTGCGAAACCACCTCCTATGCCCTCAGCATACCGTATCGGAGCCGGACATGCAATGAGGCGGTTTGATTTTTACGGCAGAATTTCCACATAATAAAGCACCGGGCAGCAGCATGCGCCGCGGCCCGGTTTTGCCGAATGTTTCAGTCGCTCAGTGGCTGTTCAGCACGCGGTCGATGGTTTCCATCGCCCGCTCCGCGCTGGCGCCCGCCTTTTTCATCATCTTTTTCATTTCCTTCGGGTTTTTCTGAGCCACATACGCGCCCGCCGCGCCTACCGCGCCGCCGGCCAGCAGCCCTAAGGCCGCGCCCTTCATCATACTCTCTGTATTTTTGCGCATATTTATCCTCCTCGTTTTATTATCTTTTGTATGCATTGCCGCGGCTTGTGCCGCTTTATTGCTAGTATGCCCGCCGGTGCGCCAAAATGCGGGGGCAAATTTTTCCACTTGTTCATAAAACCCCCTCTTATTCCGGCAAAAAATATGCTATACTAAAGAATAACCGCAGGCCGCCGTCTGTGCGGCCCGGAGGAAAGGAGGGCCCGCATGCAAAAACAGCATACCGTTCTGTGCATACAGGATCTCTCCTGTGTGGGACGGTGCAGCCTGGCCGTTGTGCTGCCCGCTCTGGCCGCCATGGGCGTGCAGCCCTGCGCGCTGCCCACGGCTCTGCTCTCCACCCACACCGGAGGGCTTGGCAGGCCCGCGCGCACAGATGAGAGCGGATTTATTTCCGCCGCACTGGCACACTATGCGCAGCTGGGCCTTGCATTTGACTGTGTATACAGCGGCTATCTTGCCGGCGCCGCACAGGTGGCGCTGGTGGAACAGGCCTTCCGCCAGGCTCCGGCGGCGCTGAAGCTGGTGGACCCTGTGATGGCGGACCACGGCAGGCCCTACGCCTCCATGACGCCTGAAATACGCGCCGCCGTCGCACAACTGTGCGGACAGGCGGATGTGATCGTCCCAAATGCAACAGAAGCCGCGCTCCTTCTGGAGGAGCTTCCCGGCCCGGCGGCGGACGGAACGCACGCCGCCCGCCATGCATCCCTTTTGCTGCAGCGCTTTCCCGCGCTGCGCTGCGCCGTGGTAACCGGCGGCGCTCTTTCGGACGGACAGCGGGGCAACGTGTGCGCTGTGCGCGGCAGGGCGCCCGTTTTCCTGCCCTATTCCCCCGTACCCCAAGATTATCCCGGCACGGGTGATCTGTTTGCCGCCGTGCTCACCGGCGGGCTGCTGCGTGGCTTTTCCGAAGCCGCCGCCATCCGTCTCGCCGCGCGTTTTGTGGCGCTGGCGGCTGAACAGACCCTTCACGCCGGAGCGGATCCCCGCTTCGGCGTGCGGTTCGAGCCGCTTCTCGGAACGCTTTCCCACTGGGCCGAAACGCCTGCACAGCCCTGTACGGACGCTGTTTTTCCGCTGTAAAAACACCAGACAGAAGGAGCGCAATCTCACCCATGAAACCGTTGAATATCGTGCTGGTGGAGCCGCAGATCCCCCAAAACACCGGCAACATCTCCCGCACCTGCGCGGCCACGGGCGCGCGGCTGCACCTTGTGGGGCCCATGGGCTTTACCGTGGATGACAAAAAGCTCAAACGTGCCGGCCTTGACTACTGGCACCTGCTTGATATAACATATTATGAAGGGCTGACGGATTTTTTTGCCCGCAATGAAGGTCCGTTTTACTATTTCACCACAAAGGCACCGCAGCGCTACACAGACGTCGCCTATCCCGACGGCGCGTACCTTGTATTCGGGCGCGAAGACGCGGGCCTGCCCGAAGCATTATTGGTAGAAAACCAGGAAGCCTGCGTGCGCCTTCCGATGATCCCGGACGCGCGCAGCCTGAATTTGTCAAACACGGTGGCTGTGGGCGTATACGAGGCCCTGCGCCAGCGTGATTTTGCGGGTCTGCTCGACACCGGGCGCCTGCGTGGATATGAATGGAAGTGAACAAGTGAGTAAAACAGCTGTTTTGACGGATTCCGCCAGCGACATCCCACGCGAGCTGGAAGAAAAATACGGCATTGATATCCTCCCGTTCAGCATCGTGGTGGACGGGCAGAGCTATACCGAACGCGTGGATTTCACCAACGAACAATATTACGAGATGCTCACCAAAGCCGAAGGCATCCCCAAAACATCGCAGATCACGATGCTGCGCTTTTTGGAAAAGTTTTGCGCGTATGCCGACGAAGGCTATACGGATGTGATCTTCGTGTCCATCAATTCGGCCGGTTCCAACACCTACAACGCGGCCTGCATGGCCGCCGAGAGCCTGCGCGACGAACGCCCCGGCTGCACGATGAACGTGCATGTGGTGGACAGCCACACCTATTCCATGACATACGGCTGGCACGTATGCGAGGCCGCGCGCAAGCTGCAGGCGGGCGCGGACGTAAAAAGCGTCGTGGAATATCTGGAGGACCAGCTGGCGCGTATGGAGATCATGCTCTCCATGTATACGCTGCGCTTTGTAAAAAAAAGCGGCCGTGTCTCTGCGGCAGCCGCATTCGCCGGCGAGCTGCTCGGCCTGCGCCCCATCATCCATATGGTGGACGACACCACCTCCACCATCGCCAAGGTGCGCGGCGACAGCGCCGTGATGCCCGGGCTCATCGTCCAGACCAAAAAACGGATGGCAGAGGGCACGCCTTATCTCATCGGCGCAACGGACGATGGCAACGCCAAAATGCTGGCCAAGATGTGCAAAAAAGAATTCGGTTATGCGCCGGCCGCCACTTTCCTGCTGGGAGCGGCCGTCGCCACGAACACAGGCCCCAATGCCGTGGCCATCGTATACCAGGGTGAAAAACGCCGCTGAACCATCCTTTTTTCCGGATGGACAAGCGTCCGCGCCCCATAAGAACATAAAAGGAGAACGTCCCAATGGGAAACCCCATCCTGTATATCGTGATTCCCTGTTACAATGAAGAGGCCGTGCTGCCCCTGACCAGCGGCATGTTCCTGAAAAAAATCAAAGACCTTGCCGCAGCGGGCAAGATATCGGACAAAAGCCGCATACTGTTCGTCAACGACGGTTCCAAGGATAAGACCTGGGACATCATCCGAAGCCTGGCTGAAGCGGACGAGCATTACAGGGGCGTCTGCCTTTCCCGCAACCGCGGCCATCAGAACGCTCTGCTGGCGGGCCTGATGACCGCCAAGGACCTGGCCGACGTGACCATTTCCATCGACTGCGACGGCCAGGACGACATCAACGCCATGGACGCGATGATCGACGAATACCTGGCGGGCATGGACGTGGTGTACGGCGTGCGCTCCAAGCGCGAGACGGACACCTGGTTCAAACGAACCACCGCCGAGGGCTTTTACAAAGTGATGAAGGCGCTGGGAGCGGATGTGGTGTTCAATCACGCCGATTACCGTCTGCTGAGCAAACGCGCGCTGGAGGGCCTGGCCGAGTTCCGGGAAGTGAACCTGTTCCTGCGCGGCCTTGTGCCGCTGGTGGGCTACCGCTGCTCCAGCGTATACTACGAGCGCGCCGAACGCATTGCGGGTGAAAGCCATTACCCGCTGAAGAAAATGCTTGCCTTTGCCTTCGACGGCATCACCAGCCTTTCGGTAAAGCCGCTGCGCCTCATCACACTGGCGGGCATGCTGGTCAGCGCCGTCAGCTTTGTCGCCATCATCGTCACGCTCATCACAAAGCTGGTGGGCTTTACGGTAACGGGCTGGACAAGCATGATCTGCGCCATTTACTTCCTGGGCGGCGTGCAGCTGCTGGGGATCGGCGTCATCGGGGAATATGTGGGCAAGATCTACAACGAAACAAAAGCGCGTCCACGCTTCATCATCAGCGAGACGACGTTTGAAAAGGAGAAGCCATGAGCAAGCAGGTCTGGAAAGGCTCGGCGCTCGTCGCGCCCGTGCCGCCCGCGCTGGTAAGCTGCGGTACGCTGGAGGCGCCGAACGTGCTGACGGTGGCGTGGACGGGCATGCTGCAGTCACAGCCGCCCAAAACCTATATCTCCGTGCGGCCGGAGCGGTACAGCCACGGCCTCATAACGGAAAGCCGGGAATTCGTGATCAACCTGCCCACCGCCGCGCTGGTGCGCGCCATCGACTATTGCGGCGTCCGAAGCGGGCGGGACGAAAGCAAATTCGAAGCCATGCACCTTACTGCGCTTGCCGCTTCGCAGGTTTCCTGCCCGTTGGTGGGCGAAAGCCCCGTGAACCTGGAATGCCGCGTGACAGACATTGTAAAGCTGGGCGGCTCCCATGATATGTTCATTGCGGACATCGTTGCCGTGAACGTGGACGAGGAGCTTCTGGACGAAAAGGGCAGGCTGCGCTTGGCCAAGGCGGGCCTGTGCACATATGCCCACGGCGAATATTTTGCACTGGGCAAAAAAATCGGCGATTTCGGTTTTTCCGTCAAGAAAAAGAAGAAAAAGCCCCAGTACGACAGGCGGAAATAAGGCCGTCCGCCTGTGCAAAGGCAATTCCCTGTTCACCTGAAAAGAAGAAAAAACGCGCCCCGGTACGGCTGAAAAGCGATACCGGGGCGCGTTTTATATGCATGCTTCAACCGCGCGGCGCCGTTTTTCCGCCGCCCGGAAAGCACAGGCGGAATTGAAGCGCCGCTTGCTTTGCGAAGGAAAACATTTCTGATGCAAAGCAGCGTTCGTTCCGCAGCTTTCAAACAAACACAAGCTGCACCAGCAGCATGTACAGTACCGTACCCACGCCCACGCTCAAAAGCGTGTTCTTTTTCCAAACATGCAGGCCCGCCGTCGCCGCCACGGCGATCAGCTCCGGCAGGCCGTAGGGCGCGGCCGCCGGCTGCACATCCTTCAAACAGTACACCACCAACAGGCCCATCACAGCACAGGGCAGCACCTTTCCCAGATATGCCACGATGCGCGGCGCCGGTTTCCCCTTGGGAAACAGCCAAAACGGCAGAAAACGTGTGAACACTGTACCCAGCGCGATTATCCCAATGGTGATCAGGCTTTGTGCCGTCGTCATCGTACCGCCCCCTTTTTGTCCAGTGCGGGCCGCATTACAAGCAGCAGCAATACAATAAGCGCCATCGCGGGCAGAATAAAATTCCCCGCCCCGAACAACGCGAGGCACAGCACCGATGCGCCCAGTCCCACCAGCGCCGGGCGGTGCTCTCTGTCTTCCATCCACTGGCCTGTAAAAATGGTAACGAAAAGCGCCGTCATCACAAACTCAATGCCCTTTGTACTGACAGTGAGCACGCGGCCCAGCAGCCCGCCCAGCGCGGACGCCGCCACCCAGTAAAATTGGTCCAGCAGGGACACCCAGAACATGAACCAGCCGCGGTCCACGCCTTCGGGCGGGCAGGCGGACACATTGACGGAGAACGTCTCGTCCGACATTGCAAATACCAGATACGGCGTTTTCTTTCCCGCGGCACGGTACGGCTCCAGCATGGATACGCCGTAGAACAGGTGCCGCGCGTTTACCATCAGCGTCAGAAAAAACGCGCCCGCAGGATCGAATGCCGCACCCAGCAGAGGCACCGCCGCATACTGCATGCTGCCCGCGTATACCACCAGGCTGATGAGCGCCGGATACCAGAACGGAAACCCCGCGCTCTGCATCAAAATGCCGTACGCCAGCCCCAAAAAACGCATAGCCCGTCAGCACGGGCAGCGTGTGGGGAAACGCCGCCCGCAATGCTTTCCTCTTCATAATCTCTTGCCCTCCCCGGACCACGCCAAACCGCGCCGCCCTTCGCATGCCCTTTTTCGGGCACATATTTGGAAATAATTATAGCACAGCGCGCAGGTTTGTGCTATACTATGCGTTGCGGCCCTGCGCCGCACAGCAGGCCGTTTTGCGCCGCGCTTTTACAGGCGCGAAACAGCCTGACGGGCAACTTAGAAGGCTGTGCCTTCCGTGGGATTTTGTGCCCGCCGCGCTTTTGCGCGGACCACCCCTCCGGCCCGGCGGCACCGGTGGGGTAAAATACTGCCGCTAAGGAAAACTGTACCATGAAAAAAACAAAAACCAGAACCATCGTCCGCTGCGCGCTCATTGCGTCGCTCTACACCGCTGTGAGCCTCGTGCTCGCCCCCATCGCCTTTGGCGCCGTACAGGCCCGTGTGAGCGAGGCCTTCACGCTGCTGCCCGTGCTTGTGCCGGACGCCGTTGTGGGCGTCACGCTGGGCTGTTTCCTCACGAACCTTGTGGGCGTGTTTACCGGGGCAAACGTGCTGGGCGCGCTGGACATCGTATTCGGTACCGCCGCCACGCTCACTGCCGCGCTGTGTACGCGCCGCCTTGCCCGTGTGCGCCTCAGGGGCCTGCCCGTGGCCGCGGCTGTGCCGCCTGTGCTCATCAACGCCGTTGTCGTGGGCGCAGAGCTTGCGTGGGCGTTCGGCCCGCGCACCTTTGCGGGCTTTTTGCTTCAGGCCGGCGGTGTTGCGCTGGGGCAGCTCTTCTCCTGCTTCGCGCTGGGCCTGCCGCTGGTGCGCATCATTGAAAAAACGCCCGCGCTGCGGGCGTGGTTCCGGGATTGAACGGTTTTTTCCGCTTGTTCCGCGACAAAAGCTTATCCTGTCGGCCCGTATGGCCGAACCGACGGCCCGCGGCTGTTTCGCATTTTTACCGACCAAGGAGTGAGACCATGCCTGTTTTCGACACGGTCCTGTGGGATTGGAACGGCACGCTGCTGGATGACGCCGCGCTGTGCTGCGAACTTTTGAACACGATGCTTGCCCGCCACGGTTATGCGCCCGTGGGCAGCATGGAAGCCTACCGGCAGGTCTTCTGCTTTCCCATCGAGACCTATTACCGCCGGGCGGGGTTCGATTTTTCCCGTCATCCGTTCGCCGCACTTGCGGATGAATACATGCGGCTGTACACGCCCCGCAGCCTTGGCTGTCCACTGCAGCCGGATGCCTGCGCCGTGCTGGACGCGCTGCGTGCGCAGGGCATGCGCCAAGTGATGCTCTCCGCCTCCAAACGGGAGAATCTGCAGCAGCAGGTGGAGCATTTCGGCCTGCGTTCCCGTTTCGACACGCTGCTGGGCCTGTCGGACATCTATGCCAAAAGCAAAACGGAAGTGGGCCTGCGCTGGCTGCGGGAAAGCGGCGCGGACCCGGCCCGCATCATGATGGTCGGCGACAGCGAGCATGATTTTGAAGTGGCCCGTGCGCTGGGCGTACGCTGCGTGCTGTTTTCGGGCGGGCACCAGCCACGGGAAGTGCTGGCCGCAACGGGCGCACCTGTCATCGACGCGCTGGCGCAGCTTTTGCCTCTGCTGGCACAGCTTGCGGCAGAATAACCGAAAACGCCGCTGTCCGGGTCGATCCCCATCCGGACGGCGGCGTTTTTTGTGGCGCGCGGTGCGGCGGCGTGCTATACTGATAGTGTACCCGCCGCCCGCCGGGCGGCTCAGACGGAAAGGATGGGATAGGATGAACGAAGCTCTTGCTTATGTGGTTGCGCAGCGCATGGAGCGCACTGCCGCCGCGCTGCGAAAAAACAACATGGAGGCCTATTGCGTCAAAACGGCCGACGAAGTGGTGCCTCTTGTCAAAACGCTGTTGGCGGAAGGCGCGACCGTTGGCGCGGGCGGCAGCATGACGCTGGAGGAATGCGGCGTGATGGATCTGCTGCGAAGCGGCGCATACCATTTTCTTGACCGTGGCGCTCCCGGCCTGACGCCGGAGGACATTGGGAAGATCTACCGGCAGATCTTTTCCGCCGACTGCTATTTTGCCTCCGCCAACGCCGTCACCGAGGCGGGCGAAATTTTGAATGTGGACGGCAACGCCAACCGCGTGGCCGCCATTACCTTCGGCCCCGCCAGCGTTATCCTCGTGGTGGGCTGCAACAAAATCGTGAAAGACCTTGCCGCCGCCGACGCCCGTGTCAAGGCCGTTGCCGCGCCGGCAAATGCCAAACGTCTTTCCTGCAAAACGCCCTGCGCCGTTACAGGCCAGTGCGAAAACTGCCAAAGCCCCGGCCGCATCTGCTGCACATACGTGCTGCACCGCTACCAGCGCGTGCCGGGCCGCATCAAGGTCATCCTCGTGGGCCAGGAGCTGGGCTACTGAACCCGAACCTCAACGGCAAAAAGAGCGCGTGCTTTTCAGCACGCGCCCTTTCCTGTTTTCAATCAGTAACCTGCCCTGCCGTCTGCGCCACACCAAAACCTACCGAAATGGCAGGTTAGGCTAATAATTTTGAATGCCCGCATTTTTTGGCCTTATTTTAAGCCATTTTTCGGCATTTTTATTAGCAGTAGGTTGGGTTTTAAGCAGAAAGTAGGTTGGGGTAGATTCTGTATTCTAGCATAACCTACCTTTTAAAAAAAGTCAATAGTTTTTTCGATTTTCTTGTGTACTTTTAACAAAAAATTCACTCGTCTAGCTTCTTTTCTACTGTCGCTAATCTTGTGTCAATTCTAACCAAAGTCTCGTTGAAATTGTCCAGTGAAGATGAAAATTTCTCCAGCTGGCTATACATCCGTTCTTCGCGCGCCTTGGTATCTTCTCTTGATTGCCTGTTGATTATGATAATGTAATAGGCACAAGCCACCACGCACGCAACAGGAAAACCAAGAGAAGAAATAAAGTTCACTATCTCCCCATAGCGTCCACCTCTTAAAACTGGATGCCAAGTGCCTTTAACTGCTTCTCAATGTATGTAAGCTGTTCCAACTCTACAACCAATTCAAGAGCGGAACTAACTTCCCCGTTGAAGTAGAAGTAGACGAAACACGCTTCTTTCCAATAGAAGCAATAATTGAGTAGTCGAAGTATGCCATATCGCTTTCACCGTTCAACAGGTGAATTTCTGCGGTATTAGCTTCGGTGAAAAGCCCCTCGAATTCTTCCACCGTCATAGAATCCACATTCATATGAATTTCCATCTTGTTTCTGCCCGCTCCATAGCTGGGATAGATTGCGGTATTCTCCAATACCTCATATTCGCTATTGTTCGCAAGTTTAATTTTAAGCATTGTAATGCCCCCTTATGATAATACTACTGAGTTTACATTCACCCAGTTTGCGGCTACCGTAGAACCGCTATACAAATAGATAAATATATAATATGAACCGTTTACATCTGAAACATCAAGGGAATGAGAACCGACAGGATTATAACTCGCTCCTGTTTGCTCCCACACTTTTACTTGATTATGCCCATAAATATTCACCCATGTAGTAGAAGCACCAAATCGGAATTGAAAGTGAGAACAACTACCAGCACTTACATTTATAGTAAGGGTTTTCCATGGGGTAAAGTCTACCCACAAAGCACACTGGGCATTAGAGCCGTTATATCCTCCGTTCAACTCAAGCACACCGTTTATTGTTCTTGATGTAGCATTATACCCACTACCAGCATCGTTCAAATTCACATAATGTTCCCATGTATTGCCCGGAAAAGCTTGAAACTGCTTTTTCCACACCAGCGTGTTATTATAGAAAACCTGATTTGCGGATTGATTATTGATAAATACGCTATTGGCTTGGCTTACTGCGGTATTGTTGTAAAATAGTCCCATACGCACACCGCCTTATGAATAACTGATTCTCAAATTGCCGTCATAACTCATTGTGATATTGGACGCACGACGGGCATTAGAAAGCCTGCTATCGTTGCCTTGGCATACAGTCCCCGCAGAAGTTCCAAAGTTCTTATTAAACGCATTGTTCTTGGTAAATGCGGGTTCTTTCCCATTCAGCTTTGTGTCCATCTCGGTTTCTGTATAATATCTGTCATCATGTGTATGGGAAACAGGCGTTGTCTGTGTAGTGCCGTCTACAATCTTTTGAATCTCGCTATCTACCGTATCAATTCTGTTTGAAAGCTGTATGGCCGTGTCAGAATTTAGAATTCCTTTCGCACCCTCAAACCAAGTATTAAAAGCGTCATCATACTGGCTGAAAAGGTTTGTTGCGTCAATCTGTTCAATGACACCAGCAACCACACCGCAAACCGCACTATTGAATCTGGTATCCGTTATCTGTGCTTCTGCTATCGCTGTTGCTCCTGCGGGAACAGAAATAGTAGCCAATTGAAGTTCATATACATCCGCATTGCGTGTAAGCGTTGGTGCTACCGGGTTTGTAGCCAAAGCACCTTTCTTTACAAAAACCCTCAAATAACGGTTTGTCAAATCCAGTCTTAAAACAACACTGTCAATTCTTCCCTTTGCCCCGTCCGCATTATCAAGAGGAAAAGCTAAATCACTGTCATTTTCGTAGTAATAGCCTTTAATCCAACCTTTGCCCGCCTTTACCGCAACTGTCATTGCGTCAGACGGCACAACCTTTAAATTATCGGCACTACTGGCATAGACACCACTTCCCACAAAAGAAGCAAAATAGCTTGCTATATCCTCGGCCAGATATGTTCTGTCATAGTTGCCGGAAGTGTCTACTTCGGCATTGAAAAAGCTATATCGTTCTGCCATCAATAAACCCCCATTTTCTTATATATCGTAGGCACGCAATTCCCAAAAGTAAGGTTTGTTGTTGTGCCTTTTCTTTCAATGATTCTTTCTATTGCTGTAATTCGTGTATCCAGCCGGATATTAAGCGATTTATCAATGATACTTACTTTATCACCAAGAGAAAAGGGAAAATCCGCGTTTGTGTTCGCTTCTCCCTCGAAACTCTCCACAATATAGCAATCTGCTAATTTTTCCGTTCCACGCTGGGAAAGCTGGGCCTTATACTCTGTATCCGTTAAATCGGATTGCTGTAAGTCTTTCGCATCCACGAACATTTCATAGCGTCCCAATCCCACCGCATCACCAAGAGAAACGAAAGTGCGGGCCGTGCCCTCTCCCATTCCACCAACCAAAGCTACATTCTTTAATTGCTTTGTGCTATTGATATAGGTTTCAGACAGGATATTTTCATAATCCCTGTTGAAGATTAAAGGGTTTGCCGTTCCCGCTGTCCTGTCTGCTCCCTTATAGACATTGAAAATCAGCTTTTTGTCTTTTGGTGAAAAGTCTACCGAAAAGCCCACATCATACGCCAAAGCAGTTTCTTCCAGCACTTCCAAAAGATTTATATAGGACACTTGCTTTTCAATCGTTTCCGTAAGCCCTGATACATCACCAAGAGAAAGAAAGGGAATGGCGCGGGCCTCACTCGTGGAAATACAATTTTCATCTACCAGCTTTCTTATAAAAGTTTCTAAGTTCCCGTTATAGTTCACTGTATCCCACACGATACGGCGGGCCAGGTATCCGCACATATCATAGCCATTTACAACTATGCTTTCTTCCCCGTCTGCCATTTCTATTTCTATTGAATGGATGAAGCCCGCAAATCCGTTAAAATACACGATATTCCCAAGCACCAAATATTGTTTTGCTTGTGGCGTATACATCCCCTTTATTTTGAAGCTCCCGCACGCATTGTATTTTGAAACGAAAGTAAAACTTTCAAAATCATCCACCACGCCTAAATAGGTTAGTTCACTATTGAATATTTTTATCTCCATAGCTTACACCCCCAAATACTTAGGGCTGAACATAATGTTTACTTCTAAGTTGCTTTCGTTGCTGTCTGCTCCCCAGCGGAATTCATTTCCCCCGACTTCCAATTGAATAAAGGTGCTGTCTAAATCCAAGAAAGAAAAACAGTTGGTTTCTTCTCCATCTATCGTGCCAAATACTGTTTTCTTTCCGTAGTTGGTGTTTACCCGTATAACCTCGCCTTTTGAAAGCGTCTTATTGATTTTGATTTGTTCGCGTGTATTCAAATTCAACAGATAAGGGTTTGATACTTCCCCCTTTGCCACAAACTCAACAATCATTCCCGTTTCTATATCACCGCTATTCTGGATGTTCGCTATTTTAGACGGTTCACGCACGCCAACTATAAAGGGTTCATCTGCCTTTAAAACAAGAGGGAATTTGAATACCGCACGCCACAAAGCAACCTTTATAGTCGTTTCATCAAGAGGAACAAAGCACGGGTTTACGGCTTCGGCACTCAACATGAATTTACAAAGCCTGCTGTTATTCTCATAGCGTGCCACCGCAAATTTCACCGTATCAGACGCGACACAGGAAAGCCTATACCCATCTACCACTAAATCAAACGTATCAAGGGGATTCACCAGCTTGATTAAGTCGCGTTTCCTTATCCGCATTTCCTCTTGACTGTCTGCGAACACATAGCCCACTATTGATATAGAGCGTGTTCCTATTGTGGTATGGCTTAAATATTCTCCCACTTGGTTTATACCCTTGAAAGTAGAAAGTTCTGCGTCTGCCGTTCCCAAATCCATTTCATTTAACGTATAAATAACGTTATCGAATATGATTTCTTTTACCCCGTCCTTACTTCTCAAACTCACCATTTACGCCACCCCCAAAGCCAGTTCCCTTTGTGCTTTCTTAAACTGGCGGGCGCTCTCCGCTTCATTTAAGGCTTTCGGGCTGTAATTGTTTACTGTGATATTTGTATTCGATTGTGTACCCCCGCTGGCAAAACTGCCTTGCTTTTGATATTGCTTTGCTTCGTAGGCTGTAAGCACCATTTCGCCTTTGTGTAGTTCTGCTACATATCCGTCATAGGGAACTTCTCTAAGCCCTGTTCTATGGCTACCGTCCATTTCAGCCTGTCCGCTTCTCCAAAAGGCCAGCTTATCAACCAGCCAATTTACTTTTTCTGATACCCAGCTACAAATTGAATCCCAAACAGATTTCAAGCCGTTCCATACACTTGTAAATATTTCTTTACCAGCGTTATAGAAATTCGTCCCAAAATTCACAATAGCGTCTACAATACCGCCGACTATCTCTATCGTTTTCGTTTTAATTGTGTTCCAGATTTTTATAACTGCGTTTCTAAAGTTTTCGTTTGTGTTCCAGAGTGTTATAATAGCCGCTACAAGCCCCGCTACAAGGCTTGCTACCAATATGAACGGGTTAGCATTCATCACGACATTTAACGCGGCCTGTGCGATTGTAAGGCCTTCTTCTGCGGCTTTCATGGCCTTAAAGCCCTCTACCAATTTCATAACGATACTTGCTACATTGAAAACAGCTAATCCTGTTCCAATGCCCACCAAGCCGGAAATAATCAGTTCTGAATTATCAAGAATGAAATTCCCAAAAGAGGCAATAGCATCTACAAATTTATCAATGCTATCTTGATGTTCTACCACAATATTTGCGATTCTCTCTAACCCGTCTGCCGCGAAAGATTTCACTTTCGTTATCACGGGTTCTAACACCCCGGCAATAGTAGCAAGCGTATCTTGGAAACGTTGATTGGCTCTATTGGCTTCAATTACATTCGGCGTTCGTTCTATACTTCTCTGCGGCATCGTCATATAACCCGTTTAAAGTTTCTGTAATAAGGGCTTGGCGTTCCTGCTCCGTATTACATTTATCCAGTGAAGATTGAAATTCATCTTCATTTACGCCAGCCCAGTTTAACGCATCAGCAAGAACACCTGTTAAAGCCCCTGTTTTCGCGGTTTCATTCGCCGCTTCGGTTAAACCCTCTATTGGCAAGCTATCGCCAAAAGTAGCATAAACACCAGTGGCAATAGTAGTCCAAGTAGAAAGTTCTTCTTGTGTATCGCAAAGTTTCGCCAAGTGGTTCGCGGCTTCTGTTGCCTGTCCGCTATCTCCTAAAATACTATTCAATTCCGAATATGTAGTTTTAGCGTCCTCCGCCGTGTGGCCCGCGTCCTCAAAAAGCTGTTTTTAACTTTGCCTGTTCAGTTCTGTATTCGCGTGTGCTTTCTGCCAAAGCTACCGCACCAGTAGCCAAACCAGCCAAACCCGCTATTGCTGTTTTCGTTGCGGATACCAGCTTATTTTTTAAATCGCCCGCAACCTCGCCAATGCTTTTCTTTGCCTTTCCCAATTCCTCGTTGGCTTCTTGGCTGTCTACTTTGATAGATAACTTTAACGCACCCAAATCTAACATTTATCCCCACCACCTTTAAATTTATTCCGCAGACTTCCCCTATCCGGCTTTGTCTGCTCTAAAATCCAACAGTTTTCTAAATACTCCTGTCCCTCTTTTGATTGCTTCAATTTATAGATAAACGCATCACGAAAAAGCATCTTGTAGCTTACACAATCAAGAGAAAGCAACTCTCCAAAATCCAGCCCGCTATAATCGGACGCTACCTTTAAATCTTCCGTATCCACTATAAGAAAAGGTTTATATTTTTCCTCTGTTGGCATGGCGGGGATTTTTATTCCCCCAAGCGTTTATAGGTGTGCTGTAAATAGTCCTGTAAAACATACATAGCCGTTTCAAAGTCCAGCATTTCCGCAACCTCTGCTTCTGTGAAAGTGCGTCCGTTCATATTTCTGTTGAATACTCGTGTAGTTATGTTGTTTATTTGTTCGATTACTTCTATCGGCTGTTCGGTTTCTGTCAATTCTTGTAAGCGTGCCAACTCCAACAAAAGCCCCTGTGTGGGTTTCTTCAGCTTTAAAATCGTCTTATCTTCCAACCTGATTTCATAGGGCTTTTCTATTCCTCTTGATAAATCAATCATCTTTCACCACTCCAAAAGGAAAGAGGGCTGTTAAGCCCCTTGATTTCCTCCCTGTATTCAATTAGCGTTCCCTCGTTATCCATCGGCATTGCTTTAAATTCTGCGTTGATAACGGTTTCTTTATCCTTGGCGAAAGCCATTTCAAAACCAGCTTCATTTGAGCCGATAATAGTAATTCTGATATCCCCGTCAACCTTATCTTCATGGAGAAAACGAATCACATATTTAGCACCGTCATAGTTAGACGCACCGCCGATTTTGACAGTTCTTTCCGTATTAGTAGAAGTGACACGAGCAGTAGAACAAAGTTTCTTCAATGTTTCCCCGCACCAAGTCATAACGCCTGACTTCAAAACCGCTTCTTCCTCTGTAATCATCTTTTTAACCACAAAGCCCAAATCGTCCTTGGCTTCATAGAAAGACGGTGTATAGGAAAGAGTTGCCCCGCCTTGGATATAGCCTAAAAGATTATTATCTACTTCTAAAACCGTATCTTCCGGGATTGTGTCGGAAAAAGCAATCACATACAATTTACCACTACCCAATACAATCTTATCTTCCATTTATGTTTCACTCTCCTGTAATATCGTATAGTTCACTAGACGATGGATGCCAACTTCACTTTGAAGCGTTCCACCGCCGTTTATTTCAATGTCAAGCACTCCGTTTTTCTTTAAATCACCAATAGAAAGAAGTGCTTGCCGAATCGCTGTATCCAATTCAATCGCCCTTGCCATTGTCTTTCCGATTATGTTTAGTTCCAGCCTGTTGCTTTGCTTTATTCCATCGTCAGTTAAAGGAACAATATTGTAAATTATCTGTTCGCCTTTCAAACTGGATGAAATAGGAAATACTGGAACGGCTACGGCCTTGGCGATTGCGTCAATAACTTTTACCATAGCCCGCACCCCTTAAATTATTTCTTTGAAACACTCTTGAATTTTGTCCCTGTTATCATCAATAGCAGGCTGTAAAAACGGCTGTGGCTTCATGCCGTGGGTTCTATGCCAATCGCCTTTTACGTCCTGATAGCTCCACGGCGTTTGCCGTCCATCCGGGTTATAGATACCTGTTCCTTTCTCCACATAGGGAGCATAGAAAACATTTGTTCCGATATATCCCACCGTTTCCCCGTCCTCTTGCTCTATTTGATATTCAATTGAATTTCTTAATTGTCCATCGTCAACAGGGCAATTCCTTTTCGCATCCGTCAATGCTATCAAACAGGCTTTTTCCAAAGCATAATAGAGTGCTTCGGGAATTTTCTTTTCTATTGCTTCTTCAAGATTTCTGATAACTTCCGCATTCGTATCCATCAGCGAATTTCCTTTAAGTAGAGAACGAATTCACGGCCAGTAGAAAGAATAAACACGATTTCATAATTATCTACTTCCATACCAATAGAAAGCGTGTTATCGTGCGTGAATCCTATATGGCTCACTTCCTTTAATCTCAAATCATTTTGGAGATAGTCAGAATGAGAAATATAGGATACCCCAACTTCAACTTCCTTATATGGAATCCGCGTCTTAACGTCCTCTTGGTATTCGTTCTTCTCTGTCTGGTAGGTGTAAACTTGATATGGCTTATAGAAACTATTCAGCACTTACCCCACCACCCGAATTCTTTTGAATTTATTTAAGGCTCTGTATACTTGCGGGCTATAATCTGTATCATAGCTTTCACTTACGCCCACAACCCCTCGCCCGCTCATTCCCTCGGCCCCTTGGCGGTTATAGTCCTCTTCCACCATGCGCGGGACAATGAATTCTAAGCCTGTTGGAAATTCTTTTAAATTACAATAGGAAAGAATAAAGGCACGGACATTTTTTCAATCTGTGTTTTATCCATTAAATCCCCACCTTTAAAAATAGGGGAAGCGATTGCTTCCCCTTAGAATTTTATTTAAGCTGTTGCTTCTGTAATTTTAACTACCTTGGTATTATCAGTAAGTGCTACAAGGTTTACTTTTCTCATAATAACAGTATTTTTGCGTTCCTCTCCGTGTCTTTCCTGCTCTACTTCACTGTCTTTCTTGGTAAAGAGCGTGACAGCTTCTTTTGTGGCAAGATAAGCAGTCTTTGCCGGGCAAAGTTTGGAAACGATAACGGGAACACCGGAAATATTTCCGATTTGTCCGCTGTGGATAATCTCACCAAGGTTAGCGGCCTTGAAGTCTGCGTCCTTACGGATTGCGGCTTTCAAATCAGTTCCGATAATAAGGAAAAGTCCGCTTTCATCTTCCAAATTCATTTTAGCAATAGCGTCCACAACGGTTTCATAAGTAGGATAACCGCCCTTTGCGTAAGTCTGGGAAGTAGTAGCCTTTGCCAACTCCGCAAAATACTTGGTATTCATATCGTTTACCATGACAGTAGAAGCACCCTCCATGGAGTAATCAACTACTTTATTATCTGTCATAAACTGTTCATCATAGTAATCAAAAACCTGTTGCCATACGTCCACATCATAAGTAGAAGTAGTATAGCTAAGAACACCACGCACAGTATTTGTTGCGCCAAGAGTAGCCATTTTCTCAACAGTGCCCGCATAGGTGTAAGTATTGATTTTCTTTGTCATGCCTACGTTTTCAGAAAGGCTATTATCAATCGTCATTAAAGAACGTGTTGCCAGCTTCGTATTAAGCAAATCAGTCAATTTTGCTTCTAATACAAAATTTTCGTAAAGTGTATGTGTAGTAAGTTCTGCCATAATAAAAAATCCTCCATATCTTATTGTTTCATCATTGCGGAAATTTCCGCTAAACTCATTTTTGCGTAATTTTTGGGCTTTACATCCTGCGCCCCCGCTTTTGGTGTAGCGGCCTTTAATCTGTTCTCAACTTCTGTTTTAACTGCGCTTGTAAAGGCTGATTCAAGCCCCTTTATGCGCTCGTTCATCGTTTCCGCGCTCTCTGCTACAACTAAATCTACTAAAGCAATGGGCAAGCCCTTTTCCTGTAAAATCTGTGAAGCCGCAACTTTATTTTCAGCAAGTGCCAAACTGCGTTCTTTTTCCGCAATAGCCGCTTCACGTTTATCAAGTTCATATTTATATTTTTCTTCCGCACTCATTGCGGCAAGGCGTTCCGCTTCTTTAATCGCATCTGCTTTCTTTTTATCGGCTTTTTTCATAGCTTCTGTTACTCGCTTATCGCCCTCACGCTGTAAAAGTGCTTGTAGTTCTTCAATCGTTTTTGGAAGCCCTACCTGTTCTTGCTGTTCAATATTTGTTTTTTCATTATCCATTTTCAATTCCTCCAAGTTTTACAATTGTGTAACCCTTTAAATTAGTTCGTTGTTTAATGTCTACGCCCTAAAAAGACAATAAAAAAAAAAAGCGGCTATGCCGCTACAAAACTGGAATAATATCACATCTACAATTCGGATGAAATAAAAATGCCTTACCCTCGCGTGCTTCACCTATTGGCGTTATTTTGCCATTATGCCGGGAACAGGTATCGCAAAGCCGTTCATCATTTGCCACAATCGTTTCTACATACTCAACCCCGGCTTTTTATAAGTTTCAAGCGTAGTACGGTTTTGAACGTGTGCTAATTCAGTACGGGCTATTCTGTCCGCATTAGAAAAAGAAGCCCCGAAAGATGATTGTAAATCTTTTACTAAATCATCCTTTGAAGCCCCGCGTGCTACACTATCCACCAACCCCTTTTCAATAGAGGATTGTAAACGGCTTGTTTTGTCCCAAACTCTTTCACTCCAATGCTTGCCATCCGCACACCAAACCGAATTCGCAATTTCCTTTACTTTCTCATTATCCAACAGCAAAAAATCCTTGGATATTGTGCCCTTGGCTTCAGCGACAATAAAGCGATTAACATAGCGCGACATATCCTCATACTTACGCGACATAACCCCTATTTCTTCCGCGCTTAATTTAGATAATACTGATTCAATTTTCTTCCTAAGCTGTGTAAATCTGTTGTATCTATATAGCGCATCTGTTCCCAATGCTTCACCGCTTTCCATAGCGTCAAGTATCTTTTGATATAGTGCCATAGTATCGGCTTGAATGCCCTTTAAAGCGATTCTATAATAGCGTGATAATTCTTTCTCTAAATCCGCTAAACTCTTGTCATATTGCTTTCTAGCTTGTTCTGCGGCACGTTCTGCCCAATAATCACTCATTGGCTACACTTCCAAAGTCGTAAAGGCTTGCCGCCTGTGCGTTATCTTCTTGAAGCTGTTCCAACTCTGTTTCAACATCGTCCACGAAAGGAAGTTGAGACAGGAGCGTTTTATTCGACACTAAGCCGCGCAACATATTTACTTCCTGTGCTATTTCAAGTTCGTTTACAGGAAGATTTCTTGTAAAGATGATTTGTGTATCCAAATAGGCTTTTCCAGTAATAGAAAGAATATTGTTGATTAGTTCTATTCTGCGTTGAAGCCCTTTTTGAATTTGCGTTCTTTCTTGGCTGTCTGATTTTCAAAAGCAAGAATCTTATAGCGAATTGCTACGCCGGACGCATTGTTAGCAAAGTTTTCGTCACTCATATCAGGCACACAGCTAATTTTGTGAATGTTTTCTACAAACTCATTCTTTAAACTTGTTATCTGTTCAATATTGACTTGCTTCGTTAAATAGCTAGCGTCTGAATTTTCATCTAACAACAAAACACGGTTTTGTTTCATTGCCTTTATATCTTCTGGTTCTGCTACTACATTCTTCAAAATCATGTAGCAATCACAGAACTGTTCAAACGTGTTTACTTCATCAGAAGCCAGTTTTTCAAGCCCGTCAATAAGGCCAATGACAGGTTCAAAAGAAGATTGGCGATATTCGTTATTTATGAATTCTACAAAAGGAACATCTTTAAAATAGTGTGGACGTTCCTCTACTAAATTCAATTCACTTAATCCAGTAGAAGCCGTATAACAATACACTTTCTCTTTGTCGTACACTTCCACCGCAAAAGTATAATCGTCAATAGGATAAAACTTTATTGCGGCTGTTATATTGTGCTGGATAGAATTATCACAAATAAGAATGGTTTCTTTTGGGCTTACTCTGGTAAATCTAATTTGTCCGTCCTCGTCCAAATAAAGCTGTTCAATAGCAAAGCCAAAAATATTAGCATCTGTTGCTATTTCTAAATCCTCGTCCGCTACATCGTTATAGAGAAGAACAGAAGCTAACTGTTCATCACCATTGTAAACCACGGGCGTTCCCACTAAGTAAGAAGCATAGCTATCACAAATAAGGCTGGGATAGTTAATAACAACTTTGTTGTTTGGCTGTGTTTCATCTGCCATTTGCCGCATAAGAATATTATGCTTTCCCAAATAGTAACGCTCTAATTTTGCTAATCTTGGCTGTTCGCTCGTTCTAAACGTTTGGAGAATTTCTATAATTTTTTTAACCGTTAAATCATCATTTAAAACAATCATATGTTACCACTTCCTTTAGAATCCAAAAGCGGATTTGCTTATAGTTTTCAGTTTATTATTATTAACGCATTGAAGCGAATAACGCAAAGCATCCAAGCAATGGTTAAAATCATCAATAGGCTTGTTGATATATTCGCCCGTTGCTTTATCCTTTTGCCAAGCGTAGTTTTCAAGTTCCGTTATTGTTTCCAAACAAGACGGATGAACAACCAGCTTATATTGTTGTAACTTCTGAATGCCGAAAAGGATGCTATCTTTCCCTTTTTAGGCTCTCACGCACGCGCACAAGCCCCGCACGGCGCAATTCTTCAACACTTTTAGGCTCTGCGCTATCCGCTATCAACATTGTTTTTGCGTACCCTAAAGCGCTTACAGCGGCGGCTATTTCATCGTTGGTTTTCCCCGCGCTGTCCATTCCTTGTAGATATATATAACTTTGTTTTCCTCGTCTAATATAGACGCTACGAAAGCTGTAATATCAGCAGAAAAGCCAAAGTCCAGCCCCGCCAGATGTTCACCTTTTAGGCCGTGAAAGTCAAAATCACATATTTTCCAATTTGAATAAACCAGCTTATCAAGAGAAGCAAACTCCCCCAAAGCATAAACCCTATAATAATATGGGTTTGTGTCCATCATCTTTTCCAGAGAAGCAATATAGCTTTCCGGCAAGAATCTATTGTCCTTGTAAGTAGTTTTCAGAATAAAAGTATTTTCATCCTGCGGGCGCTCAAACCATCTTTTGTAGCACCAATTTGCCTTTGAAATAGGATTGAAAGATAATACTATTTGTTGCTCTCCTACTTTGGCACGCAATCGCAAATCAAGCTGTAAAAATTCTTCTTCATTGATTTCCGTTGCTTCTTCTATCCAAATATCCGTTATACCAACTATTGACTTTATTTTCTCTGAATCATCTAAGCCTTTAAAAACAAAAGAACTTCCATTCGGAAGTTCAATCACAAAATTGCTTTTATTTACTTTACAGAATTTCAAGATTTCCCATCTGGAAAGAATATCTATGAACAACTGCCAGCATGAAGTTGAATGCGTTGCCATTACTTTTCTAACAACAAGAATTTTGCGCTTCTCTTTCATTGCCTTTAACAACAACTTCTGCGCAACAAATACGCTTTTCCCGCTACCCGCCCCGCCATAATAAACCTCATATCTCTTTTCATAGCTGTGAAGATAAGATAAATAAGCATCATTAAACAAGCCGCGCGGCAAGTTCAAACTAATCTTCAATGATATTCACACAGATTTCTGTATCTACACTGGCTTGTACTTTTTCTATGTATGCGCCAAGTGTTTTCAATCGCATGTCACAGGCTTTTAACTTCTGTTCAATTGAACTTTGCGGATTGCGCATTACATCCGTTACCAGCTTCAAACATTCTTGAATATCCGCTATATCATCACGAATGATTTTGTTATTCAGTTCTTCTAAATAATCTTGTACTTTCTTGCTTTTAAAAAGCAAAAACGGATTGTCACATGAATTTTGCGCATATCCGGCAAGGCGGGCCGCTTGGCCCGCCTTACCAGTACGCATGTACTCTTCACAAAAGCGTTTCTGCTTTAGCGAAAGTCCAGATACCATCTTTCCCACGCCCTCTTCTAATTCTGTTAAAATCTTCTTCTGGAATTAAGGTAAAACCGTCATCTGATTTTACGTTTCCATAATGTTTATTAAACCATTCTGTAACAGATTTTATTACAGATTGTTTAAATAAACTCCTGCCCGGTTTTACATCAGGATATTCTAATTGTATTTGTCTAATAAGAGATGAAATATTTATTTCTCCTTTTTTTACATTATAGTAGTCTCTTTCCGTGCTATCAGCACCATAATAATAATTATACTTTGTGCCCTCTGTACTACCGTCTTTGTTATAAACCTGCGTTTTCTTTTACACCGTCATGTCTTACCTTTTCGCCAAATTTAAGGCAATCTATTTCAGCCAACGTCAAATTATCATAATCTCCCAAAGTTTTACTATCCATATCATTGTTGATTAAAATTTTCATCATGTACTCTTTTAACGGTTTACAACATATTACCGTAAATTTTGAAGCATACATATTATAATAATAGATAAAGTCCGCTTGCGTTTTTCTTGTCCACCCTATTTCTCTTTCCTTTTTTTCATTTTTACATCTGTCCATACAAAGTTCAATTACAATATTTTCAGTTTCATTTATCCAACTATCCTGTTTCACTTCACAGTATACTATATCCTTTTCATTAAATTGTATTTTATCTTCCCTTAAACCACCTACTAAGAGAACAAAATCAATATCATATTTTATTTCAAAATCCTTATTTACTTTTATTGGCAAATTCCCTTTTTCTATTTCCATTGCTATAAATAACAATTCAGCAGTTTTTCCGCGTTCAATTTCATCTTTATTCATTGTAATAGATTTCCTCCTCGGGATTTTTAAAATATTTTTTATAGCAACATTCAAGTTGCCTATTTTCGCTCTTAGCCGACTAATGGATTTTGACATTGAACACCTTAGTAATATAAAATCATTACTTAATCTTTTCAATGCTCTGAAGCCTTATATAGATAAGGGTTTTAGACACTAAAAACGCATAATAGCAACACATCCTAATTTTATTCTGCCTTGAAGATAAGAAAGAAAACAGTATAATAATTCTCTCTTTAATATATCATTACTGCGCTTGTATTGTCTCTTACGTATTATAAGCGTATATGTGTGTATATGCCCTTATAAGCATATACACACACATACGCTACTTTAAGCATTAATAAGAGACAATACAAGTTACTATGTAAATAGTTTCAACTAAATACTAGTTTAGGATACAAGTTTGTAATTATATAAGATAGCCTACTATATTTTGCTCTTTTTCTTCTTCTTATTATGCGTCTTTTTATTAGCGTTTATCTTTATATCGGCATATACATATGCCTTTGTATGGGCATTTGTATATGCCTTTATATACGCTTTATTATACGCATTTATATTAGTATTAAGGTTGATTCCGCTTGATTCCGCTTGATTCTCTTTTCTTCATACTTGAGAATCACATTATAATATTCTTCATCATCATAATCATACCATATTATATCTTCATCGTCACAGCAATCAAACAATGACTTTACCCTATCCCCCGGCTGTGAATCCGGAAGATAGCAGTACAATTTTTCCTGTACTGTTTCCGCGTCATAATACCCGCGTTCAACCAATTCATACGCATATTTTTTTGCGTCATCATAGTTTTTATCAATAATAAACTTTTTGAATTCTATTAAATGCCTATCGTTAAAATATATTCTTAAATCATTTAAATTTTCATCGAATTCTAGAAGATTTTTCATTTTAATTTCCTCCTGATATTTTTATTAGAACGGCAATTCTTCTTCATAATCTTGTACAGTCTCTTCAGCTTTTTTGGTATTATATTCTCTTATTTTCTTTTGAACAGTACTATAACTACAACCTAGTTCATCAGCAACCTGTCTATTTGAATATCCGCGTTCTTTAAGTTCCAACATTTGTTCAATAGTAAACTGTTCTTCGTGCGGATTTGCTAAACCACCTTCACGGCCTGTTTCAATAGCTTTCTTGTGTCTTTGTGTTGCCGCTATCTGTGTTGGGCGTATTAGCTTAATCATGGTATTTACTGCTGAATCATCACATTCTATGATACTATCAGTCAATCCACTTAAAATAAAAGTATCATAAAATTTCCATTGCTGTTCCTTACTAAGGCCTTGTATTGATTCATATGTACCGGCATTAATAATTACAGTATCGTTTACGCTATTAATCATATTTTGTTATACTCCTTATTTGATTTATTTTTAGTTTCAAAGATTTGTTTTCTTCTTTTTCTTCTTGGAGCTTTACAATATCGTTTGATAGTGTTTTCCACCGCCTTTCCGCTATATCAAGCAATTCGTTTGCTTTTGGGCTATTTGAACGAAAATCCCCCTCTGTCCCACTTATCAGCACTAGAAAGGAATCAAAGAATTTTAGGCGCTGTGCGTCCGTTAATTGCTTAATGGATTCTGCTAGTTCCTCGTCTATTGCTTTTAAGAGAGAAGTAGTTTCCAGATTTTCAGAGATGTTCGTTGTAAATTCCATTTTTGACACTCCATTCTTAATAATATATTACAATTAGTATATTTTACTAACTGTATATATTATACCATTTGAACGGCTATCGTGTCAAACAAAACGGCTTACAGTCCGAAAATTTTGGTGTAAAGTCAAAAAATCAGAGTGAATTTAGATTTTTCACATATTCATCAACGACTTTTGTTAGTGTCGGCGTTCTGTTAAATACCCAAGCATACAATTTAGGATTCCACTTGTTCGGGACTACGCCCACACAGCGCTCTCCGGCTTCTTCAAGCTGTTGTTTCAATTTGATTCTTGTACAAACAAACTTGTTTGTTCTTTCAACGTTCGTTCTTGTGTCCATTTACTTTTCCTCCTTTTGGCGTTTCTGCTTCACGGCATAAATAATTACCAGTATTGCTATTCCCGCTAATGTTCCTTGAATAAATCCATTAAAGATAGAAACAAAGATATCAAGCACCGCGTTAATAATTTCCATGTTGTTTTTCCTCGCTTTCTATAATTCGTCTGAAAATAAAAAAAGGATTTTAAGAAACAGTTATCCCTTGTATGGGTAACACATTGCTTAAAACCTTGTTCGGCTTAATAATCTTGAATATTTATTGACTTGGTATTCAAAAATTCATTGCTGGAAAGGGCTACATTTTTTTGTAAGGCATTTCTGATTGATTTTGTGTACACTTTAATAAGCCATCTTTGCGGCATGTATATAGTATAGCATATTTATTCATTTTTGTCAAGCCCCTAATTGTAAACAGAATATGAACAACAATCGGTATATATATCTTCTCGCCTTTGTACTTGTTCACGTCAAAATCTTCCATGAACATGTTAGTATCAAAGATGTAGGACATTTATTTAGCTCCCAATCTATTTTTATTTTTGATGAATCTCAAATAGTTCTCATAGTCTGTCTCTACTATATAATAATACTTGTTCCCCTTACCAGAACGTGAAATTGGGTTACGACATTTGAACCCTGACGCTCTAATTCCTTGCTCGTATTCTTGCTTGGTTATCTTTATCAAAAGCTTATGACACCTTTCTTGTAGAATTTTACTGCCTTTTTGTTTTTCTTACTATTCTGGCCGCTAGGCCAGTATAAAATAAAAACTTATTGTAACGCATTTTGCTATTTTACTGATTTTTAGTTTTTATTATTATTCCTATATATTTTTAGCGAGTTTTTATTTTAGCCTATCAAAAATTACATAGGAAAGGTATGTGGAAAATTGGAGTAAAAATGAAGTTCTAAAACTTCACATTTTATTTTCTCTAATCTTTTTCATAGACTCTCTTTGCCATTCTAGCTGCCTTTCGGCATAGCATTCTTTACAATATTTCTGTCTGTTTCCATTTACACGAACCATTTTACCGCAGGAAGAACATTCAACATATCGCCCCTTACCAAGATAGTTATGATAGTAAGCGTAGATATTGTCAAAGTCATTAACTTCAATAACGGTTTGAGAGTTGGAAGCATCTATGTTGAACAAGATTTCAAGGTTTGAGTTTCGACAAACACGAATGAAGCCGAGTTGCTCTAGACGGCGGAGAATGGGATAAAGAACCTTTGGGGAGGATAGGCCACACATTTTGGTGAATTTAGTTCTTCTCTTCCTATATATTTTTAGCGAGTTTTTATTTTGGCCTATCTAAAACTATATAGATAATCTATATAGAAAACAGGGGTAAAAATGAAGTTTTAATAGTCGCCTTTTTAAAGGCAAAAGTAAAAGCCCCTACTTCCTGTCGAAAGTAAGGGCTTGAAAATATAACTTAGTAGTAGCTTTTGATTTTGTTTAAAGGTGAAAAATTCTGGTATTGTTTTTGTAAATCCTGCGTTGTCAAGTCCAAATAGGCTTGTTCTGTTACCTTTACGCTAGTATGTCCTAATATCCTTGACAGGGTATAAATATCGCCGCCGCTCATTAAAAAGCGTTTCGCAAAGTTATTGCGGAATGTGTGCGGGTGGATTTGTTCCAAATGGATTCTTTTACAATATTTCTGGATGTTCGCGTCAAACTGATTCACTATTAGTGGATTCCCGTTCCTGTTACAGAACAGCAAATCCGTTTCATATACCCTGTCTTTATATTCAAGCCAGCGCCGCAGTTCTCGCGCCATTTTTGTTCCGAAAAATACATATCTATCCTTTTTGCCTTTTGTGTGTTCAGCGGGAAGAAAGATTGTATGTTCGTCTATCTTCAAATCAGCTACACTAATTGCTAGACATTCGCCTACCCTCATGCCAGTATCAAGCAAAAGCTGGATGATGATTCTATCCCGGAATTCTATGAATTTGGCAATATCCAAGCTATCAATAAGTTTCTGAAATTCTTTGTCCGATACAAAAGCTAATGGCTTGCGCGTGGTTTTGATAAACATGTTTTTCTTAAATGGCGTATCATGTATAATTCTTTCTTCTACCATCCAGTTAAAAAAGGCTCGTATATTCTTTAGAGTGCCGTTAATCGTGGACGCTTGAACATCGTCCCCGTAGTCTTTACGGTGTTGCGGCCTATTACTGATACGCGATTGATTGTTTGTTGTGACGGTGTATTTGCCGCGTTCCTTTATGTACTGGATATACTTCCTTAGAACATCGGACGTTACCTTTTTCTCGTCCTCTATGCCCTGTTCGTTCAGATATTTGAGCAGTAGCAATAGCGTGTGTTGGTAATTTTGTACCGTCCTTTTAGACAGCCCCTTGTTCGTACACACCACTAGAAAATCGTCGATTCTGCGTTCTACCATAGTCAAAACATCCTTTCTTTTGATAGCCAACCTACCCGGAAAGTATGTTTGGTTACAAAAAAATAGTAGGTTGGTAGTTTTTGAAAGCTAACCCAACCTACTACATGAAACTTATGGTAAAACTTTTCAATCGAAAATCGTAAAAATGGCCTTGCGTTGCGGTTTTTCGGTTGTAAAGTCAAACGAAAGTAACCTGCCCTGCCGTCTGCGCCACACCAAAACCTACCGAAATGGCAGGTGGGTGCCCTGCCGGAGTTTCACGCTCCCTTCCTCCGCTTGCGGCCAAGGCCGGGCGGGAGGTCTGCGATCCCCTCACATAGGACTCCGGGCTCCCTTTAAATGGTTAGTAGGATTAAATATATGGCGCATCAAATCGCACAGGGCAGGCTGCCTGCCGGTTTATTGGCCGCCGTTGAGGTCGATGTCGTACAACTCTTCCAGACGGCGCGCGAACATGTCGCTCACCTCGTAAAGCTCCTCATCGTCATCCACAACGTCCAGATATTCTTCGCCGTCCTCTTCGCCCACGCGCATGATGATGAGGTTTGCGTCCTCCTCCAACTGCTCCGTGGAATCCTCGGCATAGGGCACCACCGCCAGGTAGCGCTCGTCGTTGTAATCGGCGGCGTCGATCACTTCAAAGCTGAACTCCTTGCCGTCTTCATCCGTCAGGGTGATGAGGTCCGGGGAGTAATCGTCCAGTTGTTCGTCCTGAGGCATGGGAATGATCTCCTTCACTGCTCGTCGTTCCTGTTTCTGTTTTTATTGTACCCAATCCGGCGCCCGCCGTCAAGCATGCCCCGTAAATTTACAGTTCATTCACTTCTTTCCCTCCGGGTTTGTGATAAAATAATTTCAAAGCCAAAGCCCGCGCGCACATGCCGTGAACGCGCTTTGCGCTGCGGCCTGCAAGCTCCGTTCACACTGCCGCGCAGGGCGGCGGAGCGTAAAAAACATTCTTTTATCTTTATCCGGTATCCGGGCGTTTGCGCCCGGATACCGCCGCACAGGGGGAAACAGCCTTGACCAAACGTATCTTTATCACCTTTTGTGCCGCAGCCGCGTGCTGCGTGCTGCTGGGCGCCTGCGAAAGCGGGAGCCTCGCTGCCGCCGCGGGCAAGCGCACCCGTCCCGCAGACCTTGGCGAGCTCCAGTTCATCACGCCCGCCGAAGGCGACCCCATCGCTACGCTCTCCACAACGCTGGGCGATATTTCTTTTGTATTGTACCCGGATATCGCCCCCATGGCTGTGGAAAATTTTGTCGGTCTGGCCCAGCAGGGCTATTACAACGGCCTGTCCTTCCACCGGGTGATCGAGGGCTTTCTGGTCCAGACAGGCGACGCCACAGGTACCGGCGCAGGCGGCTCCACCATTTGGAACGGAAATTCTTATCCCAACGAGATCTCCGACCGTCTGCACCATTATGCCGGTGCCGTTGCCATGGCGCACGCCCCGGACGGTGCTTCGGGCAACCTGAGCCAGTTTTATATCGTGCAGAGCGCCCAGGATTCCGTGGATAAGACTCTGGCCAAAACGCTGACCGAGGCAGGTGTGCGCGAGGCCGTGGTAACCGCCTATCAGGCCGTGGGCGGCGCGCCTTATCTTGACAACCTGAACACCGTGTTCGGCTAGGTGTACGACGGCATGGACGTCGTGGACGCCATTGCCGCCGTGGAATGCGGCGAAGACGACCGCCCGCTGGAAGACGTCATCGTCAACAGCGTTACCATCGGCACTTATTCCGCCGCGCAGAGCGGCAGCACGCCCGCATCCGGCGCATCCGGTTCCGACAGCGCCGCCTGAATCGCCCCATACAAACCTTACAAGGCGCGCTCCGCATTGCGGGGCGCGCCTTTTTACCGGCAGTTTTCCCGGTCACTCCCGGCAAAGCCTACTGCATTACTATTTTTTTTGCGCGAAATATGGTACACTATAAATCATCGGGACAAGCGCTCTCTTGCGTCTGTGTGGAGGTACGGTGTGAAAAAGATACTCAAATTTCTGCTCTCCCGGACATTCCTGTTCGGGCTTCTGATCGCATGCCAGGTGGGGCTTTTTGCGGCGCTCATGCTGGTATTCAGCCGCGCGGGTACGGTGGCTTACATTATCCTCACGCTGGTCAGCGTGTTGGTGGTCATCGCCGTGATCGAACGCGACAACATCAATCCCGCTTACAAAATCATGTGGCTGCTCATTGTGGTGGCCCTGCCCGTTACAGGGGCGGTATTCTACCTGTGGTGGGGCAACCAGGGCGTCACCCCCAAAAACGCGCGCAAATTTGCAGACATCGAACGGGCCGCGTCCGCCGCCATGGTGCAGGACGATGCGGTAACAGAGGCCCTGTACGCCCGGGAGCCCGCTTTTCGCCGCAGCGTGGAATATCTGTCCCGCAACGCCTCGGCCCCTCTCTACTGCAACACGCAGAGCGAGTATTATCCCATGGGGCAGGATTTTTTCGCCCGTTTTCTGGAGGTCATCCGCGGCGCGAAGAAATATATCTTCATGGAATATTTTATCGTTGAAGAAGGCGAAATGTGGAACGAAACGCTGGCCGTGCTTAAGGAAAAAGCCGCCGCGGGCGTGGACGTGCGCCTGATCTACGACGGCTTCGGTTCCATGTTCACACTGCCCGGTGATTATGACGAAGAGATACGCCGCGCGGGCATCAAGTGCCATGTATTCAATCCGCTGCATTTTTCGCTGCATATCTCTGACTATAAAATGCTCAACCACCGAGACCACCGCAAGATCACCGTCGTGGACGGTGAAACAGCTTTCACCGGCGGGCTGAACTTTGCGGACGAGTACATCAACCGCAAGCAACGCTGCGGCGTGTGGAAGGATACGGGCCTGATGCTGAAAGGGCCGGGCGTTTATCCGCTTACCGTAACATTTTTGAAAATGTGGGACTTTGTGGCGGGCACCACCACCCCGTACACCGATTATATGCCCCTGGGCGAATACGAAGCGGACGGCTATGTGCAGCCCTATTGTGATTCTCCGCTGGACGGCGAAGCCGTGGCCGAAAGCGCGTATCTGAACGTGCTTCAGCACGCGCGGGATTATGTGTACATCGTTACGCCCTACCTGATCGTGGACAACGAGATGGTCACCGCGCTGTGCCTTGCAGCCAAAAGCGGCGTGGACGTGCGCATCCTCACGCCCGGTGTGCCGGATAAATGGTATGTGTATTATGTGACGCAGAGCTATTATCCGCGCCTGCTGGAAGCGGGTGTGCGCATTTACGAGTACACCCCCGGCTTCGTGCACGCAAAAATGTATGTCAGCGACGACCGCGAGGCCATTGTGGGCAGCGCCAACATGGATTACCGCAGCCTGTACCTGCACTTTGAAAACTGCTGCGCGTTTTACGGCGGCCACATGGTGCGGGACGTGCTGGAAGACGTGCGCGCCACGCTGGCTGAAAGCCATGAGGTAACGATGGCGGATGTGCTGCGCACGCCGCTGTACAAATGGCTGGCGCAGGTGTTTCTGCGCTTCTTCTCGCCGCTGATGTAAGGAGGACGGAATATGGATATTGTTATCATCGACGGGCAGGGAGGCGGCTTTGGCCGCGCGCTCATCGAGGCGCTGCGCGCGGGCGGCGTGACGCAGGAGATCGTGGCGGTGGGCACCAACGCGCTGGCCACCAGCGCCATGCTCCGGGCGGGTGCATCCGCCGGAGCCACGGGAGAAAACGCCGTGATCGTGAACGCCGCGCGGGCGCGTATTCTGGCGGGCCCCATCGGCCTTGTGATGGCAAACAGCATGCTGGGCGAATGCAGCCCGGCCATGGCCCGCGCCGTGGCGGAAAGCCCGGCCCACAAGGTGCTCATCCCCGTTGCCAAATGCGGGGCGCACATTGCGGGCCTTCCGGAAAAGCCGCTGGCCCAATACATAGCGGATGCCGCAGAGCTGATTCGCGGCCTGCTGTAAGGGCATGCCGCCCGGATGTGCGCCGGGCGGGCAAACAGCCCCGCAACGGAAAAAGCACCCCCATCCGCGGATGGGGGTGCTTTTGCGATTTACACGGCAAAATTGTCGAAATAGCCCTGGATGAGGATGATGGGGGTCCCCTTGTCGCCGGAGCCGGAGGTCAGGTCGCACAGGCTGCCGATCAGGTCTGTCAGGCGGCGGGGCGTGGTGCCCTGGCTGGCCATCTGGCCCTTCAAATCCGCATTTTTGTGGGAGATGCTGTCCTTGATGGCGCTGGTCAGCGCATCGCCGGAAAGAGAGGCAAAATCGTTGTCCGCCAGATACTTCAGCTTCAGCTCATTGGGCTGGCCCTCCAGGCCGCTGGTGTATGCGGGGCTCACGACAGGGTCGGCCAGCTCCCAGATCTTGCCCACGGGATCCTTGAAGGCGCCGTCGCCGTAGACCATGGCCTCGATCTGTCTGCCCGTGGCGCTGCGCAGGCTCTGTGCAAGCGCGTCCACAAAGCTGCGGCAATCGCGCGGGAACAGCTTCACGCTTTCCTCCGTGGCCTTGTTTGAGCCCAGCAGGCCAAACTGCTCGTTGTACCCGCTGCCGTTCACCGGGGCCGTCATAAGGTCGCTCAGCAGCAGCACCTTTTCCGCGCCCGCAGCCAGCAGGCGGCGCCTGGAGCGCTCGCGGGTGTGGATGTCGCAGCACAGCACATTCTTTGCATACGGCAGCACGGCGCGCACGTCGTTTCCGAACAGGAATACCGGCTCGCAGCCCTCCGCACGGAACAGGTCTCCGTAATACTCCACATAATCCACGCCGGTGAAGGGATGCTTCTCATAGCCGAACAGCTCGCGGTATTTCGCCTCGTCCAGCACGTCGCTCCAGGGGTTTACGCCCTTTTCATCCAGCAGGTCCTCGTCGAACAGATGGTTTCCCACCTCGTCGGAGGGATAGCTCATAAGGATATACACTTTTTTTAAAAGCCTTTGCAATGCCTTTCAGGCAGATGGCAATGCGGTTGCGGCTGAGGATGGGAAATGTGAGCGCCACCGTATCGGCGCCGAATTTTGCGCGGCAGTCGGCGGCGATGTCCTCCACACCGGCGTAGTTTCCCTGGCTGCGTGCCACAACAGCCTCTGTAACAGCCACGATATCGCGGTCATGGAAGGTGAGGCCCTGCTCTTCACCGCAGGCGAGGATGGCGTCGGTGACGATTTTGACCAGATCGTCGCCCTCACGGACGACCGGGCAGCGTACGCCGCGCGAAGTGGTGCCAACAGTTCTCATTTGTACTAACCCCTCTTTTATTGATGTAAAATTGCAACACAAAAAACGGCCTTGCCTCAAGGCCGTTTTATATTATATCCCAAACTGTACTGTGCGCACAATAGCAATTTGCAAAATCAGCAGAAATACTCATCTTCCGGGCGAATCCCGGCGTTCAGCCGTTTGAACGGCCATAGAAAACCGGAAAAACGGGGCGAACGCCTGCAACAGCGGCAGCCTCCCCGTTTTTCCGGCGGCATGTTCCTAAGGCGGCGGTCACAGCCGGGAATGCACTTTGTGTGCAAGCGCGGAATACCGCTTGGCCATATCCCGTATCGAAAACGCCTCCGTGTTCTTCAGATAAGTATCCATACGGTCGTGAAAGCACTCGTACAGCTCCGGGGCGATCGCGCTCTTGCCCAAAACCGCGCCCAGAATGCTGCCTGCGGAGGCGGCGGTACAGTCGCTGTCAAGGCCCATCGCAACAGTCTGGGACAGTCCCCGCATCAGGTCTCCCTCCGCCAGCTTGAGGCCAAACACGATCAGACACAGGTTGTTGTTGGTGTGAACGGCATGCATTCCCGCGAACCGTTCATCCACCAGCCGGCGCGCATCGCCGTGGCCGCGCACCGCGCCGCAATGCTCCAGCGCCCAGGCAAGGTCCCGGTAAAGCAGGCACTCCCGTGGGATCTCCGCCATGCCGGCCCGCACGGCGTCCAGGGGGTCGCTCACAGCAAAAGCCGCACTCTGTGCCGCCGCCAGGAACATCTCTCCGTAAATACCGTTGCGCCTGTGGCTCAGGCGGGCGTCGCGCCAGGCCATTTCTGCCGCCAGCTCCGGCAGGCCGGCCGCTGCCCAGCCAAATCCGTCAGAACGGATGGCGGCGCCGATCCACTGGCAGAACGGATTGTCCCTGTCCGCAGCCTCCCGCGCCGGCACGCCTTTTTTCAGGTTGTCCAAAGCGGCCTGCTCCGCCGTACAGGCAACGGGAAGATATTTTTTCCATGCCTCCCCAACGTCCTCGGTCGTAAAATCAGGCCCGTATTCTTCCAAAATCAGCAGCGCAAGCTGTGTATAGGCCAGGTCGTCATCTACCGGAGCGGACCGGAGCGCGCATTTCCGGTATTCGCCGCGCTGACGGCCGTAGCAGTTCCAAAGCTCCGGATTTTGCACTTCTTCCCAATAGGAAACCGGCGGGAAGGGCTTGCCGATGTACTCGCTCCATGCACGCATGCTTTCCACCGAGAGCCCTTCTACGGGCACGCCCAGCAGGCAGCCAATGATGCGCCCCAGCAGCGCGCCCTCCAATTTGTCCATCCAGATATCCTCGGGCGGCAGCGCCTCCCACAGGCGGCGCTGCGCCGGTGCACGCAGCGCGCGGATGGCGTCCAGTTCGTTTGGTTCACAGGCAGACAGGGCGGCATCGTCCGGCAGCTCCTGCAGAAGCCGGACCGTACAGCGCATGGTCTCCGTCAATTGACCGATCAGTGCGGCGGCGCCTGTTTCCGCTCCCTGCTCGCATTTCAATCTGGCATATTCCCGCAGGGGTGTGCTCAGCGCGTCCAGCTGTGTGAAATCAGGGTATTTTACAATGGGGTCCATATCAAAACACCTTTCGCAGTAAATAGCCGGGCAGCCGACAGAAAAAGGCTGTTTTCCCTTAGTCGGGAATGCCCGGTTCTTCCTTCAGTACAATAAATATACAATAATAAACAGCCCAAATCTATGCAAAAAAAGGATAAAATCATGCAGTTTCGCGCAAGTCCCGCCCCCACTGCGCGCCTTGCAGAAAATTCCGCCGGAGCGGATAAAAAAGCCCTTTATGCCAACGCCGCGGCATAAAGGGCACGGGAGCGGCAGCCCGCCAATCGGACGGAGATGAACCGGGCGCGCACTCAGGCAAGCGGTGCTTCCGGCTGCCGAACGCGCTTGTACAGCAGCTGCATGCGCTTTGTCAGAGCCTGCAGATCGGTCTCGTGAAAATTCCCCATTGTCGTGTGTATCGTATTATTGAACTGCGCATACCAGTGTTCAGGCAGGCCATCGGCGAAATAAGCGCCCAAAATGGAACCGCAGCTGCAGGCAAAGCTGTCGGAATCGTTCCCCTGCGCCACCTGCATGCCGATTCCCTCCTCAACATCCCGGGCAAACTTCAGGGTATTGATGACTGTGCCGATCTCCTGTACGACCTGCCCCGCTCCAAACGCGCCGTATTCGGTATGGACCGCGTTATAACCATCTTCGAAAGAAGCGGCGTCATCCACCATGCGCAGGCAGGTGGAAGCCTGTTCGTAAAATCTGCTGCGCTGGGGAACATACTGCAGCGCGGTGACGACGATCTCCTTCCAATTTTCCGCAGTAAACGCGGCGGCAATTGCCGCCGCAACAAACATTGCACTGTATACGCCGGTTTTCCGGTGTGTAAAGGATGCGTCACGGAATGCAAGCCGTGCGGCAAGCTCCGGGTCGCCGGGACACGCATAGCCATAGGCATCCGCACGAATCATTGCACCGCAAAGCTCCTGGCCCGGATTCAGCCGCGCCGCCCAATCGTCCATATCATAAGGCAGATCGGGCGCCAAAACCGCAAGGCCGGCGCGCAGCAGCACCGTCCTCTCGGGGCCCCAGCACAAATAGATCGGAAGGTTCTCCAGCCAAAGCTGACGCATGTCCTCGTGCGAAAAATCCCTTCCCCGCTTTTCAATCAGCAGCATGCCCATGATGGTATAGGTGATGTCGTCATCGGACGCGGCATAGCGCACTCTTCCTCTGGTCGTTTCCACCCAGGATGGGTTCCGCCTCCCCCACGCCGTAAGCATCGCATCGCTCACATAATCCCGCAGAGGCCATTCTCCGCTTGCCTGCGCGGCGGCGCGGATGTCCTCGAGGCCGCCGTAGGGAGCCTCCTCTAGGGGCTTGCCCAGGATACATGCGCAGACCGAAGTCAGGAATGCGGAGCGGACGCGCGCCTCGATCTCCCCATCGGAAAGCAGACGGGACGCTTCCCGCCTGCGCGTTGGGTCACACGCCGCCATCACGCTTTCCAGGTCGTCCGGCTCCTCGTACGGCCAATCCTGCCGTATGGGCGCCTCTTTGATACGCTGTGAAAGCGCCAGCAGCGCGTCACAGCTGCCGGACGCCTTCCCCAGAAGAGGCCGCAGCGCTTCCACATCGTATCCCTGCTTCCGGCGTTCTTCCAATTCCGCCGCAACGATGCGGCCGAGTATCTCCTTCATACTTTTCCCTCCGATTTTGTCCGCCGGGCCTCTTTTTCGAGCCGCGGAAATCATTGCTGTTTTTCCCCATATCCCCATGCAGCACGGCGCGCCTGATAATATTGTAAATACCGGGCATACAATTCTTTTGCGGGCTCCCCTCCCAGAGAAAAGCGGGAGGCCGGATGGTTCATCAGCCCCGTATACTGGTAGCCGTAGCACTGCTCCAGAGCGTCATATTGACGGATCTCACGAAGCAGCGCTTCCATCGTCTTGGGTACAAGCCCATCCTCAAAGGGCTCCCGGAACATCTCCATATCCACCCACATGTGCGTGCCGCATTCGTCGCAGATCTGCTTCATCTGCACGACATTCAGATGTTCCGGATCGCGCGCAAAAGCAAACGGGATCAAAATATCAATAAAGGGCAGGATGGTTTTCCATTCCTCCGCATAAAGATGGAACCGTACATTATTGGGCGCAAAAGCCACCGGTTTTGTGGGAGCAAGTTCCTGTACAAAAGTACGGAACTCGCGAAAGAACACGGCAAGCTCCTTCCAGCGCTCTGCGGAGTGCGGCATGTACGAATAATACAGGTCTCCCATGATCTCTTCTGAAACATACCAGCCATAGAAGGACGCATGGCCTCCATACCGCTGAAAGAGCTCCCGTGCAACGCGCCTGTGCCATTCCAGCGACTGTTCCGAAAAATCAAACCAGGCGAACAGGCCCACACCCAGCAGTACATGCATCCCACACCGGTCAGCGGCCCGCAGCACCGCCTCAATGGGGTCCCGCGCGGCAAGCGGCATTCTTCCGGGATAGAGCCCGGAAGGATAAAATGCCCGGCCGTCATAGCTCCCGCAGGTCATCTCATGGCGGCCCACATAATGGGAGGAATCAAATACATTCTGGATCACAACGCCCCGTATTCCAAGAAGGGACATCTCCTCGATATGCCGTTCGAAATCCTCGTCCCGCATTTTTTTGAGTTCCGAATTAAAGAACACCGCTTCCTGTTCGCTCCAGTGGCAGATGGATATCCAGCAGCCGTCGATCAGGCCTGTGGCGGGCACACTGCCGGGAACGACCTGATACGGCGCCGAGCTTGTCTCCACCTCCTTCTCTCCCCTGTAAAACCGGAAGCGCAGCTCCACATCGCCCACAGCCCCCTTCAGGCTGTAACGAAACACCGATGTTTTTCCCGGCGTCAGCTTCCGCGTGCAGCCCAACAATATGCATCCGCCCCGGAGCACGTCGATCTGCAGGGCATCCGCCTCATGGGAAAATACGCGAAATTCCGGCTGGACCTGTTCGGATACGCGCACCGCCGGGATCACTGTGACTGTGTTCATGCCATTCGCCTCTTTCTTCCGTCATCCGGCGGCGCTTCCCGGCAGCCCTTTTTTCCATGGACGCGCCGTGCCAATGCCTGTCAAAGCGCCGCGGCTCCTGTTCCCCGTAAGCTCTCCAGTGGTTCCCCCTGCGCCGCGCTGAAATCCAATACTTCCCTCCATGTGGGAATGCTTGCCGAAGCGCCTTCCCGGCTTACTGCAAGCGCAGCCGCCATACTTGCGCAGCGCAGGCATTTTCCCGGGTCAAACCCGCGGATCATACCTGCCAGAAAATACCCTGTGAATGTATCTCCCGCGGCCGTTGTGTCCACGACCTTCACAGGATATGCCCTCTGGCGGAGCAGCACGCCGCCCTTACGGTACAGCGCGCCCTCGCCTCCCACGGTAAGAACGACAGCCGCGCGGGGAAAACGTTCCGCAAGCGCTGTCAAAACCGCTTCGTTTTCGTTTGCCGGAGTGCCCGACAAAAGCCCTCCCTCCGTCTCATTGACGAACAGCACGTCCGCCAGTGCAAGCACATCCTGTGTCAGGGAACCGTCTATGGGCGAAGGATTGAACGCGACCGTCATTCCCTTTTCTCTGGCCTGTTCCATTGCATAACGGACACAGGATGTTTCATTCTGAAGCAGCAGCAGATCACCGGGGCCGTAGTCCTTTAAAAAAGCGTCCACATCCTGCGGCCGGGTCATCCGGTTTGCCCCACCGTACACGATGATACAATTCTGTCCCGCACAGGACTGGATCACGGCATGCCCGCTCACCGTTTCCAGAACGCGCAGATACGTCGTGCCGGCGCCCTCAGCCTTGAGCAGCGCGTGAAATTCCGTCGTCTCCCGCCCCACTGCTCCGGCATGCTCCACAAAGATACCCGCCCTTGCCAGCGCGACAGACTGGTTCAGCCCCTTTCCTCCTAAAAACTGGTTCTGTTCCTGTGCGCTGATGGTCTCTCCCTCGCGCACAAAGTGCGCGACTTTATACACCTTATCCAGGTTGAGAGAGCCAAAGTTCAATATTTTCACGACAGTTCCTTCTTTCCTATCAATTTGTCCGCTCCGCAGAGCGCCCTTTTGCCGCACGGTAAAAGGCAGATTCAATACCACTCCGGCGGGACGGGCGCGCCGCTGCCGAAAAGATCCGGGTCTTTTTTCAGCAGTTCCAGCGTAACGGCCAGCAGGTCTTTGCCGCGGAACAAAAGGCATTCGGCATTGCCGAACGGGACGCGCCGCAGTATATTCCTGTGAAACATCACCGGTTCAAGCTTGACGTAATGGTCCGAATTGGCGTTTTGATGGCGGCGGGACGGCACGGAAAGCAGCCGCCCGCTTTGATCGCGCACAAACAGCGGATGATGCTCTGCTGTAAGGCGGCCGGGCACGTTTGCAATCTCCTCGATGCAGTGTACGCTGGTGTTGCAGGCAAACGTGACCCCCACCATCATCACCTGCGCGTTTTGCCGCAGCAGCTCGCCGTAACAGGAGCCGGGCGCACAGGGCGTATCGAACCGCTCCTGCCCTTCTGCAAACGCCTGTGCCCGGGGCCCGTAAACGCACAGCGAATGCGTGGGGTGCAGCGTCCGCACCACGCCCTTCCGCCGCCGGAACAGATCCGGCAGAAGCCCGACGCAGGGCTTTGTTTCCCGCACGTCAAACACGGGGTTTTCATCGTTGACATTGCTCCAGGTGTGACAGGGAACGATCAGCAATCCATTTTTCATGTATTCCATCAAAGCGTCCAGCACCGTGTCGGCGCCGTTTTCCACGGGGCCGATCTTTTTCATTGAAAAATGGCACAGCAGCATGCCGTGCGGGTCTATACCCGCACGGTCCAGGTCCTCAAGCAAAGCGGCTTTCGTGATCATGCGTCATTCTCCTGTATCTGTCTTTTCCTTAGTACCTTCTGCGCGGAGCACTTCTTCCAGCCGGACATGCAGCCGGATGTAAAAGATTCCGTCCCACTGGAATTGCAGCGTGTCCACAATGAGACGGCGGCCGCGTATCCCGGCCGTAAACTTCTCGTCCAGAAGCGCTTGCAGCCCATGCCTGAAATATTCCGCCGCATCCCCGTAATGCCGCCCAAGCGCATAAGGGTCTACCGTGCCCGCAGTCTCCACAAGGTACCTGTGCAGCACATTGGATTGATACAGCCAGTCGCTGGCAAGACGGCTCGCCATGAACTCCTCCGACCGCCGGAGCTGCTCCGGCCTGCCGCAAAAGCCATTGTAATAGCTCGCGATCACAAGCTGCGCCAGCACGACGCCAATGGTATTCTGCGCGGTGTTCCAGCCTCCCACAGCGGTCAGGTAATCATAGGTTCCGGTCAGCAGTCCCAATTCCATGCAGTCGTTTTCGCATCCATTGGCTACCGATACCTCCGCCAGGCCCACCGGACGGCCGTATTCCTCATGATAATAGCGCATATAACGGAAAAGCTCATTCAAATTCAGATGCGTGGAAAAGGTGAGGTCCTTTGTATATTGCTCGACGGATTCAATCATATGCTTTCCCGGGCTGTTTACAGCCAGCATGCAGTCGGAATCACCGGGCGCATCCAAAACTACGCCTCCCAGAGAGGTGATCTGCGCTTTTATTCCCTCCTGCAGCGGCCGGTCCTCATAGCGCGGCACAATAAACGGGCCGTACACGGAGGAATATCTTATGTAAATGCGCGGGCGGTAGTTTTTGATCTGGTTGAAAACACGGGCAAACAGCACGCTTCCCACCTCGTCGGCCCCCGGATATACGAAGACGCGGTCCGGCAGCCGAAGCTCGCGCACTCTCTTTGCAATGGCCATCTGGTCCAGCGCCGCATACCCGTACTCGGCGGTATCGTCCTTTGGGACGGTAAGCACATCGAATACACCGTCCCGCACCAGGTCCACACACGCAAGGTTGACCGCCCGGTCCACCGCGCGGCGCGCCAGAAAATCGTCCAGAACGCCGTCCGGTATCTCGCGCCGGAGCGCGGCGCATTCCCCGCGCTCCGCCTCATCCGCCTCTCCCCGCTCGGCCTTGTCCGTCAGGCATGCATAACGCCATATTTTTCTTCCGTATGACGCCCAGTAATCCGGGTCCTCCGCGGCGCTGTCATATGCCGCCACCCGCGCCACCAGATTGAACGCATGAATGGAAAGCTCCGGGTTTTTCCGCTTCAGTTCGGTGAACCGGGAGAGCGTTTCCATGCATGCCTCCAGGGGGCGGTGATGCGTTCGGGAATTGATGATATTGCCGTAAACCAGCGTATCCACGGAAAGGATGGCGTGGCTGCATTGCCCCGCATTCTCGAAAAGCCAGGCCCAGAGCGCGTCGATATCCGCCGGCTTTTTTTTGAAGCCCATCCAGCCGACGGGCGGTTCCACCAGAGCGACGTCCTCTGTCATGCCTGCCAGAAGCGCGGGGAATTCATAATTACAGGCACGTTCGTCCAGCGGAACATACAATATCCGATTCATAAAAGCACCCTTTCCGGCATCAGCCCTTTACACCCGTTACCGTGATGCCTTCGATAAAGTATTTTTGTGCAAAGAAAAACAGGACGATCATCGGGATCGTAAAAATAGCAGAAGCCGCCATCAGAATGCCCCACTGCACATAGTGCTGCTGCAAAAAAGCCTGCAGGCCAATGGAAAGCGTGTAGCTTTCCTGACGGTTCAGATACAGCATAGGACCCATAAAATCGGACCATGTGTTGATGAAAGTGAAAATAGCGACACTTGCCATTGCAGGTTTGCACAAAGGCAGCATGATCTGTGCAAAAATGCGCACCTCTCCGGCGCCGTCGATCTCCGCGGCTTCCAGCAGGGAATCCGGGATGCTCTTAAAGAACTGGCGAAGCAGAAAAATGTAGTATGCGCCGCCGAAAAACGCGGGCACCACCAGGGGCGCGATGCTGCCGATCAGCCCCAGCTTGTTCCATATCATATACAGCGGGATCAAAGTGACCTGATATGGGATCATCATCGTGGCCACGATGATCGGGAACAAATATTTTTTCCCGTTCCACCGCACCTTCGACATGGAATAGGCCACCATCGCGGAGGATATCACGGTTCCCACAACGCACAGTGCGGTGATGACGATGGTATTCCACGCATAGCGAAGGAACGGTATCTGCGTAACAGCCAGAATATAATTGTCGAAGTGCAGCTTTGTCGGAAAAATAGTACGCTGATAAACCTCTTCCATGGACTTCAGCGAAGTAAGCAGCATCCATGCAAACGGTACCAGAAAGACGACGGACAGCGCCACAAGCAGAAATACCGTGACCGCCTTTCCGCACAGCTTGCGCCGCCTGATGTTTTTGTTCGCACGCGCGAGAGAAGCATTATTCTTCACCGTAGCTCACCCACCTATCCTGCGTTTTAAAAACGACTGCGGTCACAACGGCCACAACAACAAACAAGATCCAGGCCATCGCGGACGCTTTGCCCATTTTGAAAAGGTTGAATGCGTTCTGATACAGATACAGCGCATAAAACAGCAGGGAATTTTCAGCGCCGCCGCTGACCACGTTCAGACCGCCGCCCGTGGAACTTCCGATCATCAGATATGCTTGTGTGAAATACTGAAAATTGTTGATGATCCCCATGATCAGCTGGAAAAAGATCGCAGGAGAAATTCCGGGCAGAGTGATGTAAAAAAAGCGCTTCAGAGCATTTGCACCATCGATCTCGGCAGCCTCATACAAAGTGCGGGGCACGTCCTGCAGCGCCGCCAGAAAGATGATCATAATACTGCCGACACCCCACACGCCCATGATCAGCAGCGCAGGTTTCGTAAAACGCGGGTCGGTCAGCCAGTTGGGCTGGTACAGCCCCAGTTTCTGCAGGATGTTGTTCAAAAGGCCGTACTGCGGGTTCAAAATCCACAGCCACAGCATGGAGGATGCGACAAGCGGCACGATGCTGGGAAGATAAAAGAACGTTCGGAAAATGGGCATGGCACGCACCTTCTGGTTCAGAAGCACCGCCAGAAGCAGGCCTGCCACGAGGCACAGCGGCGTGCCCAGAACCGTCATATACAGCGTATTGCCCAGGCTTTTATAAAATTTTTCATCCTGAAACAGCGCCGAATAATTTTCAAGCCCTACAAATTTCGGCGTTTGGAACATGTTGAAGTCTGTCAGGCTGTAATACACCGACATGATGATGGGATACAGGCTGAACGCCAAAAAACCAATGATCCAGGGCAGCGCGAATAAAATACCCGCCGCCGTATGATTTCTACGTTTTGAAGCTCTGCTTTTGATGGCCCTGTGTTGAAGCATGATGATATCCACCTTTCAAGAAGCTATGCAATATAACATGTGTAAAGGGGCCTTTACATGCAAGGCCCCTTTACGAACAGTTAACTGTGCATTCGTTCCTACAGAACGAACCTGTTAACAAACAGCAAATATATGCGCACCACTACTTGAACAGTTCAGAGCCCTTATCATAGATGTTTTGCAGCGCCTGCTCCGGAGTCTGCTTGAGATTGAGCGCAAGCTCTACCTCTTCCTTGATGATCGTATTGTACTCGGTGCTCTGCGGCACGTTGGGCAGGGCAAACAGATTTGGGCTGGCGGCCAATTCGGCGAACACGTCGCTGTTGTAGCTGCCGTTTACAAACTCGTCGCTCTCCAGCTGTGACAACAGCGAAGGGAATCCGCCGTGGGACACGCTCTGAAGCATCGTTCCCTCCGGGCCGCAGATGAAGGTGAGGAAATCATAGGCGCCGTCCGGGTTTTTGCTGTTGCTGGGGATATAGAACATGGACGAGCTGGCAATGCCGCGTCCTTTCAGCTCTTCATGGCCTTCCGGATAAGGAATGAATGTGCAGCCGTAATCCACATCCACCTTAAAGGTATCGTTGATGTTGGCGCCAAGCCAGTTTCCGTCCACGCGGAAGGTCTGCTTTCCAGCCAGGAAGGGGTCGGTGGGGTCCAGATATTTGCCTGCGGAACCAAATTTGGCTACGTTTTCAACGCCGAATTTCTCACGGTACATCACCGCATATTTCAAAGCCATGAGGTTGCCTTCGTTGTCGGGCGACGCAGGCTTTCCGTTTTCATCGTACCAGCCGCCGCCCAGCGCCGCCGCAAAGTTGTCTGTATAATAAACAGAGGGAAAATCCGGATAGCCCATCACGTCAATCGTTCCATCCGGATTGAGCTTTGTGGTGTTGACGGCCATCTCATACATTTCTTCCATCGTTTTGGGCGGCTCGGTATAACCTGCTTCAGCCAGCAGCGTTTTATTGTAAAACAGCGCCATCAGGTTCATGCCGGCGGGCAGCGCATAGGTTTTCCCCTCATATTTGCAGGCTTCCAGCGTGGAGGGAATGATGTCGGACAAGTCGGTATTGTTCTTGGCAATATAGTCATCCAGCGGGAGCATGATGCCTTTCGAAGCATACGCGCCGATGTTGTTTGTAAAGTCATCCGTAATGTCGGGTCCGTCGCCGGATTGAATCGCTACCATGATCTTCTGAGAATCCGGTACGGAGAGGGCCTCCACATAATATTTATCGCTCTGCGCGTTGTAAGCCGCCACAGCGTCATCCAAGTATCCGGCCTCCACACCGGTCCACAGATGCCAAAGCACGACCTTCTCCTTCTCTGTTTCGGGAGCTGCAGGCTCTGCCTGTCCCTCTGACGAAGCAGACGGTGCGGAAGAACTGCCGTTGGCGCCGCCGCAGGCTGTCAGCATGCCGCAGAGCATTGCACCGGCGAGGCCCAGGGCCAACACTTTTTTAATCGACCTTTTTTTCATGAAACTCAACCTCCATTTTATATTTGAATCCGGCTTTCGCCGAATCAATTTTGAGGGTCGTGCTTTTCGCAGCCGAGCAAACATTTTTTGGTTTCCGGCCCTAGATATGTACTCCGCCGGATGCGAAAACATTCGTGCCGCACTGCGGCTCCTCTCCCGCTTCCCCGTCCTCACCCGTTTGGCGAAATGGATTTTTCCGACAAAAAGGTAATTTTTTCAGTCTTGAGCGGTATCTTTTCAAATTCATTGCCATCCCAGCAAATTCAGTATACAATAGCTGATGAGGCAAATCCACGCAAAATGGAGGCAAAATTATGCAGATTCAATCAAGCTGCACAGAAAGCATCGCAGACAAGTTAAAAGTTCTGTACGAACATACCGTTTTTGAAAAAGGCGATCCATTCTTTTTATGGCCGCAGAATTCCCCCGGCAAAATGGACACCCACGCAAGGTATTTGCATTATCACAACGAACTTGAACTGGGCTGGTGCACGGAAGGCAGCGGGATATTTTTTGTGGAGGATAAGGTCATCCCATTTCAGGCTCCCTGTGCCTCGGTCATCTACCAGGGGCAGATCCATATCGCCCAGAGCAATCCCGATAAGCCCGCAAAATGGTATTTTATCAATGTCGATGAATGCATTCTCAGCGCCAAAGATGACGAATCCCTTACGGCGGGACATATCGGCGCCCCCATACTGGATGACTCCACTGCCGAGGGCCGCGATATCCTGACACTCGTTCAGATGGTGGTGGATGAATTGCAGGCCAAAAGGCCCGGCAGCCGCCAATGCGCAGAGTGGCTGGTGAGAAGCATTCTATACAAGCATGCACGTCTCTCCGACCACCGCCAGGTTGCCCCTTGGCGTCTTGCCGAAGTCTCACCTGCAGTGACCTATGTTTCCAACCATTATGCCGAGCCTTGCCCGATCGAAACGCTGGCACAGCTCTGCAATATGAGCGTATCGACCCTGCGTCGAAAATTTTACAGCGCATTGGAATGCGCGCCTTCCGATTATATCCACCGCGTCCGCATCGGAGCGGCAACGGTAATGCTTTCCGCCGAGAATAAATCGATACTGGAAATATGCCACCAAGTGGGCTATATGTCCCTGTCCAGCTTCAATCGCCAGTTTCGCAAGCTGACGGGCGAAAGCCCGCGCGAAATGCGCAACCGCATGCGAAAAAAGCAGACATCCCCCCTTCCGGAGTGAGCCGGTACAAAAGCTGCGCCCAAGCCATTCAGCTAAGGCAAAAGCATCTGTCTCCGGCGTTGCTCCCCATACGAAAAAGTGCGTTTCCCGTTTGGGAAACGCACTCATTTTTTCAAAGCCTCAGAGCGCCTGTAAACAGCATCGGCCGCTCAGCAGAGCGACTGTATACTCCATGCCGTAAGCCAGCGCGTCTTCGTCCAAGCGATACCGGGCATTATGATGGGGAGCATCGCTTCCCTTTTCCGGGTTTGCTGCGCCCAGCTCAAGGAAAAAACCCGGGCACACCTGGTCGTAATAGCAAAAATCGTCTCCCGGCGCGATCGGTGAAAGCTCATGCACCGCCTGCGTGCCAAAGGTTTGCGCAATCATATTTCGCGCCCAGCCGGTCAGCGCCGGATCGTTGCGGATGGAATCGTACCCGCGCACATATTCCACCTGCACATCCGCCCCTGCCGAGGCGGCAATGCCTTCGCTGATCTCGCGGATACGCCGCTCGGCAGTGGCGCGCACCCGCTCATCGTAGCTGCGCACCGAGCCGGTCAAATGCATGCTGCCGGGTATAATATTGTAGGCCGAGCCGGAATGGGCCTGGCATACCGAGAGCACCGCCGGGTCGCTGGGCCGAAGCGAGCGGGAAAGCACGGTCTGCAGCGCAAGGATGATCTGTGCGCCGGTCACAATAGGGTCTATGCATTCCTGCGGCATGCTGGAATGTCCGCCGCGGCCGGTGATCTCGATCTCAAAACGGTCCGTGGCCGAGGTGAGAACGCCGCTGCACACGCCGAAGCTGCCCGTGGGCAGCGTGCTTGTGAGATGCAGACCGAACACCTCGTCCACACCCTTCAGCACGCCGGCGCGGATGACTTCCACCGCACCGCCGGGAGGGGTCTCCTCCGCATGCTGAAAAATAAAGCGCAGTTCCCCGCACAGCTCCTCCCGCCGGCGGCACAGCAGCCGCACGGAATTCAGCAGGATAGCCGCATGCCCGTCATGGCCGCAGGCGTGCATCACGCCTTCATTGCAGGAGCGATAATCCAGCTCGTTTTCCTCGCGGATGGGCAGCGCGTCGATGTCCGCACGAATGGCGAGGCAGCGGCCGGGCCTTCCGGTGCGCAGTACCGCCATCACACTGGTGGGTGTAGGACGGCTGAGTTCCAGCCCTTCCAGTTCGCACAGCGCCTGCTCCAGATAATCCGCTGTCTTGTATTCCCGGAAAGACAGCTCGGCATGCCGGTGCAGCCAGCGTCTGTCCTCGATGCACTGCGGCAGAAGCTCCAATACCTGTTGATGCAGATTTTTCATAGCCAACGCCTCGATTTCTTGCAGTGATCAGAAAATAAAATACAGTACCATAAGCACGCCAAGCACCCAGGCGGGCCACTGCGGGACGTACTTCGCATCGCGGTTTACAAGCGCGCGGATGACGCTGACCACCAGATAAGTGAACATGCCCAGCGCGATGCCCGCGACATAGTCGCCTTTATAGGCAGTCACCAGAAGCATGACGGCCACAGGCAAAAATTCAGAGCCCGAAAAGTCTACGTCGCGCAGCGTTTCCAGCATGGAGATGCCCACCACGATCAGCGCGCTGCCGGTTGCCGCGCCGGGAATCATGAGGAACAACGGGCTGAACAGCATGCACAGCAGGAAGAAAAACGCGGTGCTCAGGTTGGAAAGGCCCGTGCGGCTGCCGCTCTCAACCCCGGCGGCGCTCTCCGCAAAGCAGCTCACGGTGGTGATGCCGAACAGGCTGCCCAGGATGGTGGCGCTGGAGTCCACCAGGAACACCTTGCCGAAGGCCGGGAAATTCCCGTCCTCATCCAGCAGCCCCGCTTTGCCCGCCATGGCGAGGCCCGTGCCCAATGTGCCGAAGAAATCGTTGATCAGCAGCATGATGATGAACGGAACAAAACTCAGTTTGAGGGCGCCGAGAATATCCACCTGGAACGCCACATTGCCGATGGATGCCAGCGCGCCACGGGTGAAGATGTTTTCGGGCAATACCGTAACGCCCATGGGGATACCGATGATCGTTGTAAGAACAATAGAGATCAGCAGCGCGCCCTTGATTTTATAGGTGCGGCCGTTGACCGTGATTTTGAGATACGTCAGCAGCAGGGCGATGGCCAAACCGATCAGCCCCAGCTGCACGCTTTTATCGCTGAAATTGATGAAGCTGCCATCCTCACCCGCAGCGGCCAGGCCGCTGGTATTCAGGCCAATGCTGGCAATCAGCAGGCCCACCGCGCCGCCGATGCCGATCTTGATGTTTTTGGGCAGGCTCCGTGCAAACAGGTCGCGCAGTTTGAAAACAGAGATCAGCAAAAAGACGATGCCGGAAATTGCCACCGTGCCAAACGCCTGGCCGTAAGTAGCCTCGCCGCTGGCCACCATCCCGGCCACCAGGTTCGGGATAACAAGAACAGGCGCCAATGCGATGGGCGCGTTGGCGACCAGGCCCATGGCGATGCAGGAAATGGCCGTGATAAGCGCGGTGCACAGCAGCACACCCGTCAGGTCAATGCCCGGCACCGCGGACATCGCCCCGGTCATGTAGGCCAAAATATAGGCCATGGTGGCAAAGGTCGTGGCGCCGCCGATCAGCTCCGTGCCGATGGTGGAGCCTCGCTGGGAGATACGAAAGTACTTGTCCAGCTTGGTTTTCATACAGATTCCTCCAGTTTCTCAGTTGTTTTATTTATCCTGAACCGGCGCGGCCGCGCCGGTACCCGATACAAAACGATCAGATGCCAAACATCCGGCGGGCGTTTTCACGCGCAGCCAAAGCCACCTCCTGCGGGGTAACGTCTCCGCGTATCTGTGCGACAACTTCACATACGTCCGCAATCATATCCGAAGTCGCCCGTTTGCCTTCAAAGCGGGCGCTGGGTAAAAACGGAGCGTCCGTTTCCAGCAACAGCCGCTCCAACGGCATCTGCCGCACCACCTGGACCAGCTCCCCCGCATTGGAATAAGTGACAGCCGGGCCGATTCCCAGCGAAAGGCCCATTTCCAGAAGCTGAAAGCCATATTCGGCACGGCTGAAAAAACGGTGGATCATCCCGGGGCACGGCAGTTCCGCCAACAGCCGGATGACGTCCTCATCCGCATCCCGGTCGTGGATGACCACAGGCATTCCCTTCCGGCGCGCCAGCTCCAGCTGGGCACGAAATACATTTTTTTGCGTCTCCCGCTGCGCGTATGTGGGACCTGCGCCATCCTCCAAATGGTAATCCAGTCCGATCTCTCCAACGGCCACACACCCGTCCTCCTCCGCCATATCGGAGATCTGCTCCAACCAGCCGGACGGCACGTTGTAGGCCTCCAACGGAAATACGCCTACACTGGCATATACTCCCTCGAACCGTTTCGCCAGGTCCAGTGAGCGCCGGGAGGACGGCACGCTCGAGCCCGAATTGACAATGGCGCACACGCCCGCTTCGCGCAAGGTACGCAGCACCTCGCCGCGGTCTGTGTCGAAGACGGCTTCATCGTAATGTGCGTGTACATCGGTGATGGAATGCAGCATAAAACAACCTCCTGCCCTGTTCAATAAATGCAAAAAAATACGGCCGCCTGCCGCAAAGCATGACGACCACAGCTACAGCACCACGCCCCGCCGGAGCATAGTCCATCTATGGATGACATAGTACCCGGTTTACGGCTGGGTGTAGAAACTGCTCTCCCTATCAGAGCATTATATGCATTTTCAGGAAAACACTTTGAATTCCTGTAATAGCATACCAAAATATGAATTAAAATTCAACGGTATCCGACAAAAAACTCCAACTTTCCGGCATCGTCCTTTTGCCCTCCGGGTTCGTAAACAGCCGCGCCGGGAATGGATACGCAGTCTGTACACCGGCGCAGGCGCCAAGCAAAAGAGCCCGCCCGACCCCATAACCGCGCGGCAAAAGCGGCGGACAGCCTTCAGCGGATAACCTGCCGCTTTTTACGATTACACCGGCGGACTGTTGCCGGGCGCCGTCGGGAAATGCCTCAATCAAATATTCGGCATTTTTGCGGTAGGCATCATCAGCACCTTGCCCGTACCACGGTACACATTTACAAGCCCCTCCCCGGAAGCCGCTGAACCGATCAGGCTCTTACCAGACCGCTCCACCGTAAATTCAAGGCCCGCGCTCCAGGCGATCGCGTAGTTCCCGTCGATCTTCAACACATCATTTTCCAATATGATCTCTACCAATTCTTCCTTGGGGCACTCTGCCTCGATGCAAAACACACCACTGCCGTTCAAGCTCAGATTAAACAGCCCTTCGCCGCCGGCGACCGCCGAGGAGAAATTTGAGCGCATGACTGCTTTGTGTTTGAGGCTTGAGTCACAGGCAAGAAACAAGCCGTCGTCCAGCACCACAGAGCCGCCCCAATCGGCCGCATCCATCAGCAGGAGATGCTTATAGGTAGGTTCCAAAACAAGCATACCGCTGCCGGTATATTCCGGCTTGATCGCAGATTCCCCCGTCACCTTGCCCCGTACAGCTTTTCCGAAAAGGTCCCCAACGCCTTTGATTCCTGTGGTCGCGCTGACATTGCCCAGCATCCACTGCATGGCCCCGGCCTGGATGGTAATATTCGCATGATTCAAATCACATATGACCTGCCGCTTTTTTACGTTCATCTGAGCACAGTAAAAAGCCGTGACAGCCGAACCCGGCGTCACGCTCAGGTCCCTTTGGTATTCAATAACGGTGAAGGGCCCTTTTTGATCAAGTGTTTTAACGTCATCATTGTCGGTAAAATTGGATACGCGATACATATTTTTCCCTCTCTTCGTTGTTTTGTTGTCTACGGTTCCGCCGCACGCCGGCTCTCAAGAGTGCTTTAATCGAAAAACCAGCTTACAGCCACAGCACTGTATTTGCGCCCCTCCCTTTTACAGTGCGCGCCTTCCGATTTTCAGCATAACTTTTTTTACATCTTTTTTCAATAACGTACAAAATGTAAAATATTTTGAGTTCTTGACCAGAAAACCTGTAAACGGCCAATAACGCTATAGACCATATTTTCCACAAAACCTGCCGGAGCGCTTTATGGTATCCGCCGGAGACGCAGCTTCGCCGGCTGATGCTTCCGGAAACCGTTGAGCCCTCAAAACTGTTTGTCCTGATTTTTTGTGGCTGCCATGCAGTGTCCATGTTATAATAAGAAAAACGGGTCCGCTGCCCGTAAATCATCGAAACGAAGGTGGATACTATGTGCAAATATATCACACAAGGCAAAGCGGATGGAAATTCCTGCGGAGCTTTCACCTTGGCTTATTACGAATGGGAGATTTCCGGGCACGCCAAAGCTGAAGCCGCCGACAGGGCATACATATCTGCTCTGTATAACGACATCGTCTTTGGCTGCGCGATGCCAGGCTTTGAAAGCTATTCCAACCCCATGCTTATGATGCGCCGCTTGGCAAAGCAGGGCGCAAAACCAGTATTCCATCTTGGGGAAAACCCGCTGATCCGGCAAATGTTCGGCGTACTGAGCGCGGCTGCCAAGCAGGAAGTCGCACAAATGAAGATGTTGGGAATGCTCTGTGAAGCCGCGCTGGACGTGGAACAGGCGGCAGAATACGCCATCCTGGTGTGTCAAATGTTGGAAAATGGCGCGCCTGTAAACAAACTTCATTATGTTCTGATGAAAAAGAGCTGTGATAGGGAGCCGCTCATCCTGAACCCGTGGCACGGTGAAGCCCTCCCTCCGGCCCAACCTCTCATCCCCGGCGCATCTGTGGAACCAAGCCTTGTCTGGACAGGTGCAGCCATTGAAATTCTTCTTCCCGGCTGAACCGAAAGCGCAGCGGCAGGGAATCCAAAAGTCTAAAATCGCAGAAAAAACAGGCTGCAATTTGAATTTAAACAGTCTAAATTCAAATTACAGCCGGTTCTGATTTGTATGACTGTTACGAAACAGATACCCACTCCGAAATGAGTACTCCGGATCAGAACGAATCCGTTTCCGTTTTTGCGTTGAAATTTTTGGTTCTTGTTTTTTGAGGCCGATCCTGTTTCATGCCGCTCAGAACAGATTTCCATTCTCCCGCAGCGTGGCCCGCAGGGCGTCCACATCCACGTCGCGCAGCTCAATTCCCTTATCGACGCTCATTGCCGCGGCCGTACCGGCCGCTTCACCCACAGCGATACACGGTCCCATCACCCGCGCCGAGGCAAACACCTGTGTGTCCACGCTGATCGTGCGTCCGCTCAACAGCAGGCCGTTCAGGCTTTCGGGCACAAGGCAGCCGTAGGGGATTCCAAATGGCTCTGCCACCGGAGTGAGGTCAATGTGATCTTTCACGCCGCTGTGAATATCAATATTGTATGCTGACTGAGCGACGGCCTCCCTCTTTGTCTCCGGCGCATACATCGTCTCGTGCGTCAAGCGCTTTACGCCGACAAAGTGCCTTGTTTCTCGCACGCCCAGAGTGGGTGAGATACCGGCCAGCTGGGCCTGCTCAAAGCCGGGCAGATATTTGTTCATGAACGCCATCAGCTCTCGGACCTGCAAATAGCCTTCCTCCAGCCCTTTTGACAGTTGATACGGGTCGGAAGCGTCGATCTCAATGATGCGCGACGTGTTGATGGCCAGCATTCCGTCCACAGGGGTGGTGATGTGGATAAACTGGTTGCGCGGGACATGAAAATCGCCTTTCGCCTTCGCTTTTTTGATCAGTTCATCCATCCCGATGAAGCAGTGGCCTCTGCTTGCACGAAAAAACGTCGGGTCGTACCCTTTTGCATAATCCTCCTTGATTCCAAAATTCTCCGGACTCTGCTCAGCAAAATCTAAAAATTTTTCCAAATTATAATTTGTTACCGTAAACATCAGTGTGCACGGCTGCATAATTCCCGTGCCATCCTGGCCCGACATATACCGTGCTCCCGCCATATATGCCAGATCGCCGTCGCCGGTGCCGTCGATGTACACCTTCGCCTCGATGAGCGTTCGGGTGCACTTGCCGTATACCTCGGCGCACACCACGCGCCCATTCTCTATCGTCGCATCCAGCAGTTCACTGTTGAATAGAACCTCCACGCCTGCCTCGCGGCACATCTCCACTGCCACGATCTTGAACCAATCCGGCGAAATAGGGGTGATCGAGTTGTGTACCGGGCATGGGTAATGACCAATCGCGCCTCCGTATCCCGTCAGTCGGTCGATCAGCTCCTGCGCGATTCCGCCCAGTGCCTTACGGCCCTGCCGGTCCAGATATCCCAGAATCCCCAGCCCGGACGCCGCCGTTCCACCCAGAAAGCTGTTTCGCTCCACCAAAATCGTTTTTTTCCCCATTCGCGCAGCGCGTATCGCAGCCGGAAGGCCGCCCGGCCCGCCGCCGATCACCGCCACATCACAGGTTTTTGTCTGAACTTTTTTCATTTAGACACCGTCTTTCTCTGTATTGAGTTCAAATTCGCCGAAACAAGTGTTCCTTCTTTGGCGAAAACACGCTTCGGTTATAAAGATGCTACAGCGAGCCCACAGGGAGTTCTGCGCGTCCCGCGCAGGCCCGCCGCAATGTCAGGGCAGCAGACGGATTTTCTTATTGCTCGATACGGAGAGGCCGCGCAACAAAAGTTTGGTTGGTGCAGCCTCGCCCTGTGCCCCACGACGGTGGCCGGACGCTCTTAAGAGCCGGACGCTGGGCTCTTCCATACACTACTTCTTAGCGGCAGCGCGATTCAGCATTGTTGGAAGCGCCCCCATTTGGGTTGTGAGCCTGCCTGCCGCATTGGAAAAAGCAGTGATGTTCCCTTCTCTTCCTCGGGTACAGCGCGTAACAAGGCTGTGCCCCGGCCCCTCAGCCGCCAGAGTAGGGCACCCCAAAATCGTCGCCCGCGCCGCCCGTGGTGTCTACGGCATGCACGCGCACGCCATAGGTACCCATCAGGCCGCTGTTGACACCCGCTCAGCAGTATGCGTCTTTGGGCGTCACCAGCACCGGTGTCGTGGCGTGACGCGTCAGTGCAGCGATACCGTCCTCCAGCCTTTTACAGCCGGTGAGCAGTTCCATCTCTTCTTCAGAAACGTTCATGTCTGCCAACCGCAGGGCCTCCAGCATCTCCTTTTTAGCGTGCTGCGGGTATCCCAAAGCAGCGGGCAGTAGTTTTGAGCGTAGCTGATATGAGCGCGCCCGCTTTTTTCGCGCTCAGAGCCGCATACGGCGCGGCACTGCGATTGGGCTTGTCGGTAAGAGGCACTCATGCTGTACAATATGAAATATGCCCGCGCGTTGGAGGAAAGGCTTCTCTCCTCCGGAAGTAATCGTTTCTTCTAATTACCTATAAAAAGCAACAGCGTTTCGGAAATGTCCCGAAAGGATCTGTTTTTTCACTTAAGAATATTGCACCTCCACCGGACGATGCAGACGCGCCGATTCGTGTATCGCTCCAATGGCAAAACAAACATCCGCCGCCTCCTGCAGCGTACTGTTGAAGGGGCGGGATTCAAGAAGGCCCTGTGCGAAACAGCACAGATTGTCCACGGCGAAACCGGCTACGCGGTCGTTGATCTCCGGGCGGGCAATGCAGCTGGGTGTCTCCATGCGCTGCGGCGAGTATACGCGCAGCAAATCACTGTCAGAACCGTTGATCTTCACCATTCCCCGCCTACACAGCACCGTGCACTTCATATCGATCAGCGCTGGGCTACCGTCGGGCACGATCCAGCCGTTCTCCATTTGAGCGATCGTTCCGTTTTCCATCTCGATGGAAGTCTGGTACAAATCCACTGCGGGAACGCCCATCGAATCCAGCACGCCCCGGGTGCTCATTGCGTAGACTTTTCTCGGGCGGGAACCGCTTAAAAAACAAAGCAGGTCCAGCGAATGCACGCCCACAAACCACAGGATGGAGGATTCTTTGGCCCACGAGAGCATCTCCGTGGCTACGCTGCAGGCATCGTTCATGCGCATATACAGGCTGCGCACCTCCCCCAGTTCTCCGCCGGCGATTCGCTGGCGTGCCAGGGCAAAAGGCGGATTTACCCGGTTGTGCAGATCACACATCACGCGCACGCCGTTCTGCTTCGCCGCCTGTACAATGGCGTTCACGTCCTCACGGCTGGTCGCAAGCGGCTTTTCTACCAAAACATGCTTTCCCGCACGGGCAGCATCCACCGCCACCTGTCTGTGCAGATGATCCGGCGTCGCCACTGACACTGCTTCGCAGGAGCACTGCGCCAGAAGCGCGCGGTGATCGGTGTACCAGGGTACACCGTATTGTGCGCCCAAGGCGGCAGCCCGCGCTGCGTCCCGGTCGCACACGGCAGCCAGCCGGGTGTACGGCAGTTCACTCCACACCCGTGCGTGAAAAGAGCCGAAAGTGCCCAAGCCCACCACTGCACATCTCAGATACTCCATCCTACACCTCGTACAGGCCCGATACTTCCACAGGGACGCGTGCTCGGGCAGATTCCATAATAGCCAAAATGGTCAGCGAGGTGTTGGCCGCGTCGTACAAGGTGAGCGGGAAATCTTTTCCGGTGTACAATCCATCCACAAAGCCTCGAATGCTTTCAAAGGCAAAGCCCTTGGGCTGGCCGAAGATATGATTTTGCACAATAACATCGGGCACCTCTACTTTTTCATCCGTATATTTCTGTATCAGGTTGTGGTTGGAGGCATCGATGGCGATCATCCCCTTCGTGCCCAGCAGATTGCACTTGATGTCGTTGACACACGGGTTTGCATTGGGGGTAATCCATCCATTTTCCATGTGGGCGATAGCACCGTTTTTGAATTCCAGCGTAGTGAGATATTCGTCCACAGTGTCCACCCCCAGTCCCTTCAGGACGCCGGAACGGCTGACACAGTAAACTCGCTCCACCTCGGAGCCAAATATCCACCGCAGGGTGTCGAGGCTGTGGCTTCCCAAAAACCATAAAATTGAAGACTGAGCCGCCCAAGGCAGCAGATCGGTAGCCACCCATTTGATGTCGTTCAAACGGAAGTAGCCGCTGTACAACTCGCCCAGTTCGCCTGCGCGCACCGCTGTATAAGCTGCGTTGAAGGGCGGCGACCATCGATTGTGGAAGTCTACCATGACGCGTACGCCATTTTCCTCAATAGCGTTCACCATACGCTGCACATCCTCCCGCGTGGTGGCAAGCGGCTTTTCAATAAGCACCGCCTTTTTTGCTCTGGCGCATGCAATGGTCATCTCTGCGTGGAGATAATCCGGCGTGACGATCGCCACCGCATCGCAGCCGCTTTTTTCCAGCATTTCATGATAATCCTGATACACTTGGGGAATGCCGAGCTCCTGCGCTACGGCCTGCGCCTTGGACAGATTTGCGTCACAGATGGCCACCGTTTCGGCAAACGGATGCGCATTGTAAATTTGAGCATGATTTTTGCCCCATGTGCCCGCACCGATAATGGCCACTTTCACATTGGAACTTATCATAGTACGATACTCCTTCTTTCTTTAAAAACAGTTTTCTGCCGCTTTGTCCCGCTAAATCATCTTACAGCAGCAGGCCCGTGGTACGGCGCACCTGCTCTGCCGTTACCATACCCGGTACGCCGCCCTGCCGCACCGCCAATGCCGCACAGGCTCCGGCCGCCTCGCCTGTGGCCAATGCAGAGCCAAGTTCCCCGTGTTCTGCCGCCAGAGCTCCGCACACCAGCAGCCCCGCCGGCTGCGGCACATTCAAATGTGAAACGCCAAAATACAGCGGCCTTCCGTCCCGCCCTGCAGTAACTGCCGCGGCCTGCTCCGGCCCGCATACGCTTTTTCCCGCGCAGCGCACCACCGGCGCACCACAAAGCTGCAGTTGCGGTGAAACACTCGATAGACGCACAGCGGAAAGCTCTGATCGGGCGCACAGGCTGCGCAACAATTCCAGCGCCTTTGTATGCGCCTGCACAGCAGCCCTCGTGCGTGAAGCAGGGTCTGAAGGGTCCACCTTGCAGGCAAGCGGTAGCTGTACCAAAAAACGGTTGGGTTCCACACAGGCATAGACGGTACAGACTGGCCCTCCCTCCGTCAGAGGCCCCTCGTAGCGGGCGCCGGGGCGTGCTTTGGCAAAGCCCGGCTCCGCACCGCTTTTTTTTCGGTGCCAGAGCTCGGCGGCTTCCAACCCAGTGAGAGTCAGAGCCGCGCAGGCTTCCAGGGGCGGGTCCTGTTCCAGTGCCCCTGCGCTGCGCGCCAGATCGCCCGCACCCGTGGCGTCTATCGCAACAGGGGCCTCGACCTCCAACAGCGTGTCCTTTCCCACCGCGGTGAGACCGCGCACCGCACCGCCGCAAAGGCGCACCTCATAGGCCTCGCTGTACAGCAGAACGTCTACGCCGCTCTCCCGGCACAAGCGGTGGAACGCCAGTTTCACCGTCTCACCGTTCACCGGGATCTCCGGTCCATCCAGCGGGCCCGCCGTGCCGCCCAAGTCCGTAAGGATGCATAGAAATTCGTCCAACAGCGGCGTGTGCTGCGGCGCCACCCCGCGCAAAGGCATGCCCAGAGCCGCCGCACCGCCCAGAAAGCCTGTCCTCTCCAACAGCAGCACCCGCGCGCCGGTTCGGGCGGCCGCCACGGCGGCAAACACACCGGATGCGCCTCCCCCTGCGCAGACTACGTCATATCGCAGATTTTTCAACGTTTTCATGACTTGCCACCTCCTGTGGTATCGTCAATACGGCTCCGTTCTCCTTCAGCAGCGCACGCAGATTCTCCACCGGCACCTGTGCCGGAGTGCAATTGAGCCGTACACACAGCGCCGCCGCCAGGCCCGCGGCCTCCCCTAGCGCCATGCAGGTGCCCATAACCCGGCTGGAACCATAGGCCACCCGGTCGGCACAAATCAGCCGCCCTGTGAACAGCACCCCGTCCATTTGTCCGGGCACCATACAGCCGTAGGGGATTCCGTATCCACGCTCCACAATGTATAGTTCACTGCCTTCATCCCGGCCGTGATGGATGTCCACGTTATACCCGCAGAGCGCAATCGTATCTCTTGGAATTGCCCCTGCGCGCACATCCTTTTCCTGCAGACAGCGACGGCCCAAAAAGCGCCTTGTCTCCCGCACGCCCAGCACCGGTGCAATAAAGGAGAGTGCGCACTGTTCATAGCCTGGTATGTATTTGGGCATGAACTGGAGCAATTCCTCCACTTGGCGGCAGGCCTCGCCGGTGCCCCGGCTGAGCTGCCAAAGGTCCGTGCCGTCGAAATCTGTCAGGCGAGTGTTGTTGATGATGGTCGTATCGTCGTTGGGATGCGTGATGATCGAAAAGCGGTCGCGCGGAACATCCACATAGTCTCCGTTGGCGCGTGCGCGGCGAATTAGTGCGTCCAGCCCCAGCAGGTTATATCCCTGCACCGTTCGAAAAAACGCTGCGTCTACATTCATCTCATATCCCTGCGGTGTTTCCACTTCGGAGGGATAGCGCTCCACATATTCCAGCAGTTTTTCTTTCTTCACCCCCGACACGGCGAAGATCAAAGAGGCGGGCTGTAACTCGCCGTCGGGGCCTCCCTTCTCAAAGGGAATACCAATGCTCTCGCACAGGTCGCCGTCACCGGTGGCATCGATAAACACCTGTGCCTCCACCTCAAACCGCTTGGCACGGCCCTGCACATACACACGGCGCAGCCGGTGCCCGTATACCTTGCCCGCCACAAACGTGCAGCCCAGCAGCATCTGCACGCCAACCTCGCCGCACATTTCAAACAGCAACAGCCGCACCAGCGCAGCGTTTACCGGCGTAAGACTGTTTAGAACGGGACATGGATTGTGCCCCAGCGTGCCGTGCATTCGGCCCAAACGGTCCACGATCTCCTGGGCGATACCGCCTATGACCGTATTGCCCGCGCGGTCTTTAAAGCCAAGAGTCCCCAGGCCCGACACAAGCACTCCGCCCAGAAAATCCTCCCGCTCCACAAGCAGCACGTGTGCGCCCTGGCGCGCCGCTGCCAGTGCCGCGACTACTCCGCTCACGCCGCCGCCCAGCACCGCTACGTCGCAGCGGACGGCCTGCGCAGTTTTCTTCTGCATACTTTTCCTCCTCAGCCCTTTACGGCTCCCTGTGTAAGTCCGGACACCATCAGCTTTCCCAGGAACGAGAACACCACCAGAATAGGCAGCACCGCAATCATGGCCGAGGCCATCAGCGCGCCCCAGTCGGTACCGAAAAAGCCGCGGAAATAATAGATTACCAACTGGATGGAACGCAATTCCGGCGAATCGATCATTACGGCAGCAGTGATAAACTCGTTCCACGCGCCGATAAACAGGAACAGTGCTGAAGATGCAATAGAGGGCAGAATCAGACGCGGAATCAACCGGCCGATAATATAAGCCCGGCTGCAGCCATCAATGAGCGCCGCGTCCTCGATTTCCAGAGGAATGGCCTCAATGCCGCCCTTCATAATCCATATCGCCATGGGCAGATTGTATGCGGTATACAGCAGAATCAGCGTATACCATTTGTTGGTAAGGCCGAGCTCCATCATGTACAAATAGTTGGGGATCAGCATAGCTGCACTGCCAATAGACAGCGGGATGCCTGCGATCACGATGTAAAACAATATTTTTTTAAATGGGAAATGATAGCGCTCAAAGCCATAGGCAGCCAGCAGGCCCAGCACCAGGCCCAGAGCAATGGTGCATGCCGAATAGAGCAGGCTGTTGCGCATACCTATATCTAACCCGTTGCGAAACACGTTGAAGTAGTGCTCCAGGCTGGGTGTGAAGTTGAAAAACTTCGGGGGATACACCAAAATTTCGCGCCGTGTTTTCAGTGACGTAACCAGCCCCCACAAAATAGGGGTAGAGTTCACCACAAGCATGATCAGCAGCAGCACGATCTCTGGCAGCGAGGCGCGCTGCCGGCTGGCCCGGGCGCGCTGCGCAAGACGCTTTTTTTCTGCAATTTTATACGTCATATTTGATCATCCTCACATACAGCACCACAAATACGATATTGACCAAAAACACCAGCACTGACAACGCCGAGGCCAGACCGAATTTGTAGTAGGTAAAACCCATGCGGTACAGCTCGAGCGAGATCACGTTGGTGGCCGTGCCCGGGCCGCCGCCCGTCAGGATGAGCGGCACCGTGTTATTGTTGAAATTGCTCATGGTGAGCACGATGGTGGACAGCAGCATGGGCGTTTTAATGAGCGGCAGCTTGATGCGCATAAGTGCCTGCCAGGTATTGGCGCCATCCACACGGGCAGCCTCCAACAACCCTTTGTCCACGCCTTTGAGCCCTGCCAAGATCATCACCATGGAATAGCCGATGGTACGCCATGCCATCACCACGATGAGCGTGACGAGCGAAGCTGTTTTATTTTCAAAAATAGCGACCGGCGCAATACCCAAACACCGTAGGAAATAGTTAAACAAACCAGTGTCTCCGTTCAAAATCCAGCGCCAGAGTACTGTGCCTACCATCATGGAGATAACCCAGGGCAGCAGGCCGATGAGCTGAATCAAATACGCCACCGCACCGGTACGCCGGTCGATCCACAGCGCAAACACCAGGCCCAGCACCATGGAGATGCCTGCCGATACCAACGTTACCAAAATCGTAATACCGAAGGAAGCCCAGATGCCCGGATCCTGAAACAATGTCACGTAGTTTTTAAAGCCTACAAATCCCCCATTCTGCAGGTGATCCAGTTTGAAAAGGCTGCTGTACACAGTGCAGAAAAGCGGTACGACCAGTATCATAATGATGAGAAACATCCCAGGCAGTGTGAGAAACAGCCCCAGATAATCGCGCAGCGTTTTTTTGATCTTCAAACGATATCCTCTCCTTCCACCGCGGCCGCGCACTCGGCCGCCGGATAAAGGAAAGGCGCCCATCGTATAGGAAAGGGCGCCTTTCCGCACGGCGCTCCGCGCGCCTGCTATTTCATGTCCGGCGCCTGCGGGCCGCAGGCGCGTCAGCCACCGTTGCGCTCGTCAAAATCTTTGGCAACACTGGCCAGCGCATCCGGAATTGAGCTTCCGTCCACCATCACCATCTGTGCGGCGCGGTTAAGGTCGTTCTTCCAGGAGCTCACGGGATAATCCGTAGGCTGCGGCCAACCGGCGTTTGTAATGCCGTCTGCCACAACGGTCAAATAACGGTTGTTGGGGTCCTCATAGAAATCACCGAGTTTTTCCATCGTGGATTTGCGGATGGCCAGCTGACCGCCCAGAGTAACCCACAACTCATCGGATTCAGGGCTCATCATAGCCTCTACAAATTTCCCGGCGGCCTCTTTGACCTTGCTGCCGGACCATACGCCCACGCACCAGCCGTTGATGGTGCTGGGGGAATTTCCGTTGCCGTCGGCAGAAGGATACAGCATCAGCTGCACAGCGCTGGGTTCGAAGGGAACGTCTGCGCGCACAGTGGGCACACGCACGGCACCGCCTGTGATGATGGCGTATTTTCCGGCTGCAAACTCGGTGAACAACTCTTCACCAGTCAGGTTCACCGCTGCTTCCGGCGTGATGCCGTACTTGGTGATGCAGTCCAATTGGAACTGAAGCGCTTCCTCGCCTGCGGCATTGGCCCAGTTTGCCTTGCCATCGTCAGTGAACAAGTTGCCCTGCGTGTCCAGCAGCAGGCTGGTCATGATTTGTGGATCTACTTTGTCCACGTTAAATGCCTGGCCAAAGCCATAGCGCTGAATACCAGTCTCCGAATCTACTTCCGTCAATGCCTGGCACACTTCAATAAATTCATCCCATGTTTTGGGCACTTCCAGCCCTTTTTCCTCAAAGAGGTCTGCGCGGTAATACATGGCCATGTAGTTGCGGGAATGGGTAATCTGATAATGCTTGCCGTCCCTCACGCCAAAATTAAAGAATGAGTCGTCGATATCCGCAATCTCCTCCTCCGTCCAATCCTTCAGGAAGAGGTTTTCCAAAGGTTCCAACGCCCCCAGGTCCAGGGCCGCACCCATTTCATCCATGATGCACCAGATGATGTCGGGCGCATTGCCCGCCGCATGTGCGGCAAAAAACTTGGGGGTCATCTGTTCCCAATCTTGCGTTTCCACCACGATCTTGATGCCGGGGTTTTCCGACTCAAAAGTTTCGATCATCTGTTTGAGCGCTTTGCTTCGGCCGTTGTCCGCCTCTGGGTCCAGGAAAGTCCACATGCGCACGACCTGCTCTCCGTCCACGGTGGACGCTCCACCGGATGACGGGGCGGCGGACGAGCTGACCACAGAAGGAGCGGGCTGTGCCCCACACCCCGTGAGCAACATTAAGATCAGGGTCATCGCCATTGCAAAAGCTGTCCAACGCTTTGTGTGTTTGTGCATCTTTTTCCTCCATTTCTGTTGTCTTGCCGCCCGGCGCAGACGGACGGCAATCTGGTTGAAACTCACAGACGTTTGCTGTCTGCCTCTGACAGCTTCAGCATAAATCGTGAAAACGTTTTTTCAAAAGCCTGTTTTTAGCGTTTAAATGAAATTGCATCTATTTATCTAACTATATCATTTATTTTCTCTTGTTTTCTTCTATTTTCATATTCTTCAACATTTTGTGTAAATATATCAATATTTGTATAAAATAATTATTCAATATGATTATTTATTTTGCGAAATCCGGATTAGATCCATCTTTTTTATTTATATGTATTGTTTTTCTGAAACAAAAAAATTATAATATATTCCAGAAAACGTTTTATTGATTTCCCCCTATTGCATTCCACTATAATCCGCCCGCTGCGTGGGCATGAAAGAAGGATGAGCGATGGCCTCCACCATCAAGGATGTAGCACGGTTGGCCGGGGTATCCATTTCTACGGTGTCCCGGGTGGCCAACAACGCCTCCAACGTTTCTCCTCCCATCCGAAAAAAGGTGCTGCGGGCGATCAAGGCACTGAACTATACACCCAACATCGTGGCACGCAGCTTGGAGGCGCGCAGCCTGAAAAACATCGCGGTGGTTATGGGCCGCACCATGGACCAGGCTTTCTCTAATCCAGATTTTTTCGTTATCCTGCAGGGCATCACATCCACGCTGGTCAAGCAAGAGTACAGTACTCTTTTACTTACGGATCTAAAACAATCGATGGAGTTGGAACACTGCATTAAGCTGATTCGCTCGGGTGCGGTGCAAGGTGTGATCGTGGTCGGCTCTTTCGTACATGATCCGCTCCTCAGCCGCCTGCTGGAGGAAGACTGCCCTTTTGTACTCATCGGATATCCACCCGATAATCCCGATATTTACACGACGCCGTTCAACACGGTGTCTACCAATGACAAACAAAGCGCCTATCAGGCTGTGCGCTTTTTGCTGGAGCGAGGCCACCGCCGAATCGGGCTGGTACATGCACCACTCTCCTATGCAGCCAATCGCAAACGGTACGATGGCTATATTGAGGCCATCACCGAGGCTGGCCTGCGGATAGACCACACCCTTATTGCCTCTACCAGCTACGAGGTGTCAGAAACCGTGTCCGCCGTTACTGCGCTCCTCACAGTGGCCCATCCTCCCACCGCCGTGTTCTGCACTGACGACTACAAGGCCACCGGCGTTCTGCGGGCGGCGCTTGGGCTTGGCATGCGTGTGCCGGAGGATCTCTCCGTGATGGGCCACAACAACTATCAGATTTCTGAACTCACCACCCCGCCGCTCACCACCGTCACCGTACCCATGTTTGAACTGGGACGGTCGGCAGGCGAGATTCTGATGCGAAAGATCACCGATCCATCCACCCCCATTGAAAATCTATTCTTCCCCAACAGGCTGCTGATACGCGACACGGTAAAATAAGGCTTTCCTCTGGCCAATCCGCGCGGCGAAAACCCAGTCTCGGTCTGTTTTATCAGTTCTGTTGGCGGTTCGTGCAGAGTTCTAGCAGCAGCAAACCATTGCTTGATATTTTGCCGTGGAGAGTTGTCAAGATAGCCGTGAGGTTCACGCCCCATGTCTATTTCCAACGATCTACGGCGGCTGCGCGGAAACAGCAAAATGGCGCGTGCTGTGTGGACCGAATCCAAATTTCTCTTAAGCTCTATTTATATAGTGTATCGCAGCGTCACTCCTATCCCACCAATATTTATGCGCCACGCAGCTGTCAGAAAAAAGGATGTCCATTTGCATTTTACATCTTAAAAATCCCAACAGTCATAAATTTTGTCACCAGTCAACACATCTGCGGGAGAGCCGCACACCGGCAGTCACCGGCGGCCGTCGTGCCGCCGATTTATTCCACGGTAGCGTCCTGTTCGTCCCGGATCATTCCGTACTTGTTCTTGCGCCGCAGCGATTCATTGCTGTCAACCAGCCGCTTGGGTTGCTTTTGTTCCGCCATAGCGATCCGCCAATCGGACATCACGCGCTCCCTGCTTACGGAAGTTCTGCTATAGCGCACGCTCGTCTGCAGCTCGGCAATCCGCTGCTCCGTCGTCATCGGGTTAAGCATCGGCCACCTTGACAGCTTCGACAGCATACGTACCTTCCTTACGCTTGCAAGAGATGCACAGTATGCTATAGAAATAGATATAAAGGGAATCTTTCTGTCAGAGTGTCTCACTTTATAAATAAATATCCCCCGGCTTCACCGTAATCTCATTAAGATAAGGCTCCAAAATGCAACCGCCTCTGAGAGAAAATCTCGGAGGCGGTTTAGTAAACATGTACATCAGAAAAAGGCATGACAAAGGCGCGGAGTCTCCTCCGCGAAAAAACGAATATGAAACGGTCTCAAATCATCCGATACTGAAAACTGATTGGGCGCTTCGCGCGCATATTCCTCGGTTTTTGCAGACCAGGCCGGACAGGAAGCAGGAATTTTGTGATCAAAGGTTCTACATTGACCGCGGGAACGAAGCCCAGCAGGAATTCCCGTGCAATGTGAGCGGCGAAAGCGGTGTTAATTCGGTAAAGATGTTTGCCTTCAGGCTGTGTAAAAACGGCATGGAGACGAAGCAGGGAAGCGAAATTGTAGAGCGTCATTCTGGAAAAAGATCTCCTGTTTGATAAATGGGCGCTTTTTTGCATGAAAGTGTGTCAGTGCAAGGGTGTATTTCAAATCCCGGAAAGATGTTTCGATACCCCAGCGTTTGTGGTAAAGTTCACGAAGCAGCGGAGGCGGGAACCGATCTGCGGGAAGGTTGGTGATCACGGTCTCGTACAGACCTTCTTTCACCGCAAATCTGACCACACGGAAAGAGATTGGATACAATGCATCGCTTGCGTCCCCAATATAGTCGAAATGAACCTTTTTGGGAATCCAGCGGTACTTATGAGGCTCTTGACGGATACGGTTTGTGAGGCGTTTGGACAGAGAATAACTGAAGGCTGCGTCAAATTCCGGCGCACCAGTCAGCCTAAGCCTGACCCTGAAAAGGAGGCCCTGCTTGTCTTTTACGCGGATCAGATATTTCCAGCCCTTCTGTTCTATGTGTGCCATGTTGTTGTATGCCTCATAACCGCGATCCGCTACGAGAATGACCGGTTCTGTGAGTTCCGACCGATCCACCAGTTCTACAAGCGCCTGAGATTCGTGCTCCTCTCGTCCATCTTGTATGATGGCGTCCAGATAGACTTGACTTTCCAAATCGTACAGAGCGTTCAAATGCAGCAGGTTGTATCCGCGCCCGTCCTTCGTGCTATTAAAGTAGGTTGCTTTGTCGTGAATGTCGCTTGGAATCTGCACATGGGAACCGTCTGCCGCCAGCAGTGTGTACCCGTTCCACCTTCGGATGGGACGGTTTTGATAAGTGAACCGGCGCAAAATTTCTTCAAAGGCCGTTGGAAGGAGTTTTCCCCGCTGCTGAACAAACGCTGATGTCGTTGCAGCTGTCGGATCATAGTGAAACTGCCGCTGCAGTTCCACATTCAGGCTTTGTCCGCTCATGAAGAGTATTGTCTTGCACAGCGTCTCGAAGGGCAGCTTTCGATTCCGTTTGAAATCCCGCTTGGGATCGGCCGTGTGTTTGGGCAACTCCTTCCGTATTTGAGATACGGTATTTAGAAGTTTCCTCTTCAGGGCTTTGGGGTAGTTTTTCATCGGCGTAATCTCCTTGAAATTGCTTTCAAGGCATAGCCGCCGATTTTTTCTTTTTTGTCAAGGGGTTTTTGTGATTTTTTTCAAATATTTGCAAAATATTTGCAGAAAAGATCTGGCCGCTTTTTTGTGCAGTCTGGTCGGTCGCTTATCTTAATGAGATTACGGCTTCGCCGGGGGTTTTTCATATGCGGGCATAGCCCTAGAATACTAGCATGCGTGTCACGTCGCGCAAGTACGGTCTGCCAGCCGCGAAAGTTCCGTTACTTGCCGCCCGTAAACGGGCACTTTAGAAGTTTGGCATGGTCAGCTGCTCTCCTGCTTTGTCCTGCTCGTACTGACATTGGATGTACTCCTGTATCTTCTTTGCATTTTTCCCTGCCGTGTCCACATAGTACCCACGGCACCAGAATTCCCGGTTCCGGTATTTCTATTTTTGCTCCGGGAACTTCTCGTACAGCATCAGGCTGCTTTTTCCTTTCACCTACCCCATAAAACTTGCTACTGCTATCTTTGGCGGTATCTCGATCAGCATGTGGATGTGGTCCGCGCATACCTCCGCTTCGATAATCTTGATCCCTTTCCAATTGCACGGCGTCCTCAGAATGCTTCCAATTTCTCTTCTTTTCTCTCCGAAGAACACTTTCCTTCTGTATTTTGGCGCAAACACTACATGATATTTGCAATTCCAACTGCTATGCGATAAACTATTTACGTCGTTCATTTTCAATGACCTCCCTTTGCTTGCTTGTGCAGTTGCCAGACCGCACTTCCAGTATAGCAAAGGGAGTTTTTCTTTTTCCATTATCGACATTAGTCTTCTTTTGAACCACTCGCCTAGCGAGTGGTTTTCGACATACAAAAATGCAAAGCCTGGAAAACGGCTTTGCCCCGTGGTTTTATAGAAAATAAAAGAGGTCAAATTTTGGATGTCTCATTTTTGAGTTCCTGATTTCGACCTCTATTCAACCTTTTCAGCAGTCTTCAAAATGGAAAATAAAATCACTGCGGTTTCCGGGTCAGCCGCTTCCCGTAGGATGGCCGGCTGGCGAACACCCGGATCAATGGCCGGATGTGGTCTGCCCAGTGTAAACTCCTCTTCTCCGTAGTCGATGCAGGTATTCTCCACGCTTACATGAGAATCGAGCAATCTCAATCCTCTTTCAGTGGACTATTGGAATAAATTGGGCCAACTTTCTCAGCAAGCGTCTGCATCGCTTCATCCATATACGTCCCGCCGCTGAACGCGCCGCGCACGTATTTCTGCTCTTTGCCCAGCATCTTTACAGCCTCTGCTGCACGGTCTGACAGTTCCTCATCGCTTTCCAGCGGGTATTCCTTGCTAATCAGATTCAGGCATTTCTGCGCGCAGTCATCCAGGTTTTCCGCCCAAACAGCACCTGCGCTTTCAATCAGTTCTCGTTCACACCCCATGAAGAACACGACTACCGGCTTGCGACACTCTGAAATGCGGTTTAGAACTTTGGGTAATACCTCATCTCCTGGACGGCGGGAAATCAGCGCGATGTATTTGGTATCCATATCCGCCTCCAGCGCGTCAATACCCATCAGCATCATGATCCCACCCACGGGGTTTTTCAAATCGTTGCCCCCTGTGCCGATGGTCTGGCTCACGCCTGTCCCGGCCGCATGCAAAATCGCAGCAACATGCTGGATACCCGTACCGGAAGCACCGCAGATTCCAAATGGACCTCGGGCATTGATACTTGCCAGAACCAGCGCTGCGCCATTGATATTGGCCACACCGCAGTCCGGCCCCATGCACAAAAGCCCCTTTTTCCTGTTTGAACCACGGCGTATGATAACTCTTAATTTTTCCATAGCGACGGTATTCCAGCAAATTTCGGAGCGGAGCGCAGCCCTTACCTCGTACTGTCGTTTTGAAATATTGATGTTCTCTCTCTGAATAACGTAATTTACCAGCAGAAACTTATCCATTGACGATTCATCAATGTCGAGACTTCCGTGATAGACGCAATACTCTTTCCAATAGCGTTGACGCAGCCCGATGGTGCTGTCAGTGTACCCCAGATCACGTAATGCATCTGAAATACCCCGAAGCTCTTTGTTGAAATTGTTTGTAATCATAGACACACTCTCCTTTCAAGGTGGTGTGCCTATTGTCGTTGAAGGAGATATCTATGCAATTATTATCGCAAGTCTTTTCTATAAAAATGGCTTATGGGCAGCTAATTACAATCATTCTTTCCATTTATAAGAACTTTTCATTAGGCTTCGTCGTCATCAGCCGATACAGCTTTGTATTTTTCGGAAAACTGTTCTCGAATGGGATGATCGCCCCGCCGCAGCGGATGATCCCGTGGCCCGCGGGCACGTTGGTGATGTACGAGAGCTGGTTCTCTGAAATGTTCAGCAGCTTTGCCAGCTCCTCCCGGTCCGTCGCCGCCTGGTTGAGCATCACCAGCAGCTCGCTGTTTGCCAGCATGAGGCGGGCGGTGTCCGAACGCAGGATCTCGTCCACGTTCTGCGATATCGCCGTGATGAACGCATTGTATTTGCGCATCCGCTTGAACAGACGGTAGAAAAACTCCGCACTGAAAGAGTAACGGAACAAAATGTAGAACTCATCGGCCAGTATCCATGTGCGCTTGCCCTGCCGCCAGTTGCGGATCACCCGGTTGAAGATGGCGTCCAGCGTTACCACCATGCCCACAGGCCGCAGCTGCTCGTCCAGTTCCCGGATATCGTAGCAAAGAATGCGCGCATCGGTATTCACATTGGTCTGATGGGCAAAGATGTTCAGGCTGCCAGTGGTGTACAGCTCCGATGCCAATGCGAGGTCGTGCGCTTCTGCCTCTGGCTGCTCCAGCAATACCCGACGCAGGTCTACCAGCGTGGGCGGCGCGCCTCGATACCCGCCGCGTATATATCCCCGGTACACCAGCCTTGCACAGCGGTCCAGAATTGACCTCTGCTTTGCCGTGAGGCCGTTTTCCGTCAGCGGCTCAAAAACAGACAGGACGAGCTTCACCTTGTCCACCAGCGGATTCTTGCCCTCGCCATACGCCCTGTCGATATCCAGTGCATTGAGGTGGATGCTGCTGTGCGGGGAAATGGGCAGCACCTCGCCGCCCAGCGCCTTGACCAGCTGGCCGAACTCACTCTCCGGATCCAGGATAAGGATATCCAGCAGTTCATAATTCTCCGGGCTGCCGGAAAGATCGTTTTCAACCAAGCGCGCGGCTGTATAATCATAGGGCGGCGCGCCGCCGTCTTCTGTGTACCGCACATTTGGGTGCTGCTTCAAATCAAATTTGCTGTCCATCATGGGGCGCTCGCCGCGCACAAACAAAATCGCCTTTCCATTGTCCAGCAGGCGGATCTCGTCCGGCATGAGCAGTTCCCGGCCCGAGAGCTGCGTGCTGGTGCTGCAGCTTCCATTGCGGCCTCGGCTGCGGTTCTGGATGTCCGATGAGATCGTCTGCTTGCCGATGAGTTCCGAGACATATTTGTGCGTTTCTTTTTCAGTTCCTCCCAAATAGAGGAACTCATCGCACAGGCCCACAAGCGATTCCCACTGCTTGTTGAACAGCGCCTTGATCTGCGCCATGTTCTGACAGATGTAGGACGTGAAGATGCCGCGGCTTCGCATCGTCGCCAGCGAGGTAAGAAAGCTGTCGGTGGGCAGTGAGATATTCGGCGCTTCATCGATCAGCAGATGCACCGGCACCGGCAGCCTCCCTTTGTGTTTTCGGTCCGCCTCATAGTACAATGTCTGGATAAGCTGGCCGTACATGAGGCCGACAAGATAGTTCAGCGATTTCTCACTGTCCGGGATGCAGCAGAACAGCGCCACCTTTTTCTCCCCCAGTTCCTCCAGATGGAGTTCGTCCGTACACGTCATTTTTGCAACCTCCGGCAGCAGAAAAGCTGACAGACGCACGCCCACGCTCACGAGGATGCTTTTGGCTGTTTTTCCCGCGGCCATTTTGTAAACCCGGTATTGTTTGAGCGCGATGCTCTCCGGGTCGCGCATCTCCAGCCGGCTGAACAGCATATCCAACGGCGACTCATATTCGTCATCCTCTTCCCGCACTTCCGCCGCCTGCAGCATCTCCATCACCATCGGAAGGTTCTGTTCTTCTTCGGGCGCTTCATGGACGAGGTACAGCACCAAAGCCTGCAGCAGAGCCGTTTCACTTTTCACCCAAAACGGGTCGCTGCTTTTGCTGTCGGACGGTGTGGTCGCCTGGATGAGCGTGTCGATCATGCGCAGCGCGTCCTTGTCGCTCTGGATATACCGCAGAGGATTGTAGCAAAAGGAAGCAGCCGGACTGGTCAGGTCCAGTACACGCACCTCATAGCCCCGTGCAATGAGAAGTGCGCCCGTTTTGCGCAGCACCTCCGACTTGGGATCACTACAGACAATGGAGCAGGGCGGGGCATTCTGATCCCGGCCCGCGGCTTCCAGTATGTTCGGCACGCAGTACCCCCGTGTTTTCCCCGCGCCCGAGCCTCCCACCACAAGCACATTGATGTTGTGCTTGTGCCTGTATCCGTCCCAGCCGATGGAAAAGTGCTGCGTAAGGATAAGGTTCCCGCCTCGCTTGTCACGGTAACGCCGGGCAATACTGAACACATCCCCCCAGCGTGCGGAACCGTGTTCCTCGCCCCGGCGTGTAGCTGTTGTATTTGACAGCGCCATACCGATCCCTACCGCATAGGCCAGGGTGAACAGCAGCAGACACCTGCCGGAATACTGCGTCCAGCGAATATCCCACGGTCTTTGCAGCACCGTGCTCAGCCCCGCCATCAGCTGCAGCAGATCCATCCCCGGCTGCCACGCTCCGGCCGTCAGCAGAGCCGCCCACCAGACAACAGGCAGCGGCAGCAGCCACATCCACCATGGCGTTGGCTGTTTCATGAGGGATTCCCTCCCTTCTTCTCATAAAAAAGCCCCCGCACTGTGATATCACAATGCGAGGGATACGATGTATTTTCAGTTTTCGAATCAATCTGACAAAGGTATTCTTCTATACAAGCCCTAAACGTCTGATATAGTCCACACTTCCATGAACGATGTGTACGACATGTACTTCCGTACCTCGAATCGCATAAAAGCAAAGATAGTCGTCTACAATCAACATCCGATATCCAGCACGGACGATTCTCTCATAGGGAGGCAGTGTCCCCATTGTAGGAAAATCTTCCAGACGGTGCAAGGCTTCCAGAATCCTGTCTGTGATACGCTTAGCTGCCCTTGGACCTACTTTCGCTCTATGAATCAAGGCAATTTGACGCAGTTCATCTCTTGCCTCAGCCAAGAGGACGACCCTATACCCCGGCATAGATATCCTCCAATTCTGCCGCTACCGCATCCAACGGATATGTGGGTGCACCATCAAGGCGATTTTGCTCTGCCATCAGCAGCTTCTCCAGCAGTGTCAATTCTGCTTCACGCCGTTCATACGCTTCAATGGGCAGAAAGACCATTTCGCCCTCTCCATTGCGTGTAATATATACCGGTTCCTGTCGCGCCTTAGACAAGCCTACGATTTTATCATATTCGTTGCGCAAAGTTGTGGATGATTTGATCAACATATTGACTCCCCTTTCGATTGACAGCTCCTACATATATTCTAATTTAATTATACCTTAATTCATGCACATGCGCAAGCGAAACGGTATTCCGCTATACAAGCTTGCGTGTTGTGTCGAACTATGATATATTTCTCTTAGCGCTGCTGGAAGTAGCGGTCGGCCCTCATTTACTGGGGGCATCTTCTTGCCCCCTGATCTCACGAAAGGGGGGCTGCCCAATTGAGTACATCCGAAGTTTTTCAGCTTTGCCTTGTAATCATCGGCATTTGCGGCCTGTTCATACAGGCAAAAAAGAAGTGACCGCCGGCACCCTGACAAGTACGGCGATCACATCAACGTAACCTAAAGGGCTGACCGTTTCCGGCAGCGCCCTTTCTGTATTCAGTATACCCTCAGCGCCTCAAGTTGTCAAGTTGAACGGGACGGCCGGCCCTATCTCTCCGGCGCCTTTTTGTACTTTGCAGACATGACCCTGTGCAAAGCATCGTCCGTCCCGCCGTCGCCCTTTCCTACCGAAAACCGCCAGCTGCGCAGCGCGTTGAGCGCATCCCGCGCCATGCGCCATTCCGCATCGTTGAGATAAAGGTCATACAGTCTTTCCTTGTCCCACGGCAAACGGTTTTTGTGCCGCGGCGCATCTTCCGCCCGGACGGCGAGCCGGCCGATGGGCGGATACGGCACGCCCCGGGCTTTCTGCTTTCTGTACTCGTCCATCAAGGCCACAACGAGCATGTTCCTCTGGATCTCCGTCATCCGGTACAATCGTTCTCTCGCCATCGCCGGCGCCTCCGTTTCCTGTTTCATTACCTCAAGACTACCACACTCCCCGCTGCAAAGCCATTCCCCGTCTGAAAACTTTCTGAAAACAAACGGCTCATTCCCGCTGCGGCTGTGACGCCTTTTTTGTACGGGCGGGCCTCTCTGTCTGCTCCATGGACGCATGTACTTCCACGGAACAGGCCGGCTCCGGCGTGGCGGACAATTCCATTTCATTCAATCCGCGCCTCACCGTGCGCTCCACTGTATACGCCGCCTGCTTCACATCACTCAAAAAGCGCCTCTGCTCCTGCGGCTCCAGACCGGAGCACATTTGGCACACACGGTCAAAGGAAAAGGAACGGACGTCCAGACCGTATTTCTTTGCGGCCACATACGCCGCGCAGTAGCTCTGCGCACTGTATGCCGCACGGCTGAAACGGCCGTCATGGATATCATAGCTGGCCGCCGCCTGTTCCCGCGCAATGGCAAGGAACGTGGTCTGTGCGTCCATATTGTTGCGCACATAGATGGTACGGTTTTGGGCTGCATACTGCGCCTGTATACCCTCCGGCACCGCTTCGCTCACAGCGAGCCGTACCGGGCTGTTCGTGAACAGCGCCGTCACCAGCTCGTCCGCTGCATAGACCGGAGCCCTGTCCGGCTGCCGGCCGCGGGTCTGGCTCACATCAAACTTTTTGCCCACATAGTACCCGCTGGCCGCTGTGCCGTCCTCGCGTGTGTAGTCCTGCCCGATCAGCGCCGTATACCCGGCCTCTCCGCCGCGCACACTGCGCCCGGCCTGCTTCCATTCGTCAAACGTCTTCAGCCATGTGGCCTCCGGCGCGTCGCTGTGGAACAGCAGCAGGTTCTCGATCCGCTCCGGGCTGCACTGCGCGGTGAAATCCAAAAATCCCCGCAGCGAGCTGCCGTCTTTGAACACATCCACCGTCAGGGCGTCGATCCGCGTCCACAATTCCTCGCGCTCCGCTTTTTTCTGCGCCGCGTATTCTTCCCTGGACAGCTTCGGCTGCTCCTGTACCGGCTCTGCCTCAGTCGGGCCTTTCATCAGTTTTGTCAGATCCATTCTCCGTCATCTCCCCTTCTGTTTTTTCCTGTTTCTCGATGGACGCCGGCGCTGCGGCGGCCTGCGTTCCGCCGCTTTTTTCCGCGCCTGCTCCCGCTTCAGTTCGCCCAGCTCCTGCTTTACGCTGGGCCTGTCGCCCTCAGCCCGAATCCTTTCGGCGCTCTTTTCGGGCTGTGGCTGCGTAGAGCTTCGCTGTGGCGAGGAAGGTGCGGACGGACTCTTTTCTGCCGCCGGCATGTCCGGATCCGTCCGCTGCGTAAAATTTCCGCCCACGTTGAATGCGCCGTCCAGCTCTGTGACTTCAAAGGCGATCCTGCCTTCCGGCATTTCCACGACCTCCGTCTGTACCGCAGCCTGCTGCTCCGCCGCAGGCATTGGGCCCACCTCTGCTTTTGCACCCGTATCCGCCTGCAGATAGTCCACGCCCATCTTCTCCAGCACGCGGTTGACCTTGGCCGCGTCCTCCGCCCACACTGCAAACTCGATCTTTCCCGCTGCCTTCGATCTGTCCCGGACCGGCACATACAGCAGGCCGCGCACATTGGCTTCCCGTGCAAATTCCTTCATCCGGCTTTCGGGTACTTCAAAAAATCGCAGCGGCTTGTTCTCCCGCAGCAGCCGCGTCAGATTGGTTTTGCCATGCATTTTTTTCTGATCCCGGAGCACTGCCGCCGCGAACACCGCAAAGTTTTTTGCCGCCTCGCCCGTCAGCTTGAGCGCCACCTCCGTCCCCTCAAGGGAATATCGGACGATCTGGTCCGCCGCGTCTCCGCCATAGTTCATCGCGCGTCACCGGCCCTTTCCCGTTTTTTCGCCGGAGCATCGATGCGTGAAAAAGAGTCCGCACCCGGGACCAGCGCCATTGTGCGGTCGTTGTCCCACTGCATGTGCAGCTGGCCCGCGTCATCCACGCATAGCACCGTCCCTTTCGTCCCTGACGGGACGGGAGACCAGGGGTCTTCCATCCTGTGCAGTTCGACCCGGCATCCGGCCGGATACTGTTTTTTAATGAAATCGATCCTCTCTCTGCAGGGCGTCCCGTCTTTTCTCAGCCTTATCAGCACCTTTCTGTTTTTCGTTTTCCACATGTTTTTTCTGTTCTGCACGCGCTTCCGTCAGCCGCTGCCCGATCTCCACAGAACGCTTTTCGATCCTGCCGCACATCCGGCTTTCCTTCCGCAGTACTTTCAGCCGGGCCGTGATCTGTCCGATACGCGGCGAATCCGGGGCGCTGCGGTACAGGCCGTGCCGCTCTTTTGTCAGCACCGCGATCTCGTCGAGCAATGGCTTACGGTATTCCGCCAGCTGTTCCCGGCTGTCGATCCCGTGCCGCAGGAGAAACCGCATCTGTTCCACATATTGATCCAGCTTCCGGATATCCTGCCGCACGGCATAGCCGGGATATACCGGCTTTTTCGGCAGCGCGCCCAGCTCATACAGGTAGCGGTAATACAGCGCCCGCAGGCCGGTGAACCCGCGCACGGGCCTGCCGTGGGTGCGCAGCCGGGTATACCGCACCCGCGGCCCGGCCTGCCTATTTTCCACAGCCGATACCTTGCGGCGCGGATACAATATGCGCATCCGGATGACTTCGGGCGTGTACTGCTTTCCCAGGGTCTTAAAGCGCACGCAGCGCTCCTTGCCCGGCGGTTTCAGGGTCGGATATTTGCGCTGCATCCGAAGTTCATAGCCCTGTCCCTCCAGTGCCTTTACAAATTGCCGCCACGTCAAAGATGCCGCGATGGCGCCGTCCACATCCTGCCGGATGGCTGTGCGCCACGTCGGCTTTCCATTTTGCTCCGCCATCCATTTCCCGTACTGCTTTTTTCCACGCTCCGACTCCGGGCTTTCGATCACCGACAGCCCATATTGCCGGCACAGCCTGTCCGACTCAGCGCGCACCCCGGTATAGTAGGTTTTGGCGCTGCTGCGGTATTTCCGGCCTGTGTCCATCGCCACCGAATCCCATACGATATGGTTGTGCAGGCAGTGTGTATTGAGATGCGTCGCAATGACGGCCGGATATTGGCCATGCAGAAGTCTTTCCGCCAGCTCCAGCCCGATCCTGTGCGCCAGTTCCGGCGTCAGTTCCCCCTCGGCAAAGCTCTGCACCAGATGATAGCCCTGCACGCCGTCCATTTGGTCTTCCATAAGGCCGCACTCTTTGAACTGCCGGAAGTGCGTATCGCTCAGCACAACGGCCAGTTCTACCCGGAAAGACGTCTGCCGTTCCGGCATGGGACGATGGACGTCCCTCCCCGTGATATCGTCAAGGCCGCGCGCCCTGTGGAAAAACACCGCATGCTCCTGATACGCCTTTGGCTCTTCCAATGCTATCCGCTCCACGGGGATCCCCTGCAGTTCCATACCCGGGACGTTTTGAGCGCGGCCTGCATACAGGGTGTTCTCCGTCAGCGCAAGGAGCATGCCCTCCTGTTCTGTTTCCGCGGTCACCAAAAGGCAGCGGAACGTCCCGCCCGGCTGTGCCGTCATCAACGTCCTGTTATTCTTAAGAAAAGGATATTCCGGCGAAATATCTTCCGCCAGTTTTTCGTAGTCTGCGGTGCTGAGGACAATGACCTTTTCGATCCTCAAAACACCGGGAACATATTTTACTTCGTTCCTGCGCAGGCTTTCCATCGTTTTGACATTTGCTGCAAATGCAGCAAATATTTTTTCTTTCAGCTTCTTCACCTACTTTGTCTTTTTTCATCACAAGGGGTTTGGGGCCTGCCCCAAAATGCGCGTGGATATCCACGCGCTATGCTAGCCAAACCAGTCGCTGCGCGGACTCTATGCCGCCTCTGTTCAGCACGCGTACCGATGTTCGTTCTCCCTGATTTTCGCAAGGCCGTCCAGCGTGGTGCAGATGAGTTTCAGCTTTTCCGCCGTCCCGATCTCACACGCCATCGCGGCTGTGATCTCTCCGCCGCACACCACCAGCATCCGGCACCGGCGCAAAAGCTGCTGGCTGATCTGGCTCATGGCCCGCTGTTCTTCGGGCACGTCCTCGCTCAGATACTGCGGCAAACTCAGCCGCGGGCAGATGGGCACATATCCCAATTCGTATACCTTGTGGCAGTATCTGCGCAGAAGGCGGGGCGCGGCGTCCTGTGCCGCACAGATGTATGCAAATGCTTTTTCCATTTTCGTTTCAGATCCCTTCCATCCATTCAATAGGAAAGCAGGCATCCCATGTGGATGCCTGCCCCCTCCGTGTTCATCTCTTTTGGGCATCCAATTGGATGCCCTGTTCTCCGTTGGACGCTTCCGCCATCCGTTCGTCACTGGCTGCAAGCGCCGTGCGCACACGGTCGCCGCCCAGCCTGTAGTACGCGTCCGTCACTTCGACGCCCACTGCCTCATACCCTTCCTGCACAGCGGCAAGGATGGTCGTGCCCGCTCCCGCGAACGGGTCGAGGATACGTCCGCCCGGCACACAGATATGCACGATATCCCGCATGAGCTGCAGCGGCTTCTCCGTCATGTGGATGCGTTTGGCCGGGTTCGTGTACCGGAACACGCCCGGCAGACATCCCACCGGACGGTCGATGGGAAGCGGGCCGTTGGACGCCCACAGCATGTACTCGCTCTGCTGGCGGTACCGGCCTTTCTGCGGCCGGCTCGTCATCTTGTCCCATACCACCTGACCGCGCCAGATCCACCCGGCCCACTGGATCGCATCGGAAAGGCACGGAGCCATGCGCCAGTCAATGAACACGCACAGCACAGCCCCCGCCTTGCAGGCTTTGCGCACATCGCTCAGCCATTCCGCCATCCAGCGCGTCCAGCTCCGCTGGTCTTTCTGGTCGCCGTCAAAATCCGGCAGCGCCTTGTCCGCGCGCATGCTGCTGTATTTCTGTGTGGTCGTCCGGTTTTTCTCGCCGGGCTTTGCACCGCCGCTGGCATAGGGCGGGTCGGTGATCACCGCATCGAACACGCCGGGCTTAAACGCACGCACGATGCTGAGCGTGTCCCCATGCAGGAGCGTCCACCCATCGCCGCCCGTGTGTTCCCGCACCGGAAACCCCTCCACCATGATATCCTTCAGTTCTTCATTTTCGTTTTCTGTCAACCGCATCCTCCTCGTTACCGTTCCTGTGAACGCTTTCTTTTTTGATCTGTGATGAATTCCCTGTCCGCTTCCCGGCCCGCAGCATACACCGTATCCGCCAGCAGATCGCCGATCACCGCATGGTCCGGTTCCCACCGGTCATAGACGTATTGCAGCGGACGTTCCTGCGCCAGCAGGCCCTTGAGCTGCCGGCGGTCCAGGAATGCACAGTCCACCCGGGCCGCCAGCTCACTCTTTACCGACAGCTCGTAAGCGCTGTCCATGACCGCCTGCGCGCCCTGGCTGAGCAGACCGGATCTGTATTGTTCCAGCTCCGCGTCCACTTTCTGCTGCAGGCGTTCCAACAGCGTGCCGCTCATCTGGCCTCACCCCCATGCTGTTTTTCCTTTTTGCGGCGTGCAGGATCGGGCGGCAGGTCTCGCGGGACAGACAGCTCCGTCTCCACATATTCGCTGATGATCCCCAGCGCCTTGTAGTAGTTATCGCAGTGCGTCACACGCCTGCGCATCTCGACCGACGCCGCGTTCTGCCCATTCTCCCGCAGCAGCTTTGCCGCCCGGCCCAGGATGGCGAAAATATTTCCGTCATGGCCCGTCAGCTCCATCCTCGGGCGTTCCGGCACAGTCCGTTCCGCACTGCTTACCGCAATGGGGACCATTTCAAATCCGTCCGGCTGCCAGAAATGGACGTTCAGAATGCCTCCATCCACTTCAATATCCCTCTGCTCAAATCCTTCGCCCCAACCATCCGAATACTGGCCCGCGATATCCCGGAACAGTGCGTTCCACTGGTGTTCGGACAGGTCCTGCCGGTACGTGATGGCCGTACAGCCGCACAGCTTTCCGTCCCGCACCGCAACCGACGGGATGATGCTGACAAGGTGCTCCCGAACTTCCTCCGGCCCGTCATAGTACGCAAGAAGATCCACCGCCTGTTCTGCAACAGCCTGTTCAATTTGTTCCCGGTAGGGCATCATGCCCCGGCCGTCCAGATCCTGTATCTCATCCTCTCCGCTCCATCTGTCCGGAACGAATTCCGCCGCGAGGGGAGATATTACCCTAAGTATATTTTCTTCTATTTCTACAACTCCCTGTTCAAACAGACCGCCCTGTTTCGGGCGGCCCGTTTCTCTTTTTCTTCTTTCGCCATATCCGCCCAATCGTATCCCTCTATGGGCGGCAGATTCACGGTGACCATATATTCCTTCGAATAGTGTTTGGCGATGTTCTGCGCCGCCCACCGGCCCGCGCGGTCGTTGTCCATACAGAGCTCCAGCTCATCCACTTCGGGATGGTTTTGCAGAAAGGCTTCCAGTGCGGCGGGAGATTTGGCCGGGCGGTCTGTCGATGTGTCCCGGGGGACATAGATCCCGCCCAGCGACAGCCTGTATTTGTCCGCGCGCCCGCCCTCCAGCGTCATGTGGGCCAGTGCGTCCGGCGCTGCCTCATACACTGCGGCACGCCGGCTTCTCACCGCCGGCGGGATGCAAAAGGAATGCCGTTTGTCGCTTCCCGCCTGTTCTCCCTTGAACGCTTTCGGCCCGTCACAGGTCGAACGCAGCGCGGCATAGCGCGGGACGCCATTCCGGTCGAGGCCTACGAACACACAGCTGTGATACGGCAAGCTTTCGTACAAGATCCCTCTGGATACGCAGTAGCGGATCACATCCAGGCTGACACCACGGCTTTGCAGATACAGCTCCACCCTGTATTCTTCACACGCCGCCGGAGGAAGGACAAATGGCCTGCGTTCTTCGATTTTCCGGCACGGGACGTATGCGGGCGCATCCTGCTCCAGCAGATACCGTACCGCGTCTGTAAAGGGAACGCCCTCCACACGGACAAGATAGTCCAGCGCGCTTTTCCCGCCAATGTCCCGGCTTTTCCAGTGCCACAGGCTGGTGCTCTCGCTGATCTTGAAGCTGTCATGGCTGCGCAGCTCGTATTCGCCCGTACCGCAGCGCACCAGTTCTTCCGGCCGGTACCGCTTCAGAAACTCTATCGCCGACATCTGTTTTGCCTGCCGGAGCTCTTCCTTTTCAAAGTACAGTTTTTCCCCCCCCCTGTTCCAACAAAAAGACGGCCTGTGATCACTCACAAGCCGCCTGTTGTTTTTTCTCTTAACATATATATGTGATGAAATATGGAAAATCGTCATCGTTCCATGTCATCCCGCCTGCGCCGTTCTTTACCGCTGTACGCGATATTCTTTTTCACATCGTGCGTTGCATCGTCCCTGCCATATTCCCTGGTGCGGATATACTCTTTCACCCGCTCCGTCCGTTCCGCGACAGCCCCGGCGATCGCTTCAGCACGCGGGCCGTCCACAAAGTCCGATCCGGCAAACACTTCCCGGACAACGTCATCCAGCCCAACCAGCGCGGATGGGTCGAGCCATGCAAAATCCGTCACCAGCTGCAGCTGTTCCTCATGCGTGGTTTTAAATGGCTTACAGACTGTTCTTGCCCCTGCCCGGATCTGTGGTGTCGGCATTTCGAACCACAGTGCAGACCCACTGTCAAAAACCGGCGCGGGAGATATGAATTCCAGCGTTTCCGCATCCCGCACAGCTCCAAAATTGCCCTGATGCCTGTCCTCGTTGGCAATGATGTAGTCCAGCACGATCTGCTGGCTCAGCATTCGTTCCGCACCTGGGATCCCTAACGCTTCACACCGTTCCAGATAGTGCTGATACAGTGAAACATGATTCGGCTTCGCTTTTGTATGCATCAGATACCAGGCCGGAATGTATTCCGTTTTCGGCGTTATGAAGTCTCTGCATACACTGTAGGGCAGACCGTCCCGTATCTGGAGCATATATTCCACATGAGGAATACCCAGCTTCTCCATGATCCTGCTGGCGATCACTTCATTGTAAGGTTCCTGTTGAATCGCGCCGCTGCCGCCTTTCACAAGACAGCGTTCCCCGTCCATGATCACCCACTTTTTCCGCAGCCAGCCATCTGAAGTGTTGTCCGGAGACATAAGGTCAGGCATTTCTCCAGCCGCGCCGCCAAACAGCACCTCACCCACATCACCCGAAAATGGGTGTTCAAAGAAGTTCACATCTTTCCAGCGCAGTCCGCTATCCTGCGGGCAGATCCAATACTGGTCGGACAAACTAAGGCCCAGACACTTTTCCAGCAGCTTTTGCGGCGTGGCTATATTCAGTTCTTCCAGTGCATGGCGAAGCCCGGCACGGCTGGCTGGGATCGCACGGCCCATCCACCACTCGTTGAGAGCAGCACGGTCCACGACGCCTTTCCGCACATTGACGCCCAACGGAAGGTGTTCCGCATTGTCAATAGCGTTCACCGCGGTGATCAAGCCTGTTGCTTCATCCAGCACCATCCGGGCCACGGAAAGCTCTCTGTGCATCAGTATATATTTTTTGAATCCATCGGCCATCCTGTTCACCACCTTTTTCTGGCTGTTCATGTTTTACGGCTTTCATCGCATGCGTATGACCGCGTAAGCGGCAGCTTTGGGGCTATTATACCACAAACCCGCAGTCGATATCTACAAAACCGCATCCCGCAGTGCCTGCACCCTGTTCTCCCGCTCCCACGGGAACTCCGCGCGCCCAAAGTGGCCGTAACAGGCTGTCCGGGCAAAGATGGGCCGCGTGAGCTGCAGGGTGCGGATGATCTCCAGCGGCGTCAGGCCGAACACATGCCGCGCCGCCATCGCGAGACAGTCATCGGCGCACACCGTGCCTGTGCCGAAGGTGTCCACCTCCACCATGACCGGCTGCGCCGCGCCGATGGCATAGGCGAGCGTGACCTGGCATCTTTCCGCAAGCTGCGCTGCCACGATGTTTTTTGCAATGTACCGCGCCATATATGCCCCGCTGCGGTCCACCTTGGTGGCGTCCTTTCCGCTGAACGCTCCGCCGCCGTACGGGACAAACGGCCCGTAGCTGTCCACCATGAGTTTTCGGCCCGTGAGGCCCGTATCCGCGTCCGGCCCGCCCAGCACAAAACGCCCGGATGGGTTGATAAGGATACGGGTATCTTCATCGGGGGGCAGTGCCCGCAGGGCGGGAATGAGGACTTTTTCCCTGAGCGCCTGTTCAAGCTCCGCAGGCTGGACATCGTCCCTGTGCTGGGCGGACAACACCACCGTATCCAGCCGCACTGGCTGTCCGTCCCCGTATTCCACCGTGACCTGGGCTTTTCCGTCCGGCAGCAGGCCCTCTGTTTCTCCCGCCTTACGCACATCGGCAAGCCGCCGGGTGATGCGGTGCGCCAGCATCACCGCCAGCGGCATTTTCTCCGGCGTTTCGCTGCAGGCGTAGCCCACCATCACGCCCTGGTCGCCGGCGCCAAGCTGCATTCCCTCCGCCTGCCCGATCCTTGCTTCCAGCGGGCCGGTCACGCCCGCCGATATATCCGGGCTTTGCCTGTGCAAAAGCACCTCCAGCGTATAGCGGTCCGCCGGATATCCCACCCGCCGCAATACGTCCCGGACGATCTCCGGTACACGCGGGATATGGCTGCCGGCGGTCTCGCCCGCCACCAGTATATGCCCTTTCGTTGCCATCACCTCGCAGGCCACACGCGAGGCCATATCGAAGCGCAGACATTCATCCAGAACGCTGTCCGCGATAATATCGCACACCTTATCCGGATGCCCCTCCGTCACCGATTCCGCGGTGTATTTTTTCATTCGCATTCTCCTACTCGTATAACAAGTTTCAAGGTTAATGAAATCATGTATCAGCAGGCTTAGAGATGCCCGTGATACAATAGCTGTAGAACAGCAGTGTCAAGTTCTTGGTTCTCCTTGTTTAACTAACTTAGTTGCTTCATGACAAGTCCGTTCCCCTCGTCCAACAAAAATACGGGGCACGGCTTTCCGCCGCGCCCCGCTGTGTCTGTGCGTGTCACTCGCCCGCACATTTCCAAAAGTCTAAAATGTATTCCCGCACCTGTGCCATACCGGTCTCACCGCCGCCTTTTTCAGAAGCTTCCAGCCAGTTCGCCACATCCCGCACGGTCTCCTGTTTTGGCTGCTCCGGCGCGGGCTGCGGGAGGGCCGTCAGCCCGTGCTCCGCAAGCCGGACGTCCATCTCCAGCCGGCCCAGCCAGCTCTCGGCCTTTATCAGCATTTCCAGCGGTATCTCTTTTTGTTCATACAGCGCGTATACCACATCCCGAAGCTTCCCGTACCATGCATCGCTGCCCAGCAGACAGCTTTCTTCCGCAGTCTGCAGCAGTACATCCATTTTCACCTGCAGCCCGGCACGTTCCGTTTTTTCCATGTTTTCTGCATCCTTTCCGCCTCTTTTGAGGGCAGCACAACCATATCAAAAGGGCGCGTGCCAAAGGATGACACACTGTGGACGAATTGAAAACGAACGGAAAACAAACGCCTACCGCTGCCGGTCCCCATGTTTTGGCCCATGCCGTTTCGGCATCCCCTGTTCGTCATACCTTGCCGGGTCAGCCGCGGGAATGTCCCAGCCGAACATACTGCCCCAAAGCATTGCCGCCTGCTGCTGCTTTGTGACGCCCAGCTGCCTGTTCAGACGGCCGGCGATCTCTTCCGCCCTTTCTCCCGGCTCCCGTACTTCCAGCGGAACATACGAACGCTCTCCGTAACGGACAAGGACCGGCATCTCCGTACCGGGCAAAAGGCAACAGCAAACCTCCGGCAGACCGTTTCGTTTTTTAAACTGGTCAATAGCCTCCTTCGGTGCGCCGGGCAGCGAGACATTGTCATACTCCAGATACCCGACGCCGCGTTCCGTATGCAAAAAAATCTGAGGGCGCAGGAACATCTGCCGGTATTTCTGCACCTGTGCGTCCGTCAGGCTGCAAAAGTTTTCCCCGCTGATCCCGCAGATGAAAAACGGACCGGCCAGCGCGCCGTATCTTTCAACGGCACGGTTCATCGGCATCCCATTGATCAGCCCTTCATCGTTGCAGACGATGCACACCTTTTCCCGCCATGGATACGCACAGTCGATCAGTCCGCCCACTGCTTTCTGCAAGGATTCCAGACCGTCCCCGATCTCCGCGGCGCGGGCGTACTGTCCCGGCTCTGCCATTACGACTTTCATTTTCAATGCATCCCCTTCGCAAACGGTTTGAGGCTTGCTGTTATCTGGCCGTAGCTCTCAAAATGTACGGTACAGCCCAGCAGGTAGGATACAGCCTCCGACCACTCGGCCAGCGGGTACTGTTCCTTACCTTTTAAATCGTGGAGCTGTGCCAGTGCGCGCCACTTGAGCTCCGGGAACAGCCGCAGGTCTGAAATATATCGTTTGTTTTTGCAGGCGATCTCATCCAACAGCCCGTTTTTCAAACCACACCGCTTCCTTCTCACACATACACCATCAGCGTATCGTCCGCATATACACAGCGTGCCGCCGGATACCCCTGTGCGCCAAGCTGCTCAAATGCCGCGTTCATCGCTTCCCAAAGCAGACAGTAGCTTTCATCCTCCGTTTCTGCGGCGTAGTCTGCCAGAGCAAAGGATGCCGCAGGCTGCGTACAGGCGTCGCTGCGCTCCATGCCCGCATGGCCCATCATGCTGTCCGCCTGGTTGGTCGCAAGCAGGAGCGCGTATTCTTCCGATACCGTAACAGGGACCGTCTGTTCACCTACCGCTGCTTCCATTACATCAGATGAATTTTCAGCCTCGGCATCGGCGTCCGACTCCGCTGTTTCGCTGTCGGAAGCCGGTTCCGAGTCAGCGTCCATTTCATCGGACGTCATACTGTCGGATTCGGGCTGCGGGACAGAATCCGATCCATCCTCCGCATTGCTGCCGGACTCTGGTTCGGTGCTTTCATCCGCTGCACTGCTGGAATCGGATACAGCACTTCCGTCCGCCAAACTTCCGGAGCCGGATGCAGTATTTTCATCCTGTGCCATGCTTTCCGAAATGCCGGAGCTTTCGGGGATGGATACGTTCTCCGCTTCCTGTGCCGCCAGCGCGGGAAGCAGTGCGGAAATGGACATGAGGCCCGCAAGGGCCAGTGATACGATCGTTTTCATTCTGCAAAATCCTCCGTTTCTTCTTCATCTGTTTCTTCTGCTTCGTCGCTTCCTTGATGGGCACGCCGCCGCTCACATCGTACAAACCTGTGCGACCACCGAAACCGCCGCAGTTTGCGGACAGCGTGCAGCTCACGCCTGCGGGGTCGTACACCCGGCTGCCCTGTGCTCCGTCCCGGAGCGCGGCAGGAGCTGCATCATTTGTTTCTCGGAAAGGTAATATTTTTCCGGCGCATCGGGCGTCAAGATATCCCACAATGTACACCCGGCGTCTTGCCTGGGGCACATCAAAATCTTTGCTGTTGAGCACCTGCCATTCCACACCATACCCCAATCCGTCCAGCGTATCGAGGATCGCCGCAAACGTCCTGCCGCCGTCATGGTTAAGCAGGCCGGGTACGTTTTCAAACAGCAGATACTGAGGCTTCCGGGCTTCAGCCACTCGGGCAAGCTCAAAGAACAGCGTTCCTCTGGGGTCTGCGAATCCATGCCTGCTTCCGGCAATGCTGAAACTCTGGCACGGAAATCCGCCACAGAGAAGCTCGAAATCCGGCATGCTGCCGGCGTCTGCTTTTCGGATGTCGTCACAGAACCACTCTCCCCTCGTGTCAAACAGCACGCGGTAGCTGCGCTCCGCATGCTCGTCCTGTTCGCAATGACCTACACATTCAAATCCCCCGGCACGGCGCAGCCCCTCCCGAAAACCACCGATCCCTGCAAACATATCTAAAAATCGAATTGCTTTTTCACATCACACTCCATTTTGAAAATTAAGATCAGCTTATCCTGCAAGCAGCAGGCATCCCCCCTTTGGCAAACAGAAAAAGCCCCGCGGCGTCATGGTTTTTGCCATGCGCCGCGGGGCCTTTCTCCCGTTATGCTTCGTATCCCTGCGGATCGCCTTCTCCGCAAAATTCTTCAGCATCGTATGTACTTTCTTCGCTGTACGCCTCTGTTTCGCACTCTGTGGTATCCGTGTCCGCTCCGGTTGTTTCTTCGGCCTGTGCGCCGCTCTCCGGGGCGCACAGTACCGCTTCCCCGCCTGCTTCATCCGCCGCATCGCCGTCGCCGCACCCATCCGCTGTTTCCGCCTGCCGTTCGGCCTCCATAGCCCCGCTCATTTTTTCCAGCTCATCCTCGATCAGGCCCAGCACGAATTCCTTTTGTGTCAGCCGCCGGTGATATGTGCGCTCATACCATGCAAGGTACTCCTTCACCCTCTGGAAAAGTTCCTCCGATACCGTAAATGCCAGCGTCCGTCCGTTTGCCATTGTTTTTCCGCCTTTCTCTTTGTCGAAATGTTCTTTTGCCGCCATCTCAAAAAATTGGGACATCGTGATGTTCTTCGCTTCCAGCTCGTCCTTGATCTGCTGGTGCAGGTCTGCGGGCAGCTTCACGGAAGCATTGCGCAGTTCCATGGCTTTTCTCTCCTTTTTCCGGTGTCGCCGTTCCTTTCGGCGCAACACAAGGATATCCCAAAGCCATGGCCAAAGCTATCACCATACCCAATGACATTTCGATGTTATTCTTCGCTTTTTACGTCATTTCCAACAATGGCAGGCCCGGCCTTTTACAGACCGGCCAGAAAATCCAGCATCTGGCCGGGCACTGTTTCCTCCCCGGCGGACGGATGTATGCTGACGGTCCGCAGCTCCTCCCGCAGAACACGGCGCAATGTCTGCTCCAGTGCTTCCTCTTCCCTGCTCCGCAGGATCGCTCCCGCCACAAACGCCGTTTTCTTTCCTTCCGGCACGGTCTGCAGGATCTCCCACGCACGCTGCTGCTCCGGATCGCCGGGCCGGGGACGGAACGAAAAGCAGGCCCGTTTTTTCACTGGGTGATGCCGCGGGCCGCCATCTGCTGCGCGAGGCGCTCAAAGCCCGCCGCGTTGATCCGGCTGTCCGTCAGCGGGATCACACGGCACAGCCGGTCGCTCTCCCGGAGATTGCGTGCCGCTACGCCCGCCCCGCCGCCCAGAATCACCACCGGAAGGGCTTTGAGGTCGAAGCCCGCCTCCATCGCCGCGGACAGCAGATGCTCTGTATACTGCCGCCCCTGCCGCTCGATCACACCGCGGGCTTCTTCATCCATGCTGCAGGGCTGCCCGCTGAGCACACGCTCGATCTGCGCGTCCGTCAAAGACAGGCCCGTATCCCGCAGAACCTGTTCCCGTGCTTCATCCAGACACCGGATCATGCCCAGCTCCAGGCTCCGGCAGGTCCCCGCACTGGCGGAGCCATTGTCCAGACGCATCATGTCCACCGTCCAGCCGCCGATGTCCATCAGCAGGAAGGACGGCTCGCCCGCGATGAGATCCGGATACATCGCCAGAGCGGAATATCCCTGCGGGTACAGCCAAACGCCTTCCACCGTCACCTCATACGCCTCTCCCTCATACCGGTATTTCACCGGCTGGGGAGAGCGCAGCAGATATTTTTTAAAACTGCCCTTTTGCCGTCCGTAGCTCGTCAAAGGCAGGCCGGACGCCAAAGCTACGGTACATCTGTGCGGCAGACGCCGCCTTTCCAGCTCCCTGGCGATGGCTGCCAGCGTCAGCAGGTAATAGGTGTCGTTCGCCATCTTTTCCCGCTGTACCGGCTGGCGGCCCGTCCCGCACACGTACCATTTCCCCTCGTACTCCAGCACATCCTGCCGGGTGTAGGGTTCGTGGTTGTATGCCGTGAGGCCCGTGGGGAACACACAGTGGGCGGTTTTGATGGCCGCATAGCCGTGGTCGACCCCGATGATCGTTTTTTCGTTCGCTTGCATCGCTCCTTTCGCACAGGTCCCGGGGGATCACTCTCTTTTCCAGCCGGTAATATATACCCGGGGTGGGGGTCCGGGGGAGGGGGAAAACGCAGTACGCCCCGGTTCCCCGGGGCGCCTGTTCCGCTCCTCACACCCGTAAAAGGGTACACTTCCCCCTGGGCTTGTGCGGTTTGAATTTTTTGCCCGGCTCTGGCCCGGGCCTTGTTTTATCTATCTGAACGCCGCCCGGTGCACTCTGGCGGCGGTATGTATCCGGTATTCTCCTACAGATAAAGCCCGGCATCGCTGCCGGGCTTTCCACTTACTTTTTTATACCTCAATTTCTGTATCTTCCATATCCTGTTGTTGTTAAATAGAAATTGCCCAACCAGCGAACTGATCGGGCAATTTTTTTGGCTCCCCTTGTTGGACTCGAACCAACGACCCTGCGGTTAACAGCCGCATGCTCTACCGACTGAGCTAAAGAGGATCATATATTTTCCACTTCACGAGAGGAAAGGAAATCAATCCTTGCCCTTTCGTTGGTGTGAAAACCGATTTTGTGTTTTTACAGTGATGTCGCGGATACGAATTCTACTTACATTCACGAATTCATCACTGCAAGTGATGAATCCGCAACGAAAATTTTTCAAAATCCACGAGCATCAACGGTTTCCTCTGCTCAATCGTCGGGTTACTTACGGTCGTGTTCTCTACCGACTGAGCTAAAGAGGATCATATATTTTTCCACTTCACGAGAGGAAAGGAAATCAATCCTTGCCCTTTCGTTGGTGTGAAAACCGATTTTGTGTTTTTACTGTGATGTCGCGGATGCGAATTTTATTTGCATCCGAAAATCCATCACTGCAAATGATGAATTCGCGGCGAAAAACAAGAAATAAGTTTGGACATCTACGGAAAACGGGCTTTTAGGAATGATTCCTAAAAAGCCCGTTTTTCCTTGATTTCATGCGACAAAATCGATTGACATCTTTTTCATCACACATACTTGGCGGAGAAGGAGGGATTTGAACCCTCGCGCCGGTTTCCCGACCTACGCCCTTAGCAGGGGCGCCTCGTCACCACTTGAGTACTTCTCCAAAATGGCAGCGTTCATTTTTCCGCTATTCTGTTTTATGCACCAGCCGCCGGTTCCTTAAATGGCGGAGAAGGTGGGATTCGAACCCACGGAACATTGCTGTTCAACGGTTTTCAAGACCGCCTCCTTAAACCACTCGGACACCTCTCCCCGGTCTTGCGGCTTAGAGTGCGTTAATAATGATAACATATCCTTCCGTCGCTGTCAATATTATCGCCAAGATTTCGCACCGAAAAACATCTTCTATATTTTTTGAGGGAAATATGCTTTCAAACAGTTCTTTTTGCAAATAATCATCCACCGGCAAATGAACTGTTCCGGAACCAGAGGACAGTTCACGAGCCGGTGGTTTTCGGGATGCAAAGAAACAGGCGCCCGGGCAGGCGCCTGTTTCTTACAAATTGAAATTATTCCGCATTATCCACAAGGACAACTTCCGTATTACCGGCTTTGGCCTGCTTCTCAACAGCTGCCATCAGTACTTTCACGGACTCGCTGGACGAAGTTGCGCCAGCCACAGCCTCGATCTTATCGGCAGTACCAGCGGCTTTGACGTTTTCCTCAAGCTGGGGAATCCACTCGGAAGGAAGCGGATCCATCGGGTAAGTCTCTGCCGTGGCTTCGCTCTTCAGGTTGCCGTTGGCATCCTTCGCATCAAAATCCACATCCGTGATCACGCCGTCCTTATAAGTGACGGACAGATACTCCGTCCAATCATGGGACGGTTCCTTGTACTGGGCGGTATATGTGCCGTCCTTGATGCTGCCGCTGCCGCCGCAGGCCACCAGAGAAAGCGCCAGCACAGCCGCCAGAGCCAAAGTAAGCAGTTTCTTCATAGGGAATTACCTCCTAATTCAATCGCAAAACTCTGCTTGTGAAAGTTTTGTCATGGTTAGAATATCATTATCTGCACTGTAAGTCAACAGCAAAATAGTTACAATTCCTATTTTTTTACTCTGCTATCATCAATGCCCGTAAAACTATCTTTCCCATCCTGTGCCCAATCATGCAACACGCATGGGTGTCTGTTCCTTGGCAGCAACGCGCAGCACCGGCGCTTTGGGCGCGGGACGGAACAGGTTTTTCTCAGCCTGATACGCGGCATAAGCCAGTGCCGCACAGGCAGGCGTCAGCAGCATTTCCGCGCAAAGTTTTCCGGCGCCATAGGCTCCTACAAAGCAGATCGCGCCCAATACCAACAGAACGACCGCCATACGCAAAAAAAAGCTTTTCATTTCCTTTTTCATCATGATTCCTCTTTTCACAGCTTGAATCGCTGAATATTTCCTCTGTGTTTTCACAATAATACAACCGTTAGTTGTTGTCAAGACCGTTTAACAACTTTTTTTACAATTTAAAAGAAAAACCCGCTTTACTTTGACAACCATAAGTAGTAAAATCAAATATAGAATGATAGATAGAAATGAGGCATCCGCATGTTTGCACAACGTTTGAAAGAGCTGCGCAAGCTGAATGGGCTCTCCCAGGCGGCGCTTTCCAGCCTGCTGGGCGTCACGCAGCAGGCTGTCGGCAAGTGGGAGACCGGGCGTTCCACCCCGGACCCACAGACGCTCGCGCGCGTTGCCGCTTACTTTAAAGTAAGCACCGATTATTTGCTGGGCTGTGCTCCCGCCCTTATCACCTCCGCCGTTGCGGCAGCGGATGGTCCCCGTGAATTTCCCATACCCATTATCGGCACAGTGCGCGCAGGTTTTGGCGCGTTCGCCTTTGAAGAGGACTACGGCGAGGAATACGCCCGCGTAAAAGACCCCGGCAGTTATTTTTATCTGTTGGTAAAAGGCGACAGCATGGAACCCCGCATCAGCGACGGTGACCTTGCTCTGGTGCACCGCCAGCCCACGCTCGAGAACGGAGATCTGGGTGTCGTTATTTTCGGAGAGGGTGAGGGAACGCTGAAAAAATTCATCCGGCGGGGCAACACCATCATCTTGCAGCCCTTCAACAATGTATATGCGCCGCAGATCATCATGGGTGAAGATCTGGAACACCTATATATCGCCGGCAAGGTTGTGGAGACACGTGCACGCTGGTAGACCGCTCCTCTTTGTCTCTCAGGATATCAGAATATTTGTCCCATAATACGTACTTTTGGAGGAAATATGCCAGCAACTGAAATTTACCTGATACGCCACGGCCAGACCGATTACAACCGGCAGTTCCGTCTGCAGGGCCGCAGCGATATTCCGCTGAACAGGCTCGGGCTCGCCCAAGCCCGGGCTGCGCACGAAGCATTGCGCGGCGTTCATTTTGACGCTGTATACGCAAGCCCGCTGCGGCGTGCGGTAGATACCGCATGTATCGTCTCGGGCTGGCCCGAAGAAAATAGAGCTGGACCCACGCCTGATCGAGATTGGTTTCGGCATTTGGGAAGGCAGCGATTTCCGCACGCTTGGCCCTGCCGGTACGGCCTTTTTTTGAAACGCCGCAAAATTATACGCCGCCGCAGGGCGGCGAAAGCCTGGATTCCGTGCTGCGCCGCACCGGAGGTTTTCTGGATGCCCTTCAACAGCTGCCGGAAGATCGGCACGTCCTTGTCGCCAGCCATGGCGCTGCACTGAACGCGCTCTACCTGCAGATCAAAGGACTTCCTCTCTCCCTGTTTTGGACGCATCGTTTCGGCAATTGCAGCATTGTCCGCCTGGGCCTCTCCGGCGGCAGGCTGTCGGTTCTGGAGGAATATCCGGAGCCGGTCGCCCCCGCCTGAGCCCGGAGGGGACCGCGCGCCGGGAGCATGCTGGCCGCGGAAATTGCACAAAAGCGCGTGCAATGATGCCCCTGTGTAAGGAAAACCTCTTTTTTCTTATTTGAAATCCCACAAAGCCCTGTGAAAAAACACGTGTTTCGTCAGGGCTTTCTTTTTTACACCCTTTTTCAAAACTGCCGTATACCGGCACGGAGGAACGAGCATGGATGTGCTGGAAAAACTGACGATCCTGACGGACAGCGCAAAATATGACGTGGCCTGTACGTCCAGCGGCTCCGAGCGGCCGGGCGACGAGACCGGCCTTGGCAGCACTGTGGCCGCCGGGCTGTGCCATGCCTTTGCGGCTGACGGCCGGTGCATCAGCCTGCTGAAGGTACTGCTGAGCAACTGCTGCGTTTACGACTGCAAATATTGTGTGAACCGTGTGACCAACGATGTGCCCCGCGCCGCCTTTACGCCGCGCGAACTGGCGGATCTGACCATCGGGTTCTACCGCCGCAATTACATCGAAGGGCTGTTCCTCTCCAGTGCGGTGCTGCGCAGTCCGGATTACACGATGGAACAGATGATCGGCGTGCTGGAGCTGCTGCGGGGCGAGTACCGCTTTCGCGGTTATATCCACGCAAAAGCCATTCCCGGAGCGGACCCGGCGCTGGTGGCGCGGCTCGGCCTGCTGGCGGACCGCATCAGCATCAATATCGAACTTCCCAGTGAGCGGAGCCTTTCGCTGCTGGCTCCAGACAAGAGCAAACGCGCCATTCTTGCCCCCATGAAGCAGGTGAGCCAAAGCGTCACGCAAAGCAAGGCCGAGCTGATGCGGTATCGCAAAGCCCCGCAGTTCGCGCCCGCGGGGCAGAGCACGCAGATGATCATCGGCGCAAGCCCCGAAACGGATTATCAGATTTTGCGGCTGACCGAGGGGCTTTACCAAAAATACAGCCTGAAGCGCGTATTTTTCTCCGCCTACATTCCGGTGGCCGAGGATTCGCTGCTGCCCGCGCTGGACACCAAACCCCCGCTGCTGCGCGAGCACCGGCTGTATCAGGCCGACTGGCTGCTGCGCTTCTACCAGTTTTCCGCCTCCGAGATCCTCGACGAGCAGCATCCGGACTTCAATCCCTACCTGGACCCCAAATGCAACTGGGCCGTCCATAACATGCATTTGTTCCCTGTGGACGTAAACCGCTGTTCCTACGAAATGCTGCTGCGGGTTCCGGGCATCGGCGTAAAAAGCGCCCAGCGCATTCGGGTGGCCCGGCGCAGCGGGCAGCTGGACCTTGCCGACCTGAAGCGTATCGGCGTGGTGCTCAAACGGGCCCAGTATTTCATCACCTGCAAAGGCTTTTCCCGTGGCGTGACTGCCGGGCCGGAGGCCACCGTGCGCGCCCTGCTCGACCCCGCCGCCTTTGGCGTTGGCACGGAACAGCTAAGCCTGTTTGCCGCGCCCGCCGTACAGGAGCTGGCGGCACAGGGAATGCGCCCTGCGTCGGCCGCGCGGGAAGTATGTGAGGAGGCGGTCTCGTGCCTGGCACGTCAGATGTGATCTACCTGTACGACGGCAGCTTTGAAGGGCTTTTGTGCTGCGTGCACGAAAGCGTATATACCCATGAGCTTCCTGTGGATATCCAGCCCGAAGAAGCGGCCCAGCCTACGCTGTTCCGCCAGAAATATATCGCAGCAGACGAGGAAAAGGCTGCGCGCGTCTACGATTCCATTCCCCGGAAGATCTCGCCCGACGCGGCCGCTCTGGTGCAGTGCGTATTTTTGAGCTGTATGCCGGGCAAGGAGCTGGCGATTCTCCGCTTCCTTCTGCTGGGCTATCGGCGCGGACGGCAGACGATGTATCTGTTGTCCCACACTGCTGTTCAGCCGATGCTGGCCGCGCGGCAGAATCTGCTGAACGAAGCCCATCTGCTCAAGGAATTCCTGCGTTTTTCTGACTACGACGGGGCTTTGGCCGCGACCATCACGCCGAAAAACTATGTGCTCCCCTTTCTGAAAGAGCATTTCTGCTCCCGCCTGAAGAATGAAACCTTTCTGATCTTCGACCGTACTCACAAAGCCGCACTGGTCTGGCAGGACCGCAAAGCGCGGATCATCTCCCTGGATACGCTGGAGCTGCCGCCCGCCACCGCCGAGGAGCTGCGCTACCGCGTCCTTTGGAAGCGATTTTACAAGACCATCGCCATCGCTGCGCGGGAAAACCCCCGCTGCCGCATGACGCACTGTCCCAAAAGATACTGGGAAAACATGCTGGAGATGGAGGATGAGCTGCGGCGCACGCCGGACAGTCTGGATGCCTTGCCGGCCGCCGCGCCCGCCTTGCTCCCACAAAAGGAGGGACATTATGGAGCCCAATATTCCTTCCCCCGTTTGCCGTAAAGACGGCGTCGAGATACACGCCGCCGTCCCTAAGGACATCACAGAAGCCTTTTCCGTCATTGCGGTACGGGAAAACGGCGCCTGGCTTCTGGTGCGCCACAGCGCGCGAAAAACCTGGGAGCTCCCCGGCGGACACCGGGAGCCGGACGAAACACCGCTGGAGGCCGCATGCCGTGAACTATACGAGGAAACGGGCGCTTTGAGGTTCCGTCTGTGCGCCTGCGGCTGCTATAGCGTCACACAGGGCGGACAGACGAGCTGGGGTGCACTGTTTCTGGCGGAGGCCATCACGCGCGGCCCTCTGCCCGAAAGCGAAATCGCGCAAGTACGTGCCTTTGCCGCACTGCCCAGCGCGCTCACCTACCCGACGATACAGCCCGTACTCCACGCTTGTGCGGAGAAATACCTGCGCGGCGGCGCGCTGGAAAACGCACCTCTCTTCCGCGCGCCCGTACGGAAGGGGGAACGCCCGTGAACGATGCTCTCTATCTTCGCGCCGTGGGGATTGCCGCCGCGGTGCAGCCTGATTATTCCTTTTTCCTGCCGGCTGTTCGGGCGCTGGCCCGTATGGGGCGCCTGCGGCTGGAAAAACCTGTCACGTTTTTGGTGGGAGAAAACGGCACGGGCAAATCCACGCTGCTGGAGGCCATCGCGGCGGCATGGGGTTTCAATCCCGAGGGCGGCACGCGGAATTTCCGCTTCTCTACCGCCAGAACGCACGCGGAGCTGTACCGCTCGCTGGTGCTGCAGCGCGGCCCGCGCCGCCCCCGGGATGGTTTTTTCCTTCGGGCAGAAAGCTTTTACAATGTTGCCACAGAGATCGACCGTCTGGATGAGATTGCGCCGCTGAAAGGCGCCTACGGCGGCCGTTCGCTTCATGAGCAGTCCCACGGTGAAAGCTTTCTCGCGCTTGTACTCAACCGTTTTTCAGGCAGCGGCCTGTACCTGCTGGACGAACCGGAGGCCGCTCTTTCGCCCGCGCGTCAGCTTGCGCTTCTGGCTGCTCTGGACGGACTGGTCCGCAAAAATTCCCAGTTTCTCATCGCCACCCATTCCCCGCTGCTTCTGGCGTATCCGAACGCCGAAATTTTTGTTTTGAGCGAACGGGGCATCGAAAAAACGCCCTACCGGCAAACAGAGCCTTACCTTTTGACCAAACGCTTTCTGGAGGCACCTGAACGTATGCTGAACGAGCTGCTCGGAACGGAGGAGGAAGCATTCGAGGCCAGATAAGTTCGACGTCCGCAGACATAAAACAGACGGACAAGAAAGAATAGATACAGATCTAGGAAAAGCTGGCGGTGGCCAAGCAATGCAGCTTTGCGAAGCAAAATACAGGCCATGGGACGAACGCCGCAAAAAAGGTTGCGGCTGCGCCCGTAGACACGTACCGGAGAAGCGGAAAGCCTCCCTTGCAGATAATCGTGCTAAAAACGCAACTCTTAGCGTTCAGACGGCCTTTTTTGCGCAAAATAGCCTCGCGATGCTCCACAGGGTCTGTGCCAAGACGTGTAGAACGAAGCGGCCGCCGAAGGCCGCCATGTCGCAGCGACCGCGGCCGAAACCCCTGTTCGCAGGCAGATTGGCGAAAAAGCCGCGCTTTCCCGCCAATCCGGACGCACTTTCCCTGCCGAGAAGCTGCTTTTCCGCATTCTGCCTGTTCCTGCCCGGCAGAAAACCGGTCTGTGGAACTGTGCCGTCCATGTGTCCTCTCTTTTTTCGATTTCTGTTTTGCAACCCTGTTTCCAATCATTTATAATAAAGGAGGATTCCTAACATGTCCGATCCGGAATACATCGGGCGCATCGCCCGCAGCATCGCGCCATGCGGGCTGGTCTGCGCCCTGTGCGGCAAGCCGTCCTGCAAGGGCTGCCGGGAGAGTACGGATGCCGAGCTTTCCTGTTTGTGCCGCCAGCGTACATGCTGCCGGGAGAAAGGCTTCTCCGGATGCTGGGAGTGCCCGCTTTTTCCCTGCGGGGAGGGCATGTTTTCCTCTGCGCGGAGCAGCAGCAGACGCCTTACCGCCTTTGTGCGCTGCGTGCGGGAGGACGGCGCAGACGCGCTTGCGTCGTATCTGGCCGCCAATGAAGCGCAGGGCCTGCTGTACCATCGCGACACAGTGCATTTTACCGGCGATTATGACATATCGGAAGATGAGGCGGAGATTTTACGCCTGCTGCGGGAGGGATCCAAACCATGATTCCGGGCGCATGGCGCGCCTGATTTTTGCAAAGAGGTGTTTTGAATGAAAGTACTGCTGTTAAACGGCAGCCCCCATGCGAAGGGCTGTACCTACACTGCGCTGGCTGAGGCTGCCGGCGCGCTGGAGGCTGCCGGTGTGGAAACGGAATTTGTCCATATCGGTACAAAGGCGATCCGCGGCTGCATCGGCTGCGGCAAATGCCGGGAGGCAAAGCGCTGCGTTTTTGACGACGATCCTGTAAATGAGGCCATCGAAAAAGCCCGGGCCTGCGACGGCTTCATTTTCGGTTCCCCTGTGTACTATGCCTCGCCCAACGGCGCTGCGCTGGCGTTTCTGGACCGGTTGTTCTACGCGGGCGGCAGCGCGCTGCGGTACAAGCCCGGCGCGGCGGTCGTCTCGGCCCGGCGCGGCGGCACAACCGCCGCGCTGGACGCGCTGAACAAATATTTTACCATCAACTGTATGCCGGTGGTATCTTCAAAATACTGGAACATGGTGCATGGCAACACGCCCGATGAGGTGCGGCATGACCTGGAAGGCATGCAGGTGATGCGCACACTGGGACGCAATATGGCCTGGCTGCTCAAATGCATTGAGATCGGCCGCGCGGCCGGCATCACCACGCCGGAGCCGGAACCGCCCGTGCGCACAAATTTCATCCGCTGAGGACGCTCTTTTGTTCAACAACCGCCGCCCGGCGGACATTCCGGAGGCAAAAACATGACCCCTGAAACAAACGCGCTCATTCCCGTGGGCATTGCCGCGCTGTGCTTTTTACTCGCTTTTCTGTATGGACGGCACCGGCGGGCACTGGCGCTGCGCCGCCGTGTGGCGGAAAGCTTCGGTCAGATGCCGGCAGAGCCGGAACGGCCCCGCGCCATGACACGGGAATTCTGGGAACTCCTGCGCGCAGGCGAGCCTGCCGGCCAGTGCATCGACGACGCGACCTGGAACGACCTGGACATGGACGACGTGTTCGCGCGCATTGATATCTGCCAAAGCGCCGTGGGGCGTGCCTGCCTTTATGCAGTGCTGCACCGCCTGAACACCGGGCCGGAGCTTGCCCGGCGCGCCCGTCTCTGCGGCCTTTTCGCGGCGCGGCCCGCGCTTCGGCTGAATGTCCAGCTCTGCCTTGCACGCCTGGGCCGCAAGCGCGGGCAGGAATTCGCCGGTTTCCTGTTTGACCCATCTCCCATGCGTCTGCCGCTGGCCGGGTTGTACCGCATTTGTATGTTTCTTCCCTTTCTGGCATTGCCCTCACTTTTCTTCGGGCCGTGGGCGTTGTGCTTTCTTGCCGCCTGCGTGTTGAACACGGCGCTGTATTATCACGCCAAAGATAAAATACGCGCGCATCTGGACACATTGGGTTATTTTTCAATGCTGCTTTCTGCGGCAAAGCGCCTTTCCCGGCTCGTGCAAACCGACGCGCCCCAGCTTTCCGATGCGCTGAACGATGCCGCCCGGCCGCTGAAGGCGGTTTCCGGCGGCGTGGGGGCGCTGGCCCGCCCCTCCACGGGCGAGCTGAACGACATGCTGTTCGAGCTGATGGGGGCGCTGACGCTGGCGCCCCTGCTGTATTACGACCGCGCCGTCCGTGTGATGCAGCGCGAACACGCTGCGCTGCTGCGCCTGTGCATGCTGCTGGGCGAAACGGAGCTTGCCATAGCCGCGCTTTCATTCCGTGAGAGCCTTCCCCTCCAGTGTACGCCGGAATTTACTTCCGAAATGGCACTTGTCTGCGACGAACTGTACCATCCGCTCCTGGAAACGCCCGTGGCGAACAGCGCGGTATTCCGGCGCCACACATTGTTCACTGGTTCCAATGCGTCCGGCAAATCCACATTCATCAAAGCACTGGCCGTCAACGCCATTCTGGCGCAGACGCTGGGCGTATGCGCCGCCCGTGCATTCACGCTGCCCCGGGCGCTGGCGGTATCCTCCATGGCGGTTTCCGACAACCTCTGCGCCGGAGACAGCTATTTTGTGGCGGAGCTGAAATCTCTGCGCCGCCTGCTGGCCTGCGCGCAAACCGGAACGCCCTGCCTGTGCTTTATTGACGAGATTCTGAAGGGGACCAACACCGTGGAGCGCATCGCAGCCTCGGCGGCGGTGCTGCGCCATCTGGCCGGGTGCCGCTGTCTGTGCTTCGTCGCCACCCATGACCGGGAACTGACGGAAATGCTTGCGGGCCTGTATGAAAACCGCCACTTCTCCGAACAGGTGGGGCCGGAGGGCGTCACCTTTGACTATCTGCTCAGGGAGGGTCCCGCGCACACACGCAACGCCATCGCGCTGCTGGCGCAGTTGGGTTTCCCTGCAAAGGTGACGCAGGCGGCGGAGGATGCGGCCCGCGCCTTCGAGGCGGAGGGACGGTGGCCCGCGGAACGGAGCGGCAGAAAGGATAATTGTGGCACCTGCTTTCCGGAAACGCCCTGCAGCTGGGACAAAGCAGCGAAAAAATGATGTACAGGCTGTCTTTCTCGCCCTGAAAGCACCCGGTACGCCATGGCATATGTGAATACCGGCGGCCTTCACCGCGGTTTATGCGCTTTCCCGCATCGACCTCGTGCCCAATTTTATCCCTATGCCGAGATACCCGGACGACCTTTTGCTGCCGCTGTCGGCGGCATGCACCGTAAGGCAAATCCCGCCGCAGATTTTTACCGCATGCAGTCCACGGGCCGATGGTCTGGTCTGTGGAATGAAGGCAGACCCAAACGCTGGTACTGCGCCATTCCTACCGCTCCGGCATGGGCCCTGGGGCTGCTGCTTTTGAAAGCCGTGCTTTGAGAAAGCCCGCGCAGGACCGCCCCCCGGACGGAAAGGAGAAATTCCTGAATGCATATGCCTGATGCCATTCCCGAAAATATGTTCGCGCCGTGCGGCATGAACTGCATGGTATGCTATAAGCACTGTACCGTTTGCAAAAGCGTGCGTCCCTGTGCAGGATGCCTGAACGGGGACGAAAGCAAGCCGCGTCACTGCCGTGCCTGTGCCATCAGGGACTGCTGCCGTGAAAAGGGCCTGCGCTATTGCCTTGAATGCACCGCGTTCCCCTGCCGGCGCCTGAACCGTCTGGAAAAAAGCTATCGTACGCGCTACAACGCCAGTCTTTTGTCCAACAGCCGCGCCGTTCTCACACGCGGGCTTGCCGTCTTTCTGGAGAATGAACGGCAAAAATATACCTGTTCCGTGTGCGGCGGCATTGTTTCGCTGCATGACGGTGTGTGCGGAACCTGCGGCGCATCCACGGCCGCGCTGGAATAGAAGCATGCGCTGCGCGGTGCCGGTCGCGGAAAAAGGAACCTTTCCGCTGCGCGCTTTTTGTGCTATACTCTTTTTGTGGCTGCAAGCGTATCGGCGCACAAAGGTGCCGGGACGCCCGGCGGACGCGGCAAGATCCGCGCAGCCGCCGCAGGAATGAAATAGAAACGGAGAAATGAAACATGATCGAGATCACCATGGAAAACGGCAAGACCATCCGCATTGAACTGGACGCCGAGGCCGCGCCTATCACGGTGGAAAATTTCACAAAGCTGGTGAAACAGGGTTTTTATGACGGCCTGACGTTCCACCGCATCATTCCCGGCTTTATGATCCAGGGCGGCTGTCCCGAGGGCACCGGCATGGGCGGCCCGGGCTATGGCATCAAAGGCGAATTTGCCGCAAACGGCGTTGAAAACCCCATCCGCCATACCCGCGGCGTCATCAGCATGGCCCGCAGCCAGATGCCCAACTCCGCGGGCAGCCAATTCTTCATCATGCATGCCGACGCGCCGCATCTGGACGGCAGTTACGCCGCTTTCGGCCATGTGGTGGAAGGCATGGACGTTGTCGACGAGATCGCGTCCGTCGCCACGGATTTCCGCGACAAGCCCAAAACGCCCGTTGTGATGAAGTGTGTGAAGGTCGTGGACTGAGATGCGCCTGTTTAAAAAACTGTTCTCGTTTTTCTGGGACAGGAGCCTGCTGATCTTTCTTATCATCGGCGGGCTGAACACACTCGTCAGCATGGTCGGCAGCCAGCTTTTGTACGGCGCGCTGGGCTATTGGGGCGCGACCGCGCTGATGTTCACCGTATGCAGCGTGTTCAGCTTTATCTTCAACCGGAAATACAGTTTTGAAAGCAAGGCCCCTCTGCTGCAAAGCGCCGTGCGCTTTTCTGTGGTCATCGCGGTGTGCTACCTCATCAGCTTCGGCCTTTCGGATTTTCTGGTGCCGATGTTCATGGGGCGCTTCTTTCCCGCTGTTTCCACAGACTGGCAGGCGCGCATCGCCATGCTGGTAGCGCAGGTGATCTTTACCGCCTGCAACTATCTGGGGCAGCGCCTGTGGGCTTTTAAAGAATAAGCCCGTTCCGCATCCCATTTTTGCAAAAAAGCCTTTGCCCCGGACATTGCGTCCCAAGGCAAAGGCTTTTTCCGTATCTGCAATCGGCGGTGCCGGGCCGGAGACGGGATGGCCTGCGGCCTTTTCGCGCCGCGCTCCGTTCCATCACTCCCGCCGCGGCGCACCGGCAGCGCTTAAGGCTCCGGCCCGCGTCTCCTCCTCTTCATGAAACGCAGAGTGCTCACCGAAGGAGGGCACGAACAGGAATTTCCGGATGGCAAAGATCAGCGCGATGGTGACGATGCCGATGAGATTTTCCAGCGGCGAAGTATGCTCCACCACCATCTGCCGGGCGATGGCGAACAGAAGCACCTCAATGGCGGAGCCGGGCGTATGCTTTGCCAGCATCTTGATAAACTCCACGCCGATGATCAGGTTGAACGCGTGGCCCAAAAACACTGTAAAGCCCTCGTGGGCTTTCGGATCGCCCGCAAGGCTGAACACCTCGCGCACCACCTGTATACCCGCGATAACAATGGCGATGAGCACGATGATGGAAATGGCGATTTCAATAACGCTTGCAAAAAACGCTACCTTGCGCCGTAAATATTCCTTGACACGCACGGCAAATCCTCCTTTTCTGCTGCTCCGTCCCGGCCGCGCTCAGCCAGCCAAAGGCCTGTGGACGCACGCTTTGCGGTAAACCGACCAAACGAACAGGCAAACCGCGGCGTTCACCGCCAGAATGATTCCTTCAATGCACCACATGCTCCGCAGCAGCCCCAACTGGGACAGCGCCGCGGGAATATTCGCCGCGGCATGCAGCAGCACCGCCGCGAAATAGTACCAGATGGGAACGCGCCGGGTGACCGCCATCCACACCAGGATGGACAGCGCCATATGCAGCGCCATTGCCGCGATGCGTTCTACACCGGCAGCCCAGAACGCGCCCGCCCCCGCGGCCCCAAGCGCGTCCGTTACCTGCGGCGCGGCGGGCGCGCCCAGCATCACCGCAGCGTTCACGGCGGCATTCACCCCTGCCAGCAGCGCAGCCTCCACGCCGCCGTGGCCAATGCCGTAGCCTACGCCCAACGCCAGATCCCTGTCTTTTTTGCACAGCAGCGACAGACCCATCAGGCGGCCTGTTTCCTCAAACAGGCCCGCGGCAAGGCAGCCGTAAGCCGTATAGGCCGCCGGATACAGCGTAATAGCCGGAAACAGGGAGAACACCGCCGCGTGGAGCAGCTGCTCCAGCACCAACGCATAGCCGATGAAACAACCGGCGCCCACCAGCGCGGCCAGCAAGCCGCGGCCTGTTTTACGTTTGAGGACGGCAAGCGCCGCAACAGGCAGTGCGATGGAAACCAGCACCGTAAAAATGCATCCTGCAATGGATGCGGCTGAGAAGACGGGGGCAGCAGACACAGAGCATCCTCCTTTTCCGGACGTTGACACCGCTTATTGAAACAGAGAACCTGACAGCCGATACCGGAGCGTCCACCCCTTTTTGGCGGCATTCGCCGGGTGGCTTGTACTTTGCCGCGCAAAGATGCATGGCCTTGCCACCGCCAGCTTTTCCCCGGATTTTTCTTTTTTATCTCTTTGCCTTTTTCGACAGTCTGCGTCCGTCCCTTTTCAAGAAGCGGACGTTTCTCCGGTTTGTTACGGTTTTTTTTGCAAAGGGAACGGATGCGATGATGGCGCACCATACGAGCTGATACGCCAGCACCGTGCCCAGAGAAAGGCCCGTAAGGCCCTCGTAAAAGCCCAACGCCACACTGAGCACCGCACCCAGCGCCACAGCGGCCGTCTGCACAACGCCCGCAAGGCGTTCGCCTGCGGCCGCGCGCGCGGCCGCGCGCATGCCGCCCAGGAAGGACGCGCATGCACCTGTGTGCATCATCACGCCCTCGCTCTCGGGACGGTAGGCAAGCTCGGTCTCCAGGGCGTCCTGCTCATGCTGAGACAGCACCTTGACCGTTCCCTCCGGAATGCCGTAAGTCGCGGCCACCAGCGGCGCGGTAATGTTGAAATCGTCTGCCTGCACCAGCACGCTGATACCGCTCTGCGCCAGACTGTCCAATGTTTCTGCGGCGCGGCGGTCGGGCCGGTAGCTGACGAGGAACATGCCGAACAGCTTGCCCGCCACCGCAAGATAGATGGGAGAGCGCTGGCCGTTCTTCGTATATTTTTTCTCGTAGTCCAAAGAGGGTACTTCAATGTCATGGCGCTTCATCATCTCGCGGCTGCCCAGCAGAACACGGCGGTGCTCGATCCACCCGGTAAAGCCGTAACCGATTTCCACCGAGGCGTTTTCCACGCCGGCCAGCAGCTTCTCGTTGTTGTCCAGCATGCCCATGAACACGCCGCGCAGCGTCTCGCAGCTGGGCGACAGCAGGCTGGCTGCATAAAGGATGGCAATGTCGATGCGCTCTTTTTCAAAGGTTTTGATGCCGTGCAGGCGCACGCTGCCCGCGGGGAACAGCTCCCGCGCGCTCAGCAGCACCGTGTTGGCGCTCCCCAGTGTTTCCACTGCGCTCGGCCCCGGAACCACGGCGCCGCAGCGACGTGGCCTGCTGCATCAAGCTGGTGGGCAGCGCGTACACAAGCGTCGCCGCCAGAGGCGCGCTCAGGCTCAAGGCCGCAGCCAGGCCGGAGAGCGCAGATATCACGCCGCCGCCCTTTACGCCTGCGACAACAGCGCACACCAGCGCCGCGCCGCCCAGGCCCCAGCACAACTTCTGCACCACGGCGTCCGCCGCGCGGGGAGAAAAGCTCTGGCGCAAAAATCCCTTGACCAGCGCTGTAGGACGGTTCAGCAGCAGACGCGGTTCCGGCTCGCCCAAACCGTCGCACAGCCGCTTTGCCAGCTGTTCCTTTTCCAGCAGAAACGCGGCCGCATGCTCCTCGCCGGAGCTTGCCAGCGCAAAATTCGCGCACACAGCGCGGATCTGCAGCCATTTGCCCAGCGCGTTGCCGCACAGCAGCAGCGCCGCCACGGGCGCAAACAGCGTCACGGCCTCCGGATCAAAATTTTTCGCATCAAACAGCAGCGCCGCATTCTGCAGCGCCGCTCCCACCACGGCCAGCGCAGTGAAGCTGTCGGACGTAGGCTGGAGCGCAAGGCCCCGCAGGCCTGCCCCCAGCGTGGTGATGGAGCTGAAAGCCGCTACGGCCAACAGAACGAAATTTGTGACAAGATAAGTAAGCGGAGCCGTGTGCGGGTCCAGCACGCCAATGGGCGGCAGCCATCCCGTGCGGGCCGAGAGGCCCAAATACAACAGGAACAGCGTCAGCACGCCCGTAAGCACGGTGCGCGCCAGGCGTGTCTGGCGCATGGAGGCCAGTTCCTGGGCAACCGCCGGCGCGTCGGACAGCCGGTTGTATTCGCCTATCTCCTCCTCCGGTGCCAGCGCGCCGGAGTTTTTCCTGCGCAGCGGCTCGTATTCGCCCGTGCCGTCGCCGTCCAGCGGGATATCGATGTCCATTGCGCGGGTATCGCGCCGCTTGCGCGCAGCGCCCAGGTCGAATGTGTCGGCTCTGGCAATGGCCCGTGCCAAAAAGGAGGCGGACATAGGTGCGGGCGTGTCCTGCGGGTTTACCTGGGGCACGTCCAGATCCAGCGTGCTGCCGAAAGTGCGCCCATTGGCTCCGGGCGCGCCCTGCTCCGGCGCATCCGCCCGGCCCGGCACGGGCGCGCCCGGAATGCACTGCTCGGGGCGGATGGCGTCAAATTCCCCGGTATAGCCCTCCTCCAGAGCGGCCTCATAGTACTCGCCTGCCTCGCCCTGGGCAAACTCATCCTCGAATTCCTCTTCTTCTTTTTTGGCAAACAGCTTCGCCCAGAAGCCGCTCTTTTCTTTTTTACGACGGCCGCTCTCACCCAGCGTAGGGTCGTCGATCACGGCGGTTGCGAAGAAATCGCGGAAACGGTCGTCTACTTCGCCGAACAGATTATTTCCGGTAACGGGGGCGGCCTGCTCCTGTTCCTGCGCAGGCTGGGAGCCGCGCCGGAGCACCGCCTCCCGCGCCGCGCTCAGCACGGCTTCACCCGCGGCACTGTGCAGCGTATTTTCCGCCTCGCGGCGTGCCTCTTCCATAATGCGCGCGCGTTCCTCCGCCTGCTTTTGCGCCTCGGCCTCGGAATACGCCTTAATGTCCGGCAGCTCCACCGTGGGCACTTCGTCCTCAACAAGCGCGGGCTCCGGTTCAGGCTCCGCCGCGGGTTCCGGCGCTTTCTCGGGAGCGGGCTGGGGAATCTCCGGCAGCGGATCGTTTTTTTCGTGGGCAAACTCAGGCACCGGCAGCAAGATCGGCTCTACCGGAGCGCGCTTTTTTCCGGTCCCGACGCCCAGTTCGGATAAAATGGCGTCCAGGTCCGCATCCGAACTCTGTGCCGGACGGGCTGCCGCGGGCGCGTCCGCCCGCTTCTTCTGCACCTGCTCGAGGATATGGTCGAGCTCTGAAGCTGTGATATGCGGTTTCTGATCGCTCAAATAGAACCCTCCGTTCCGCGCTGGCGCATGATCTCATACAGAATAATGCCGGTGGCGACCGACACGTTGAAACTGTCCACCCCCGTGCCGCCGCCCGCCATGGGCAGACTGAGAACACCGTCGCACAGGGACTTCACCAGCGGCGAAACACCGCTGCCCTCACTGCCCGCCACCAGCGCGATGGGGCCTGTAAGGTTTTGCTGGAAAGCGGGGCGTCCGTCCATGTCCGCGCAATAGACAAATACATTCTGCGCCTTCAGCCTGCGGACAGCCTCGCCGATGTTGGCCACACGCGCCACGGGCAGCCTTGCCGCCGCGCCCGCGCTGCTTTTGAGTACAGTAGGTGTAACAGGTACGCCGCCGCGCCGCGGTATCACCACGCCGTGAGCACCGCACAGCAGCGCCGTGCGGATGATCGCGCCCAGGTTATGGGGATCCTCCACGCCGTCCGCCAGCAGCAAAAAGGGCGGCTCGCCCCGGCGCGCCGCCTCGGCCAGCAAGTCATCCAGCGAGACATAATCCACACTGGCCGCCCACGCCGCAACGCCCTGGTGGCCTTCCGTGCCGCACATGCCGCGCAGCTTGGCCGCGTGCACGCGCTTGACCACAGCGCCCGCCTCGCGGGCGATGGCCGTATAATATCCCGCCTGTGCGGCGTTCATGGTATCCTGTACGAACACGGTATCCACGGCCGCACCGCTTTTGAGCAGCTCCGTCACGGCATTTTTGCCGTACACAATTGTGGGATCCTGCTCTGTTTTGTGTTCAAATCTATCGTTTTTCTTCTCTGCCCGTTCCATCCGCAGCCTCCAGAATTTTCAAAAAAGCCCCGCCCGTCCGGTTCCCGCATACTGCGCTCCGCATGCAGCGTGCGCGCAGCCGCGCAGCGGCCTCAACAAAACCACACTTGCTGCGGTTTTGCGTGTTTCAACGTTCTCAAACCCATGCGCACCGGCGCATCCGCGTGTGCCGGACACACGCGCAGCCGCGCAAACGGCGGGTTTGAGGCTATTATAACACGACGCCGCGCAGCGGCCTCGACAAAACCGCACTTGCTGCGGTTTTGCGTGTTTCAACGTTCTCAAACCCATGCGCACCAGCGCATCCGCGTGTGCCGGGCACACGCGCAGCCGCGCAAGCGGCGGGTTTGAGGCTATTATAACACGACGCCGCGCAGCGGCCTCGACAAAACCGCACTTGCTGCGGTTTTGCGTGTTTCAACGTTCTCAAACCCATGCGCACCAGCGCATCCGCGTGTGCCGGGCACACGCGCAGCCGCGCAAGCGGCGGGTTTGAGGCTATTATAACACGACGCCGCGCAGCGGCCTCGACAAAACCGCACTTGATGCGGTTTTGCGTGTTTCAATGTTCTCAAACCCATGCGCACCAGCGCATCCGCGTGTGCCGGGCACACGCGCAGCCGCGCAAGCGGCGGGTTTGAGGCTATTATAACACGACGCCGCGCAGCGGCCTCGACAAAACCGCACTTGATGCGGTTTTGCGTGTTTCAATGTTCTCAAACCCATGCGCACCAGCGCATCCGCGTGTGCCGGGCACACGCGCAGCCGCGCAAGCGGCGGGTTTGAGGCTATTATAACACGACGCCGCGCAGCGGCCTCGACAAAACCGCACTTGATGCGGTTTTGCGTGTTTCAATGTTCTCAAACCCATGCGCACCAGCGCATCCGCGTGTGCCGGGCACACGCGCAGCCGCGCAAGCGGCGGGTTTGAGGCTATTATAACACAGATACCGCATCTTTGCTATAATTTCCGCCGGATTTCGGGCATTTTCGCCTGAGCCTGACAGCAGCGCGCTTACAAAAGGAACCACAGCAGCACAGCGGCGGCCGTGGCAGCCGCTGCCCACAGCGCGGCGCGCGCGCCCGGTCCCAGCGGCAAAATACTGCGCCGCCACGAAACCAGGCCGGAAACATATTTTTCCGCCGCATCCTGCTGGCACCCCAACTGCACCGCGCGGCTTTCCGGCTTAAAAAACACCAGCACCCGTTCGATGCTCTCGTCCTGCGGCTCCACAATTTCCACCACGCACTTGTTTACGCCTTTCATTCCGGTCCCCCTTTCCCGCCCGCCTGCCGCGGGCTTACGGAAAGTTTTGTCTCCGGTGCGCAATTTAAACAATTTCTTCTTTTAAATTTCGACGTTCACTGTTTAATGGAATTCGTAAAGGTGCATATACATTTTGTAAAAGGTAATTTTTTCCTTATTGAATGTTGAAAACCCTGTTGAAAGTGTTGACAACCCGCCTGTTTTGCCCATTTGCGGGCTTTTTGAGAGAAGTTTTCGACTGTGTTTTCAACACCCTGTTGAAAACTTTCCACAAAACCCCGGGTTTATTCCAAAGTGTCAAGTTGGAATTTTGACGATTTTAAACGGGAAACATTTCCACTTTTCGCCGTTTTTACAAAAAATTCGCGCAAGGTTTACACCTTTACGCACCTTGAAATTTTTGCAAATATACCTGGGAATCGCTTCCATCGCGGGCGGCCTTCCATGCATTTTTCTGCGCTTGCCGCAGGGCGGCGTTTGTGATATCATTCATTTAGACGAGCGTCGAAAGAAAAGCAGCGGAAGGAGCGGTGCGCGCGTGTTCGACAAAACGTTCAAAGCCCTGTCCGACCCCACCCGCCGCCAGATCCTGGAGCTGCTGCGCAGAGGGCCGAAAAGCGCCGGTGAGATATCCGAACAGTTCGGCACCAGCGGAGCCACCATCTCCCACCATCTTTCCGTTCTGAAAGACGCGGGCCTGGTGAGTGACGAAAAGCGCGGCAAGTATATTTTTTACGAGCTGGACACCAGTGTTTTACAGGACATGCTTGCATGGGTGGCCGGTTTTGCAAAGGGAGACGGCGATGAAACAAAGCAATAAAACAGAATGGGCCATCTGGGGCGTGTGCGCCCTGTCGTTTGCCGTGACGCTGGCGCTGCTGCCTCTGCTGCCCGCACGCATCCCCGTCCATTGGAACGTGGACGGGCAGATCGACGGCTGGGCGGCACGCCCGGGAGCGTTTTTCGGCCCGGCCATGGGGCTGGGCCTGAGCCTTTTGATGAAATTTCTGCCCTACATCGACCCGCGCCGCCGCAGCTATGAAAAGTTCGGCCGCGCGTACGATGCGTTCCGGCTGGCGCTGGCGCTGTTCGTGCTTATCCTGCAGGGCGTTACGCTGTACGCTGCGTTTTATCCGGATGGACTGGATGTTTCCCGCATCATTGCCGCCTGTGTGGGCGCGCTGCTGTGCGTAGCGGGCAATTATATGCCCAAGTTCCGGCACAACTATTTCTGCGGTATCCGTACGCCGTGGACGCTGGCTAGCGAAACGTGCTGGCGGCGCACCCACCGCTTTGCGGGGCCGCTGTGGTTCTGGGGCGGTCTGGCGCTGGCGGCGGGCAGCTTTTTCCTCTCCGGCCGCTGGCTGGCCGCGGCCACGGCGGCTCTGGGAGCCGTGCTCGTCGTGCCCGCTTATCTTTATTCGTACTTTATTTATAAAAGCAGCGGTGAAGATTGATTTTGCCGCCGCGATGCGTTATACTATCCTTGGTTAAATTTGTGACAAGGGCTTGTCCTCTTTCACTGTGGGACCGATACGCGCTGGGCGGGCCAATGCGCTTGGAGCGCCCGCCCAAAACAGGAACGATTTTTTGGAGGGTAATGAATTATGCTGGTAAACGCTACCGAAATGCTGCAGAAAGCCCGCGACGGCCACTACGCCGTAGGCCAGTTCAACATCAACAATCTGGAGTGGACGAAGGCCGCGCTGCAGGCTGCGCAGGAAATGAACAGCCCCATCATTCTCGGCGTGTCCGAAGGCGCGGGCAAATATATGACAGGCTTCAAAACCGTCGCCGCCATGGTCAAGGCCATGATCGACACGCTGGGCATCACCGTGCCCGTGGCGCTGCATCTGGACCACGGCTCCTACGAGGGCGCCAAGGCCTGTGTTGAGGCCGGGTTCTCCTCCATCATGTTCGACGGCAGCCACTACGCCATCGACGAAAACGTGGCCAAGACCACCGAGCTGGTGGCTCTGGCTCACGAGAACGGCCTTTCCATCGAGGCCGAGGTCGGCAGCATCGGCGGTGAAGAGGACGGTGTTGTGGGCATGGGCGAGATTGCGGACGCCGCCGAGTGTGCGCGCATCGCTTCCTGGGCATCGACTTCCTGGCCGCAGGCATCGGCAACATCCACGGTGTGTACCCGTCCAACTGGAAAGGCCTGGACTTCGACGCGCTGGAGAAGATCCACAACGCGACGGATCACATTCCCCTTGTGCTGCACGGCGGCACCGGCATCCCCGACGATATGATCAAAAAGGCCATCAGCCTGGGTGTTTCCAAGATCAATGTGAACACCGAATGCCAGCTCGCCTTCGCCAAGGCCACCCGTGAATACATCGAGGCCGGAAAGGACCAGCAGGGCAAGGGCTTTGATCCGCGCAAGCTGCTTGCGCCGGGCGCCGAGGCCATCAAGAACACCGTCAAGGAAAAAATGGAGTTGTTCGGCTCTGTGGGCAAGGCGTAAGCGCTGCCCACAGGCGTTCAGTACCTTTCAAAGCAACGGCAGAGCCCCCGGATTTCCCGCAATGGGAAAGCCCGGGGGCTTTTTCTGCACACCGGCGTATCTGCGTGCGGCGCCCCGCCAAAGCGCAAAAAAGCGGCGGCCCCATACGGAACCGCCGCCTGTGCCGGACATCCGGCTTATTTCGTCTGTACGCCGCCGATGAAGATTTTTTCCGGGTGCAGCGTCTCGTCCAGCACCAGTATGTCAGCGCGCTTGCCGGCGGTGATGCTGCCCAGCTCATCAAACAGGCCCACAGCCTGCGCCGGGTTGATGGTAGCCGCGCGCAGCGCCGCGTCCAGGGGCACGCCGAAGCTGACGGCGCGGCGGAAGCATTCGGCCAGGCAGGTAGCGCTGCCCGCGATGGTGCCGTCCTCCAGCGTGGCCTTGCCGTCCGTCATATACACAGTCTGGCCGCCCAGCGAATACACGCCGTTGGGCATGCCCGCGGCGCGCATGGAATCGCTGATGAGGCACACGCGCTCGGCGCCGAACCAGCGGAACACACTGCGCACCACAGCCGGATGCAGGTGGATGCCGTCGGAGATCATCTCCACATGGGCCGCGTCATCGCTGGCCGCGCCCACGACGCCCGGATCGCGGTGGTTGAACGGCGGCATGGCGTTGAACAGGTGCGTCACATGGGATGCGCCCGCGGCAAAGGCCGCCTTGGCCTGGTCGTAATTGGCCGTGGTGTGCGCAATGGACACCACGCATTTTTTGCTGGCCCGCTCGATGAAAGGCACCGCACCCGGCAGCTCCGGCGCAACGTCGATGAGCTTGATGGCGCCGCCGGACAGCTCATACAGGCGGTCAAACATCTCGATCTCCGGGTCCACAATGTATTTTTCCGCCTGAGCGCCCTTTTTCGCCTTGTTGAAGAAGGGCCCCTCCATATTGATGCCGCGCAGCACGGCGCCGCCGGTCTCTTTGTTGATGTAGGGCTTCGCAATGTTGAAGATATTGGTGAGGATGGGCTCGTCGAAAGCCATCGTGGTGCCGCAGAAGGCCGTTACGCCCTCGCCGCCCAGATAGGCGGACATTGTTTCGATGTGCTCCGCGCCCGCGTCGCAAAAATCAGAGCCTTTGGAGCCGTGGATGTGGATATCCACAAAACCCGGGGTGACGTATTTGCCGGAAACGTCCACTGCGTCGGGGCCGTCCAGCGTGCCGGGGGCAGCCACCTGAGCGATCTTTCCGTCCGCGATCTCCACGTCCGCCAGCACAAAGCGCGCGTCTTCGGTGAAAACAAGGCCGTTTTTCAGGATCATATTGATACACTCCTTTGATTGATCGTATGGTCTTGCGCGCCGGGTGGGGCGCGCGGATTTCCCTGCTTTCATTATAACGTTTTTTTCGGCGCGCAAAAGTTTTTTTTGCAAAAAAAGCGCTTTGTGCCAAGATTGCATATGATACGGCAAAACGCGCAAAGGCCGCCCGGTGCCGGGCGGCCTTTGCAGGCGGGGCGGCGGCGCGGCCCGGCAGGGCCGCACCGCTTCCGCGGAAAAGGGGGAAACGGGCTCACACCTTCCGGCCTACGGGGATGGTGCCGCAGCAGTTCCAGGTGTAGTCCATGGGGTGGGCGATGATACGCACACGGAAGGTGCGCCCTGTGCACATGCCGTTGTTGCAGCCGCATGCGTCCGGGTCTTCCGGCAGAACAAAGGGCACGCACATCACATGTACGTCGCGGCAGCCTGAGCCGGTGTGGGCGGGGATCGTCAGTACCTTGAAGCCGCGGGAAGCCTCGATGCCGTCATCCATCAGCTCTGTTACAATAATGCCGACGGAGGTGCGGCGGTGCGGGCAGATGTCGTGCAGTACGAAGTCCACCTGAAGGATACGGCCCAGATCCGTCATGATGATGTCCCCGGCATCGACGAATATGGAATCCTGACAGGGGTCGGCGTGGACGTCGATGGGTTCCGGGCACTCCGGCACGATGATGGAACCGCAGTCTACCGTTACAAAGGGGGACGGGAATTCTACGACAGAGCCTTCATCGTCGGTGAGCTGGATGGAATCGTTCACTTCGATATGCCCGCCTGAGCCGGACATATGGCGCACCGTGAACATCAGCTCCGCAGTCTCCTCTTCACTGTCCGCCAGTTCGGAGATATACCAGTGGATGATCTGCGAACTCTCCAGCTCCGCTTCGCCGATGAGCGGCGGCTCGAAGCCGATGATGGCAAATTCTGTGCTGATGATATCCTCAATGTGAATATTCGTCGCGCCCGGCCCGGCGATGGTATCGGCCAGATCGTGGAATGCACGCTCCAATTCCTCTTCATTTGGGGTGGTAATGACGTGTTCGTCCACAGGTTCGCTGGCCCAGCTGCGCAGTGTTTCCTCGTTCAGGCCTGTGCGGCCCACCAGGCCGATGCAGTAGATCTCCACATCGTCGTCGCGCAGCGCGGCGGCTATCGGCGCCGGGTCCGGCCCGACAGTCGTCTCGCCGTCGGTGAAAATGACCAGCACTTTTTTGCGCATGGTAGCGCCGAACAGTGTTCCCGCCTGAGTGAACGCATCGGCGTGGTTGGTATTACCCTGCGCCTGCAGCGCGTCTACCGCCTGCTTCAGCACTTCCACATCCTCGGTGAGCGGCACGTCTATGCTTGCCGTGCCCGCAAAGCTTACGATGCCGATACGGTTGCCGTTGGCTAGCCTTCCCATGCGTCCGCCAGTGCGTTTCATGACGATGTCGATAAACTCCTTGGCCCCCGCTTTCAAATGCATCATCGGGGTGCCCGTCATGCTGCCGGAACGGTCCAAAACAAGCGCGATATCCACGGGATTGTTGACGACGTCCGGCTGCGCCGTAACGCTGAGCGTTACGTTCAGAATGCCGTCGCAGTCGATCCTCTCTTCGCTGAGGATTTTGTCTACATGTGTGATACCCATACTGATTTCCTTTCATCAGCGGCCGGGCCTGCACCCGCTCGCCGCGTTTTTTCGGGGCGCACCCGGCACGGCTTTTCCACCCGCGCCCCGTGTGCCCCATTGGCTTCTGCGCTATCGTATGCGTCCGATGGGGACGTTGTGCCGCCGGACAGGGATACCGCATTCGGATGGGGTTCCCATTTTTCCCGCCGCAGTGGATTTTGCGGGCGCAAAACGCGCGCATCGTCGTTTTCCAGACGGGTTTATGATATAATAGACGCAGCAGCAAAAATTTCTGCCTGCTGCTGCGGCGCGCCGGGCAGGGCTTGTGAGGGAATGGGAATGCAGTTAAAAGATATTAAAAAAGAGGGGATTTTTACCACCTTATATTATGAGTTGACCTGGAAGATCGGCTGGGAGCAGCTGCTCTCCATTCTGGATGTTGTGATCCGCACCGATTTTCAAGAAAAGGGATTCCAATCCCTTGCGGTGGGTATGATCGCCGGAACAAGTCCACAGGATGTCACCAGGGACGTTCTGGCAAACGGCGGCGACATCAGACGGTCTGCTTTTGCCAAAGGGGAATCCGGTTATGCAGTGTTGACCGGCTATTCGCATCTCATGAAAGTTACAATGCGGATCATCGTCTGGAACCAGAGCGACCGCTTTATACTTCAATTGGCCGACGACCGGGCAATCGACAAGGATGGCAAGCACTCCTATGATAAATATGCCGACAGCATTGAAATTCTGGCGCATATTGATTATGCTAAAAAACAGCCTGCGGCTGTTTTTTAGGACATGCGGACCGTCCCCGGCCCGCGGCCATCCGGATAAGTTTTTGTTGCGGAGCAATAAAAACAGGGATAATGATAACGTCGCAGCCAACGCTTTGGGCGGAACAAGCCGCCAGCTGCTTTGAAAAGCCTGTTTGTGTGCATTGTATGGAAAGGGGAACATCATGAAAAACGATATCGACGATCTGCTGAACAGCGTGTTCGGTTCGCGCACACTGCGCACCGGCGGGCAGGCGGCAGGCCGGGAGAAGCCGGAAACGCCACGTCTGACGCTGGAGCCTGAACCGAAACAGCCGTCCCCGCGCGGCCGGAGCCCTCAGCGCCGCACCGCGCCGGGACGGCCCGCGGCACCCTCCCGCGGCGCCTCGCGGGAGGACGCGCGCCCCAAGGCGGACGTACCAGTCATTGACTTTGACGCCATCGGAAAGCAGCCCCCCGGGACAGATCTCCACGCCGCGCCGGACTTTGCCGCCATAGAACGCCGGGCTGCAAACGCCGCGCGGGAGCTGCAGGCTCTGGAGCGCGCAGCTCCACGCACGGGCGCGGCGCTGGACGAGGCCATCGCGCGCCAGCGAAAGGAGATCGAGGCCCTGAACCGCAGCGCGCTGGAGGACATCCACCGCATCGGGCGTGAGCTGGAGACTCCTGAAGTGCGCGGCCTTTCCGGCGGGTCCGCACAAGAGGCGGCCGCGGCTCCCCTGCCCAACCACGCCGCCCCGCGGGGCAAGGCGGGGCTGGAGGGCTTCGACGGGTTGGCCGAAGCGCTGGGCGGAACCGTACTGGGTCAGCCGGATTATCTTCAAAAGCTGGTCATCGCGCTCAAGCGGCCGTATGTGATGGGCCACGAGGGTGAAAGCGCGCGCAACGCTTTCCTCGTCACCGGTCCGGCGGACACAGGCAAGCATCTGAGTCTGTGTGCCGCCGCAGAGGAACTGGCCCGGCGCGGCGTGTTCGTCAGCGGGGATATCTCCTGGATGGATCTGTCGCTGTACCCAACCGCCGCAGAGGAAAAGCTTTTTTTGCAGGATCTGTATATGGCGCTGGCCGCCAAGGGCGACATCGTAGTGTTCGAACACTACGAGCGCTGCCAGCCTGCGTTCCTGACGGTCCTGTCCAATCTGGTGCAGCGGGGCAAAAGCCCGCTGGCCGGGCGCTACGTATTGCAGAACGGCCGTCTGGTGGACGCGGGCAACGCCCTTGTCACCGACGCCGTGGGCGCGCTCACGCCACGGGGCAAATACCTTGTGCTGCTCAGCGAGGCCCCCGTTGCCAAACTGGCGGACAGCTTCGGCGCGCCGTTTGTTTCGGCGCTGGGAGATATCTGTGAGACGGCCGCCCTCACGCCCGAAAGCTTGTCCGCTGTGGCGAAAGCGGAATTCGACAAGCTGGCTGCCCGCGCGCAAAAGGCGCTGGGCTTCACCGTCACAGCCGGGGATGCGGCACTGCTCCTCGCCGCCGAAAGCAGCGGACGCGCCAAGGGCGCGCAGGGCGTGCTGGCATTCTGGGACCGCGCCTACCGCGCGCTGGCCCAGTACCGGCTGGAACACGACGACGCACCCAAAGCCGCCGCGCTGGGCGCAGCGGACGGCCGCCTGACTGCAGACTTCGGCGCAGGCCCGGCGGATCTGCTCTCCCTGCTTCCTGAAGCTTACCAAGGCGAGGTGGAAGCTGTAAAGGCAGAATTGGACGGCATCGTAGGCCTTGCAGCCGTAAAGGAATACGTACTCAGTTTGGAGGACAATTTTGCCGTGCAGGCGCGGCGCAAAGCCGCCGGCCTCAAGACGGCCAGCGTTTCCATGCATATGATCTTCACCGGGAACCCCGGCACAGGCAAAACGACCATTGCCCGGCTGGTGAGCCGTTACCTGAAGGCCATCGGGGTGCTGAGCGGCGGGCAGCTGGTGGAAGTGACACGCGCCGACCTTGTGGGCCGTTATGTGGGCCACACCGCACCGCTCACCACACAGGTGCTCAAATCCGCCGTGGGCGGCGTGCTGTTCATCGACGAAGCATACAGCCTGTACCGCGGAAAAGACGACAGCTTCGGGCTGGAGGCCATTGATACGCTGGTCAAAGGTATGGAGGACCACCGGGACGATCTCATCGTTATCCTGGCCGGCTATTCCAAAGAGATGGCCGAATTTTTGACGGCCAACAGCGGCCTGAAAAGCCGTTTTCCAAACATCATTGAATTCCCCGATTATACCGGCGAAGAGCTGCTGGCCATTGCAAAGCTGCAGGCGGGCGGCAAGGGGTATACGCTGGACGAGCGCTGCGACGCAAATCTGCTGGCCTATTTCAACGCCGTGCAGCTCACCCGCGCGCGGGACGCAGGCAACGGGCGGCTGGCCCGCAACAAAGTGGAGGAGGCCATCCTCAACCAGTCCCGCCGCCTTGTGGCCCAGCCCGAAGCAGACCTGTGCCTGCTGCTGCCCGAGGATTTCCAGTTGGACGATGTGGGCGGAGTATAAACAGCCTTCCGCAGGTCTGCCTGCGTTTTTATAGATATCTGACAAGCAAAGGAGATGTTCACTATGCGAAAATATCAGGCTCTTTTTTTTCGCAATAAGACCGGGAGGGTCCTGCAATGCTGACCCTTCGCATCAAGGGAGGCTGTCATGATAAAATTGACGCAGATAGACGAAACAAATTTTCTGGAATGCTTTGCGCTACGGCTGGATAATGGGCAGGAGCGCTTTGTCTCATCCCCCATCCGCAGTCTGGCACAGGCTTATGTGTACCGGGACCAGTGTATGCCCTTCGGCATTTACGCCGGGGACAAGATGATTGGATACGTCATGGTTATTTACGACCGTGAGGAACAGACCTACAATATCTGGCATTTCATGATCGACGCGGCGCACCAGCGAAAGGGGTACGGCAAAGCTGCTTTGGCGCAGGTGATCCGATATATCAAAACAAAGCCGTTTGGGCCGTCCGGCACGGTGCTGCTCACCTGCAGCCCGGAAAACCAGGCAGCGTACGCCCTGTATACAGATTTTGGCTTTTGCCCAACGGGACGGTGCGACGGAAAGGAACAGGAGCTTTGCCTGAAGCTCGCCCCGGCGCGGCCGAATACGGAGATAAAAGTATAATACGCCAACAGAAAACGCGCCCCGCAGGCCGGATATATTTCGGATGCGGGCGCGTTTTTATTGTAGAGGAACCACCGGTTTTGCATATGCGTGCAAAGCCCTGTATTACCGGCATGCGCGCCCGGTGGCACAAGTACGGTCCGCCAGCCGCAAAAATTTTACTGCCGGCTGCCCGCAAGCGGGCTTATTCCAGCATCGTCAGATGTTTTCCCGCTCTGTTTTCCTCCATCCGGTTTTGATGTGCTCCACGATTTTTACCGCATCCTTTCCTGCGATATTTTGGCGCAGCCGCAATGGTGATATTTGCAAATCCAGCTCGTATGCGATAACGCATTTACATCATTCAGCTGAATCGGATAAGCAGAAGCAGGCGCTTTCGCACCGGCTCGCCTGTTATGGCCTGTGCTGCGGTATGAGCCAGCAGCTTGTCTGCAATCGGGTCTGGATTTGTAGCTTTCCTTCCTATTGTGTATCCTCCCTTTTTGCCTTCGACCGTACCAGAAGACTGCTGCAGAAATTAAAAAAGAGCACTTCTCAGATGAACTCTAAGAAGTGCTCTCATAGCATTGCTAAACCTGTAGCTTATTCGTTTGAACTCCGTCATTCTTCATAACGATGCATTATTCTTCAACAATTTGCTGTCAAAATGCTGTCATCCACAGTTTGACAGCACAGAGCTCCGCAGCATATAGGGCAACACCGCACAATTCACGGCTGATGCCTAAGCGTCGTCTCGCTTGCAGATTTTCCGACAACTGTCACAAAAATCTGTCGGCGCGGTTCGACACTTAGAATTGTGCGGTGTTGCCATAGTTGTTTTCCATTGCGAATTCAACTATAGATTATGGTTTTATCAGTCGATGGGTTTCATCGTGGGGAAAAGGATGACCTCGCGGATGGTGCTGGAATTCGTCAGCAGCATCACACAGCGGTCAATGCCCATACCCATGCCGCCCGTCGGGGGCATGCCGTATTCCAGAGCCGTCAGGAAATCCTCGTCCAGCATCTCGGCCTCGTCGTCGCCGCGCTCGCGCTGCTCCGCCTGCTTGACGAAGCGCTCGCGCTGGTCGATGGGGTCGTTCAGCTCGGAATAGGCATTTGCCATCTCACTGTGGCAAATAAACAGCTCGAAGCGTTCCGTCAAACGCTTGTCCTGCGGGCTGCGCTTTGTCAGAGGAGATACCTCCACCGGATACATTGTGATGAATGTGGGCTGAATGAGCTTTTCCTCCACACGCTGGTCAAAGCAGGCGTACAGCGCGTTGCCCCAAGTGGGCTCCGCCGCCTCCGGCAGCTCCACACCGATGGCTTCGGCCGCGGCAACCGCCTGGGCATTGTCGGAGATGGCGCCGAAGTCGATGCCTGCATACTCCTTCACGGCGTCCACCATAGTCAGGCGGCGCCAGCCCGGCGTAAGGTCGATCTTTTCGCCCAGCCACTCCACCTCATAGCCGCCCAGCAGCTCCAGCGCGGCCGAGGAAAGGATCCCCTCGGCAATGTCCATCATCGTATGGAAATCCGCATACGCCTGATACAACTCCACGGTCGTAAATTCCGGGTTATGCTTCGGGTCCATGCCCTCGTTGCGGAAAATACGGCCGATCTCATACACGCGGTCGATGCCTCCTACGATCAGCCGCTTGAGCGGCAGCTCTGTGGCGATACGCATATACATATCAATATCCAGCGTGTTGTGGTGGGTCACGAAAGGACGCGCCGCAGCCCCGCCTGCGATGGTGTTCAGCACCGGCGTTTCCACTTCCATATAGCCGCGCTCATCCAGGTAATTGCGCATATGGCGAATAAATTTGGAGCGCACCTCAAACGTCTTGCGCACCTCCGGGTTGACGATCAGGTCCACATAGCGCTGGCGGTACCGCGCCTCGCGGTCCTTCAGGCCGTGGAATTTTTCGGGCAGAGGCAGCAGGCTCTTGCTCAGCAGTACGATCTCGGTGACATGCACGCTGATTTCGCCCATCTTCGTACGGAACACAAAGCCTCTGACGCCGATGATATCGCCGATATCAAATTTCTTGAACGCCTGATACTCCTCCACACCCACGTCGTCCCGGCGGACATAAAGCTGGATGTTGCCCGTGGTGTCCCGAAGGTCCGCAAAGCTGGCCTTGCCCATCACGCGCTTGCTCATCATGCGGCCCGCCATGCACACGCTGCGGCCCTGTTCACCCTCGGGCACGTCCACAAAGCTCTCTTTCACCTCGGCGGCAAAATCCGCCTGGGGATAGCTTGTCAGCTCAAAGGGGTCGTTTCCGGCCTCCTGCAAGCCGCGCAGCTTTTCGCGCCGGATGGCGACCAGCTCGTTATACGCCTGCTCACTCACTTCTTCGGCTACGGCCCCGATCTTCTGCTGGGCTGCCTCCAACGCATTGCCCAACTGTTCCAACGTTTCGTTTGCCATGCTTGTCCTCCAACATCTCGCAATTTGTCCCATCCAGTATAGCACAAAATATAACACAAAAACAGGTGCTTTCGCACCTGTTTTTGAAAAAAGCCTGATTTTGTGCGGCTTACAGCTCTGCTCGGCCGATCTCCATCACTTCGTACTGCACAACTGCACCGCTGGGCAGCGTGATATCCACCTTATCGCCCACGGAATGGCCAATAAGGGCCGCTCCGATGGGAGATTCATCCGAGATCTTTCCGTTCACCGGGTCAGCCTCGGTGGAACCGGTGATATCGTATTCGTCTTCATCCCCGTCTTCATCCTTGATGCGCACATGACTGCCGACGCTGATATGGTCGGTAGAAAGCTCGTCCTCGGTGACGACGCGGGCATGCTTGAGCATTTTTTCCAAAAGTGCGATGCGGCCTTCCACAAGGCCCTGCTCGTTTTTGGCTTCGTCATATTCACTGTTTTCGGAAAGGTCGCCGTAGCCGCGGGCCACTTTGATCTTTTCGGCCACCTCTTTGCGCTTGACGGTTTTCAGCTGTTCAAGCTCGTCCTCCAATGCACGCAAGCCGGCATAGGTCATGACAATTTCTTTTTCCAAGGTCTCCGGTCTCCTTCACAGATATTGGTACCGCGCCGCGCCACAGTACAAAATGTGGGGCACTTGTACAATATGGGTTATTATAGTGTTTTTGCTTTTGGCTGTCAAGCGGAAAACCAAAATTATACAAATTGCACCAGTAAATGGGGATTTCTTTGTATATTACGGCTGAACAGACATTTTTTGCGAGCCTGTTCCGTTCCCTTGTATACAATGGGCGGCGGCAGACGGGCGTACACAAACACCGTCCTGCTGTAAAATCCCCCTGATGCTGCTATTTTATGCATCGTCCGGACAAAAGAGAACCACAGAAGGGAAAATCATCTCCCTCCTGTGGCGGTTTTCCGCTGGTATTGGGACGTTACTCCTCGTCGTCCTTCATATCAATGAACTTCTTCGCTTCCTCGATGACCTTCGGCTCCAAATTGGAGGGCAGCGGCTCATAGCGGGTGAATTCAAATACAAAGCTGCCGCGTCCTTGCGTGAGCTGGCGCAGATAGGTGGTGAAATCATGCATCTCACTGACCGGCACGTCGGCTTCCAGCGTCTGCTGACCATCCTCGGCCGGATGCATGCCCAGCACGCGGCCGCGCCGCTTTGTCACCTCGCCCATGATGTCCCCCAGCACATCGCCCGGAACAGTAGCCATCAGGTTGCCGATGGGCTCCAGCAGCACGGGGCCAGCCTCGGGCAGCGCAGCCTTGTAGGCCAGCTTCGCAGCCATCTTAAACGCCATTTCGGAAGAATCCACCGGGTGGTAGCTGCCGTCCAGCAGCGTGGCCTTCAGGCCCACCACCGGGTAGCCGGCCAGCACGCCGTGGCGCACGGCCTCCTGCAGGCCTTTTTCCACCGCCGGGAAATAGTTCTTGGGCACGCTGCCGCCGAACACGTTCTCGGCAAATACAAACTCTCCCTCGTCCGTCGGCTCGAATTCGATCCATACGTCGCCAAACTGGCCGTGACCGCCCGTCTGCTTCTTATGGCGGCCCTGTGCCTTACATTTCTTACGGATGGATTCACGGTATGCGATACGCGGCTCGGTGAGGCTCACCTCCACGCCAAACTTGCTTTTGAGTTTGGCGCACACCACATCCAGATGCTGCTCTCCCAAACCGGATATCACCTGCTGCACCGTCTCGGTGTTGACGGCGTACCCCAGCGTCGGGTCCTCTTCCATCAGGCGCTGCAACGCGCCGCTAATCTTGCTCTCGTCGCCTTTCTGCTTTACCTTGATGGCCATGGACAGCGTAGGCCGGGGGAACTCGGGGCGCGGCAGGCTCACCACACGGCCCGGCGCACACAGCGTGTCGCCCGTCTGCGCGGCAGGCAGCTTGGTAATGGCACCGATGTCGCCCGCGCCGATCTCCGCCGCATCCGTCTGCTTTTTTCCTTTCACGAACACCAGCTTGCCCATGCGTTCGGGCTCGCCCGTGCGGCTGTTTACCACCGGAGAGTCCGCCTTGAGCGTGCCGCTGACAACCTTGACATAGCTCATCTTACCCACAAACGGGTCTGCTACTGTTTTGAATACATATGCGCACAGCGGGTCTTTCGCCTCGCAGGCGATCTCCACTTCGTTTCCGTCGCGGTCCTCCGCAACGCACCCAGCGCCGCGCGCTGCGCTGGGCAGCAGCTTTTTGATGTAGCGCAGCACCATGTCCGTACCCGCCAGCGCAGTGGAGCAGCCGCAGAGTACCGGCGTGATGGCGCCCGTTTTAACGCCTACGCGCACACCCTCCGTCAACTCCTCCTGCGTGAAGGGCTCACCCTCGAAGAATTTCTCCATCAGCGCGTCATCGGTCTCGGCCACAGCCTCGCGCATGGCCTCGATCAGCCCGTCCTCCCGATGGCCGTATTTGGGCATAGGCACTTCGCGGGCCGTGCCGTTGACGTAGCTGTACGCCTTGGATTCGATCAGGTTCACAAACACGCGGCCGCCGGCCTGCTCGATGGGCACGACCACCGGACAGATGGACGGGCCGAACTCCGCTTTCAGCTCTTCAAATACTTTATAGAAATCGGCATGCTCGGCGTCGATTTTAGAGATGTAGATCATACGGCTCTTGCCGTGTTTCAGCGCCAGCTTGTACGCCTTCTGCGCACCGACGGTGAGGCCGCTGCGGCCGGACACTGTGATGAGCACGCTCTCGGCGGCGCGGATGCCCTCGTGCAGACCCAGCTCAAAATCAAACAGACCCGGCGTGTCGATCAGATTTATTTTTACGCCGTCATACTCGACAGGCGCTACGGCCAGCGACAGGGATGCGCGGCGCTTGGCCTCCTCGGGGTCGTAATCGCATACGGTGTTCCCGTCTTCCACACGGCCCAGGCGGTCGGTGCTCTTGGCGGTAAACAGCAGCGCTTCGGCGAGGCTGGTTTTCCCGGCGCCGCCGTGGCCCGCTATGAGGACGTTTCGGATGTGATCGTTTGCGTAATTCATAAACAACAACCCTCTTTTCCGCCCTGCGCAAAACGCATGGCAGCAACTTATACAAAAATATTATCACAATCGCGTCGCTTTTTAAAGATAATGTTGTAAAAAAAGAAAAAATCTTACGTACAATCTTCCAGCATAAGATTGTATAGTTTGACAAGAGGTTTTCAACAATGGCTGCCCGGCGCAAACAATAAGCCGTCCTCGTGCCTGCGGCGCAGACAAAATGCAGAAAAATACATACCGCCGCGCTTTCGTCAAAAAAAGCTGGTATGCGGACGATGTGCATGATAAAATGATGCCACAAGGCGGGCCGGCACCAAAGGCGCCCGCGGAACATCGAGCCGGGCGCGTTCAGCCGTCCGGAGAAAGGGACGCGTTATGACGGCATATGAAAAAAGCCTGGAGGTCCTGCGCGAGCTTTTCGAAAAGGACTGCACCTTCGTATTGGCGACCACGCGGGAGAACGTTCCTTCGCAGCGGGTGGTGGACGCCTGTTATATGGGCGGCGCATTCTGGGTGGTCACGCACGGCCGTTCCGCCAAAGTGCGGGAGATGAAAGCAAACCCCTGTGTTTCGCTCTGCAGCAGTTTTCACACCTTTAAGTGCAAAGCCCATTTCATGGGACATCCGCTGCTGCCTGCCAACCAGGCGGCGCGCGAAGCGCTGGCGGGGGCGTTCGAGCCGTGGCACTTTGCCTGCAACGATGAAGGCGACTCCAACCTGTGTTATCTGCGCATCGTACCGGAGAGCGGTTTTTTCCACAAGGACGGGACAGGCTACCGGGTGGATTTCATCAACGGGACGGCGGCGGAATTCCCCTTTACAGCTCAGGTCGAAATGGCTTTACAGCCGCGCGCAAATATTCCGGTATTCTGAAAAGGGCGGGAGCACACAAGGCTCCCGCCCTTATATTACATCTATAAAAGCCTCAGACGACAAACCCGCCGTTGGGCGCCAATACCTGCCCCGTGAAAAAAGCGCCCGCGTCCGATGCGAGAAACGCGACGGCAGCGGCCACGTCCTCCGGCGCGCCCAGACGGCACAGCGGCGTTTCCTCTGCAAGCGCCGCCTTATCCTCCGGGGAGAAAACAGCCATCATATCCGTTTCCACTACGCCCGGCGCCACACAATTTACCGTTATTCCGCTTGGGCCTTCCTCCTTGGCCAATGCCTTGGTAAAGCCGATAAGCGCCGCCTTTGCCGCGGAATAGTGCACCTCGCAGGAGGCCCCCACCTGCCCCCACATGGAAGAAATATTGATGATGCGGCCCCACTTTTGGCGTATCATATGCGGCAGCGCGGCCTGGCAGCAGTGGAACGCGCCTTTCACGCATACGCCGAACATGGCGTCCCACTCAGCCGCAGTGATATCTGTGAACAGCTTCTGCTGTGCAACGCCCGCATTATTGACAAGGATGTCCGCCGGCCCCAGCGTCTGCTCTACCTGCGCAAACATCGTGCGCACCGCCGCTTCGTCAGAGACATCTGCACAGAATACTGCCGCCGTGCCGCCCGCAGCGCGGATACGAGCCGCCACGCTTTCGGCACTGTCCCGCCGGGTGCGGCAGCACACGGCCACACGGCACCCCTGCGCGGCCAGCGCCAGCGCTGCGGCTGCGCCGATGCCGCGGGAAGCTCCGGTCACGATTGCGGTTTTTTCCATTTCGGCTTGCTCCCATCTCTGCGCCTGCGGCGCAGCTCTTCAAAAAACGCCGCCAGCAGCGCGGCGCATTCGTCCTCCAGCAGCCCGCCCTCCACCTGGGGGCGGTGATTGAAAGGCAGCGCAAACAGATCCGTTACGCTGCCGCAGCAACCCGCCTTTGCATCCCGTGCGCCGTACACGACGCGCTTGATACGGCTGTTGACGATGGCCCCTGCGCACATGGGGCACGGCTCCAGCGTCACAAATAACTCGCATTGCCACAGCCGCCAGCCGCCCAAAGCGCGGCATGCCGCGTCTATGGCCAGCAGCTCGGCGTGATGCGTGGCATTCTTGCCGGTCTCCCGCGTGTTGTGTGCCACCGCCACAGGCTCCCCGTCCTTCGCCACTACCGCGCCTACAGGCACCTCGCCCAACGCAGCGGCTTTTTCCGCTTCGGCCAGCGCCAGACGCATCAACGTGATATCATCCATATGAAACCAACTTTCCTTATTTCGCGAACAGCGGCCATGCCGCGCGCAGCGCCATGCACGCCATCACCAGCGGGAACAGCGGCGCAGACGCCAGGCGCTCCAGACGGCTCTGGCGGTTCTTGGGGTCGTATACCCGGGGGATGGGCCTGAAACGGCGCATTACGCCCAGGCGGCGAATGGCCGCAAGACACACCACGGCCCCCACGCAGAACACGGCCACCAGGTATCCCGCAAACGCAAAGGCGGACACGCCGTCCATCTTCTGCGCCGCATATAAAAAAAGAAACGACATTGTATTATAAGCAAAGTGCAGCGCCATTCCCAGCGCCAGAGAGCCGGTACAGTAGGCCGCCAGCCCCATGAGCACCGACAGGATGAACAGAGACGGCATCTGCGCGATATCGCCGTGCAGCAGCGTGAACACCACACTGGATACAACGATGGAAAACCATGTTCCCCAGCGGGAAAGCACTGCCTGCATGGCGCCGCGCACCAGCAGCTCCTCCAGTACGGCGGGTACCACACACATGCCGATGAAATACAAAAACGTGGCAAATCCGCTTTGCGGCAGACGGATGGCCTCCGGCGCGCGGTACCGGGTGAACGCGGCCAGCAGCCGCTGCAAAAGCGTAGTAAGCAAGCTGCATAGAAAGCCCGCCCCTAAAAACACCGGCACGAACAGCCACAGCCGCCCGTCCCGAGGCATCTGCACCGAAATCCGCAGGCGCATGGGCGTAGCGCGCACTCCCACGGCCAGCAGCCAGAACGCTGCCGCCAACCCGGCGGCGGGCAGAAGAACGTTGAATACGCCCAGCACCCACTCAGGCACAGCAATGGGATTTTCCAGCGTAGCGCTTTTGTTGAACAGGCGCAGCAGCTGCCCTACGGCCAAACGCAGCAGCGCCGTGACGCCCAAATACACCGCCGCCGCCAGCGCCGTCAGGTTCGCCGCATAGCGCAGCGGGTCATTCTGTTGTTTGCGCGCCATCCCGCAGCCACCTCCCTCTGTTTATTCCGCCGGCCCGCGCGGGGCCCGCGCCGATGATATCCAGCTTCTATATTACAATATTCCGGCAAAAAAAACCACTGTGAAATCGCATCGCGTTTTCACAGCGGAAATATTTTTATGAAGGACTCACCGGGAGAAGCGGCGAATCAAAACAACCGCGCTGGTTCAGGCATATGCACGGGAAACGGAAGCGTAAACAGCCTCAGAGGTATCCTCCCCTTCGATCCACCCGGTGTAGGACACGCGGACCGTATCGCCTTTTTTCAGCTCCTCCGGAAAAGACTTTCCCGGCACAGCTTCAAATTTCAGTATCCGGCCGTCGGCGGCGGCCAGCGTCAGTGCGGTATCGCTCACGGCACGCACCGTACCGAGCACGGCGCTCTTATTGGCATCTTTCCGGGCCGTGACCTCCAGTGACAGAAGCTGTGCGGAACGGGTGGATTCCCCGCTGATGCAACCGGAATAAGTGACGCGCACACCATCTCCCGGCTCCACTCCGCCCTGCTGCCCGGTGAGGGATTTCCCCGTGTAGAAGGCAAGTACACGTCCGTCCGCCGTACATACCCCGATGCTGCCCTGTTTGCTGTTCACGGAACACACCGTGCCCCGCACAGCCTGTGCATCCGCCAGCTTTTCCGCCTGCACACGCAGCAGCATGGCATGGGATGTATCCTCCGGCGCGGCGCTGCCCGAATAGCTCAGCACCGCGCGGCTTCCCGCGCGCAGGCCATCCGGCATATCCACCTCGGCGAAGCCCAGCGCGAAGATATAACGTTCCCCTGTATCTGCCAAAAAGGTGATCGTATCCGCCTTTTCATCCACGGCGCGGATACGTCCCGCCAGGGTGAACACATCTCCCTCCGATACGCGCGCTGTCACACGGCTCACCACCGCGCCGTCCGGTGCGCCATCAAAATACACGCGCACCCACATTCCCTCGCGTGGTTCGCCCTTCAGCGCACGTACGCTCCGGCCCGCCGCAAAGGTGTAGGTTTCACCGCCCGCCGTCCGAAGTGTGATGCTCTCTTCATCGAACGCCGTTACAACGCCGTCGGCCGTGCTCCCCATCGAAAGGGAGTCGGGCTGCGTTTCCTGCGCGGCCTCTATGCGCAGCAGCTTTACATTTCGGGCGTTGGTGTCCGTCAAAACGCCGTCGTACCAGATGCGCACATACTGGCCGGCCTGTACGCCGCCTTCTACCATGTCCTCGGCGCCGTCCATACGGAACACATACTCTCCGCCGCCTGCGGCACGGAGGATGAACTGTCCGTCCGAGGCGTCCAGTACCACGCCTTCTTCTTTTTTAGCTCCCTCGGGAAGCACCGTTCCCGCCTGAGGGTCCTGTATGGGCCGCCCTCCGCCGGACCCGGCGCATGCCTGCAGCCCCAACACCAGCATCAGGCACAGCGCTGCTGTCAGCACCGCTACACATCTTTTCTTCATTGCTCTCAAACCCACATCTGCAACCCTTCCTGCCAAACCTCCACGGTCCGCGGCATACTTTATCATTGTATGCAAAAACGGCACATGATATCCCGCCGCCGCAGTATCGCTGACATTGTCTTTCCATTATAGTAGACGCGCCCGCATCCGGTTTCATTTCAAAAAAAATCTTAAAAATCTATGACAATCTTCCAAGCACACCGGAACGGACCGTCGGAAGCATTTTTGCCGCGGCACAATAAAAAACGGCCATACGGATCGCTCCGCATGGCCGTTTTCCGGTTTTAAATCACTCGGCGTCCTCGCCGTCCGCTTCGCTGCCGGAAAGCAGCGCCTTCATCGAAAGGCTGATGCGCTTTTTCTCGAAGTCCACATCGGTGAGTTTCACTTCCACTTCCTGGCCTACGCTCAGCACATCGGAGACCTTCTCAACACGCTCGTTGGAAATCTCACTGATATGCACCAGGCCGTCGATGCCCGGCAGGATGCGCACAAATGCGCCGAACTTGGTGATGGACACCACGGGCGCCTTGAACACGCTGCCGATGGGATATTCGGCCTTGAATTTCTCCCAGGGATTGTCCTCGGCTTTCTTATAGCCCAGAGACACTTTTTTGTTCTCGGTGTCGATATCCTTGACGTACACATCGATGGTATCGCCGACGCTCACGACCTCGGACGGATGCTTGATGCGGTTCCAGGACAGTTCGCTGATATGAACCAGGCCGTCCACGCCGCCGATATCCACGAACGCACCGTAGTTGGTCAGGCTCTTGACAACGCCCGTGTACTGCTTGCCGATCTCCACATTGGCCCAGAACTCCTCGCGCTTGGCGTCGTTCTCGGCGGCCAGGACCTCGCGGATGGAACCCACGATGTGGCGGCCTTCGCACTGCTTCATCTTCAGGCGGACATTCGTTTTCACCAGGGCGGTATAATCCTCGCCATGGCGCAGCGTGGCCTGGGAGCGCGGCACGAACACGCGCACGTTATTCACCAGCACCACAACGCCGCCGGAGTTGGCCTCGGTGACGAAGCCCTCCAGGATCTCGCCGCTCTCGACAGCGGCGGCAACGGCCTCGCGGCCCTTGTTCTCATCCAGACGCTTTTTGGAAAGATAGACAACGCCTTCCTGGTCGTTTACCTTTGTTACGATGAGGTCGAGCTCGTCACCTTTCTTGACCAGATCCTCCGCTTTGGCGGACGGGTCATTGGTGAGTTCCTCGAGCTTGACGAAACCGGTCTGCTTCGTGCCGATATCCACCTGGATCTCGCTGGGGGAAACGCCGGTGACGATGCCCTTTACGACCTTTCCATTGTATACCGGCTTCAAGGAAGCGTCGATCATTTCCTCAAAGCTCAATTCCTCTTCACGAATTTCCTCGCTCATACTGCTCAGTACCTCCTCAATAATAGACGAGGGCGTGGATGCACCCGCCGTCACTCCCACCGTGCCTGCGCCGCGCCACCATGCGGGGTCCAGCTCCTGTGCTGTCTCCACGGCGGCGGCCTTTGTATGGCGCCCGGCAACGGATACGAGTTTCTGGGTGTTGGAGGACTGCCGCCCGCCGATGACGACCATCAGGTCGCATTGGCGCGCAAGGCACTCCGCCTCATGCTGCCTCGCCCATGTTGCATTACATATTGTATCAAATATGCTCGGATTTGTATATACTTTTTTGAGAAACTCTACGCATTCTTGCCACTTTTTCACCTCAAAAGTGGTTTGAGCTACCACAAAAATTCCATTTTTGGTATTTTCTGGAGTTAAAAGTGCTTTTAACTCCTCCAAATCGGCAAAAACAAATACACTGCCCCGTGTGTGTCCCACGATGCCCTGCACCTCGGGATGGTTTTCGTCGCCTGCGACCAGCAGGGTCCTGCCCTCCTCACCCGCCCTGCGGGCCAGGCGGTGGATCTTGGCCACAAAGGGGCAGGTGGCGTCATGCACCACAAGGCCCCGGGCCCCAAGCGCATCGTACACGCACTGCGGCACGCCGTGGCTGCGCACCACCACCTCGTAGCCGTCGGGCACCTGTTCGGGTGTATCCACGGTAACGGCGCCCCGGGCCGCAAGGTCCGCCACGCATTGAGGATTATGGATGAGCGGCCCCAGCGTAGCCACCCGCACGCCCTGCTCCAGCAGGCCGTAGGTGAGCTTTACCGCACGGTCCACTCCGAAGCAGAAGCCCGCCGTCTTTGCCTTAATGATCTTCATATCACAGCTCCTTGGAAAAAGGGCGCCGCAGGCAGCGCACTTTCTCTTTTACACTTTTATAAGTATTGCCGGTTTTCCTCCAGCAGCTTTTCCAGCTCTTCCGCCAGCAACGCCTTGCATTCGCGCAGGCGGGCGGCGCTGCGCGGCTCGCCCAGCTTCAATTTTTCCGCGGGGATCGGCTTGCCGAACACTACGGTGCAGCGGCCGAACACCCGCATTTTTCCGCCTTTGTAGATGATACGGCAGGGGATCATATCCACGCCCGCTTCGGCCGCAATAACAAATGCTCCGCTCTTCAGCTTACCCAGGTTGCCGTCCTTGGTACGCGTGCCCTCGGGGAAGACCAGCGCCCCGCGGCCCTCACGCACCTCGCGCACAGTGTTTTCCACCACTGTGGCGTCGCCCTTTCCCCGGCGCACACAAACGACACCCACATGCCGCCAGGCCCAGTTCAGCAGGCGGCTGATCTCGAACAGCTCTTCTTTGGCCATGATGACCATGGGCCTGCCCCAAAACCGGGCAATAACGACGAATACAGGGTCGATGGCGGAGATGTGGTTGGGCGCGATGACGAAGCCCCTGTCATGGATGAGGTTCTCCCTTCCGATGACCCTGATCCGGAACGCGATGTGCCACACCAGCCACGCCAACGGCACGATGATCCAGTAAAACCACATCGTTACCCCTCCTGCCCCAGACGCGCGCGGATGGTGGACAGCAGCAGCGCGAACGCATCGTCGAAGGTAAAGCCCGTGGTGTCCACGGTAACGGCATCCGCAGCGGGGCGCAGCGGCGCGGCGGCACGGTGGGTGTCGTTATAGTCCCGCCGTTCCACATCCGCCAGCACCTGCTCGTAGCTCACCCATTCCCCGCGGGCAATCAATTCATCGTAGCGGCGCCGGGCGCGGTCTCCCGCGCTGGCCGTCAGAAATATCTTCACCTGCGCACCGGGCAGCACCACAGTACCGATGTCGCGCCCATCCATAAGCACATTGTTATCCTTTGCCAATGCACGCTGGGCGTCCAGCAGGAACGCGCGCACCGACGGGTGTGCCGAAACATGGGATGCAGCCATGGACACCTCCTCGGTGCGGATGAGGCCGGAAACGTCCTCCCCGTTCAAAAACATATGCTGCACACCGTCCACATAGCGCATCTCCAGCCGGATGCCCGGCAGGAGCGCCGCCACGGCATCCTCATCCTCGGTGTCTGCGCCGCTGCGCAGCACATGCAGCCCGATGGTACGGTACATGGCGCCGGTATCGACATAAATGTAGCCAAGCTCTGCGGCAAGCCGCCGCGACAGACTGGATTTGCCCGCACCGGACGGGCCGTCGATGGCAATGGAAATCATATTTTTCTCCTCTTCCCCCCAGGACGCTCCGCACTGCGGCATGCGCCCGGTCATGATTGACAGCCGTCCGGCCGATTACAGATGGCTTGCCGCCGCATATGCTGTGGCGAACGCGATTCCCAGGTTGTAGCCGCCCGTGTACGCGTCCACATCCAGCACCTCGCCCGCGAAATACAGCCCCGGACACAGCTTGCTCTGCATTGTTTTGGGGTCCACTTCCTTTACGCTGACGCCGCCGCTGGTAACGACGGCATGGGCAAGGTCGCCCTTTCCGGCCAGCTCGACCGGGAACGCTTTCAGCAGCTCCACCAGGCGCCGGCGATCCTCCCGAGTGATCTGGTTCACCTTGCGCTGCGGGTCCATGCCCCACACGTCCAGCATCACAGGCTGCATGGAGGCCGGAAGCAGCTTCACAAGGCAGTTCGCAGCCTCCCGGTTCGCAAGAAGCGCAAAGTCCTCGGAGACGCGCTTATAAAGCTTTTCCGGCGGCAGCGCAGGCTTGAGGTCAATACAGACGCGGTAGCCGTATTTTTTCATATCCCGGATGTGTGCGCTGGCGGAAAGCACCAGCGGCCCGGACATGCCGAAATGCGTGAACAGCATCTCACCCTGCTCGCAAAACAGCGCCTTTTTTCCTTCGTACAGTGTGAGCGCCACATTTTTAAGGGAAAGACCCATCATACGCCTGCACACCCCTCCGCGCCCCACCAGGGAAACAAGGCTCGGCTCCGGCGGCATTACGGTGTGGCCCGCCTGCCGTGCGAAACGGTAGCCGTCGCCCGTGGAGCCCGTCACCGGATAAGACACGCCGCCCGTTGCCACGAGCACGGCCCCGGCACGCAGCGCTTCGCCGCTCTGCAGGCGCACGCCCGTGCAGCGGCCGTTCTCCAACATCAGCTCCCGTGCGCCCTCGTACCGCAGACGCGCACCCTTCGCCCAGCGCAGCAGAGCGTCCAGCACGTCCTGCGCGCGGTCGCTCTGAGGAAATACCCGCCGCCCCCGCTCCGTTTTAAGCGGCACGCCCAGCCCTTTTTCCAGCAGCTCCATCACGAAAGCGGGCGGGCAGGCGTTGAGCGCCGAATACAAAAAACGCGGATTGCGGCGCACATTTTTCAAAAACTCATCCGGACCGCAGTTGTTGGTGACATTGCACCGCCCCTTGCCTGTAATGAGCAGCTTTTTGCCCGGCGCGTCCATATGCTCCAGAACCGTGACGCGTTTGCCCGCGTGCACGGCAGCGCCGGCGGCAAACAGCCCGGCCGCGCCTGCTCCGATGATGATACAATCCTCCATGGCTTATCCTTCCCGCACGACGACAGTCCGCCGCGCGACCTTTTCGGCATCTTTTGCATCAGGGAAGCCGTCCGGGACGGCCTCAGCAAAAACGCGGCGGAGTTTTGTCCCCGAAGCCGCGTTTGAGAAAAGCGCAAGCACGGCAGACCAAAATATCCGCGAAATGTGCAGCCGCCCGGACCGGACCGCGCATCAAACGCCCGCCACGCTTTTGGCTGGCGGGGAACTGCCGCGGTTTTCCGCGATGCAATATTTCAGGCCCATGCGCAAAAGCGCATCAGCGCACGAAGTGCGCGCAGCCACGCAAGCGGCGGGTTTGAGGTTATTATACCATCAATCCCCTTGTGCAACAACCGTTTTCCCTCAGCTCCCGCGGCAGCCGGCCGCCATATGCCAAACATTATTATAACGGCCCGTGCAGAAATACTCAACCTCTCATGCTTATTTCACCCTTCAGCACGCACATGTGCCGCCCGTGTTGCGCACGCAGTACTTATAGTGATATAATAATATACAATTGTGGCCATAGCCGTGCGCGGTACATCTGCACGGCTGCCAAGCAAACGGCGCCCGGCCCCGGCGCGCCGCAAAAGGAGACAAGCCATGTCGAAACTGAAAAAGCTGCTGCCAAAGCGGGATCTGCGCGCACGGTGGCTGTGGGTACTGGCGCTGGCCCTCACTGCCGTCAAGCTGGGCCTGTGCAGCTTCCAGCTCATCGTCGCCTCGCCGGATCTTTCCCCCATCGACGACACGCTGATGTTCAACCTTGCCAAGAGCATCTCCGCCGGGAACTGGCTGGGAGAATACGATTGGCTCACGTTGGGCAAGCATTCGTTTTATGCGCTCTGGCTGGCGTTTTTGAACCTGCTGCACGTCAACATCGTCGTAGGCGGTCAGGCGTTGTTCGCGGTGAGCTGCCTGGTGCTGCTGGCGGCGCTGAAGCCCGTGATGCGCACAAACTGGGGACGGCTGTTCGTATTCGCCGTCACGCTGTATACCCCGGCCTCCTGGGCGGAAAATACGCTGCGCGTCTACCGCGACAATATCTATCCCTCCCTGGTGCTGCTGGCGCTGGCAGGACTATTGGGCGCATTCACGCGCTTTCGGGAAAAACCGCTGCGCGCGCTGCCTTATTATGTTGCCGCCGGCCTTTCCCTTGCGGCGGCCTGGCTGTGCCACGAAGACAACGCGCTGCTGCTGCCGTTCGTTCTGTGCGCGGCGGCGGTTTATCTTGCTTATCTGTTTCTGGACAAAAGCATTGCGCACAAAAAGAGCCGCCTGGCGCTGCTGCTGGTACCATTAGCGCTGTGGGGCGGCGGCATCGCGGCCTGGTGCGGCATGAACTACAAGTATTATGGCCGTTTTATCATCAGCGATTTCACTTCCAGCGAATTCAATGACGCCATGGGTGCGCTGTCCCGCGCGTATCCGGATGACCAGAAGCGCTACGAGCTCATCCCTTTGTCCACACGCCTTGCATTGTATGAAGTATCCCCCACCTTCGCCAAACTTCAGGATGTGCTGGAGACGCCCGAGATGTACAACGGCTACGGCGACCCGGAAACAGGCGAGCTGAATTCCGGCGGCATCCATTGGGTGCTGCGCAAGGCCGCCTGGACGGCCGGTTACTACGACACAGCCCAGGACGCAGAAAACTTCTGGCGCGCGGTGGCCGACGAGATAAACGCCGCCTGTGATGCAGGGCTTGTCCCCGCCGGGCGCAGACACAGCGGTGTGTTTTCTCCGATCAAGGCGGAATATGTCGCCCCTACCATCGGTAAATTTTTTGACGAGGTCAAGGTGTTCGTTCTCTTCGAGCAGACCGAACCGACCCAGATACTTTCCATCGCCCGGCCCGACCAAACTGAAGAATGGGAGAGTTATCTGCACTGCCAGAGCACCATCGCCGCACAGGCCAACACCGATCTGCCCTACTTTGCGCCTCTCAATCAAATTGCCTACAAGCTGCTGAATCTTGTAACCTGGGTGCAGCGCATCCTGCTTTGGCCCATGCTGCTGCTCACCGTGCTGTGGCTTGTGCGGTATGCGCCCGCTTGCGTACGCGGACTGAAAAAAAAGCAGCCGCCTGCGGACCTTGCGGGCAGCGTGCTGATGCTGGGCTTCTTCCTCACCGGGCTTCTGCGCATGGCTGCTATTGCCTATCTCATGGCCGTGACGCTTTCATTCGACATCTATCTGATGTACCTCTCGGCAGCCTGTGCGCCCATGCTGGCGTTTCTGGCTTACGGCACGGCCAAATGGTTCGAGGGGCACGCCTTGTCCGCTTCCCCGTACAGCCTTAAATAAGAAAGGACGTTCTTCAACATGAAAGACTATATCAAGATCGCCCGTCCGGACCACTGGATCAAAAACCTGTTCATCTTCCCCGGCACGCTGTTCGCGCTGCTGCTGGTAGGCTGGAAGGGCTCCTACGGCGGCCTGGCCGGTATCGCGCTGGTCAGTTTCTTCTGCACCTGCATGATCGCCTCGGCCAACTATGTCATCAACGAATGGCTGGACGCCAGGTTCGACAAGTACCATCCCACCAAGAAAAAACGCCCCGTGGTGCAGAACACCATGAGCGGAAAAATCGTTGCCGCGGAATATGCGGTGCTGGCCGCGGTTGGGCTTGGCGCTTCGCTGCTGGTGAACATCCCGTTCTTTGTATGCGAGCTGTGGTTGCTGGTGATGGGTGTTCTGTACAATGTCAAGCCCTTCCGCACCAAGGATATCGCGTATCTGGACGTACTGTCGGAGTCCATCAACAATGCCATCCGCCTGCTGCTGGGCTGGTTTTTCGTAACGGCGGACTATCTGCCGCCGGTCACCATCGTGCTGGGCTACTGGCTGGGCGGCGCGTTTCTCATGGCCATCAAGCGCTATGCCGAATACCGTATGATCGGTGACAAAAGCACCGCCGCGCTGTACCGCAAATCCTTCGGCCAGTACACCGAACAGTCTCTCTTGATCTCCGCGTTCTTCTACGCCATGTGCTCGCTGTTTCTGTGCGGTATCTTCATCATCAAATACAAGATCGAGCTGCTGCTGGTGGTCCCCTTCCTGTGCGGGCTGTTCTGTTTTTACTTTCATCTTGCCTTCAAAAAGGATTCCGCCGTGCAGAAGCCGGAGAAGCTTTACCGGGAGAAAGGGCTGCTGATGTACATGATCATACTGGCCGCCGTATTCATTCTGGCGCTGTTCATCAAGATCCCGGCGCTGGAGGTCTTTCTCGACTCCAAGATCATCGGCTTGTAATGGTGCGCCGCCATGAACGTATACGATTTTGACGACACGATCTTTCGCGGCGACAGCACCCGCGCTTTCTGGGCCTACTGCCTGAAGCGCGCGCCGGGGCTGGCACGCTTTCTGCCCCGGCAGTGCGCCGCCGCCGTGCGCTATGCGCTGGGCCGCACGGCTAAGGAAGCGTTCAAGGAAGCGTTTTTTTCCTTTTTGCAGGGCGTGCCGGACGCGGACGCCTGGGCGGAGGATTTCTGGCGCACGCATGAACGCCGGTTCCGCCCGTGGTATCTGGCCCAGAAGCAGCCGGACGACCTGGTCATTTCTGCCTCACCGGAATTTCTGCTGGCGCCCGCCTGCCGCAGGCTGGGTATCCGCCCGCCCATCGCCTCCCGTGTAGATGCGCGCACCGGGCGTTACACGGGCCTCAACTGCAAGGGAGCGGAAAAGGTGTCGCGTTTCCGGGAGCAATATCCGGATGCGGAAATCGGGCAGTTTTATTCCGATTCCCGCTCAGACGCGCCGTTGGCGCACCTGGCACGCCGTGCCTTTCTGGTCCGGGGAGATTCTTACACCTCATGGGAGGTGTAATGCTCCGTTCCCGCGCGGCTGCGGCAGATATTTTCAGCACAACAAAAGCGCGCCCTGAGCAGGCCAACAGGCCGATTCAGGGCGCGCTTTTTCAATTTGACGTTTCCGCCAGCCGCGCAGCCGGTCAATCTCTGCCGCGGGAAGCGCCCATGGCTGTGCGGCCGGCGGGCACGCCTTCCGCGCGGCCTCCCTGCACTACGCGCAGCGCGGGCGCAGGCTCCCGCGTCATGGCCGGGCCGTGTACGGGCCGCGGCTGCTGCACGCGGGGCATAAGGCCCTGCTGCGCCGCGAGCATGGCAGCACGGCGGCGTGCCAGCCTGCGCTTTTTGCGCTGCGCCTTAACGTACGCCACATAAGCGATGCGCCCGGCCACCAGAGCGGCCAGTAAAAGAAAGATACAGAACAGCACGCCCAGCACCTTGAGCGCGACCTCCCACCAGGCGGGCCTGTCCACAAATTCCTTCGCATTGGCGTCCAAAAGCGCGGACACTGCGCTCTCGTCGATGCCCAACGTATAAACGCCGATCTCGCGGTTCATACAGCTCCCGGCCGAAAGGCCCTCCCTCAGGCTGACCGTCATTGCTGCGGTGAACGGCTCGTCTACCATGTAGCGCTCCGGCGTATCAAACGTGACCTGCACGTCATCCGCAGCCAGCGCACTGTGGAGCAGGAACGTGTAGCCCTCCTCCGAAAGGGCCAGCGGCGCGCTGCCCACCGAGGGCGCTCCTTCGGCGTAATACACCGGCACCTGCGGGGACGTAATATCCGAAGCCGCCAGCGTGACGGGCGTGAAATGATCGAAGCAATAATCCAGCAATGCGATGCTGTCGGAAAACTTGTCATACTTTTTTGCGCTTCCCATCACCACGCAGATCAGACTTCTGCCGCTGCGGGTGACGGTTTCCACCATCGTGTAGCCCGCCTCCTCCGTCCAGCCGCTCTTACCGCCGGTGGTGCCCTCATACTGGTATTTGTTCGTTACCAGCATGCAGTTATCGGTGCCAAACAGACGCTCCTGCTCCTGCTTGTTGGTGGGCTGCATGGTATAGGACGTTGCGCCGAACAACTCGGAAAAGCCCGGCACCGTCATCGCCCACTGTGTCAGGCGGGCCATGTCGTAGGGTGTGGTGTAGTGGTCGGCGCTGTGCAGGCCGTTGGCATTTACAAAATGGGTGCCCGCCAGGCCCAGCTCCGCGGCTTTGGCGTTCATCAACTCCACAAACGCCTCCATGCTGCCGGCGGTGTACTCTGCCAGCACATTGGCCGCGTCGTTGGCACTGGCCAGGATCGTGGCATGGAACAGATCGTTGAGAGACACGACCTCTCCCGGCTGCAGCGCGACATGGGACGAGCCCGCCTCCAGCGAATAGACCGCGTCCGGGCTGACCGTGACCTGCTGCGTCATGTCGCCGCCGCATTTTTCCATAGCCAGCGCCAGCGTCATAATCTTCGTGATACTGGCTGGATAATTCCGCTCGGCGCCGCCCTTCTGTACGAGCACCTGCCCCGTCTGTGCATCCATGACAAGGTATGCGTGCGCCGTCACCTCCGGCGGCACGGTGCTGCTTTCGGCGTACACCGGCCAAGCCAGACCCGCCGCCAGCGCCAGCGTCAGGATCATCCCCAGCAGTTTCTTCACTTGCCGCACTCCTCACCTCTGCTTTCAGCGCTTCCACCGAAAACAAGTTAAAGTTATCAATGGTATTATACAATTTGTATATCACAAGTGCAAGCCTTCCGCCGCCTATTTCCAGTGTTTTCACATTTTCGGCGGCTCATGCCTGCCCGGCCAGCGTTTTCGCCAGCGCCAGCAGCGCTTCCGGGAAGTTGATCTGCGGCGCGGCGATGACCGCGTCCAGCAGGCCCCGCAGGACCCATGCCTGCCGTCCGCCCCGAATGTGCGCCGCCGTCAGCTCCGCACTGGTGACGGCGAGCTGGGCGGGAAGATAAGGCTCACGGGAGAGGCGCAGCGCCGCGTACAGTGCGGGCTGGCTGTTCCAGCGCGGGTCCGCCAGAGCCAGCGTGCGCGCGGCAGCGTCATAGTCCAGCGCCTCCGGCAGGCGGCTCAGCACACGCTTCAGCTCCTGCCGGTCCGCGGGCGGTGTTTTGCGGGCAGCAAGCACGTCCAGAGCAGCCATCAGCTCCGGCAGAGCGGCGTCCAGTTCCAGCGCGGCGCACAGCGATGCGTCCCGCACGGCGGATGTCCCGCACCGCCGCAGATACAGCCACCACCGCGCCATAGGCACGGCGGGCGCCTCCGCCAGGCCATGCAGACAGGGCGCGCGCTGCGGCAGCCCGAAAGATGCATACGCCCCTGCGGCGCACAAAACGCCCAGTGCCTCGGGTGCGCCGGAGAGCAAAAGCCGCTGTGCCGCTGCACCCGCCGCGCGCCCGGACAGGCTCCGCACGCCCGGCGCAGCCCCGGCCGCAGCCAGCAGCGTGTCCGCCTTCAGCTCCAGTCCCTGCTCCGCCGCCAGCACGAACAGCTCCAGCACCCGCCGCGCATCCGCTGCATAGTAGGCCTCCGGGTCGTCCGCCGTGCAGCAGAGCACACCGTCCCATATCATATGCGCGCCTTCAAACTCTACATCCATCCGTATCCGCGCCCCTTTGCTTCCGGTTTTGTTTTTTCCAGTATACCAGAAAATGCCCTTTCCGGCCAAATTTACGGGAAATTGTTTATTTTACCATCAAATCAATATATAATGTTAAAAGAACAAGGCGTATTTTTACGAGGTGATAGATATGAACGCATTCGACAGCAAACTGCTGGACGGCAAAACCAAGCTGCACTTTGTGGGCATTGGCGGCAGCGGCATGTTCCCGCTGGTGCAGATCCTGCATGAAGTGGGCTATGAGATCACAGGCTCGGACGTGAACGAGGGCGATATCATCGACCGCGAGCGCAAGCTGGGCATCCCGATCTCCATGGGACACAAGGCCGAAAACGTGCACGGAGCCGAGCTGGTGGTGTATACCGCCGCCATCATGAAGGGCAACCCGGAGATCGAAGAGGCCCACCGGCTGGGTATCCCCACCGTGGAGCGCAGCATCCTTCTGGGTTATGTGGCCAACACCTACCCCCATCCCATCTGCATCGCGGGCACACACGGAAAAACCACCACCACGGCTATGACAACGCAGATCATGGTGATGGCTCACGCGGACCCCGCCGCCGTCATCGGCGGCAAGCTGCCGCTCATCGACGCCTACGGCCGCTACGGCACAGGGCGCGAGATCGTGGTGGAGGCATGCGAATACAGCAACACCTTCCTGCATCTGGTGCCCTATATCTCGGTGCTCCTGAACGTGGACGCGGACCATCTGGAATTCTTCAAGACCATGGAGAACCTGGAGGAATCCTTCCGCAAATTCGCACTGCTCACCACGCACACCGTCATTGCCAACCTGGACGACGCCAATACCGTTAAGGTCATACACAATCTGGACCGCCACATCCGCACCATCGGCATCGACACGCCCGCGGATTACCGCGCCGTGCATGTGCGCGAATACCGCCCATCGTTCTTCTGCTTCGACGTGCAGGTACTGGGTGTGCCCGCAGTGCACATTGAACTTTCGGTGCCCGGACGCCACAATGTGTACAATGCGCTGGCCGCTTTCGCATGCGCCACGATGTCCGGCTGCACGGCCGACGAGTGCGCCCGGGGCATCAACGCATTCCGGGGCGCCGGCCGCCGCTTTGAGTTTCTGGGAGAGGTAAACGGCGTGACCATCGCCGACGACTACGCCCATCACCCCACCGAGTTGGAGGCCACGCTGCGCGCCGCCAAGGAAATGGACTACAAACGCGTGTGGGCCGTGTTCCAGCCCTTCACCTACACCCGCACGCAGATGCTGCTGGACGATTTTGCCCGGGTGCTGCAGATCGCGGACAAAGTGGTGATGACGGAGATCATGGGCAGCCGGGAACGCGCGGAGGATTACGCCGTCCGAACAAAGGACCTTGCCGCCAAGGTCCCCGGCAGCGTGTGGTACGACACCTTTGACGAGGTCGTGGACCATGTGATGAAAAACGCCCGGCCGGGCGACCTTGTCATCACGCTGGGCTGCGGCGATATCTATAAAGCCGCAAAAAAGATGGTCGCCTGGGAAGCGTAAGGCGCCCCCCTGCGAAAAGCCCGGTCCCCACAGCGGGGCCGGGCTTTGCAGTTTTGCACACGGAAAAGCGGCGCCCGGCATGCTGCATGCCGGGCGCCGCTTTGTTCTGTCTGAAAGGTCCAGGGCAATACCGCACAATTCTAAGTGCTGAATTGCGCCGGCAGATTTTTTTTGGCAATTTAAACAAAAAACGCAGCGAATACTTTGTGTATTCACGAGGTTTTTTGTGACAACTGCCGGAAAATATGCAAGCGGGGCGGCACTTAAGGCGACAGCCATGAATTGTGCGGTGCTGCCCTAGAACGTCTCCAGCCCGAAGCTGATTTCCAGCGCCTCGTCCACACGGCGCTGTACGTCGGGGTCTATCTGCCCCGCCCGCTCCCGCAGACGGCGCTTGTCCAACGTGCGCACCTGTTCCAGCAGCACTACGCTGTCCCGCGTGAGGCCCCCGGTGCCCGCCTTGATGCCAATGTGGGTGGGCAGGTTCGTCTTATCCTGCTTGGACGTGATAGCCGCCGCGATCACCGTGGGGCTGTGGCGGTTGCCCACGTCGTTCTGCACGATAAGTACGGGGCGCACGCCGCCTTGCTCGCTGCCAACGACAGGGCTCAGGTCGGCGTAAAATACCTCGCCGCGCTTTACTTCCTTGTGTTCCAATCAAAAACCTCCCTGCGTGAAAAACTTCCTGCTTGCCGGCAAGAATAGCTTTCCCGCGCCGGGAGGCGCTTAATCACATGCGCCAAAACACGGCACATTGTTCCGTTTTTCGCCGCGCTTACAGCACCGTCTGGCCATTCACCACCAGCCGGAAGGAAAGGCCCAGCTTTTCAGCGGCCTTGCGGCACAGCAGCATGCGCTCGAGGAATATTTCAAAATAATCGATGACGGGCGACATACCGGTGTCCAGCTGCAGGTCCAGCACTACGGCCTTTCCGGCGGCGTCCAGCGTGGTGCTGGCCTTTTCCACCGCGTAGTTCACACGGTCGTGGATGTCAAAGGTGGCCTTGTCCCGGTTGCGCACGCGGGTGCGGCGCACGTCCGTTTTGTCAGCCAAAATCAGCGCGGCGGCCACAGCGTTCACGGGGAAGGCCGTGCTTTCGTCGTGGTTGCCGATGGCCGAGCACACGGTTGCGATCTCATCCGCGGGCATGCCCAGCTTGTCCAGAATACGGAACGCCATCACCGCGCCGCTCTGGGCGTGGTCGATGCGGTTAATGACGTTGCCGATGTCGTGCATATACCCGGCGATCCACGCCAGCTCCTGCATGCGCCGGGGATAGCCCAGGTCGGCCATGATTTTTTCGGCAAAATGCGCAACGCGCGTCACGTGTGCGTAGCTGTGCTCGGTATAGCCCAGCGCGGCCAGCGCTTCGTCTGCCTTTTCAATGTAAGTGCGGATCTGTTCGTTTTGTTTGATCTCGGTTGGTGTTATCATGCTTTGTTGCTCCCATTTTTCAAATCACAGGCGGCGCGCCATTCCAGCGCGTCGCGCTCCAGCGCCCCAACAAAGGCGTCCTTGCCGTCGCAGTAGCCGTCGATGTCATAAGGGAACCGGGCCGCCAGTTCCAGCTTGAGCGCGCCGTAAGCCGCCGCGCGGGCGGGATGGGCGCGCAGATAATCCCGCACGGCCAAGTGCCGCGCAATGGCGTGCACATCGTCCGAGGCAAAAATATGCATCTGATGCGTCCGTTCATCGCCGCCCTTGCGCAGATACCTGCGGCCCGGAATGCCGAACTCGCCCAAATATTCGTAGCCCAACGCCTCGAAATCCGCGCGGCATTCATCGGCCTCCGTGACGGCCCGCACCACCGGCATAATGTCGATGACGGGCTTTGCAGCCAGCCCGGGCACCGCCGTGCTGCCGATGTGATGGATGGCCGTGAGCCGCTGTCCCAGCACCCCCGCGATGGCCTGCGCCTCCGCTTCATAAAGGCCAGGCCAGGCTGGGTCGTAAGGCACTACCGTAATGTGCTGCATTCCGGTTCCTCCTTCAGGGAGGCCGATGCCTCGCGCCGCTCCAGCACCACAAAGGCCGCGGCGGTGCCGCCCTCGTGGGTCAGCGAAAGATGCGCCGTCAGGCCGCGCGCCTGCATCAGCGCCGCCGCCCGGCCTGAAAAGGAAAAATACGGCGCGCCGTTTTCATCCCGCAGCGCCTCGGCCTCGCACAGTGCGAACTCCCGCAAAAGCCCTGTGCCAAGTGCCTTGCCGAAGGCTTCCTTTGCGGCAAAATTGGCCGCCGCCGTCTGCGGGCGCATGCCCCGGTTCTCCAGCAAAGCGCGCTCCGCAGGGCCGTATACCTTTTCCAGAAAGCCCGGCCGCTTGATGCTTCGCGCAACGCGCGCCTCGCTTACCATGTCCACGCCGATGCCCATGATCATCCGCCGCTCCCCCTCGTTTCCCTTCCACACTGCGCTCTAGTTTCAGTATATCCCATCCGCGTGCAAAAAGGAAGCGGAGGAATGTAAAATCCGTCGCTGCAAAATGCAAAAAAGGAAAAGAGATGCCCGGGGAAAAGCCGTGTAAAGTTCTGTTGCTTTACAGCAAATGTAGCCCCGGCAAACGCTTTTTTGCACCGCGCCCTTTCCTTTTATTTTCTTTCATCATATACCATTCCGCCGCTCCGCCATTTCCTCCGCGTCCGGCGTCCTTCTGCCAAAAAAGCCTTGCAATCCGGCGCAAAGGCTTGTATAATAAATGCGTCAAACATGTTGACTGAGAGAGTACGCGCGAGGTTCTGTCCTCCTGCAGAGAGGGGCGCCGCAGGCTGCAAGCGCCCGGGGATGGTTTCGCGCCGAAGTTCACTCACGAGTGGCTTTGCTGAAGGCTGCGGCTGGTAGGCAGAGACGGGTGTTCCCGTTACAGAACAACAGAGTGTTTGCTCTTGTACAGTCGTACGGCAAAAACGTGGGTGGTACCGCGGAGTTTACGAACAGGTAAGCTTCGTCCCTGTCAAAGCGCAGGGGCGGGGCTTTTTCTTTTTCCGCTTCGTCCCGCAAAACATACAAAGGAGAGAACGGTATGAAGGAAGCATTGCAAAACATCCGGCAAAGCGCGGACGCGCTGATTGCCCAGGCGGCCGACGCCGCCGCCGTGGACGAACTGCGCGTGCGCTTTCTGGGCAAGAAGGGCGAGCTGACGGCCATTTTAAAGCAGATGGGCCGGCTTTCCGCCGAGGAACGGCCCGTCGTCGGCGCGCTGGCCAACGAGGTGCGCGAGGCCATCACAGCCGATATCGCGCGCCGCACCAAAGAGCTGGAAAGCGCGGCGCTCGCCGCGCGCCTGGCCGCGGAGGAAATCGACGTAACGCTGCCGGGCAAAGCGCCCGCGCAGGGCAAGCGCCACCCTTTCGAGCAGGTGCTGGGCGAGCTGAAGGAAATTTTTCTGGGCATGGGCTTCGACATCGTTTCCGGCCCCGAGGTGGAGCTGGACCACTACAATTTTGAAATGCTCAATATGCCCAAGAGCCACCCGGCCCGGGACACCCAGGATACGTTCTATTTCACCGAAAACGTGCTGCTGCGCACGCAGACCAGCCCCATGCAGATTCGCACGATGGAAAAGCAGAAGCCGCCCATCCGCATCATCTGCCCGGGCCGCGTTTACCGCTCCGACGCGGTGGACGCCACACACAGCCCCATTTTCCACCAGTGCGAAGGCCTTGTGGTGGATAAGGGCGTGACGTTCAGCGATTTGAAAGGCACGCTGGAGCTTTTCATCAAAAAGCTGTACGGCGAAGAAACGCGCGTGCGCTTCCGCCCGCACCACTTCCCCTACACCGAGCCGTCCGCCGAAATGGACATGAGCTGCTTCAAGTGCGGCGGCAAGGGCTGCAGCATGTGCAAGGGCGAGGGCTGGATCGAGATCCTCGGCTGCGGCATGGTGCACCCGCAGGTGCTGGAAAACTGCGGCATCGACCCCGAGGTGTATTCCGGCTTCGCCTTCGGCGTGGGGCTGGAGCGCATCGCCATGATGCGCTACGGCATCGACGATATGCGCCTGCTGTACGAAAACGACCTGCGTTTTCTCAAACAATTCTGAACAAAGGAGTGTATAGACCATGAAAATGCCGATGAACTGGGCGAAAGAGTTCGCCGAATTTGAATGCACTCCCCAGGAATTTGCCGACCGCATGACCATGAGCGGCAGCAAGGTGGAAACCTACGAGTGCGAGGCCGACGGCATAAAAAACGTCGTCGTGGGCAAAATTTTGGAGATCGTCCCCCATCCGGATTCCGACCATATGGTAGTGTGCCAGGTGGACGTGGGCCGCGATGCGCCGGTACAAATCGTCACAGGCGCAAACAACCTGAAGGTGGGCGACCTTGTGCCCGCCGCACTGCACGTGGCAAAGCTGCCCGGCGGCAAGGAGATCCGCAGGGGTAAGCTGCGCGGCGTGGAATCGGGCGGCATGCTGTGCAGCCTGTCCGAGCTGGGCCTTACTACACACGATTTTCCAAACGCCGTCGAGGACGGCATTCTGGTGCTGGACGAGGAATGGCCCGTGGGCACAGACGCTGTGAAGGCGCTTGGTATGGACGACGTGTGCGTGGATTTTGAGATCACGCCCAACCGGCCCGACTGTCTGGCCGTGCGCGGTCTGGCGCGGGAGGCCGCCGCTACCTTCGGCGTGCCCTTTCTGGACCACGAGCCGCAGGTAAAACCCGGCCACGGCGATGTGAACCGCTTTTTGAAGGTAGACATTGAAAACCCCGGACTGTGCTACCGTTATGTGGGCGCAGTGGTGGAAAACGTGCGCGTGAAGCCCAGCCCCCGCTGGATGCGCGAGCGCCTGCGCCTGTGCGGCGTGCGCCCCATCAACAACCTGGTGGACATCACCAACTATGTCATGCTGGAATACGGCCAGCCCATGCACTGCTTCGACTATAAATATGTAAACGGCGGGCACATTACCGTGCGCAACGCGAAGCCCGGCGAGGAAATTGAAACGCTGGACGGCGCAAACCGCACGCTGGGCGAGGAAATGCTCGTCATCGCCGACGAAAAAGGCCCCATCGCCGTGGCGGGTGTCATGGGCGGCGAGTTTTCCGGCGTGTATGACGACACCACCACCATCGTGTTCGAAAGCGCCATGTTCAACGGCCCCTCCGTGCGCACCACGGCCAAAAAGCTGGGCATGCGCACCGAGGCCAGCGGCCGCTATGAAAAAGGGCTGGACCCCAACGGCTGCCGCCGCTGCCTGGACCGTGCGCTGGAGCTGGTGCAGCTTCTGGACGCGGGCGACGTGGTGAACGGCGTGGTGGACGTCTGGGTGCACAAGCGCGAAGAACGCCGCATCCCCTTGCGCGTGGATGCGGTGAACCGCCTGCTGGGCACGCAGCTGGACAAAGCGCAGATGGTAAATATCCTGCTGCCGCTGGGCTTCGGGATGGACGGCGACGATATTGTCATCCCTTCCAGCCGCTGGGATATGGAGCGGGACTGCGACGTGGCCGAAGAGGTTGCCCGTTTTGTGGGCTACAACAAAATGCCCAGCACGGCCATCCGGGGCGTGGCCAGCGCCCGCCCCACCGAGCGCCAGACCTTCCATGAAACGCTGATGAACGCGCTGGTGGGCTACGGCATGTACGAGATCGAAACCTTCAGCTTTTACAGCCGAAAGGCCTTCGACGCCGTCAATCTGCCGGAAAACGACCCGCTGCGCAACGCGCTGGTCATCTCGAACCCTCTGGGCGAGGACACCAGCATCATGCGCACCACGGCGCTGCCCAGCATGATGGATGTAATCGCGCGCAACTGCAACGCCCGCGCCGCCGAGTGCGCGCTGTTTGAGGACACCACCACCTATACCCCCAACGCCGACCCGGACCAGCTCCCCACCGAGACGGAAACCCTGATGCTGGGCGCCTACGGCGCGGGCTGGGATTATCTCGGCCTGAAGGGCGTGGTGGAAAAGCTGCTGGAAACGGCCCGCGTTGCAGACGCGCGCTTTGCGCGCAACACGGCGGGCACATCGTATCATCCGGGCCGCTGCGCGGATATCTGGCTGGGCGAAGATAAGCTGGGAACCATTGGCGAGGTACACCCCGCCGTGCTGGCCAACTACGGCGTAAAGCCGCGCGTTGTGGCCGCCGAGCTGCGCATGGACGTTCTGTTCGCTCACCGCGGCGGCACCCCCGCGTTCAAGCAGCTGCCCAAGCACCCGGCCATTACCCGTGACCTTGCGCTGGTGGCGGACGACGCCGTGCCCGCGGCAGACATCGCGTCGCGCATCCGTAAGGCTGCCGGAAAAGCGCTGGAAAGCCTGACGCTGTTCGACGTATACACCGGCGAGCATATGGCTCCGGGCAAAAAGAGTCTGGCGTACAGTCTGGTTCTGCGCGCGGCGGACCGCACGCTCACCGACGAAGAAGCCGAAAACGCCGTGAAAAAGGTACTGGCGAACCTGGCGGAAATCGGCGTGGAGCTGCGCAGCTGAAAATGGGGTTCGAACCGGAATGGGGCTGCCGGTAAGCCCAGTGCCAATGCTTCTCAGGCGCTGCTTTGCCGGCAGCCCCAAATACCGATTGCGGCGTTTTTGCCCCAAATGCTTGCATCGGCGGCTCTTTTAGGCTACAATATAGATTGATACCGAACGCTTTTGTAGGAGGGAATGAGAGTATGAGCGAACCGACCACCATCTTCTCCATTTACGATGATAAGGACCGCGAGATCCGCGCCGTGCTGACGGAGGTTTACCGCGCCCTGAAGGAGAAAGGCTACAACCCCATCAACCAGCTTGTGGGGTACATCCTCTCGGAAGATCCCACCTATATCACTACTTATCAGGGCGCCCGCTCCCTGATCCGCAAGATCGACCGCGACGATCTGCTGCAGGCGCTGCTGAAAAGTTACCTCGGCGAATAATCTTAAAAGGAGACCCGTTTCATGGCTTTTACACCCAAACTCACATATAAGGGCCGTCCGCTGGTGCGCTGCAAAAACGACATCTATTACGGCAGCCTGTCGGACCCGTACGTCATCTTCATGCAGGTGCTCACCAGCAAGGAAGAAAACGGCGTGCAGGTGGCGGACCGCATCCACGTTACGCTGCTGTCCACCGACACCACCAAAAGCCCCATCGAGCGCATGAAGAAGCAGAGCGATAAAAACGGCCTGTGGAGCGCGCTGGAGATCGGCACCATCTGGTTGGAGAAATCCCTGCTGGACGCGAAAAAGGAAGAGAAAAAATAATCGGCGAAGCCGGGCGGGGAAAGACTCCGCTCGGCTTTTTTGTGTACAAAAAAGCCCCGGCGCAAAAGCGCCGGGGCTTTGGTTGCTGTTATTGCTCTGTACTGCTTAGTTCAGGATGGCCAGTTCGGTCTCCGGGTCGAACAGGTGCAGCTTCTTGGTGTTGATGGCGACCTTCACATCGGTGCCGTTCTTCGCGCTGCTGCCCGGGTTCACGCGGGCCGTCATCTTGTAATCCTTGTACTCCAGGTACAGGTAGATCTCAGAGCCCATCAGCTCGGAAACTTCCACATGCGCGGTGATGGTGGCGTCCTTGTGCTTCTCCATGAACTCCTCGTCGTCCTTGATGTCCTCCGGACGGATACCGGCCTTGATCGCCTTGCCGACATAAGCATCCAGCGCGGAAGTAACCTTCTCCGGAGCGATGAGCAGCTTGTCGCCGCCCAGGTCAACATAGTAGTTGGAGCCTTCCTTCACCAGAGTAGCGTCCAGGAAGTTCATCTGCGGGCTGCCGATGAAGCCGCCGACGAACATATTGCACGGATAATCGTACAGGTTCTGCGGAGTGTCCACCTGCTGGATCAGGCCGTCCTTCATAACCACGATGCGGTCGCCCATGGTCATAGCCTCGGTCTGGTCATGCGTAACGTAGATGAACGTGGTGCCCAGCTTCTGGTGCAGCTTGATGATCTCGGTGCGCATCGAGGTACGCAGCTTGGCGTCCAGGTTGGAAAGGGGCTCGTCGAGCAGGAACACGGCCGGGTTACGCACCATGGCGCGGCCCAGGGCAACACGCTGGCGCTGGCCGCCGGACAAAGCCTTCGGCTTGCGGTCGAGCAGATGCTCGATGTCCAGCACGCGGGCGGCTTCACGCACGCGCTTGTCGATTTCGTCCTTCGGGGTCTTGCGCAGCTCAAGGCCGAAAGCCATGTTCTTGTAAACCGTCATGTGCGGATACAGAGCATAGTTCTGGAACACCATCGCGATATCGCGGTCCTTCGGGGGAACGTCATTCACCAGGCGGTCACCGATGTACAACTCGCCCTTGGAGATCTCCTCCAGGCCGGCGATCATGCGCAGCGTGGTGGATTTACCGCAGCCGGAAGGGCCGACGAGAATGATAAACTCTTTGTCTTCGATCTCAAGGTTGAAATCGGAAACGGCGGTCACGTCGCCCGGATAAATCTTGTAGATGCCTTTCAAGCTAATGCTTGCCATAGGAATCAGCCTCCGTATTCTTCTATAATTTTGGATTTTGTTGATATCCTTGACGGTTGGTTCCGTCTTTAATATAATAATATCAGCTGGAAACGCTGTTTTAAATAGTAAAATATTGATACGGAGTGGATATTGTTGATATTTGACGAAAGCGCCGTCTGCACGCCGGTGTTCTGCCGGGAGGTCACAGGCGAAACGCCTGTGCTGCTGCCCGCCGCGCCTTTTACGGTGGTGCTGGCCAGCAGCGGGCGCGCGGCCGCTTCCGCGGACAGCGAGCCCGTGCTTCTGGCGGCGGGCGGGCTGTTCCTTGCGGGAGGCGTGGCTGTTGAGGTAACGCCCGTGACCGGCTGCCACGTGCTGGCGGCTGGTTTTTCCGGCACAGCTGCACAGGCCGCAGCCGCGGGCCTGCCCGCCCCGCTTGCCAGCGACTGCAGCGCCTGCCCCATGGCCGCCCAGCTGCTGGGCGAGCTTGCCGCCGCCATGGAACGCGGCGGCGCGGCCGGGCTTTCCGCGCTGTGCTACCATATTCTGTGCGAACTTGCCGCCGCCGACGCGGCCGTTCCCCGGCTTTCGCCGCTGGTGGCGGATGCGGTGCTGGCCATCCGCCAGAATTATGCAGGCCTGTACGGCGTGGAGGAGCTGAGCGCCCAGCTGGGCGTGAGCAAAAGCCATCTGGTGCGGGTGTTTTCGGCTGAAATGGGCGTGGGCCCGGGGCAGTATTTGACGGGTGTCCGGCTGGACGCCGCTAAGGCGCTTTTGGCCCGGCGGGATTACCCGCTGGAAGTAGTGGCCACGCTGTGCGGCTTTTCGGGCGCGAACTACCTGTGCAAGGTGTTCAAAAAGCACACCGGGCAAACGCCCGCCGCTTTCCGCGCGCAGAACGCGGGCGCGGCGCGCGGAGGCGCGGTGAACGAGCTGGAAAGCGCGCTGTACATTTGAGAGGGCCGCATTTTGCAGCGCCGCGCACGTTTGTGCAAAATTAAAGGCTTTTTACGCCTTTTAACCCCACGCAAAAAACGCTATGATTAAAAGTAAAGAAGCCTTTAAAATAAAGAAAAAGGAGCGACTTCCATGAAAGTTATCGTAACGAACAGCTATGACGAGACCTGCGCGGTCATCGCCAATATGATCAAGGAACTTGTAAACGCCAAGCCCGATGCCAAGCTCGGCCTTGCCACGGGCGGTACGCCGGTGCCCATTTACAAAAAGCTCATTGAGATGAATAAGGCCGGCGAGGTGGATTTCTCCCGCGTGCACACCGTGAACCTGGATGAATACTGCGGTATCCCCGGCACGCATGACCAGAGCTACCGCTATTTCATGGACACCAATCTGTTCGACCACATCAACATTGATAAAAAGAACACCTTTGTAGCCAGCGGCATGGGCGATTTCGAGGCCAATGCCCGCGAGCTGGAGGAAAAGGTGCGTGAGGGCGGCGCGGCGGATCTGCAGCTGCTGGGCATCGGCAACAACGGCCACATCGCATTCAACGAGGCCAGCGACCACCTCATCGCCGTGGCCCACACCGAAAAACTGACCGAGAGCACCATCAACGCCAACGCCCGCTTCTTTGAGAAAAAAGAGGACGTGCCCACCATGGCCATCACCATGGGCATGGGCGATATCCTCGCCGCGAAAAAGGTCGTTCTGGCCGCTACGGGCCTTGCCAAGGTCCCGGCCATCAAGGGGCTGATCATGGACGACGTCATCACCACGCAAAACCCCTCCACGATGCTGAAGATGCACGAGGACGCCGTCGTCGTCATCGACAGGGAGCTGGCCGACGCCGTGGGCTACAGAGCCTGACGCCAACAGCTGAAAAACGCCGTTGCAGCGGCCCGCCGCCGGGAAACCGGAGCGGGCCGCTGTGTTTTTCACAGCAGAAAAACCGCCCTGCCGCCGCTGCGTTCGCCGCGCGAAAACGCGTGGCCTCTTACTCTCTCCGCAAATATCTTGTTCCGCCTCTTTTGAGGCCTGTCGCAAAGGCGCACTCAAGATTGACTTTTATCTCTATTCCGGATAAAGTTAAGGTAATAAACGTCCAATGAGGTGTAATATGTTTGGCCTTTACATCCATATCCCCTATTGCCGTTCCAAATGCCGTTACTGCGACTTCTATTCCACCCCATGCCCGGACGGTGTACCCGAGGCGTACATTGACGCCCTGTGCCGGGAAATGGACCGTTTTTCGCCTTGCGGCTCCACGCCGCTGCGCCCCGACACGCTCTATTTCGGCGGCGGCACGCCCTCGCTGCTGACGCCCGCGCAGGCGGCCCGTCTCATCCGCGCCGCCGGGCCGGCGCCCGGTGCGGAGATCACGCTCGAAGCCAACCCCGAGACCGTCACGCCCGAGCGATTGGCCGCGTTCCGCCGGGCCGGTGTGAACCGCCTTTCGCTGGGCATACAGACGGCGCGGGACGACAGCCTGGCCCGCCTGGGCCGCCGCCATACCGCGGCGCAAAGCCGCCGCGCGCTGGGAATGGCCGTGCAGGCAGGGTTCACCGACATCAGCGGCGACCTGATGCTTGCGCTGCCCGCTTATACCATGGCCGAGCTGGACGAAACCATCGCCCTGCTGGCGGAGAGCGGCTGCACCCACATCAGCGGCTATCTGCTGAAGATCGAGCCGAACACGGTGTTCGGCAAGCGCCCGCCGGAAGCACTGCCCGGCGACGACGCGGCTGCGGATTTTTATCTTGCCGCCGTGGAAAAGCTGGCGGCGCTGGGCTACGCGCAATACGAAATTTCCAATTTCGCCCGCCCCGGCTTTGAAAGCCGCCACAACCGGATCTATTGGGACTGCGGCGATTATCTCGGCCTTGGCCCCGCGGCGCACAGCTGCATGGGCGGCAAGCGCTTTGCCACGCCGGCGGGCACGGCCGCGTTCCTTGCCGCGCCCGCGGTGTACGAACCCCAGGGCGAATGCACCGCCGAAGATTACATCATGCTCCAGCTCCGTCTTTCCCGCGGGCTTTCATTGAGCGCGCTGCGCGCGCGGTACGGCGTATCCTTCTCCTCCGAAAAGCTCCGGTTCCTGCAAACGCTTGCGGAGCATGGGCTGGCTGTTTTCGACGGCAGCGTCCTGCGCCTGACGCCCCGGGGAATGCTGGTTCAGAACAGCATCCTGTGCGAGCTTGTGTAAAGCTTTTTTTACTGTCCGGTACACTTTCTTTCCATTTCAAAAAAACACCCGGCGCAGGCTCTGTGCCGGAGTGCCGGGCGTTCTTCTCTCCAGGTGTCCTATGATTTAACTTTTTTATAACTTTGCACAGCAAAGCTATAAAAAGCTCATTTTAATGGCCGCAGGCCGGGGACGGCCCGCATGGCCCAAAAACAGCCTGCGGCTATTTTTTATTTATTGCCGCGCAGAAGGCTTTTTCAATACTCCACGCCCTCCCGAGCCGCGGTGCGCGCGCCGTCGGCAAAGGGATGCTTGCGCGCCTCGATGACGCTCACATAATCCGCCAGAGCAATGAGCTCCTCCGGCGCACCGCGCCCGGTGAGCACCAGCTCCGTGTTCGGCGCTTTCTCCCGCACTGTGCGCAGCACATCCGCCAGAGACAGCATCCCGGCGTTCACCGCGCACAGCACCTCGTCCAGTACCACAAGGTCATACTCCGCCATGTGTGCCGCCGCACGGGCAAGCGTGTCCGCCTGGCGGACGCGGCATTCCGCTTTTTCCTCTTCTGTCATCGTCCAGGTGAATTTTTCCCGTTCCACCGGGCAGTAAAACTCCACGCCAAGCGCAGCCAGGCTCTTTGCCTCGCCGGTTTTTGCACCCTTTAAAAATTCATAGAACGCGGCTTTTTTACCGTGGCCCGCGGCCCGGGTGCAAAGGCCCACGGCAGCCGTCGTCTTGCCTTTTCCGTCCCCGGTATAGATGTGTACCATGCCCATCATTTTCCCTCCTCTTCATCCAGATATCCAAACGGGATGATATCGCTCACTTCCACGATGCCGTCGCGCATCCACAGCTCCGGGCTGCACTGAAGCAGATAACCGCAGCCGCTGTCCGCCATCCAAAGCTCCGGCGCGCGGCGCGGCATGCCGCGCTGGGCCAGCATGCTCATGATGACGCCGCCGTGGGTGACGCACGCCGCTTCGGAGATATTGCTTTTCATCATAAATTCAAACATGCCCATCAGCACATCCGAACAGCGCTTGTGGAACTCCGCCGCAGGCTCCCCGCCCTCGGGCGTATAGTGCTGCGCCGGGTCCATCCACTGCTTGAAATGCGCATCCTGCACCAGCTCCGTCACCTTACGGCCCTCAAATTCGCCAAAAGCGTTTTCCCGCAGGTCCGCCAGGATGATCTTATCCTTTGCGTCCGGGAACAGCAGCTCCACAGTCTCCACCGCGCGGCGCATAGGGCTTGAAAACACCGTTTCTGCTTTAGGATACGGAAAGCGTGCGGCCAACGCGCGCAGCTGCGCCGCGCCCTGTGCGCACAGGGGCTGGTCCGTCCCGCTGCCCATATAAATGCCGTCCAGGTTGCCCTGCGTGACGCCGTGGCGCACAAGATACAGGCGGTAATTTTTCATAAAAGTTCCTCCTATCGGTCCGCTGCGGGAATTTCAGCGGTTTTAATTATTTTTCAGCCACATTTTTGGCCAAAATCTCCAGCCCGCCCACTATATTTAGGCACATGGGCGGCGTTGGGCCGAAGATATAGCAAACCCTGTCGGACCCGGCCGGGCCGTGGGGTTTTTTCGGAAATTTTTGTATTTACAAAATGTTTTTGCTGTACTATAATTTACAGTACGTAATTGTGTAAGGGGTATGCGGTAATGGTATCGGATTTCAGCAGGATCATCACGCTTCTGCGCAAAGAAAAGGGCGTGACGCAAAAGCAGGCCGCCGAAGATCTGGGCGTTTCCCAGGCGCTGCTGTCGCACTACGAAAAAGGCATCCGCGAATGCGGGCTTGAATTTGTGGTGCGCGTGGCTGATTATTACGGGGTTTCCTGCGATTACCTGCTGGGCCGCAGCGCGGACCGAAGCGGTCTCACCCTTTCGGTGGAGGATATCCCCAGCCCCGAAGGCGCAAAGGACGGCGTGTTCCGCGGCAGCGTGCTGCCCACTTTCAACAAAAAGCTCATCTCCAACAGCCTGAATATCCTGTACGACAAGCTGAACGCCTGCCCGGACAAGGGCCTTGTGGGCGAGATTTCCGGTTATCTGATGCTGGCCGTGTATAAAATGTTCCGTCTGGTATATGGCGCGGGACCGAAAAACACCAGCAGCATGTTCGGCGTGAAGAAAAATCTGTACGGCGGCTATTCCGACGCCGCGATGCACATTGCGGAATCCAACGTTAAGGCCATTCTCGCGGGCGAGGACATCGGCCTGGGCGCGCCGCTGAAGGACACCAGCGCCTTTGCCATGACGACAGAAAGCCTTTCGCGGGATTATCCTCTGTATGCCACCAGCCTGCTGAACCTCATCAAGACGAGCGAGGCCCGCATCGAAAAGGAAAAATAAGCTTTTTTATCATAGCATGAATTTTCACAAAAGGAAAGCCGCCACTTTGTGGCGGCTTTTTACGCGCTGCTGGCTACACGGAAAACAGCCGGAATGCGTTGGACGCAGCTCCGGCAGCGGGGACGCCCCGCCTTTTTATTTAAGGGCCGCGATCGCCTCGCGGCATGCGCCGCAGATGTTCCGGCCCTGATACTGCGCGACGCCTTCGGCGCTGCCGCAGAAGATGCACGCAGGCTGGTACTTTTTGAGCACAATGCTGTCATTGTCCACATATACTTCCAGCGCGGCGTCCTTGTCGATATCCAGTACCCGGCGCAGCTCGATCGGCAGCACAATACGGCCCAGATTATCCACCGGACGTACGATTCCCGTAGATTTCAATTCTCCCACTTCCTTTTTCCGGCGGGTATCCCTCCCGCCGGATATCATTGATATTACTATACAGAATTTTACAGAATCTGTCAATATGTGGAATAAAAAGAATATTTTAACAATTTGTAAACTGATATACGCTAAAATACGGTTAAATTTGCAAAAAACCGACTTTTTTGTAGACTTTTGTCACTGTGCGGTCCGCAATGGCGGCAGCACGCCGCGCGCCCCCGGTGAGCACGCCGTCCAGATAAGCCTTGTCCGCCAGGATGCGTTTGTATTCGGCCTGGATGGGGGCGAAAGCATCCTTCACCACCTCGGCCACGGCCAGCTTGAACTCGCCGTAGCCCCTGCCCGCGAACTCCTTCTCAATGGCGGCATAATCGCGGCCCGTGAACACACTGTAAATGCTCATCAGATTTGTGACGCCGGGCTTGTCCCCGGCGGCGCGCACGCATCCGTCGGAGTCCGTTACGGCGCGCTTGAATTTGCGCACGATGGTATCCGCGTCGTCCAGCATCAGCACAAAGCCGTTGACGTTGGTGTCGCTTTTGCTCATTTTCTTCTCCGGCTCCTGCAGGCTCATGATTTTGGCTCCTGTTTTGGGGATGTAGCCGTCGGGCACCACGAAGGTGTCGCCGTATACGCCGTTGAACCTCTGGGCGACATTGCGCGCCAGCTCCAGATGCTGCTTCTGGTCGATGCCCACGGGTACGAGGTCGGCATTGTAGATGAGGATGTCAGCCGCCATGAGCACAGGATAGGTAAACAGGCCCGCGTTGATATCCTCCGGATGCCTGGCACTCTTTTCCTTAAACTGGTGCATACGCGTCAGCTCGCCGAAGGGCGTGCTGCAGGAGAGCACCCACGACAGCTCCGCATGAGCGGGCACATGGCTCTGTACGAACAGCACGCTCCTGTCCGGGTCGATGCCGCAGGCCAGCAGCAGCGCCGCAGCCTCCCGCGTCTGGCGGCGCAGGTCCGCCGGCGTTTGGCGCACGGTGATGGCGTGCATGTTGGCGATCATATAAATACAGTTATAATCGCTTTGCAGCGCGTCCCAGTTGCGCACCGCGCCCACATAATTGCCCAGCGTAAAAGTGCCGGTGGGCTGGATGCCGCTCAGGATGCGTTTTTTTTGTTCTTCCATTTCGGGTTCCCCCTGCTTTTTTACAATATATAAATTATTGTAGCACACCCTAAGCCTGAAAGCAATCGAGGCCGCCGGCAAAATCGCCAACCTCTGCGGGACGCCAAACGCTTTGTGCTGCGCGGCCGCTTTTTGGGCCCCTCCGTTCTCCTTTCCGGCGCGCAAAAGGGCAATTTTGCGCTGTAGGGGTGTTTTCCCGGCGCGTGTCCGGGCTGCAAACGTTTTTTAACCTTTTTCAACAGGCCGGGCAATTGACAAACAGCCTGCTTGCGGCTAAACTTAATAAGGAATAAAAGCGCGGCGGAACGCCGTTTTTTCATGTCCGTCCGGCTGCGCCGGGCAAAATCCAAAAATTGAGGAGTACCAAAGCTATGGCATCGAATATCGTCCGTACCCGTTTCGCCCCCAGCCCCACGGGCTACATGCACGTAGGCAACCTGCGCACCGCCCTCTATGCGTTTTTAAAAGCCAAAAGCGCCGGCGGAACGTTTATTCTGCGCATCGAAGACACCGACCAGGAGCGTTATGTGGAGGGTGCGGTGGACATCATCTACAATACCCTGCGCGAAACGGGCCTCATCTGGGACGAGGGGCCGGACATCGGCGGCCCCGTCGGCCCCTATGTGCAGAGTGAACGCATGGGCATGTTCAAGGGCTATGCCGAGCAGCTTGTGAAAGAAGGCAAGGCTTATTACTGCTTCTGCGACAAGGAGCGTCTGGATGAAATGCGCCTGGTGCAGAAAGCCAGCGGCCAGGCTCCCCACTACGACGGCCACTGCCGCAGCCTTTCGCCCCAGGAGGTGCAGGCAAAGCTGGACGCCGGCCTTCCCTACGTCATCCGCCAGAAAATGCCCAAAACCGGCACCACCAGCTTTGAGGACGTGGTGTACGGCCACATCGAGGTGGACAACGCCACGCTGGATGACCAGATCCTCATCAAGACCGACGGCATGCCCACCTACAACTTCGCCAACGTGGTGGACGACCATCTGATGGGCATCACCCATGTCATCCGAGGCTCGGAATACCTTTCCAGCACGCCCAAATACAATCTGCTGTACAAGGATTTCGGCTGGGATATCCCCACCTATATTCACTGCCCGCCCGTGATGAAGGACGCGCAGAACAAGCTGTCCAAGCGCAACGGAGACGCAAGCTATCAGGACCTCGTCGCCAAAGGCTACCTGAAAGAAGCCGTGCTCAACTACATTCTGCTGCTGGGCTGGAGTCCCAAGGGCGAGCGCGAGATCTTCACGCTGCCAGAGATGATCGAGGTGTTCGACGAGAGCGGCATCGGCAAGGCTCCCGCCATTTTCGACCCCGCGAAGCTGCGCTATATCAATGCCGAATACATCCGCGCCATGAGCGAGGAGGCGTTTTTCGAAAAAGCCGAGCCGTATATCGACAGTGTCGTCAAGACGCCCTGCGACAAGGCTCTGCTGGCCCAGGTGCTGCACCAGAGGTGCGAGCTGATGAGCGATATCCCCGAGCAGATCGACTTTATCGACGAAATGCCCGAGTATGACCTTGCCATGTATACCAACAAGAAAATGAAGACCACCGCCGAGACCGCCAAGGAAGCGCTGGAAGCCATTCTGCCCGTACTGGAGGCCATTCCGGCCGACGGCTTCACCCGGGACGCGGTGCATGCTGCCCTGTTTGCTCTGATTGAGGAAAAAGGCGTGAAAAACGGCTTTATGCTGTGGCCTCTGCGTGTGGCGGTGTCCGGCAAGCAGTTCACCCCCGGCGGCGGCATCGAGCTGGCCGCTGTGCTGGGCAAGGAAAAAGCGGTCGCCCGTGTCAAAGCCGCCATCCAGCGCCTGTAAAGGCTATCTCCCTGTCACATCGGCAAAACGGAGGTAATTGTAAAAAATTACCAAATTTAACAAGTCCCCGGCATGAAGAGACAAAATCTTCTGCCGGGGACTTTTATAATTGTGGGTACCCTGCCATAGATATGCGGCCTGCGCGCGGTTTATGCCTTTCTTCGGGAAAGCGCCCCGCCCGGGCGGGAAAAGAAAGCGGGCAGATCCGGCGCACACCGTCCAACGCCGTGCCGGAAAAGCCCGGAAGGAAAGAATGGTGACCCACATGTCCGTCAAACTCCGTGAAAGGCCCGTGGTGCGAAAGGCGATGCGCACGGGCGTGCCCCAGCGCCTTCTGCCTCTTGCGTTCCAGCTTTGCGCCGCATTGCTGGGCTGGCTGGGCGCCGGCGCGCCGCTGCTGGGCGGCCTGCGCCCTCTGGGGCTCTGCTTCGCGGCGGCTGTGCCCACACCCTACGCGGTGTGCGCCGCCGCGGGCGCGGCGGCCGGATACGCCTTTGCGCTGCCGCTGGCAGACGCCGCGCCTTACCTGGCCGGCGCGGCCGTGGTGGCGCTCCTGCGCGGCCTGGCCGGTACGCGCCGTCAGAATTATGCGCCCATGGCCCCCGCCACGGCGGCGGGCATCGTATTCTGCCTCATCCGCTCCGGCCTGGCCGTGGCGGGCTATGCCGGGCTGCCGGGCATCCTCTCCGCCGCGGCCGAAGCGCTGCTTGTGCTGGGGCTGTCCTATCTTCTGGTGGGCTTTTTTGCCGTGCCCCGGCAGGGCGGAATGCCTCAGGACGCCGAGGAGCGCGCCGCGCTTTGCTTCGCCTTTATGGCGCTGCTGGCCTGCCTGACGCCCTACACGGTACTGGGGCTGTCCGTCGCCCGCGCCGCCGCCGCGCTGACGGTGCTGGCTGTTGCGGCCCGCGGGCAGGAGGGAGCAGCCGCCGTAACGGCCGTGGGCGCCATGGCGGCGCTGTGCGCGGCGGACCCCGCCAACCTGTATGCCGGGCTTGGCATCGCGGCAGGCGGGCTTGCCGCTGGCTTGTTCACAGGCAGCAGCCGCCCGGTGACGGCTCTGGTGTTCTGCGGCGCGGGGCTGGTGGGCGTGTCCTGCGCGCCCGGCAACAACGCGGGGCTGCAGCTGGCCGTGGAGCTTTGCATTGCGGGCGCGGCGTACTGCCTGCTGCCCGCCGGACTGTTCCAGCGTGTTCCCGCCGCGCCGCCGTCCGCCCCCTTTGCCTCACGAGCGGCGCTCACCACGCTCTCCGGGCGGCTGGAGGCTGTGTCCGGCGCGCTGTGCGCCGTGGGCGACACCGTGCAGGCCGTATGCGAACGGCTGCCGCCCCGGCGCGAGACCACTGCCGACCTGTGCGACGCCGTGGCGGAGCGTTGCTGCAAGGCCTGCGGCAAACGCCTGTATTGCTGGGTGGACTGCGCCGGCGAGACCTACGACGCGTTCAACAATCTTTCCCCGCTCATTGCCATGCCAGACGGCGTGGCCGCGGCGGACCTGCCCCCGGTTTTGCAGCGGCGGTGCCAGACACCTGTGCGGCTGGCCAACGCCATCAATGTGGCCGCCGCCGAACAGGCTGCGCGGCGGGCGGCACGCACACACGACGGCGCGGCGCGTGCCGCTTTGTGCGAACAGTACAGCGCCCTGGCCGCGGCTCTGGCCGAGCTGGCCGGGCAGGTGTACCAGACGGATGTTCCGGACAAGCGCAAGGCCCGCCGGCTGGAGCAATTGTTCTCGGAGATCGGCCTGGAGCCGCTGGAGACCACCGTTGCCCAGGACGCTTCCGGCCGCGTGACGGCCACCGTATGCGTGCCGCGCCTGTCCTTCACGGCCGACGAGCTGAAGGTCATCACCGATGAGGTCTCCACCCTGTGCCGCCGCACCTTCGCGCCCGCCCAATGCATCCATTCCGGCACGGTGACCAAGCTGCTGTTCCGTGAACGGCCCCGCTTTGCCGTGGACTGCGCAGTCTGCGCCCTGCCCGCCGGCGGCGACATATCCGCCGATGCGATACAGGCCTTCCCCGATGAAACAGGCCATTTTCACGCGGTGCTGTGCGACGGTATGGGCACCGGTAAGGCGGCGGCGGTGGGCGGCGTGCTGGCCGCCTCCCTTACGAAAGAGCTGCTGCACGCCGGGTTCGAAAGCGCCAGCACGGCGCGGCTGGTGAACATCGCGCTGGCGCTGAAGAGCGACGACGAAAGCGCCGTGGCACTGGACGCGCTTTCCATCGACCTGTACACCGGGGACGCAGTGCTGTACAAGGCGGGGGCCGCGGCTTCGTTTCTATTAAGGGACGGTAAGGCCGCCGTTTACAGCGGCGACACGCTTCCCATCGGCATTCTCGGCAGCGTGACGGGCCGCCGGGAGCTGCTGTGCCTTTCCCCCGGCGATACCGCTGTGCTGGTGAGCGATGGCGCGCTGGCTCCGGGCGCCTCCTGGCTGCGCGCGCAGCTCGTGGCTCACGCGGACGACGCGCCCCAAAAGCTGGCGGATGCGGTGGCCCGCGCGGCGAGGGAAAAGCAGCAGGACATGCCCGACGACGTAACCGTGATGGCACTGCGCCTGCGCGCGGTGGAATAACCGCCCCGGGGCGGGCCGCTCCTGCCGCTTGCCTCCTCCGCGCCCGGCCGCGGAAACTTTTTCTTGATTCGCTCCATGCCCCATACTATAATAGAGACCAAATACGACTGGCTCTGTAAGGAGGTGCCGCATGGAAGCAAATCAATACCTGAACGATTTTTACAACCATTACGACGAGGACAGCCGCCTGCTGTTTCAGCACGGCAGCGTCGAATTTCTCACCACGATGCGCTACATCGAGAAATATCTCAAGCACGGCGACAAAGTCCTCGAGATCGGCGCCGGAACGGGCCGCTATTCTCACGCGCTGGCGCGCCGGGGGCATCCCGTGGACGCGGTGGAGCTGGTCGCGCACAACATCGAGGTTTTCCGCCAAAACACCCGTCCCGGGGAAAGCGTCACCATCGCACAGGGCAATGCTCTGGATCTGTCCGCCTTTGCGGACAACGCCTACGATGTCACGCTTCTGCTCGGCCCGCTTTATCATCTGTATACGCAGGACGACAAGCGCCGGGCGCTGCGGGAGGCGATCCGCGTCACAAAGCCGGGCGGCGTTGTCTTTGCCGCTTATGTCATCTCCGACGGCTGCCTTCTGGACGAGGGCTTCCGCCGCGGCAATATCTCTGTTGCCGAATATATGCGGGACGGGCTGCTGGACGCCCGGACGTTTGCCGCCAGCTCCCAGCCAAAGGATTTGTTCGAACTGGTGCGCAAAGAGGATGTTGATGAGCTGATGTCCGTGTTCCCTGTAACGCGGCTGCACTATGTGGCCTCCGACGGCTGCGCCCTGCTTTTGCGCGACGAGATCGACGCGATGGACGCTGACGCCTTCGCCCTGTATCTGAAATACCATTTCGCCACCTGTGAACGCGCGGACCTGGCGGGCATTACAAGCCATGCGGTGGATATCTTCCGCAAGTGACCGACTGTGTCTGAATGCTGCGCCAGCTTTCCCGTTCATCTGACACACGGCGGGAATACCCCGCCGGCCCGTCTGTTCATTTTACCGCTTCAAGCTGTTTCCGCCTTCTATTACATAGGATTGCAGCCCTTTTTGACATCCGTTCTTTTCATAAAAATGCTCCAAGCCCGGCTGCGCGCCAAAATACAACATTGTTGGAGCGTTTTCCCTGGCAAGCCGGAGGAGTGTGCTGCCGATTCCCTGTCTTCGATATTCCGGAAGAACGAGAAGCTCTGTGATCGTCCCGAAAAAACAGCCGTCTGAAAGAATGCGCAGGCATCCTGCAAGCTTTTTCTTATCATAGGCAGCTATATTGATTGTTTTGGACAGCGCGGCCCGGGTTTTATTTTCATCATAATTTCCAGGCCATATCCGATTGGCAAACTGAATAAAGGCCGCAGCGTCCAATTCTTTGTCATCCACTGTGTATTCCATCATCTTCCCCGCTTTTTTCATACTTTGACCGTTGTTTGCTCTTTTATGAAAAGCTCCGGGCCCGGCTTTCCGCCGCACCCGGAGCTTTTTTCTGTCTGCGTGCTGTTGTTACTCGTACAGCGGGAAACGGGCCGTCAGGGCGGCTACCTCGGCGGCGACGGCTTCCTTCTGCGCCTCAAAATCAAAGGTGCAGGCCGCGATCCATTTTGCAATCTTCCGCATTTCCTCCGGCCCGAAGCCGCGGGTGGTGACAGCGGGCGTTCCGATGCGCACGCCGGAGGTAACGAAAGGCTTCTCCGGGTCGTTGGGAACGGTGTTTTTGTTTGCGGTGATGTGCACCTCGTCCAGCCGGGGCTCCAGCTCCTTGCCGGTAACGCCCGTGCCGCGCAGGTCCACGGTCATCAGGTGGTTGTCCGTGCCGCCGGAGACAAGGCCCAGCCCCTCGTCCAGCAGCGCTTGGGCCAGCACGCGGGCGTTCTCTGCGATATTCTTCTGATATTCTTTGAATTCCGGCTTCAGCGCTTCGCCGAAGCACACGGCCTTGGCCGCGATGATATGCTCCAGCGGGCCGCCCTGGGTACCCGGGAAAATAGCCTTGTCGATGGCCTTGGCGTACTCCTCCCGGCACAGGATCAGGCCGCCGCGGGGGCCGCGCAGCGTTTTGTGGGTGGTGGTTGTCACCACGTCGGCATAGGGCACGGGGTTCGGGTGCAGGCCAGCGGCCACAAGCCCCGCGATGTGCGCCATATCCACCATAAACAGCGCGCCGTTTTCCCGGGCGATCTTCGCGATGCGTTCAAAATCAATGGTGCGGGAGTAGGCCGAAGCGCCCGCGACGATCATTTTGGGCTGGTGCTCCTTTGCTTTTTTCTCCAGATCCGCATAATCCAGATAGCCGTTTTCGTCCACGCCGTATGCGATGAAATTGTAGTTCTTGCCGCTCATGTTCACAGGGCTGCCGTGGGTGAGGTGGCCGCCGTTGGAAAGATCCATGCCCAGGACGGTATCGCCCACGTTCAGCAGCGCAAAATAAACGGCCAGATTGGCCTGCGCGCCCGAATGCGGCTGCACATTGGCGTGCTCGGCGCCGAACAGCCTGCACGCGCGGTCGCGGGCAATGTTCTCCACCACGTCCACGCACTGGCATCCGCCGTAGTAGCGGTGGCCGGGATACCCTTCGGCGTACTTGTTGGTGAGCACGCTGCCCATGGCGGCCATTACCGCGGGCGAGACGATATTTTCAGAGGCGATCAGCTCGATATTGCCCCGCTGGCGTTTGAGTTCGGCCTCCATCGCCGCGCCGACCTCGGGGTCGGCCTGTGTGACGAAGCCGATGGTGTCCATCATTTCTTTGAACATGGGTGTGCCCTCCTGTACTGTTTTACTTCCTGCGGCGGTTTTCCCCGCCTTCTTCCCAATTATAGATTATACACCCGCCGCGCGCGGCGCACAAGACGCTTTAGCCTGTTAAACTGCTGAATTTTCAGCGGCACAGACGTTCCCCCTTTTGCTTTTGGACGAAATGTGCTATCATAATATCAATTTATCGGCGGCTTTCTTTTATGCGCGAAAGCGGGCGAGGCGGCCGCCGTGCAACAGGGAGGCGTCTTTTTGCGCACAAAAGCAGATACCAGGCTCATTGTAGAGCGCCTGAAAAAGGAATACCCCGTGAGCGAATGCTCGCTTGCCTATGACGACGCGTGGCAGCTTCTTGTCAGCGTGCGGCTTTCGGCCCAATGCACCGACGCCCGCGTGAATATCGTGACAAAGGACCTGTTTGCCAAATATCCCACGCTGGAGGCGCTGGCTGCGGCCGGGCCGGACGCCATAGAGGCCATTATCAAGCCCTGCGGCCTGGGCAAAAGCAAGGCGCGGGACCTTGCCGGCATGGCAAACATGCTGCTGCGGGAATACGGCGGCAAAGTGCCCCAGGCCATGGAGGATCTTCTGCGCCTGCCGGGCGTGGGCCGCAAAAGCGCCAATCTCATCCGGGGCGATATCTTCCACCTGCCCGCCGTCGTGGCGGACACCCACTGCATCCGCATGGCAAACCGCATCGGCTTCGTGACGGACACCACCGACCCGGTGCAGGTGGAGCGCGCGCTGGTGAAGGTCCTGCCGCCTGAGGAGTCCAACGATTTCTGCCACCGCTGCGTGATGCACGGACGCGTGGTGTGCACCGCCCGCAAGGCTCTGTGCGAGGTGTGCTGCCTGCAGGACGTCTGCCGCACTGGCAAAAAAACCATCAAACAGGAAACATTGGAGGAACTGGTATGAAACGCACTTTATCGCTTGCTTTGTGCCTGATTTTAAGCCTGGCTTTGCTGGCCGGGTGCGGCGCCGCGCCGCTGCCCGACGGCCTGACGCAGGAAAGCGTGACGGACGCCGCGGCGCAGACCGTGGCGCAGCTGAACGACGAGGACTATGACGCGTTGTTCGCCGGAATGACAGAGGAGATGACCTCCGCCATGACGGCCGAGGACCTTGCCGCCGTATGGCAGCCGGTGCTGGAAGCCGCCGGCGCGTTCGATTCCATCACAAAAACGACCGTGGGCGGCAAGGACGGCTACGGCGTGGCCGTGGTACAGGCAAAATATGAAAACGCCGCGGTGACCTTTACGCTCTCCTACACACCGGAGGGCAAGCTGGGCGGGCTGTTCTTCAAATAACCCCTTCCCCGCCCCATTCTTTTTTCGAGGTGTTCCCCTTGCAGCAGACACAGCAAACCACCGCGCCCGTCCAGAATTCTTTCTGGGCGGGCTTTCACGACGGCGTGCCCATTGGCCTGGGTTATCTTTCCGTCTCCGTCACGTTCGGCATGATGGCCGTGACGGGCGGCCTGCCGGTGTGGGCCGCCGTGGCCATCAGCATGACGAACGTCACCAGCGCCGGGCAGTTCGCCGGGCTTTCCCTCATTTTCGGCGGCGGCACGCTGTTTGAAACGGCGCTCACGCAGTTCGTCATCAATCTGCGCTATGCCCTGATGAGCCTTTCCCTCTCCCAAAAGCTGGAGCGCCGCGTCGGCCTCATCGACCGCATGCTGTTCAGCTTTATGATGACGGACGAGGTGTTCGCCGTGGCGTCCGGGCAAAAGGGAGAGGTGGGCAAGCGCTATCTGTTCGGCGTGATGATCGCGCCTTACTGCGGCTGGGCGCTGGGCACGCTGTGCGGCGCCGTGGCCAGCGGCTTTTTGCCGCCGTCGGTGCGCAGCGCGCTGTCCATCGCCATTTACGGCATGTTCATCGCCATCGTGGTGCCCGTTGCAAAGCAGAGCCGCGCCGTGCTGGGCGTGGTGGCTCTGGCTGTCGCGCTCAGTTGCGCCATGCACTGGGTGCCTGTGCTGAACACGGTTTCCAGCGGTTTTTCCATCATTCTCTGCACCGTGCTGGCGGCGGGCTTGGGCGCGCTGGCCGCGCCGGTGCCGGACGAGCCTTCCGGAGCACCGGACGGGGAGGTGGCGTAAATGGATGCAAAGACCATCTGGCTGTACATCGTGGTAATGGCGGGCGTAACATACCTCATACGCATGCTGCCGCTGGCGCTGCTGCGCAAAAAGCTGCGCAGCCGTTTTATCAAAAGCTTTCTGTTCTATGTTCCTTACGCCGTGCTGGCCGTAATGACGGTGCCCGCCATCTTTGAGAGCACGGGCAGCGTGTTTTCCGCCGCCGTGGGCTTCGCCGCGGCTGTGCTTCTGGCTTACCGCGGCGCGGCTCTGCTGCCTGTGGCATTGGCCGCCTGCGGCGTGGTATTCTGCACGGAGTGGATGATGCGCCTGTTTTAGCCCATAAAAGAGGAATTCGCCTATGAATTGGATCAGCTGGTTCGGCCTTGGCATCGTGTTGCTGCTGCTCATTCCCAACGCCGTATACGCCGCCGCAAACAAAAACACGCAACCGCCCCGCACAAGCCGCATCCTCGGCTTGGCTGAACAGGCAGGCCGCTATGGATGCATGTTTCTGATGATATTCCACGCCGGCCTTACGGAATTCGGTTTTGCCTCGGCGGAAGGATTCATCGCGTGGCTGGCCGGCACCGGTGCGCTGCTCGTACTGTACTGGGTATTCTGGCTGCTGTATTTCCGCGCCGCGAAGCCCCGGTACGCGCTGCCGCTGGCTGTGCTGCCCTGCCTGATCTTTTTGCTGAACGGCCTTTTTCTGCGCCACTGGCTGCTGGTTTTCTTTTCCGTGTTGTTTGCTGCCGCGCACATCGCCATTACCTGGCAAAACACCCGCGCGCCATAGGCGGGCGTCCCCTCCATAACAAAGCAAATCGGCCGGGCGTGCACAGTGCACGTCCGGCCGCCTTCTGCATCATGCCGTATATCCGCTGTATGCGTGGAGCGTGGAGAAACTGATGGACTGGATGACGCGGTCCAGCACCTTGTCGTACACCAGCACATTGACGCCCGGACGGTTGCGGCTCTGTTCTTCTCCGTCCACGGTTGTGGAGGAATTGTCCACCGCGCTGCGCAGCGTCACATCGTGCCCGCCCCAGGAAAGCGTGTATTCCAGCGGGCCGGCGCCGGTCTTCTGGTACACGACTTTTCCGCCGTCCACCACATATAGGCCCTGCATGCCGCTTTGTTCCAGCGGCAGCGTGTCCAGCCCCCATTGCCTGAACACTGCGCGCGGAGCGGAGGGATCCGCTTCCGTGGCGTCGCCCTGTGTCGTGATGACCGCTGCCAAGTCCTTATCCTGCATCAGCAGGCGGAAATATTCGGCCATGTCCAGCGTGAAGCGCAACGTTATATTCTGTGCGTCCCGGTGCTCCATCCTTGCCGCCTCGTCCCACGCCGCGTAGGCCGCGTCGCCGCGCTTGTCGGGCATACCGTAATGCTCCGCCAGATAAGCCGCCAGATCCGTGCTGATTTTTTGCGCGCCTGCGGTGTTCACATGGGCATGGTCGGCCAGGTCCGTTGCATAGTCAAAGCCGATATCCCGCCCACCGGGCGTGTTGTAATCCAGCACGGGCACACCGTTTTCCGCGCAGATGCGCGCCGCGCGGCGGAACACGCCGTACTCGGCCTCGCTCGTCTCATAGGGCGTCACCACGAACACCAGCGGCACATCCTTTTTTCTGCAAAGTGCGATAAGCTTGTAAAGATATTCCTCAGCCTGGGGATAGATGGGCGTTTCCTCCGGTTCCCCTTCCAGTATGGGCACGGGGAATTCCTCCACCGTCTGTAAAGGGCCGTAGCCTTTTCCCGTGGTCGCATGATCCTGAAAAAACCAGGTGAAATCTTCCGCCGTCAGCCTCTTCCACCGGGTGTGGTAGCGCAGCATCGGCAGATAGCGGTAAAACGGCGGCGAGTTCTGCTGGCACCGGCTCATGGCGACGGCCAGCGCCGCGCGGTTGAGGGACGGCGGGATGCGCAGCGAATAATCGTCCGAGGTGCCGTCCACGTCCGCAGGCGTCATATAGGTGGTGCCGTAGCACAGCCCGAACCCTTCCAGCACCACGACCCTGGGCGTCTGCCGCTTGAACGCCTCCACTGCGTAATGGTAGCTCACCCACATCGGCTGGCTCCAGGAGTACAATACATACCCCGTGAAACCCTGCTCGCGCCACATCTGCGCGGGCGCAAACGCCGCGTTGGCATGGCTGCTGCCCAGAAAGATCACATCGATGGTATCCTCCGGCTCGGCATAAAAGCCGTCGATGCACCCGCCCTTGGGGGCCAGTACCTCCTGCGCACACAAGAGCAGCGCCAGCAGGATGCACCCGAACGCCAGCGCGCGGACAAGCGGCGGCAGGCCGCGCGTCTGCTTTGAGACCGGTCCTTTCCCCAATGTTTACGCCCTCCCCCGCTCAGAACTGGAAATAGATGAACGGCTTTTCCACATAGCCCTCGCCGTACATACCGAATATCGCCACCGTGAGCACCCCCGCCAGCAGCACGGCCCATTGCACAGCCAGCGGCTTTTGCAGCAGCCGCGCCGAAAGGCTGCCCCAACGCCGCCGCAGCACGTCGCACAAAACAACAGCCGCCACGCACACAGCCGAAAGCAACAGGTCGGGCCCGTCCATTCCCCAGGCGAGCACCGCTTCCCGGCCCGGGAACGCGCCCGGGCGCAGCAGGCTTCGCACCATGCTCAACGCCGCGTCCATGCCGCCGGCGCGGAAGAAAATCATCGAAAACGCCACCAGCGCAAACGTCCACGCCGTGCGCCAAAGCCGCGCGGGCAAACAGCCATAGGGTACCCGCAGCGCCGTATACAGCCGTTTGCGGAGGGGCAGCGTCAGGCGGCCGCACACAAGGTACAGCCCGTGCAAAAGCCCCCATGCCACAAATGTCCATGCCGCGCCGTGCCACAGCCCGCTGCACAGAAAAACAACCATCGTGTTCACACAGGTGCGCGCCAGCCCCCCTGCGGCTGCCTCCCAGCGGGATATACAGGTAATCTCGAAAAAAACTGGACAGGCTGATGTGCCAGTTGCGCCAGAACTCCGCCACGGATTGAGAGAGGAACGGACTGCGGAAATTTTCCATCAGTTCCACGCCCAAAATGCGCGCCGCGCCCCGGGCGATGTCGGTGTAGGAAGAAAAATCGCAGTAAAGCTCAAAGCAGAACAGCACCGTGGCCGTCGCCGTGGCCCAGCCGCCCAAAGCGCCGCCTTGGGCATAGACGGTGTCCGCCAGCAGCGCCAGCCTGTCCGCCACAACCATTTTCTGAATATAACCCCCACAGCATCAGCACAAGGCCGCTTTTGGCCCGCTCGTAGGAAAAACGGGCAGGCAGCTGCAGTTGGGGCAGGATATTGCCGCTGCGTTCAATGGGCCCGGCCACCAGCTGCGGAAAGAAGGAGATAAACAGCAGATACCGCCAAAAGCGCTGCTCGGCGGACACGCTGCCCCGGTATACGTCCACAGTGTAACCGATCGCCTGAAACGTGTAGAAGCTGATGCCGACAGGCAGGAGCACGCCCAGCATCGGTACGGCGGGGGAAGCCCCGCGCAGCCAGCAGACCGTTCGCACTCTGCGCAAAAAAATTATAATATTTGAAGAAAAACAGAATCCCCAGATTTGCCGCCAGCGAAACGGCCATGGCCGCCCTGCGCCTGCCCCGGTTCCCGGCGGCCGGCGCACCCAATACCGCCAGCGCACGCCCGCACAAATAGGTGCTGAACGCGGAAAACAGGATGAGCACAATATAGGCCGGATTCCAGCACATATAGAAAAAGCAGCTGCACGCAAGCAGCCATGGCTGCCGCGCGCGGCGCGGCAGCACATAATAAACAAAAACCGCCGCAACGAAAAACGCGCAAAAGCGCAGCGAAACGAAGTTCAAAGCCGCAATCCTCCCCTGTTCACCATTCCAAGGCACCACCGGGCCTTTTACGGCGCCGCAGCCGCAGACAGCCCGTCCGGTTTCGCAGGCGGCCGCCGCTGTGCGGGCGGCCTTCCAAGCGAATGATACCATATCGCACGCGGGCTTGCCAAGCAGGATATACGAAAAAAATGCCTTTTTGACGTTCCCGGTACGTCCTGCCGGAAAAATAATACGCTCAACACGGTTGACACCGCCGCCGCCAGCGCCTATAATACATACGGACATAAAAACAGGGGTGCCGAAAGGCTGAGATTTGTACGCGTACGCGTGTGCATGAACCCTTTACCTGATCCGGGTAATGCCGGCGTAGGAAGTTTTGGCGCAGAAATGCGCAATTGGGAAACTTGGCGCGCCCGCAGTTTGCGGACGCGCCTGTTTTTATGTTACGACATAAAAAAGGGGTTTTTCTCTATGGCAACAAAATCGTATTCCCGCACCCGAACGCTTGTTGAATGCGCGCTGATGATCGCGGTGGGCACCGTACTCGCGCAGATCAAGATCTTCGAAATGCCCTTCGGCGGCAGCGTTACGCTGGTGTCCATGCTGCCGTTTATCCTCGTCTCGTTCCGTCACGGCGTGAAGTGGGGCCTGGCCACGGGCTTCGTCAACAGCCTTTTGCAGATGCTGCTGGGCTTTTACGCGCCTCCCGCCGGCACTGTGGCCGCGTTTGTGGGCGTCGTTCTGCTGGACTACGTGCTGGCTTTCACCCTGCTGGGCCTGGCGGGCGTTATCGCCAAGCCCTTCAAAAACCATCTGCTGGGCGTAGCCGCGGGCACCGCCGCTGTGTGCGTCATCCGCTTTTTGTGCAGCTTTTTGTCCGGCGCGCTTCTGTGGGGCAGCTACCAGGAAAGCTACGAATGGGCGAGGGGGATGTCCGTTTGGCTGTACAGCTTTATCTATAACGGCAGCTACATGCTGCCCGAACTGCTCATCACCACCGTGTGCGCCGTCATTTTGTGCAAAGCCGCGCCGAAATTCTTTCTGCCCGAGAACTAGAACTCCGCACCAAAATATGGTATACTTGCCCTAGAAGGCGGACCGCTTTCGAATCCGTTTCAAGGGGAGGCTGTACTTTTATGGAGAAGCATTTGGTCATTTGCATCGGCAGGCAGTTCGGCAGCGGCGGGCGCGAGATTGGGCTGGGCCTGGCCAAAAAGCTGGGCATCCGGTTCTACGACAAGGAGATCCTGAAAAAGGCGGCCGAGGAGAGCGGCATCGTAGAAGAGCTGTTTGAAAAGGCGGACGAAAAGCCCACCAACAGCTTTTTGTACTCCCTGTCCATGGGTACGCACGGACAGGCCATGAATTTCACCAATTACAACGATTACCTCACCAACGACAAGCTGTTCCTGTTCCAGAGCAATACCATCCGCGATATGGCGGAAAAGGATTCGTGCGTCATCATCGGCCGTTGTGCGGATTATATCCTGCGCGGACGCAAGGACATGCTTTCAGTGTTCATCCACGCCCCTATGGAGCTGCGCATCCAGCGTATCTCCCGCGTGCGCAATGTAGAGGAAGACGCCGCGCGGTCCCTCATCAAAAAGACGGACCGTCAGCGTGCCAATTACTACAACTTCTACGCGGACAACGACTGGGGCGCGGCCGACAGCTACGACGTGGCCATCAACTCCGGCAAGCTGGGCGTGGAAAAATCCATTGAGGTTCTCGCCGGTATTTGTGAACACCTGTAAATTGCTGCAAAAACCGCATGGCAAAAGCCATGCGGTTTTTGATTTCTCCGCAATAAAAAAGTTTATCCCGATGGCTGCGGGCCGGGGACGGCCCGCAGAAAAACTTTACCGTTCACCGAAGCCGGATGTGCAGCGTGCCGTCGCTGTACGCAAAGCGGCCTGCGGGAACCAGGCGGGCGGGCGCTTTGGGCGCGCACGTTCCCTGCGGCTCGCGCAGCACATCGTCCAGCCGGAAGGCCGAGAGCAAAAGCCCTGCAAGCCCCGCCTGCATTACACCCGTCCAGCCGCCGTCTAAAAAGGGCAGCATCCCTCTCGCGGAACTCCAGCCCAGACAGGAGAGCAGGTTGAGCACGCCGTGCATCGTGAGCAGTGCACAGCAGCCCACCGCGCACAGCCGCCCGATGCCGCTGCGGGTGCGCAGGGCCGTGCGCCACAGCCATGCCAGCGCGCCCGCGACAGCTGCGGCCAGCGCTGCGGCGCAGGCAATACCGTACCGCCAGCCCGCGTAAGCCAGCAGGTAATCGGCGCGCAGCTCCCGCACCGCCTTCCCTGCAAATTCTCCCACGGTGCCGAGCGCCGCTTTTTCCCCGAGCGGCAAACTGCCGTCTCCGGGGCCAAGCCACCGCATCCCGTCCCACATGCGCCGCAGGGCGTTCATCCAATAGCCCGCGCCCGCTGCATTTGCATCCGGTGCAAGCAGCACCTCCAGATGCCGCTGAAGGCTCCCGGCCAGACCCGGCATCAACAGCAGCACCAGCAAAAATGTCACTACAAGAGAGCCCGCTGTCACGCCCAGCACAACCGCAAAGCTTTTCTTTCCGCCAAGCCCATACCAATCGCCTGCGCAGCATACCAGACACACGGCAAGCCCCGCAAGCCCCAGCACACACGCCGCGGCCAGATGCGGCACCATGATACACAGCCAGAGCCCCGGCACAATGGCAAAACCGCTGACCAGCAGCCCCGCCCAGCCGCGGCCGCGCTGCCGGTACACCACGGCCGCGTAAATGGGAATAAAAATCATGCTGAAATGAGTGGCGTCGTAAGATACACCCCAAACAGTCCAAAGACGCCGCCCGTTCATCAGGGTATATCCGGCCAGAAAACCATAAGCCGAAACGGCCGCCAGCCCGATATAGAGCGCCTTTGTCCAGCGTGCCAACAGGGACACATCCATACAGAAATATACCGCCGCAAGCACAGCAATTCCCGCCAAGGCGGCGGCCAGGCTTTGGTACGCGCCCTCGCGCCACAGGTACGCGCCTTGTGCCGAAACGGGCACGCTCCAGAAAAAACGCAGCAGCGCACCCGCCAGCAACAGCGCCGCCACCATAAAAAACGGCCCCCAGGCCGGGCGGGGCCTGTGCACGCGGTCCAGCGCGCCGCCTGCCAGCACCGGGTCTCCCATGCTCTCCACCGTCCTGCGCTCGGCTTCTTCCGGCGCGCAGCCTTGGGCCACAAAGGCGTTATACTGTTCGCTGAGATGATTCTCCAGCTCCCGCTCCACCCCCGGCACCGCACGGCGGCAGCGCAGCTGGGCTGTGACGGTCTGCAGCCATTCCTTTCGCGTCTGTCCCATTACAGCACCACCCCTGCGCGAGCATCCATTGTTTCCAACACAGCGTTGATCGCCCGGGACACCCGGCGCCACTCCGTTTGCTGCGCCTCCAGCGCACCACGCCCGGCCCTGGTGATACGGTAGTAGCGCCGCGGCTTGCCTGCTGTGGCCGCGCCGCCCGGCTGTTCATAGCTTTCAATGCTGCCGTCCGCCTCCAGCGCATGCAGAATGGGATACAGCGTCCCCGCCTTCAGCGCGAATGTATCGTTGGAGCGCTGTGCCAGCTCCTCGATCATCTGATACCCATACATGTCCCGCTCCGCCAGCAGGCGCAGCAGCAGCATCTGGGCCGAGCCCGGCACAAGGTTTTTTCCCGCCGCCATGTAAATTCCTCCCTTTTGCCCCGTGCTGTGCACGGCGGTCATTTATATAGATTATCTATATATTCTATTGTTTAGTATATATCGATGCCCTATATATGTCAATGGTTTTCAAAAATTTTTCCAAGCAGTGAATTGTCAAACTAAGTGCAACAGGAATTGAGCTCGAAGTCCCATAATTCCTGAGCAGAATGGAAGTACAGAACTTTGCGAGGCCTGGCGTTCAACAACGCCAGGTTTCGTTTTAATGTGGCGGGAGCAACACGGGAAAGGTTCCTGCCCTTGGGATAAAACTCCCGGAGCAGGCCGTTCAGATTCTCGTTTGTACCTTTCTGCCAGGCACAATATGGGTCGGCAAAATAGACCTCGCAATGCAATCGTTCTTCAATGCGGCGCCAGTTGGCAAACTCCGTGCCCCGGTCGCAGGTAATGGTCTTGACCAGTTGCGGAGGGAAAGCGGACAATGCAGCGACAATGGCGTTCTCCATGGTCTCCGCCCGTCGGTCCGACATCTTCATGGCAATGTAAAACCGAGTCTTGCGCTCCGCCAGGGTGGCAAAGCAGGCTTTGCTTTTGCCCTGGCCACTCACCACTGTATCCGCTTCCCAATGCCCGGCTTCCTCACGGCTGTATACCGACTTGTCCCTCTTGCGGATCGACTTTCCCTTACTGTATTTCCCTCGCGTTTCTTTCACTCCGTGGCTCTTTCCCTTGTGGCGCAGTACTTTCAGATTGCCATTTACCAGGTATTTCTCGTAGATCCACCGGTAGATGGTACGCCAGCTTGGCAGCTTCAGCTCACAAGGGGTACAGGCGATCTGCTCCGGCGACCAGGTCGCCCGCAGCTTTTCCTCTATGTAGTCGAGCACTTCCTGTGAATGGAACATCCCGCGGTGGCAGTAGGAACGGCGCAGCAGATACTTCTTCTGCGCTGTGTGCGGGTAGTAGGTCGGAATGTCATACATGTGGCTGCAGTTCCGCCGTATCTCCCGCGACACAGTACTCACGTTTCTCCCGATCAGCCGAGCGATCTCTCGATAGCTCAACCCATCCACATAATATTTCCGTATACAACTGCGCTCTTCTATGGTAAGATGATGATAGTTCATACAGTTCCCTCCGGTGGTTTGGTGGTGTGGTAACTTCATTCTACCAGGGTTCTGTATGGACTTCTTTTTGTTCCCCTAAAGTGTTGCACTTGATAGTATAATTCACCCAAGCACAAAAACGCCCCCGCTGCTTTTGCAGCGGGGGCGTTTGAAAACAGAGGGAATTATTTGGAAAGGCGCTCGCGCAGGGCGGCAGCCTCGGCGTGCAGCTCGGCGGGAACATGGTCGCCGATTTGGGCGTACAGTTCCTCAACACCCTTCACGTCTTCCAGCCACAGCTCCTTATCCACATCCAGCAGGCCCTTGATGGTGTCAACGGTGACGCCGTCCAGACCGGTAATGTCGATATCCTCGGGCTTGGGCTCGTAGCCGATGGCCGTCTCAACAGCCTCAGCCTCGCCCTTGCAGCGCTTCAGGATCCACATCAGCACGCGCATGTTGTCGCCGAAGCCCGGCCAGATGAAGTGGCCTTCGTCATCGGTGCGGAACCAGTTGACGTGGAAGATCTTCGGGGCCTTGTCGCCCAGCTTCTTGCCCATCTCCAGCCAGTGCGCAAAGTAATCGCCCACATTGTAGCCGAAGAACGGACGCATGGCCATCGGATCGCGGCGGACAACGCCCACAGCGCCGGCAGCGGCGGCAGTTGTCTCAGAAGCCATGGCAGAGCCGACATACACGCCGTGCGCCCAGCTGAAGGACTGGTAGACCAGCGGAGCCGTCTTGGCGCGGCGGCCGCCGAACACCATCGCGGTGACAGGTACGCCGTTGGGGTTGTTAAACTCCTTGGACAGGCAGGGGCAGTTCGCGGCCGGAGCGGTGAAGCGGCTGTTGGGGTGGGCCAGCTTGCCGCCGTTTGCAATGTACTCCTTGCCGTCCACGGCCAGGCCCGTCCACTCCTGAACATCCTCAGGCGGGTTCTTGTCCAGGCCTTCCCACCACACGGTGTTGTTCTCCAGGTTATGCGCAACGTTGGTGAAAATGGTACCCTTCATCGTGGTGTGCAGGGCGTTGGGGTTGGATTTCTCGTTGGTGCCGGGGGCCACGCCGAAGAAGCCGTTCTCCGGGTTGATGGCGTACAGGCGGCCGTCCTCGCCCATGTGCATCCAGGCGATATCGTCGCCCACCGTCCACACCTTGTAGCCCTGCTTGGCATACACTTCGGGCGGGATGAGCATGGCCAGGTTGGTCTTGCCGCAGGCAGAGGGGAACGCGGCGGTGATGTAGTCCACGTTGCCCTGCGGATCCTCGATGCCGAGGATCAGCATGTGCTCGGCCATCCAGCCTTCCTTGTAGCCCTGGTAGCTGGCGATGCGCAGCGCGAAGCATTTTTTGCCCAGCAGCACGTTTCCGCCGTAGCCGGAGTTGATGGACCAGATGGCGTTGTCCTCGGGGAACTGGACGATGTAGCGGTTCTCCGGGTCGATGTCCGCACGGGCATGCTGGCCGCGCACGAAATCGTTGGAATCGCCCAGCTGACGCAGGGCCTTCACACCCACGCGGGTCATGATATCCATGTTCAGCACAACGTAGATGGAGTCGGTCACTTCAACGCCGACCTTGGAGAACGGGCTGCCGATGGGGCCCATGCAGTAAGGAATAACGTACATGGTGCGGCCCGCCATCACATTTTTGTACAGGGGCAGCAGCTTGGCCTTCATTTCGTTGGGGTCCATCCAGTTGACCATCATGCAGTCGTCCGCCTTGTTGGAGGTGCAGATGAACGTGCGGTCCTCCACGCGGGCCACGTCGTTTTTCGCGGTATGGTGCAGCACGCAGCCGGGCAGCTCCTCCTGGTTCAGCTCCGTCAGCTCGCCCGTGGCGAACGCCTGCTCACGCAGGGCGCGCAGCTGGCCTTCCGAACCGTCGATCCAGATGGTTTTGTCCGGGGTCATGAGCTCTTCCATCTCTTTGACCCAGTCCAGAACATGCTGGTTGCTTGTCAATGCCATAATCAAATCACCTTTCTTTAATGTAATTCCCTCTGTTTTGAAACGCGCGCCCATGGCCCGCGCTTCCTTTCGCATCGCGGGGCCTGCCCCCGCTTTCCAATAAAATGCGATTTGGATTTATTATACCTCTTTGTTAAAAAAAGCTCAAGCTGTTTTACGGAAAATGAGCCGAAAAGACAAAAGATTTACATCGTATTCACAGATTTCCCATAGGGATTGTACGATCGTGCAATCCGGGCCGCGGATGCGTTCCGCACAGCGGCACGCGCGGGGAAGCGCCGCGTTCATTCAAAAACGGGGCGCCCGCGCCGCAGCCTTTCGCCGCGCCGGAGCGCCCTGCCCTTATGCCGTCACAGCGGCGGCATCATATCTCATACCATTTGATCTCGTTGGCCGCCATATCCAGCGCAAAGCTGGAGCCGTCGCCCTTGTAAACAACGGTGCTCTGCGGCTCGTAGGTGTTGTTCACAACGCAGTACTTGCCGTTCTTCACATAGGCGTGTACCTCCACGTTGAAGTTGCTGCTGAACCATTTGTGCAGGCTTTCTTCGTCGTGGGCGCTCCACAGGATGCTGCGGTACAAAACGCGGCTGTTTTCAAAGCTGTACGGCAGGCCGCTGATGTACACCGCCCGGCCTTTGCCAAACGCGTGCACGGCCATCTGCACCTCTTTTTCCCGCTGCACCAGGATCTCCGTGTCCGGCAGCGCGTAGATGCCCTTTTTTCCCTCGCCGAAATCCACCGGCTTCGTGCAGTCCTCCAGAATGAAGTGGCCGGGATGCTCGTCCCAGTTGTATTTGTCGTAGCCCAGCGTGAAGCCCGTTTCCTTCTCCACGCCCAGTACGCCGGCCAGCTGCAGATAATGTCCCTCGTACTGGTGGCCCGATGGTTCGCCCACGCCGACGATGCCGCCGCCATTGTACACGAAGCCGCGCACAGCAGCCGCCACAGCCGGGTCCTCCCATTCGCCGCCGCCGGTGTGGGCCGTGTCGCCGTCGCCCACATTGATGAGCACGTCCACGCCGTCCAGCACATGGGCGTCCGCGCGCAGGTCGTCAAAGCTGATGAACCGCACGTCGAACGGCGCGCCCGAAAGCGCCTCAATTACGCCCGCATAGCTGTAATTCTGCTTCTGGTACAGCGCGTGGTGCACCATATGGCAGCCCCAGGCGCGCATTTTGCCCCAGCAGTTCAGCACCGCCACGGTTTTTACGCAGTATGGCGTCGTGCCCTTGATGTTGTCGTACAGCTCGCGGAACTCATTGCACACGCTCTCCACATAATCGATGAATTCCGGAAACGCACAGGCCAGCTTCAGGTATCCGCCGTAGCCGATGCGGTCGATGGGCTTGCGCAGGATGGCGCGCCGCGCTGTCACCCAGTTTTCCTTGGCCTCCCGCACAGGGTCGCCGCCCTCGTGGAAGGTGTCCGGGAAGAAGTAAGGCAAAAAGCGGCCCTCGGTATATTTCACGCCCGGAATATCGCTGATAAGGCGCAGCGTGCTGCCATTGCCCACGCTGCCCACCACGGCATCCAGGCCAATGCTTTTGAACTCCTCCATGAACGGCTCGGTGCCGATCCAGTGGTCGCCCAGAAACATCATGGCTTCCTTGCCCAGCTCGTGGGTGATGTCCACCATTTCCCTGGCCAGTTTTGCCACCTCGCGCCGCTGGAACGCCTGGAAGTCCTTGAATTCTTTCGAGGGCACGCGGTACTGGTTGTTGTAATAACCCTGGTCGATGATGAATTCGGGCCGGAATTTGTAGCCAGCCTCCCGCTCGAACTGCTCCAGAATATACGGAGACACGCTGGCGGAATAACCGTACCAGTCCACGTATTTTTCCCGCTGCAGCTCATCGAACACCAGCGTGAACTGGTGGAAGAACGTGGTGTAGCGGATGACGTTCACATACGGGTGCTCCGCGATAAATTTGCGCAGGCGCTCCATCGTGTACCCGCGGGTCTTGGGCTGGCGCACGTCAAAGGTGATCTGGTGCTCGAAGTTTTTCCAGCCGTTGGTGACGGCGTTGTACATGTGCACCGGGTCCCAGATCAGATACGCAAGAAAACTCACCGTATATTCGTGAAATCTTTCTACAGCATGTACTGTTACATTCCCGCTCTTTTCGTCATAACTCCAGTCCTGCGGGGGCACCACGCGGCCGGCGGTGCGGTCCACGACCTCCCACCAGCGCTTGATGTCGTCTCGGGTGTTCACGGCCATCAGCTCCGGGCTGATGCCCTGCATCAGCGGGATGGAAAGCGAATCGGCCACGGCCGTATGAAAGCCCGTCATGATGTAGCACTGCTGCACCTCGTCCGGGTTTGCCTTGGCCCAGGCATTGTCCTTTCGGGTCGTGTAATAGGTGGAATACACCTTCGCGTCCACGCTTTTCAGCGCCTCGGGGTAATCCGTTCCGTCACAGTCCCGGATGGCGTCCGCGCCCCAGCGCTCCAGGATCTCCAGCGTCTCGGGCACCACATCCACGTCTGTTGGGATCGTCACGCGCCCTTTGCGTTTTGTTTCACTCATTGCTTTTCTCCTTATTTTCACCACACCCGAAAGGGCCGTATCTCCGGCGGCGTTTCGCCCGCTTGCTCCATCTTTTGACAAAGCACCTGTGCCAGCTGTGCGCGTGTTTGGGCCCACGCAGGGTCCGCCGCCAAATTGTTTTGCTGGTATGGGTCTTCCTTCAGCACATAAAAGAACTCTTCGTAGTATACATCGCTTGCAAACACGCGGTATCCATCGCCTGGAGCGCGCACGGCATAGGTATATTCCGGCGTACGGATGGCGCGTCCCACACGGCTTTCGCTGATCTGCAAAAAGGCGGTTTCGTCCCAATCCGGAGTCTGTTCGTCTGTCAGCACACGCAGGTCCCGCCCGCGAAAGCCCTCCGGCCGTTCAATGCCCGCGCACGCCAGCAACGTGGCAGGCACGTCCAACAGGCTCACCACGTTTTCCACAACGTTGCCTCCCTTGAAGCCGGGCCCCGTTATGATCAGCGGGATATGGATCGACGCGTCATGACACGTGCGTTTATACTCCGCCTCACGCCCCCGCGTCAGAAAATGGCTGCCGTGATCCGCCGTGTAGACAAGGATAGTGTTTTCCCACATTCCCTGCTCTTTGAGCGTATCAACCAAACGTCCAACGTTGTAATCCAAGCTGTGACAGCACCCCAGATAATCGGGATAATTTTCCCGCCAATTGCTGACGTCCGTGCCCTGTGCACAGGCTCTTGAGCAGGCCGCCAGATCCCCCGGAGGCTGAAAATCCGCAAACTGCGCCCGCGAGCCGTCCGGCCCTTCATACCGCCGACGGTCATTCTGATGATGCGGCTCGATCTGGCTGATGAACAAAAAAAACGGCTCTGTCTGTTCCTTTCGGCCATGCAGAAAATCAATGGCGAAATTGTTGATGCAATCGGCCCGATAGCCCATAAATGGGACACGCTCGTTATCTGCGTTGTACACATAGCCGTTATAGCCGTGGCTGGTGAACTCCAGCACATCGGCGGCCATCCAGTAATCCCTGTATCCGCCCCTGCGCTCTTGGGGTATGGCGCTCGTTTCGTAATTTATACCCGCGGCATGATCGGTGGCAAGATGCCATTTCCCCACGTAGGCCGTAGCATAGCCCGCCTCGTTGAAGCTTTGCGCCAGCGTTTTCACGCTGCCGAACGGCAGCGCGCGGCCGTTGATCTCGCAGCCCACCTCGGTGGCGTAACGTCCCGTTTGCAAGCAGGCACGCGCAGGACCGCACACCGGCTGGCAGGTAAACGCATTTTCATACCGCGTCCCGTTCGCCGCCAGTGCGTCCAGATTCGGCGTTACCCGCAGCGGCTGCCCGTAACAGCCCAGCGTATCCCAGCGCTGCTGATCGGAAAAATAAAAAACAATATTCGGTCTGCTCATATTTGTCCCTCTCATTGCGGCCTTGGCCGCAGAATACGGACGACAACGCCGTCCGTCAAACAGAGCGCAGCTTATTGGTAGCCGTGATTATAAACGCCCAGCAGTGCCAGAACGCCGCCAAGACCCAACAGCTCCACAGCCAGGCCCGTCAAGCCCGTGGACAGGCCGCCCGAAGCGCCCAGATTGTGCCCGATGACGACCAGTGCAATACACACGGCCAAGGCAAGCAGCCCGGCAACGATCTTTACCTTCTTTTTTGTATATTCGTTCACAGCGATCCCTCCTTAGCCCTTTATGCCGCCGATGGTCATGCCCTGCGTCAGCTTTTTTTGCACGCACATATACAAAATCAGCGTCGGCACCATTACCATCACCATACCTGCGTACATCTGGCCGTACTCAGCCTTTGCGTTTTGCGCCTTCATCAAGTTCAGCAGGCCCACCGGCAGCGTGCGAGCGCCGTTCGGATCGGTAAGCATCGTCATTGAAATGATATACTCGTTCCAATAGGCCAGGAACTCAAATAGAATGACCGTGATGATGCTGGGCTTTGCCATAGGCAGAATGATTCGGACCATTGTGGTAAAATAGCCCGCACCGTCCACATAGGCCGCCTCCTCGTAATCCTTAGGAAGCGTAGACAAATAGCTGCTCAACAGATAAATCGTAAAGGGCAGCGTTGTCGCCGCCAACACCAGCGCGACGATGAACGGGTTGTTCAAAAAGACGCTGTGCCCAAACAGGCGCTTTACCAGCTTATCGCCGGAGACGAACATTAAAAAGATGGGAACGACAATATAGCTCACGTTGATAAACAGCCCCGCCATAAAGCAGGTGTTCAGCAGCTTACTGCCTTTAAATTTGTATCGGCTCAATACATAGGCGGCGGGCAGCGCCACTACCAGCAAAATGCACAGCGCCACGGCTGTGATCATGATAGAGGTAAAGAAATAATCGCCCATGCGCGCCTTTGTCCATGCGTCTGCAAAGTTTTGCAAGTACAACCCCTCGGGCAGCGCAAAGGGGTTGCCGTAAAATTCGGAGTTTTGCTTTACGGAGGCCATAAATACCCACGCCACCGGAACGACGATAACGGCTGTCAGCACGGCCATCAGCAGGTACACAAAAAACTTGCTAACGGCGTTGCTTTTTTCACCCGCCAGTTTTTGTCTGTGATTCATTCTCGCACTTCCCTTTCTTAAAATTCCAACGGCTCGCGTTTGGTAACCTTGTTAACAATGGCTGCCAGCGCAAAGGAGAATGTAAACACCACAACGCCCACAGCCATGCCGTAGCCATACGTGGAATTCGTATAAGCCTGTTTGTACATATAGCTCAGGAACACTTCGGAGGCTCCATCCGGGCCGCCGTTTGTCATTGCCTTTACAAACAAAAAGCTCATATTGATGTTGGAAATAATAAAGAACGTCAGTGTTGTGCGAATATTGGTCCAGATCAGCGGCAGCGTAATGGAGAAGAATTGCCTTGTCCGGGAGGCACCCTCCAAATTTGCACATTCATACAGACTTTCGGGAATGGCGGACATGGATGCCATATACATAACCATATAGTAGCCGATCGCCTGCCACACCATGGCAATAACCAAACTGTAGATGACGGTTTTTTGGTCGCCCAACCAATAAATCGGGTCTGCATCGCCCCGGAACAGACTTAGAATATTGTTCAGCAGGCCGCGGTTTGAATCGTAAATGGCGCTGAAGATCGCGCTGATCACGACCACCGACAAAATATTCGGGACATAGAAAACAATGCGGAAGAAATTTTGGCCACGAAGCTTTTCCCTCGTAAGCAGGTACGCAAACAGCAGCGCAAGTGTGATCGTGATCAGCGTGACAACGACGATCAGCAAAATGCTGTTGCGGCAGGAACGAAAAAAGTTCTCGTCTTGAAACAGCGTAACAAAATTGTTCAAGCCGACAAAGGTTTTATTGGCGGAATATCCGCCCCACTTGAACAAAGACATGCGAAATACATTGAACGTGGGGATTACAAGGAAAATAAGCGCCAGAATGGTCGCCGGGGCTACGCAAGCTACAATAAATCGGCTGCGCGCTTTATTTTTTTGCATCGTGCCATCTCCATTCCATTTAAAAAGCGGCGAGCAAAAGGGCGTTTGCCTTCTGCTCACCGCTTGGTTTACCCAATTACCTACACGGCTGGCACAGCTGAAATGCCGCCTTGTTCAATTCGGTTCGCCTTGAGTTTTTAATTCAGGCCATTGTGAATGCTTACAGCGCAGCACGCAGCGCAGCGCAGGATTTTTGCACGGCGGCCTTCCAATCGTCTACCGTCTTGGTTCCGTTTACAACGCTGTCCATCGTGAAGCAAACGTCCTGCTTGATGTTGACACCTTCCACGGGGGCTGTGGTTGCAAAGGTACCAATGGCCGCCTTCGCTCCGTTGTCATACACGCTGTAGTAAACCTTATTATCGTCGGAAAGCTTATCTGTCATGCCGGTGATGGGCTGAACGGCGGGCGTAGAACCGGCAGTCGCAAAGATCTGGGCGGCCTCGTCGCTGTACAGGTAGCTCATAAATACTTTGGCAAGATCCTTGTTCTCCGCGCCGGCCGGAATCCAGCACTGCTCGAAGAACGTGTAACTGTAGCGGTCGCCGCCCTCTTCCATCGCGGGCAGGGCCATGAAACCCCACTCAAAGCCGTCGGCGCGGGGAGCATCGGCCATCTCGCCGATAACCCAGTTGCCGTTGGGCATAAAGAGCGCTTCGTTATCCAGAATCATCTGCTGGTTTTTCTGGAAGTTGTCGCCGTTTGCATAGGACGGAGTAGCCGGGTTGGTGTTTTCGGCCAGCTTGCCCAGAACGTCGAACATCTGGTCCATCTCGGGGCTGCTCCACACTTTCTCGTCATACTGCAATGCCTTGTTGAAGAACTCCTGTCCCCCGACCTCGGCCATCATGGCGTAGGTAAAGGCGTCCAGATAACCCGCCACGGGATATGTGAACAGGGGGATGTCGGTTTTATCAGCCAGCGCGAAGAACTCATCCCAAGTGGTGGGCAGTTCCAGTTCGCCGCCGCCCTCGGTGAAGTTCGCCTTATTGTAAAACAGGCCACAGGGACCGTAGAACATGGGCATCAAGAACACGCGGTCGTCGCCGTAGGGGTTGGTCGTCAGGTTGCCGGTAAAGCCGGGGATAATCTTCTCGCCCACGGTTACATCTTCGCCTAAAACCGTCATGCCCAGCACGTCGGTGACTTCCTCAATTGCGTTCTCTTTCAACAGCGTCTCGGGCAGAGCCTTTTCGCGGCCCGCCGCCAGATGCACTACGTCGTAAAAATTGCCCGCTTTCATCTGGGGGTCGATAACATCCTCCAGGTTTTTGTCCATCGTGAGCTCCACGGTGGCGCCAGTTTTTGCTTCAAACGCCTTGACGATCTCTTCCCAGATCGCGGTACCGTAAGCTGTCTCGATCGCGGCAACCTTCAGCGTCTGGCCCGCATAATCTCCCTCAGCGCCCGCAGGAGCAGAAGCAGAACCGCTTGCAGGCCCGGAGCTTGCCGCCGGCGCCGAAGACGAGCCGGAGCCGCCGCAGCCGGCGAGCAGGGTGAGCGCCATGGTGAGCACCAGCATAATGCTAAGTAGCTTTTTCATAGTTTACCTCCTGAAAATCTTGTTCGCGTTTGTTTGCGCCGGGCCTTGCGCCCGGTGCATCCGTCCCCTTTAGTATATCTTTTCCCTTTTCGCATTCAACAATATTCTTGCTCCATTTTTTATTTATCTTGTCTTTTTATCATCTGCGATATTAATTTTGACTTACTTTTGTAATTTTTATGCACAGTATCCACAAAACAAGCTTTTTGTGTTTGTTCACCTTTCCAAATGTGTTCAATTGCAGATTATTTTTTCACAAACAGCGCTTTATGGCTTTCGCGCAAAATATTTGCGCCCGGTTCCCAAAAGTATTATAATGGTTAACGGCAGCAACTTTGCTTAAACAAAAGCAATATTCATAAAACAATCTTGCGAAAATTTATACTTGGCCGTTTCTGCATGCGGCGCACGAAAGAAAGTTGGGAAAACCGTCATGAGCAACAAACGATACGAGGTAAACACCCCCGGCGTCAGCCCTGTGGACCGGGACGTCACCAAACTGCTGTACGTGAGCACCGCCAAATACGGGGGCGACTGGCACAGCCTGATGCATACCCACGCCTGCACCGAGCTTTTCTATGTGGTTGGCGGCATGGGGCAGTTCAAAGTGGCGGAAAAGCTGATTCCCGTCTCTCCGGACGACCTTGTCATCGTCAACCCCAATGTGGAGCACACGGAGGTAAGCCTGAACGCCAGCCCGCTGGAATATATCGTGCTGGGCGTGGAGGGCATGGAATTCGCCGCGGACGAAAACGGTGACAGACGGTACAGCGCATTCAACTTCCACAGCGGACGCGAGGATATTCTGCCCTATCTGCGGGGCATGCTGCGGGAGATCGAGCAGAAATCCGCAGGTTACGAAGTCGTCTGCCAGGATCTTCTGGAGATTCTGGTCGTTAAGCTGATGCGCCACACGGATTTTTCCCTCACGGTCACGCCCGCCCAACAGTCCAGCAAGGAATGCGCCGAGGCCCGGCGGTACATCGACAGCAATTTTAAAGAAAATATTTCTCTGGACCAGCTGGCTGAACTGACGCATGTGAACAAATACTATCTTGTCCACTCCTTCAGCAAAGAATACGGCGTGTCGCCCATCAATTATCTGATCGGACGGCGCATCGAGGAGAGCCGCTACCTGCTGGCGGACACCAATCACTCCCTGTCCCAGATCTCCCACATGCTGGGTTTTTCCTCCCCCAGTTACTTCTCCCAGAGTTTCCGTAAGCTGGAAGGCATCAGCCCTATGGAATACCGGAAGCGGCAGCGGGCCGCGCGGGAGGGACATCCGGAATAACAACAGTTGTACTTTTGTTCATTTATCTTTACACAATCGTCCGTATATGCTTTAATAGATTATAATGTAACAGTTTGACAGAAAGGCGGAATACTGGCATGGGCTACGAGGCCATACGGCTGCAGCGGCCGCTGGCGGTGGACGATATCGTCTCCGTGCATTATTTTGAATATTCCAGCAATTACTATTTTGAAGGGGAGCGCCACGATTTCTGGGAATTTTTGTATGTGGACAAGGGTGAGCTGGATGTGCGCGCCGGGGACGTGGTGCAGCATTTGAAGAAAGGGCAGATCATTTTCCATAAACCGGGCGAGTTCCACGCGCTCTCGGCCAACGGTGTGGTGGCGCCCAATCTTGTTGTGGTGGGTTTTGTCTGCCACGGCGAGGCCATGCGTTTTTTTGAAAACAGAGTATTGAGCGTGGGCGATTCCGGCCGCGCCCTGCTGGCGCGCATCGTGGAGGAGGGCGAGGCCGCATTCTCCACGCCGCTCAACGACCCGCAGACCATGCAGCTGGCCCGGCGGGAGGGTGCGCCCTTCGGCGCCGAGCAGCTCATCGGAAGCAGCATCGAGCAGCTGCTCATCGGCTTCATCCGCCGCGGCGCGGACGAGGCCGCGGCCGCCGCAAAGCCCACCAGCCTCATCCGGGAACGCACACAGCAGGAATTCATCGACCGTGTGAGCAAATATCTGGAGGACAACATCGCAAAACGCCTGACGCTCTCGGATATCTGCCGGGACAATCTGGTGGGCCGCAGCTATCTGCAAAAGATCTTCCGGGAAAAGACGGGCGGCGGCGCAATGGAATACTTCGGCACGCTGAAGATCGACGCGGCCAAGCGCATGATCCGGGAGGGCACGCACAATTTCACCGAGATCGCCGCGCTGCTGGGCTATAACTCCATCCACTATTTCTCCCGCCATTTCAAAAAGGTTACGGGCATGACGCCCAGCGAATACGCCTCCAGCGTCAAAATTCTGGCCACCAAAAACCGTGTTGATACGTCTAGCTTTTTAGAGACTTCTAAAACTGCTAATTACTTTCCAGATGAGCCTTTTCAGCTTCCTTTCACCAACCACTTCGGAGTTCAGTTTCGAAACGCTTCCTGCGAATTAGCAATTTCTAGAGAGACTTATGCTGAAATAGATAATAAAAGTTCTTTCACTAAAGGAAAAATATATTCTGATGACTATTGTCAAAAACACCGCGAAAACTGTTTGAAAAATTTCGATTTAAATATGAATTTTTTCAAATCTCTTTCTCATCAAGAATTTGAAGAAGCAATAACTACTTTCTTAAAAGAATTTCCCGACTTTTTTGAGATTAAACTTCTAACTGAATGTCGAGAGGTTTCAGGTTATTATATCATGGTCCTTGACAACTTCTGTCAAGCCTATATCGGTACTTCAAAAGATATTTATAAGAGGATTCGTTCTCATTGGTCAACGACTCTAAATTTTGATCGTCTCATTTTTGGAAATGTCAATAATTCTATTATCGCAATAGACTGTTTTAAAGCATTGGATACAACACGAATTTTTATTTCGCCTTCTTCAGATACCTTTTCGCGTGAAGACGAATATATTAAAGCTTTTCCATCCAAATTTTTACTCAACCGAACCTCGGGAGGAAGAAAAGAATCTTTCGCAGACGCTATAAGTTCTGGCAAAACTCGAAAGTTGTTATAATCCCTATAGTGTTACTTTTTAATATTGGCACTTTACATGTATGGACGTTTGTGCAAATATTCGGGATTCCTGCGGCCTTGCATAGTTCAATTGTGCAAATATTGTATTAAAAAATCTATTTAACACGCTGCCCGGAGCGGCTACAATGAAAAGCAATGAAGAGTGTTCCGGGCAGCACAAAAGCAACGCGTGAAAAACAAAACAGAAAAGGAGCTGGCAACTATGGCGATTTTGGTAAACGGGGGCGCCGGATACATCGGCAGCCACACCTGCATCGAGCTGATGAAAGCGGGTTATGAGATCATCGTGGCCGACAACCTGTACAATTCCTGCGAGGAGGCCCTGCGCCGCGTGGAACAGATCAGCGGCAAAAAGGTCCCCTTCGTCAATGTGGACCTGTGCGACGGCGAGGCCGTGGACGCGCTGTTCGCCTCCCATCCGGAGATCGACGCCGTCATCCATTTCGCGGCATACAAGGCCGTGGGTGAAAGCGTTCAAAAACCGCTGGAATATTACACCAACAACCTGGGCTGCACGCTGACGGTGCTGAACGCCATGCGCAAATACAATGTAAAAAACTTTGTGTTCTCGTCCTCCGCCACGGTTTACGGAGACCCGGCCAGCGTGCCCATCACCGAGGACTTCCCCACCGGCGCCACCACCAACCCCTACGGCACCACCAAGGTGATGATGGAGCAGATTTTAAAGGATTACTGCAAGGCGGACCCCACGATGAATGTGGCCCTGCTGCGCTATTTCAACCCCATCGGCGCTCATGAAAGCGGCCTCATCGGCGAGGACCCCAACGGCATCCCCAACAACCTGGTGCCCTACATCGCCAAGGTGGCCGTGGGCACGCTGGAAAAGGTGCATGTGTTCGGCAACGATTACCCCACGCCCGACGGCACCGGCGTGCGCGATTATATCCATGTGGTGGACCTGGCCCGCGGCCATGTGGCGGCGCTGAAAAAGCTGGCTTCGAACTGCGGCCTGTTCATCTGCAACCTGGGCACGGGCAAGGGCTACAGCGTGCTGGACGTCATCAAAGCATACAGCAAGGCCTGCGGCAAGGACCTGCCCTATGTCATCGACCCGCGCCGCCCCGGCGACATTGCCGAATGCTACGCGGATCCCGCCAAGGCCCGGGACGAGCTGGGCTGGACGGCCGAGTACGGCATTGAAGAGATGTGTGCCTCCAGCTGGAAATGGCAGAGCATGAACCCCAACGGCTACAAGGGCTGAGCCGCGCCCGCCCTTGGATACAAGAATCGGAGCAAAAAGGAGAATAACGCAATGAACAAACCTGTACTCGTTGTTATGGCCGCCGGCATGGGCAGCCGCTACGGCGGTCTCAAGCAGATCGACCCGGTGGGCGGCCACGGCCAGCTCATCATCGACTATTCCATCTTCGACGCCCGCCGCGCGGGCTTCGAGACCGTGGTGTTCATCATCAAGCACGAGATCGAGGCCGACTTCAAGGCCGCCATCGGCGACCGCCTGTCCAAAGTGATGGACGTGCGCTATGCGTTCCAGCAGCTGGACGACCTGCCCGCCGGCTACGCCGCCCGAAGGCCGCGTCAAGCCCTGGGGCACCAGCCACGCCATCCTGTCGGCCCGGGACGTCATCGACGGCCCGTTCGCCGTGATCAACGCCGACGACTATTACGGCCCCGAGGCGTTCCAGAAGATCTACGATTACCTGCTCGCCAACCCGGACCGGGACGGCAAATATGAATACGCCATGGTCGGCTATCTGCTGGAGAACACGGTAACCGAAAACGGCCACGTGGCCCGCGGCATCTGCGTGACGAATGCGGAGGGCTATCTGGACAGCGTCACCGAGCGCACCCACATCGAAAAAACCGCAGCGGGCGCGCGCTTCACGGAGGATGACGGCGCCACTTGGACGGACCTGCCCGGCGACACCATCGTATCCATGAACATGTGGGGCTTTACCCGGAGCTTTCTGGCCGAGACCGGGGCCCGCTTTGCGGCGTTTCTGGACAACGCGCTGAAAACGAACCCCCTTAAGGGCGAGTACTTCCTCCCCAGCGTGGTGAGCCAGCTCATCGCCGAGGATAAGGCGCAGGTGAAGGTGCTGCACAGCCGCGACAAGTGGTACGGCGTGACCTACAAAGAAGATAAGCCCGTGGTGGTGGCGGCCATTGCCGAAAAAACGGCGCAGGGCCTGTACCCCGACAATCTGTGGGAGGTGTAAGCATGGCAAATCCCGCTGAAAACACGCTCTCCGAAGTGCTTGCCGCCTATGCGTTCGCGGGCGAGGTCGTAGGCGCGGCGCGCTTCGGCCAGGGCCATATCAACGACACGTTCTGCGTATACACCCAGACGGCAGAAGGCGACTGCGTGCGCTACATCCTCCAGCGCATGAGCGCCGCCGCATTCAAGCACCCGGACCAGCTCATGCAAAACATCGTGGGCGTGACGGACTATCTGCGCGATCTCATTGAGAAAAACGGCGGCGACGCGGCGCGGGAAACCATGACGGTGCTGCGCACCAAAAACGGCGCGGCATATTTCACCGACAGCGAGGGCGGCGCATGGCGCGTGTATCCCTTTGTGGAAAATACGCTGTGCCTGCAGAAAGCAGAAACGCCGGAGCTGTTCTATGCTTCCGCCAAGGCGTTCGGCAATTTCCAACGCATGCTGAAGGATTATCCCGCCGATACCCTGTTTGAGACCATTGAAAAATTCCACGACACTGAAAACCGCCTCGCCAATTTTGAAAAGGCGCTGGCTGCGGACAAGCTGGGCCGCGCGAAGGACTGCGCGCCGGAGATCGCGTTCGTAAAGGCCCATGCGGCGGATTGCAGCGTGGCGCTGGAGGCGCTGCGCGCCGGCAGGCTGCCCCTGCGCGTGACGCACAACGACACCAAACTCAACAACATCCTCATCGACAAGGACACCGGCGAGGGCATCTGCGTCATTGACCTGGACACCGTGATGCCGGGCCTGTCCATCAATGATTTCGGCGATTCCATCCGCTTCGGCGCGAACCATTCCGCCGAGGACGAGCGCGATCTTTCCAAGGTGAATTTCGACCTTCCGCTGTTTGATATTTACACCAAGGGCTTTCTCGAGGGCGCGGCCGGCACGCTGACGGACGCAGAGAAGGAGTACCTGCCCTGGGGCGCCAAGCTGATGACGCTGGAGTGCGGCATCCGTTTTCTGACGGACTATCTGCAGGGCGACACCTACTTCAAGATCCACCGGGACGGACAGAACCTGGACCGCTGCCGCACCCAGTTCAAGCTGGTGCGCGACATGGAGGCCCGCTGGGACGAGATGGCCGCCGTTGTGAAAAAATATTCCTGAGCCGTTTTACACAAAACAAAAGCGCGGACGCATCGAAGCGTCCGCGCTTTCCTGTTTTCTTCATCGCGCCCCGGGCGCTTTGTCACACGATCTCATACCCCATACCCGCCAGCAGGGCCAGCGCACGGGCGTGCCCCTCGGGCGTGGCGGCGGCGCACAGGTCCTTCAATACCGCCACGCGGGCATTCAGAAAGGCCGAATGCAGCAAAACGGCGTTGCTCACCACACAAATGTCCGTCACCACGCCGCAGATCTCAATGCTGTCCGGCGCGCCGCCGCACAGCGCCTCTGCCTCGGCTGGCAGCGCCGCGCAGCCGAATGTGGGCTTGTCCACAATGGACACGCCGTCCCGCACGCCCGTCTCATACTGCGACAATGAGCCGTACAGGCCCCAGCCCTGGCTGCCCTTAATGCAGTGCGCCACGGGAAGAAAGCGGCCCTCCCGCGTGTTCAGGTAATCCGTGCCGTGGGTATCCCGGGTAAACAGCACGCGGCCGCCCCTTTCCAACTGCGCGGCCACCCGCGCGGCAATGCCCTGCTCCAGCGCGGCGGCGGCCGGGTTGCCCAGCGCGCCCGTTACAAAATCGTTCTGGTAGTCAATCACAACAAGCAGTTCCCGCATCGTCTATTCCCCTTTCAGATAGTCCACCAATTCCACTTCTGCGCCGTTTTCCACATATACGCGCTGCACGCGGCGCCCCACGTCGCACAGCACTTCATAATTGATGGTGCCCGTCATGCGGGCCACGTCGTCTACGCTGTCCGCCGCGCCGCCGCCGAACACAATGGCCGCATCCCCGGCCTTCACGTCCGGGATGTCTGTCACGTCCACAACGATCTGGTCCATACACACCCGGCCCAACACCCGCGCCGGCCTGCCGTGCAGCGAGACCGTGCCCCGGCCCGACAGCGCCCGCGGATAACCGTCCGCGTAGCCCACGGCCAGCGTGGCCGCGCGCATGGGCTTTGGCGCGCGGAAGGTGCAGCCGTAGCTGACGGCGTCGCCCGCCGCCAGTTCCTTCACCATGGATACCGCCGCGCGCAGGCGCAGCGCGGGCACAAGCCCGGGCAGCACCGTATCAGCCGAGGGCTGTTCGCCGTACAGGATGATGCCCGGCCGCACCATGTCCAGATGGAACTCCGGCCAGGCGAAGGTACCCGCCGAATTGCAGCAATGCTTCACCGCAAAGGTACAGCCCCGGGCGGCCATCTCCTCCACTGCCGCGCACAAAATATCGTACTGGCGGCGCGTATAGGCGATATCCTCCGGCGCGGTGCTGTCCGCCGCTGCGAAATGCGTAAAGACACCCACGGGCACAAGCCCCGGCAGCGCACAGGCCTCGGCCATCTCCGCCACGGCACGCTCCATATCGTCGTCCGCCGTAAAGCCGATGCGGCCCATGCCCGTGTCTACTTTCAAATGCACGCGCACCGCCACGCCCGCACGCAGCGCGGCCTCCGAAAGCGCCCGCGCATATTCCAGCGAGAACACCGTCTGGCTGATGCCGCCCACGGCCAGCGCGGCCGCGTTCTGCACGCCGGTATAACCCAGGATCAGGATGGGCTTCGTAACGCCCGCCCGGCGCAGGCACACCGCCTCGCCAAAGCCGGACACCGCAAACTGGTCCGCGCCCTCCTGCTCCAGAAGCGGGGCCACCACCGCGTCGCCGTGGCCGTATGCATCGGCCTTTACCACGGCCATCACCGCCGCATCCCCGGCCCTTTCCCGCACCAGCTTAAAGTTGTGCCGCAGCGCGCCGAGGTCCACCTCGGCCCAGCAGCGCCGTTCAAATTCCATCGTATCCACCGGCCTTCCTTTATCTTTATGGCATGCCGCCTTATCCGCTTCTTCCAGTATAACATTTTCGTGGGCAGAGTAAACAAAAAGCGGGCAAATTTTTATAAAAACAGCACGTGAGCATTCAAGAGCATTCAAGAGCAAAACAGAGCATTTTAAAGCGCTCGCTTTCTAAATCAAAAAAATGCAAAAAAGGGGTTGACGCGGCGCCGGGCATCCGCTATAATCAATCTTGCGCCTGTTTGCACGGGCCTTTCGATTGTTTGTAGAGACTATTAGGAGGAAAACACCATGAGCACAACTCTTGCTAAACCCGGCACCGTGGAACGCAAGTGGTACATCATCGATGCCGCCGGCAAGCCCCTGGGCCGCACCGCCGCCACTGCCGCCGTGCTGCTCCGCGGCAAAAATAAGGTCACTTTCACGCCCAATGTCGATTGCGGCGACCATGTGATCATCATCAACTGCGACCAGGCTGTCCTTACCGGCAGCAAGCTGGACAAGAAGTATTACTACCACCACAGCGGCTGGATCGGCGGCATGAAAGCCGTGCAGTACCGCACGCTGATGGCCGAGAAATCCGATAAGGCCATGATGCTGGCCGTGAAGGGCATGCTGCCCGGCAACACCCTGGGTGCCGCCGCGCTGAAGCGCCTGCGCGTCTACAAGGGCGCCGAGCACAACAACGCCGCCCAGAAGCCCGAAGCTTACACACTGTAATAGGAGGCAATGAGAATGTACGAGACGAAACCTTATTTCTACGGCACCGGCCGTCGTAAGAATTCCGTTGCCCGCGTTCGTGTGTACAACGGCACCGGCAAGATCACCATCAACGACCGTGATATCGACGATTATTTCGGTCTTGAGACCCTGAAGCTCATCGTGCGCCAGCCGCTGGCTGTCGCGGGCGTCGAGGGCAAATTCGACATCGTTGTGCGCGTTGCGGGCGGCGGTGTTTCCGGCCAGGCGGGCGCCATCCGCCACGGCCTGTCCCGCGCGCTGCTCGTTTATGACGAGAACCTGCGCGGCGAACTGAAGAAAGCCGGCTTCCTGACGCGCGATCCGCGCATGAAGGAGCGCAAGAAATACGGCCTCAAAGCCGCCCGTCGTGCCCCCCAGTTCAGCAAGCGCTGATCGGACGCAAATTTACAACTCAAAAGCTCAAAAACCCCGGAAAATCGGCATTTTCCGGGGTTTTCTTATGCCTTTTTCGTCTGATAGCTTTTGAAGCTTTTCGCTGTTTTTGACCGTATGTGACCTCGGTTAACCCATTTTATAAGGGCTAAAAATGGGTTAACCGGGACAAATGGGTGAGTAAATGGGTTAACTGAAGGGTCAACACAAGGTGAATTTGCGGAGTTTTTCTCATGAACACCCCTAAGTAAAAATGAACTGCATTGACGCTGATGCGGTTTGTACTAATTTCATAAAATATGACTATGGGAAAATGATTTTAAATTCTTTGTCAGGAGGTAAGCCCACATGAAAAAAGGGATGCTTATATATGACTCCTCCACAAATCGCTTTGACGTTTTGTATGAGGAAGGAAACAGTTATGGCGGGCTGCACTGCGGAACTGCAATGGAGGCCTTGATAAATGACGAATGGATACCCACTCGCATCGAGTACGGAAACGACTGGTATCTCGTAGGAGTGCAGAAGGAATCGTTACCCGGACTTCAAGTAAGAATATAGTAACCACATGCTGCAAGGGCAGTCTCTTGATTAAGGGGCTGCCCTGTTTTTATATCCAATCGCAGAAAGGAGGAACCCGTCATGCCGAAATGCCTGTTCAGATACCAATGGGTTAAGCTGCCCAGGACTCATTTGCCGGTCGGCAAGGGAATCATGGGTTATTGGGCGAAGCTGGCCTCGCGGGCGGCATTTCGCAAGGGTCGGGCAAAATACTGCGGATACACAAACGATGTAATGCCGGGGATGTGGTCCGGTGGCGTGGTCGGCTTGAAGATCATTCTGGGCGTCAAAAGCCGCACGGAGGCTCTGGAAATCATGAATACGCTCAGCCGGTTCGGGTATATCCGTTACACGCTTGACGAGAAAACAAAGAAGCTGGAATATGTCGTCACCGATTGGGTTGTAAAATGCTCCGGCGCCGAATGCATGAGTGGGGCAGTCTACGCAACAGACGGCCACGGCTTTCTCTGCCTTCCCCGCAACATCACGCAGCGCCTTGCAGATCAGCATTATACATTCGGCGAATCAGATGCATGGCTGGACCTCTGGTGCCACACGGTTTGGCAGGAGACCGGCAATGCGTTTTCCTGTCTGGCGCCTGCCGTTCAATTCGGGAGACTTGGCGCCGCTTTGACATTGGAAGCCTTGGGACGGCGCTGGGGCTGGGAAAAGACAAAGGTGTGGAGATTTTTTCAGAAGAATGAGGATGCCTTCGCTCTGCACCGTCTGCCGGGCTCCTATGGCTGCCTCATTTTCAATAGACTGTATCCGCTGGATACAGAGGCTTCGCTGCCCACCGGCGCAGAAATTGAACGCATTATTGAGAAAATGCGTATTTGCGCCGGAAATGTGCATATTGGAGGCTCGGACAATGCACGCCTGAACAAGATGATCCTTTGGTATAGCCGCAGGATCATTATCATGAGAACCACTGATTATGCCGAACAGGTATCAAAAAATCGCGTTGCACTTTCGTCCCCTATAATACGCGCGTATATTTCTCTGTGTTGGAATTGTCAGAACTGTATCTATGACTGCAGAGGTGTAAGTAGTAGACTACGCCGCATAGATGCGAACCACATCCGCGGGCTATGTGCTTACGCGGTTTTTTTCTTAAACTCACGAAACCGGAAAGGAGAATCGACATGAGCAAAATCGAAAGCAGTGCCGGAAAGGCGCTTTATGAACAGCAGGAAACCAAGCTGTCGCAGCAGTCCGCCGCATTTATTGAACTTTTAACAAAGCGCGGCATTCTGGGAGATTCGTCTATCGATGATGACAGAGTCCGCCAGGCTAAAAAGGAGAAAAAGAAAAGCATGTATCATAACACGCTTCTCCTGCTGCAGCACTACCGAACCATTCTCTGGACGCTGGAATGCTTCCCGTCCAGCGTAGCAGAGGAGCTGGATCGCCCGCTGAAGGATCTGGATACGCTGCTGGATCGGATCGACCTGGAACTTGGGATGAACAATCGAAAGCTGGAAGGCCGGATGGAGAGTGTACGCCGCTCCCGCCTGCTGGTTGACCGGCTCAACGATGCGGTCAGCATATTGAAATCCAAACCGGTCAACGGGAACAAGATGTACGACATCATCTACATGACCTTTCTCGGGCCGGACAAGCTGATGCACGAGGAGCTTCTGTACCGTTTGGACATCTCTGCCCGGCACTATTACCGGCTCCGCACGCAGGCAATCAATATCATCGCCCTGCGTCTATGGTCTGCCCCTGCCGGCGAGGTGGATTCCTGGCTGGAGGTTCTTTCTATTTTGGAAAACTGGTAAGGTTAAAGGTCTCGATTATTACATTGCTTCTACAGGAGCGGGACAAATGATACCGCGCAGATGCATCGACATAGCAGCCGTTTGATTATGTGCAGATTGTTTGGAGATACTGTAGATAAGGAACGCAAATCCGGTTGAAATTCTGTCCCGAATATTATATAATATTCGGGACATGATGAAGGAGGGAGACAGGATGAAAACTGGATATTCCAAGCAGATACAGGAGCGAATCAACGGTGCGGACGACGGCACAATCTTCGTGAACTCGGATTTCGCGGATATTGCTGATTCGGAAACAACCAGACGCAATCTGAACAGATTGACACAAATCGGTGTGCTTCGCCGGATATTAAAAGGTGTTTACGAAAAGCCGAAGTACAGCAAGCTGCTTGATGAATACGTAGCGGCTGACCCGGACGCAGTTGCAAAAGCATTGGCGCGAAGTTACCATTGGACCATCGTCCCGTGTGGGAATACAGCCCTGAACCTTCTGGGGCTCTCCACACAGGTAACGGCGGTCTGGTCCTATATCAGCGACGGCCCGTATAAGACCTATGAGTGGAACTCCACAAAGCTGGAATTTAAGCATAGAACCAACAAGGAAATCACCGGTCTGTCTTACATGACGAGTTTGGTGATCCAGGCGCTGAAAACTTTGGGAAGGATCAATATGACGGCGGAGATCATACAGACGCTTTCTGAAAAGCTGACCGAGGACGAAAAGCAAGCCTGTCTGAAAGAGGCGACGGAATCTACGGATTGGGTTTACGATACGATAAGGAAAATGTGTGGGGGCGACACACAATGAGAAATGTAGCACGATTGCCGGACAGTGACCGTGGCGAACTGTTCCGAAATACAGCAGATAAGATGGGCTTGAATGATGCCATCGTAGAAAAAGATTTTTGGGTATGCTTTACGCTTGACCATCTGTTCCACCGATGCCTCTGGAAAGATGCTATTACCTTCAAAGGCGGTACCAGCCTTTCCAAAGCATTCAACCTGATCAGCCGCTTTTCCGAGGATATTGATCTGATTTTGGATTGGCGGGTGTTGGGATATGGTAAAGACGAGCCATGGGAAAAGCGCTCCAACACCAAGCAGAATGCATTCAACAAAGAAGCCAATGCGCGGGCAGAAGTTTTCCTCGCAGAACAGTTTTGCCCCACCGTTCAGGCAGAGGTCTCTCGGGAGCTTGGCTGTGAGGCGAACACTTACATAGACGAAACGGACAAACAGACCGTCATCTTTGCCTATCCGCACCTGTTCAAAAACCCTGCCACCTTGCAGGTCATTCGTTTGGAGATCGGGGCGTTGGCTGCTTGGACTCCTGCAAAAATTGCGCAGATCGAGCCCTATGCAGCAACCTACTATCCAAAAGTTTTTACACAAAAGGATACGGCAATTCTGACCGTTGCGCCGGAGCGGACTTTCTGGGAAAAGGCGACGATCCTGCACCATGAAGCCAACAGACCAGAAGGTTCGGAAATGCCGCAGCGTTATTCCCGGCATTACTATGACCTATACCGTATGTCCATGACGCCTTTGAAAGAGGCCGCTTTTGCGCGGGTGGACCTGCTGAAAACGGTAGTAGACTTCAAAATGAAGTTCTATCCGAGATCTTGGGCAAAGTATCAGGAGGCTGTCCCGGGCACCTTGAAGCTGGTTCCCCCGGAGTATCGCTTTTCAGCGCTGGCTGCGGATTACGAAGCAATGAAGGATATGCTCTATGGTGATGTTCCTTCTTTTAACACAGTGATGGATGCACTCAGAAATCTGGAAAGAGGTATCCATTTGCTGTAGCAGCTTCATAATTCACGACGCTGACTGCCTTACCGGTTGTAAAGTCGCCGGTTTCTCCGCAACAGAGTAAACGCCACTTCCCTTTTGGCATAGTGGATGGCACAGAAAAAGGCGGAGAAAATGGCACGGTTCGCGCCGATGACATGTAAATGCAAACATGCTATACTGTTAGCGTCCGATAGTAGGAGCACACCATAAAGGCACCGTTTCTGCGAGGCATTTCAGCCTCCGAGAGCGGTGCCTTTTTATGTGCCGAATTGAAAAACAGGAGGTAAAAGCATGTCAAAGCAACTTGTATCAGGTAAGCATCGGCTCAGAAATACCTACTGGTCGTTAGTGGGTGCCGCGTCGGCAATGATCCTCTCCGTCCAGCCCGTAATGGCTGAAACGATCTGGGATCGCTTTTCCACGATCATGCGGGATATCTACGGACAGCTGGTCGGGATCAGTACCATTGTCGCCGTGACCGTGGCAGCCATTGCGTTGTTGGTGCGGATGGTCAGCCGGAACCAGCGTGCGGTGGACGAGGCCACCAGCTGGCTCAAACGAGTCGTTGTGACCTGGATTATTCTTAACACACTCGGCTTTATCGTAGCATACCTGCAGCCGTTGATTGCCGGCGGGCAATACACAGGGTGATGTACAACAGTTCGGGATCAGACAGGAGGTGAACGACTATCTTAGACTGGATTTTTGAAGGGATCGTGACATGGATCTCCAGTATTGCCTCGCAGATCATGGACGCGGTTTCCGGTCTCTTTCTCAATGCGTTGGGAACAGACATGGTGACCATGGAGGAGTATTTCCCCTTCATCACCAAGGCCTTTGACGTCATGCAGTACACAGCCTGGGCAGTCCTTTTTCTTATTGTGGTCTGGCAGCTGTTCCGGGCGTTCGGAGGACCCATTACCGAAGCCGAAAACCCATGGCAATTAGTTGTGCGTGGCGCGATTTTCGCGCTGCTGATCGGATACGCAAAACCAATTTTCATGCTGGCGCTCGACATTGCCAGAGCGCCGTATACGGCACTGATGGATGTAAGCATGACGGCGGAGGAATTCACCTTTGCCGGTGTGGAGCAGGTACTGAGCAACGGACTGCTGACAATCGTTTCAACCGTGACGGTTGTCGGGCCTATACTGGTTCTGATCCTGCTGATCGCACTCGGATGGAATTACTTCAAGCTGCTGCTGGAGGCGGTCGAACGGTATATCGTGGTCGGTGTGCTGTGCTATACCTCCCCGCTGGCATTCTGCATGGGCGGCTCCAAGGCGACTAATCAGGTCTTTAAAAGCTGGTGCAGGATGGTAGGCTCGCAGCTTCTCCTGCTGGTCATGAACGTGTGGTTTATCCGGGGCTTTAACTCCTCGGCAGGCCAGTATATCGGAAATGGCGGCGCGCTGAGTACAGGGCAGGGATCTATCTTTCTATGGCTGTTCTGCGCACTGGCATTCCTAAAGACCGCACAGAAATTCGACAGCTATATGGCCGCCATGGGACTTAATGTGGCGCAGACCGGTTCCAGTATGGGCATGGAGCTGCTGATGGCCGCAAGGGTGATCAGCGGCGTGGGACACAGCGCAAAGAGCGCAGGCAGCGTGTTCGGCAGGGGCGGTTCGACTGCAACCGGAACCGGGGCCGCGGCCAGCGGCTTTGCATCCGGCTTTGCCAGCAGATTCAAGGGTAACAGCTATGTCCGTGACGCCGTCGTTGATGGCGGCACGCGCATGGGCATGGGCGGCGGCGTCGGCTTTGTCGGGCGCGTTTTTGGCGGTGTCGCTGCCAGAAACGGTGCAATGCTTATGGGAGAATCCATCGCCTCCGTAGCAGCGCGTCCCGCAGAAGCCGCCGGCACTATTGCCGGCGATATCGCCGACCGCAGCCTTGGCAACTATATGCCTCAGCTTGCGGGCCATACACTCAAGGGAACCCAGATCAGCGGCGGACATATCAGCACGACGGCAACCGGCACAGACGGAAAAGTCAGCAGTGTGGAGATGTTCAATACGGCGCAGTTTGAAAAACCCGCCGCTCCGCACTCCGTTGTAACTGCCACTGACGGCAGCACCTGGTATCAGATGGCCAGCGGTGAGGGCCGAAACGCCTTCTACGATGCGCCCGGGTTTACCGGCAGCCCCGCCGAATCCGAACAGGTTGCAGCAGCCTTCCCCGGCGCTGCTGAAGGTACAGTCCTTCGCAACACGGGCGACGGCATCATGGAAGCCGGCAGTGAGAGCGGAAACAGCCTGTGGTACAACAGCGCGTATTACAACGAGCCCGAAGCACCGCACACTGTCATGCAGGCGGCAAACGGCGTAGACTGGTACGCTATGCAGCAGCACGCGGAGGCGCCTGCTTTTGAGCAGGGAGAGGCCGCAGACACATATAATCAGGCGGCCTTCCGCAACTTTATGCCCGGCTTTGAGCAGCAGGTGGCACATGTGGACGGCACGCATCGGGAGGACGGGCACTTCGAGGTTCGCCATGCCGATGGCTCCGGGACGGCCTTTTACGACACCGCCAGATTCGCCGCACCGCGCGGGGATTATCAGGTGTATGAGGACGTCAGAGGGCAGCAGTGGATCGCCATTCATGGAGACCCCGCCGTGGAACGAGGACCTCTTTTACATGAGCGTTTTCATCACCGTATCGGCCAAAACCTACGAGGAATTGCTTTGGCGCAAGCAGCAGATGGTGGATATGCTCAAGTCCATGGATATGTACACCAGCGAGTGCAGCTTTCAGCAGGAGGCTGCACTGCAGTCGGTGATGCCGTTCCTGAAAATCTCGCCCAAGCTGGAGAAAAAGGCGCAGCGCAATGTGCTGACCAGCGGCGCCGCATCCAGCTATATCTTCACCAGCTTTGAGCTGTCGGACGACAATGGCGTGCTGTTGGGCATCAACCGATACAACAACTCCCTATGGGAGAGTTCAAGGCGCTCCACAGCCTGACGGAGCTTGCCCGCATGAATGCCGGGGTTCAGAGCATCGACTCCGCAATCCTGCTGGGCGAGTCCTATGATACGGCGCTGACCACACTGCTGGAGTCGGATAAAAACCGGCGACTGGAACTTCGGTTTGACGGCATCTATCGGCATATCTATTTTGTGCCTATGAATGCCGGCGGCATCCGGCAGCTCAGATTGCTCACCGTCCCAGACTGGAAAGAAAAACTGCTTGAACTGCTGTTCGACCCAGACGTCCGGTCATATAACCGGGGATTCATGGAATACGACGCCAGTATCGGCGGCACCTGTGTTTTCTCGCATCTTGACGGCGACATCGCACGCCTGATCCGTTTTCGTGAGGCAATGCAGACCGGCGCAGGGAGCTTCGAGGTACTCTGCTTCGATGATCAAGCGCCTTTTCTAAGAGACTACCTTGGCCCGCATATCACACTCAAAACCATCGACGCTGCCACAGTGGAAGCAGAACTGGGACTATAAAGGAGGAATGCATTCTGGATAAAAAACGAGCAGCAGCCATCATCGCCGTCTCCATACCGGGACTTATCACCCTGCTTTACCTGGGCGGAGTGCTTGGCCAATTGCTGATAAACTACGAGCTTTGGATGAATTCCGGCGGTCTTACAGGGCAAACGACCATCGGCGCCGTAGACTGGAATCCGATCGTGTGTCTGGGCAGCGCCTTCAGCATCCCGGGGCTAAAAAGCATCGGTATACTGCTGCTGACCGGGGGCGGTATCACGGCCTATGTGCGTTTCCACGATAAATTCAGCTCCAAGGACTACGATGAACGCGGATTTACCCGCAGCAAGTACGGAACCTACGGCACCGCATCATGGATGAAGGACAAGGAGCTGAAAGAGATTCTGGAGATCAAGCCTCCACTGCAGGCCGATGGCATCATTTTGGGCGAAAAAAACGGCAGCGTCGTCTGCTTACCTAAAGACACCAGACTGAACCGTCACATCGCCGTATTCGGCGCATCCGGTACCCGAAAATCCCGCGGCGTGATCCGTCCGGCGCTGTTCACCATACTCAAGCGCGGAGAGTCGGCAGTCATTACGGATCCGAAGGCGGAGCTCTATAACGATACCGCCGAGTTGTTCCGCAAGAACGGGTATGAGGTAAAAGTATTCAATCTGGTAGACCCCCGGCACGGCGACTCATGGAACTGCATGTCAGACCTGAACGGCGATACTCTGCTGGCGCAGGTGTTGACCAATGTCATCATCTCCAACACCAGCGAGGGCAAGGGCGACCATTTCTGGGACAACGGCGAGGCCAATTTGCTCAAAGCGCTGGTGCTCTATATCGATCTGGACAGGAGCCGCAGCCCGGAGACGAAGAACCTGGCGGCCGCCTACCAGCTCCTGACCCAAAACAGCGAACGGCAGCTGACGGCGCTTTTTGAAAAGCTGCCGCTGGATCACCCCGCCCGTGCGCCGTTCAATCTTTTCTCGCAGGCCAGCGACACGGTGCGTTCCGGCATCGTCCTTGGACTCGGCACCCGGTTACAGGTCTTACAGAACGAGGCTGTGCGGGACATCATCAGCCGCAGCGATATCGATCTCACGGCGCCGGGCAAGCGCAAATGCGCCTACTTCGTCATACTCAGCGATCAGGACGCAACGATGGCGTTTCTGTCCTCGCTGTTCTTTTCGTTTCTATTCATCAAGTTGGTGCGCTATGCCGACAGCACGCCGGAGCTGCGCTGCAAAGTCCCGGTCAACCTCATCTTCGATGAGTTCAACAATGTGGGCAAGCTCGGGGGCGCAGCGGACGGTTCGGATTTTGCCCGTACGCTCAGCGTTATCCGCAGCCGTGCGATCTATGTGATGCTGGCCGTACAGAGCCTCGGTCAGCTCCAGAACCGGTATCCCAACAATCTCTGGGCAGAGATCGTCGGCAACCTGGACGTGCAGCTCATGCTGGGCTGTACCGATGAGGTCAGCGCCGAGTACTTCTCCGCGCGGAGCGGTGATATGTCGGTGGAGATCAACTCCACCATGACCGTGCGCAAGACCATTGCCGTAGCGCAGGTCATCCCCCAATACCGTCAGACGGAGGGCCAGGGGCGCAGACGGCTGCTGACTCCGGACGAGGTGCTGCGCATCCCCAACGAGGAACTGCTGGTGGTCATCCGAGGACACAATGTCCTGAAACTGAAAAAGTTTGATTATGCTGACCACCCGCTGGCCAAGGAATTGACTCCCGTCAGCATTCTTGACTACACACCCCCGCACGCGGCAGCGCCTTTTCTCCAGACTGAAACGACTTCGCCACACGCAGCGTCTGAGGAGCGGCCGCACACATCGTCCATACCCTCAAAACGCAGAACTCTGTACAGCTCCGCAAAACCGCCGAGCGAGTTTTGAACTCAATGCTTTAACTAAAAAGTTGACATTTAACTTTAGTGATGTTATAATGCCGAAAGAAAGTTAAATTGGTGGTGAGCAGATGGACTATATCACAAAAACACTGGGCGTCCCGGTAATACGGACAGAGTGGAAGCAGCAGGCAGCCTTGCCGTTTTTTTTGAACGATAGATATACATTTGAACAAGCGGACATTGGCGGAGTAGCGTGCCTTATTGTTCATCCTGTGGGGGAACTCGATACGATCAATACCCTTAAAAAGCATGTGGCGAGGCTGCATGCAGCAAGTGGGCGACAGGTCGTTTTTGAGTTAACGGCCATATCCCGGCAGCGCCGCAACTCCTTCATTGATGCGAAGCTGGCGTTCGTCGTGCCGGAAAAGCAGGTGTATCTTCCCTTTCTCGGGGCTCTGCTTACAGAGCGCTGCGATAGCGAGGGACTCGTGACGGGCGCAGAGAAGCTGCAGCCGTCTGCGCAGATGCTGCTGTTTGCCTATATCCTGAATGGGAACGAGCCTATGCCGATGACACCCTTTGCGGAGCGGTTTGCCTTTTCCGCAATGACGATCACGAGAGCGGCAAATCAATTGGTAGAGCTTGGGCTCCTTAACAAGTCCTGCTCCGTCGGAGCGCAGAAAATGCTCTGCACCGAGCTCGACACGAAGGGACTATATCAAAAAGCCGTCCCCTACCTCATCCAGCCTGTCCGGACAACCGTATTCATCGAAAAGAGCGCTGTGACCCGGGATATGTTTCCCGCAGGGCTGAGTGCGCTTTCGGAAATGAGCATGCTCAACCCGCCGGCGGTCGAAACATGGGGTATGGTTGGCGGTAAAATTAAGGGATCGGCACAGAAATTGATCGATTCTGAAAAGCAATGCGCCCTGCAGCTCTGGCGCTATGATCCGCGCCGTATCAGTCAGACAGGCAGAGTTGATGTACTGTCGCTGGCGGCAAGCTTAGCAGACGATACGGACGAGCGGGTAGAGCAATGTATTGAAGAAATACTGGAAAAGGTGTGGTGACAAAGATGGTAACTGGATTTGAGAGCTTCAAGCGGTGGTTTTCCGAGTACAGCGAGCAGTATACAATTATCGGCGGAACAGCATGCGACCTGCTCATGAGCGAGGAAGGCATGGATTTTCGGGCGACGCGAGATATTGATATGGTGCTGATCGTAGAGAGCCTGACGCCGCAGTTCGGAGAACGATTTTGGTCATATATCAGAGACGCAGGGTACGAACACAGGAATAAGAGTACCGGCGAACCGCAGTTTTACCGATTTACGAATCCGAAGAGCCGGGATTATCCCTACATGATAGAGCTGTTCTCCCGCCGGGCTAATGCAATCGTTCTTTCGGATGATGCGGTACTTACGCCATTGCCACTGGACCATGAAATATCCAGCCTGTCGGCGATTTTGCTGGATGATGCGTATTACCAATTCCTACGCGAGGGGAAAACCACAATAGATGGGATACCGATTCTTGACGCAATGCACCTCATCCCATTCAAGGCCAAGGCGTGGCTGGATCTTCGCCAGCGAAAGGAAGCCGGCGCAAAGGTTGACAGCAAAAATATTCGGAAGCACAAAAATGATGTGATCCGGCTCAGCATGCTGTTGAGAGAAAATGATGCGCTTGACTTGCCGCAAGCGATCCGCAATGATATGAAAGACTTCCTTGCCGCTATGCGCGAAGAACCGATTGACCTCAAGGCACTTGGAATACGAGGAACATCGCAGGAGGAGATAACGGGAAGGCTGCTTACGGCGTATATCCTGAACAAATAAAACACATTACCGGTAGATGAGCGTCTCAGAAATGGGACGCTCTTTTTATATTCAAACAAAAGAAACGGAGGATCAAACAATGGCGACGAAAAAAACGGCGGTGATTCCGGAAGAAGAAATTCTTGCGGCCGCGACGGAGGAAAACATCAATGAACACGCATTACATCAGACTGAAACTGAACCTGAGCCGGATAGAGTGCTCAGCGCTGAAGGGGCGCCCGGAGACGCTGATCTCATCGACATTTGCCAGACTGATTCCGAATCTGCGAATCCCGAAGGGATGCCGATCGAAGACGCCGCGCGCAACACCCCGGAAGCACCGGTATCCCAGACCGGATCGGGCACTGAGCTTCCCGGAGAATTTCCGGCCGGATCCGATGAATTAACTGCGCCGGAAGCTCCGGTGTCCCAGACCGATTCCGACTTGGAGGAGAAAAAACCTGAAGAGAGCCCGCCGGCCCGCCGAACCAGAAAACCAAGAGCTAAGAAAAGTGAGTCTGACACAACAGCGGCAGAACCGCCCGGGGATGCATCCGACGGCGTCGAATCTCCGGAGAAGAAGCCTCGCAGGCGCGCCGCTGCCAGACCGGCGTCGCCGGTAGTATCCATCGACGAGCGCCCCAGTGTGGAAACGGAAGCGGACAAAGCCCGCAACGATTTGCTGGACCTGGTAGAATCCTTAAAGACCAAACGGATCCTGACCGGGACCATTCAGGGCATCGAACGCCCCGCTGACCATCCCTCACGTTCTCTTGCAGTCATTTATCATGGCGATATCAAGGTTATTATTCCTGCGGAGGAGGCGGTGGAGCCGCCGGAGGATTTCCGTGGCAGGCTTCCGGAGGATGTGCTGCACTATATGGTCACCAAACGCCTGGGGGCGGAGGTGGATTACATCATCAAGGGCATCGACGCCAAGGCGGGCGTTGCAGTCGGCAGTCGTCTTGAGGCTATGTCCGCTAAGCGCCGCGCGTACTATTTCGGTACAGACCGGGATGGAAACAATCTGCTCTACGAAGGTATCTGTGCGGAAGCTCGCGTCGTATCCGTCATTCGTGCCGGCATCTTCGTGGATCTGTTCGGCCTGGAGGTCTACATCCCGCTTCGTGAGCTGAGCTACCAGCGCATGCTGGATGCGCAGGACAGCTTTCAGCCCGGGCAGCGCATTCTGGTTAAAATCCTGAGCATCGAACGCAGTGACCGAACCCGTATCCGGGTCAGCGCCTCCATCAAGCAGGCCGGAGAGAATCCCTATGAAAAGGCGCTGCGGCGTTATTCTGTGGGCAACCGCTATGTAGGTACTGTCAGTATGGTGGACATGAACGGCGTGTTCGTCTCACTGGACGGCGGCATCGACTGTCTGTGCAGCTATCCTAAGCGCGGACGCCCGCCCAGGGGCTCTCGCGTAACGGTACGGATTCTGGGCATCAACAACGAATCCAATCGGATCTGGGGAGCGATCACACACATCGCTACCCCGAGATGACCGGAGCGAACAGAAAATGACAAGGAGGTTGAACAACTATGCTTGATTACGATCTGACCCGCGCAGAGCAGGTCAGAAGAACGGATCTTGCGCAAAAAGCCCGCAGAATGATCCTGTCCCACATGAAGGTGGAGGCGGAGGACGAAACTTCGCTGACGCTGGATCACCGCGGCTACTATATGCAGATCTCGTTCTCGCCGCTGCACCCGCTGCTGGTCGTCTGCCTGGCTAAGGCGATTCGAAACCCGGATGGCGCACGAAAACAGCAGCTTGCCAACGAACTGAACCTGCACAGCGTGCTGGGCAGCCACGCCATCAACGAGGACGTCGGCTGTTATTCCTATCGCGCTACCCACTGGCTGGATACGGAGCTCACGCCGGAACGGTTCTTTGAAATACTCAGCCGCTGCGTTGACGAAGCGGACCGTGGCTATTTCAATCTGGCAGGATGAGCATATTGCCGTAATGCTCAGTGCGTATCCGCGTACCGGACAACCCCACCGCCTCCCGGCAGTACCCGGGGAAAGCCTCAAGTGAGAGCCTCAAGTGAGAGCCGGGAGCCATACTGCGGCACTCCGGAGTACACCTTACAGCCGTCAAGCCCTCCGGAATCAGAACCAGCCATACTCGAAGAGCCGGCCATGAATGAACTGCATTTGCGTGAAACTGCGGCGTTGGAGTTGGTTTCACCTATGACTCTACCGCAACGGGACGCCGGGATACCCCCATTATCGCCGGAGATATCCATCCATCCGGCGCGGGATATCAAATCGTGGCTGGAACTGTACGCAGCAGACGGCATCATATATTTCTGCGTTTGGGCGCAGCTGAGAACAGAAGCGTGATACGATCTGTATATCGGCTGCACCTGAGCCAAACCACATCACGCAGCGAGAAGCGCATCGGAAACGGTGCGCTTCTTTGCTGCAAAAAACAGGAGGTAAAGGAACGATGAAACGTAAAACGCTCAAGAAATCTTATCCAAGAGGTCGAAAGCGTCCATGTCTTTCTCCGGTGGGTCGATGTGCTTTTTCATCCCCAGCGGACACGGTGTCCCTTTCTCAGTTATTGCCGGTGATGAACGTAGCATTGAAAGAGCATTGCAATCAGAATTCTTCATGCTATAATATACCCACATCACTCGTGAGACTATGACTGACTGCGCTCAGACCAAAGGATAATTGGTGCACGGTTGTAAACGGGTGCAGAAGGAGGACTAAAGTCTATGACAAAGAAAGAGCTCGTTTCTTATGTGGCTGAAAAGGCCAATCTCAGCAAAAAGGACGCGGAAATAGCGGTCAATTCCGTATTTGACGGTATCACGGAAGCACTGAAAACCGACGGCAAGATCCAACTGGTCGGCTTCGGCAGTTTTGAAGTGAAGGAGCGCGCCGCGAGGATGGGCAAAAACCCGGCTACCGGTGAAACGATCGAGATCCCTGCCGGCAAAGCCCCTTCCTTTAAGGCGGGAAAGGCGCTCAAGGACACGATCAAGTAAAAACTAAATACAGCATCAGAGAGGACGGCTTGAGAAATCAGGCCGTCTTTTTCTATGCAAATTACAGGAGGTCATTATGAAAAAGATGAAAACAGGCATCGGCGTAATGCTGGCGCTATTGTGCTGTATTCTCATGTGTACAGGTTTTGTCTATGCTACCGGCGATGACACGGACGGCACGGAGCTTCAAGTCGCGCAGCCCGTCATCCTTGAGGTACAGCTTGGCCCCCAATGGGCGGGCGTTGAATTCCAGCTCAAGACGGATGCAGGCCTTTATCCGGGCACGATTGCCGTGGGGCAGGACGGGATTTTACGAACCGAGCTGGGCAATAGCGGCAGCTATGTCCTTTCTTGCCTGACATTAAATGCCGCCGTGCCGGCGCCGGGCGATATCCCAAGTCCTGATGTGACGCAACAAGAACAGGAGCCGCTGACAACAGGCAGTACAGAGAACGCGGATGCCGCTTCGCAGAATGTGCAAGAGCAGGATTCGGGCCGCCCTACCGTCGGCGGGATTCCCGTGATGCACATTATCCTGTTCGGCGGAGGGCTCCTTCTTGCGGCAGGTTCGCTGGTCGCCATGCGCTTTATTCGGAACAGGCGCCCATCAGAACGCTCGCCGTATGATCCGGACGATGAGGACGATGACGAGGATGAATACGAATATTGACATCGCCATTCTGGAGAGCGCGGGCAGTTTAGAGAGGTGTATCTTTCCTCCAGACCGGTTCTGAATTGCAAAATACAAAACTTTTAGAAATATTATAATAAAAAGATTAAAAACATTACTTTAGGGCTTGACTTTTGGATTCTGATATGCTAAGCTGTAACCGTGGCAGGGGCTTGCACTCAGGCTTTCAGTACTTCGGAAGAGCTCCCGGAGTTAGACTCTCCCCGCGGGAGAGAAACTGTTACGGATTTGCGCACTGAGCGATCCATACGGTGCAAGCCACAACTGAACTCATTGGCCGGAAAGCTGCTTTGATGACAGGAACGTGCTCGGTATGTAGAAACCGACTTTGCCGTCCTTGCTTTTCATGCAGTTTTCCGGCCTTTCTCTATATCCTGACGGAGGTGAAAGGACCGTGAAACACAAGAAAAAGAAGAAAGGAATCAACCCGTCCGCCATGCGCTGCCAGTATTGCGGCGGCACCGTTGTGCTGCGCTCCGCAGACGGCATCTACCATGAGAACCACAGCCATACCATGCTCTATGTTTGCAGCAATTATCCGCGGTGTGACGCTTATGTCCGCACCCATCCGGGCACGAATATCCCCGTCGGCACATTGGCTAACCGCGAGCTGCGCACGCTTCGGAATCAGGCGCACCACTATTTCGACCAACTATATCTGAGCGGTTTGATGAGCAAGCAGGACGCCTACCTGTGGCTGGCAGGGCTTCTGCAGGTACCGCTTTCCAAAGCGCACATTGGCTTTCTCGGCGAATATTACTGCAACGAGGTCATCGCCGAAAGCAAGAAGCTCCTGGAGCATCGCAGGAAACAACAGCCGTCCGGATTTCGCCCATGCAAAGGAGGCGAAGCATCATGACGCTTACACAACCCCAGCAGAGAAAAGTGGAGCAAAACCTCGGGCTGGTCGGGAAGGTGATCAAGGACAAGGTCCATAATCCCGGTCAAAACAGTATCTACAGTTACGATGACCTCTATCAGATCGGCTGCATTGGCCTCTGCAAGGCGGCATACAGCGATAAAGGCGGATGCTTCTCTACGTATGCATACAGGCTAATCTGGAACGAGATATGCACGGCGTTGATCTATGCCAACCGCCGGGCGGCAAAGGAGTGCGAACTGCTCCCGGAGGTGCTCGGGAAAGAAGATAGTTTAGACGAGCATCACGAACTGAGCATGATACTCGACCGGCTGGAGGCCAACGCTTCCGAGGCGATGGCGAAAGGCATCCGGGCGATCCGTCTCAGCGCCGAAGGCTATTCCCACGCGGAAATCGGCAGCATACTCGGGGAAAGCGACAAATGTGTCGCCGCCCGAATCTCCCGCACCAGGAAATATCTCAGGTCGCATCCGGACCTTGCGGCATTCTGATTTATGCACAATTGAAAACGATACAGCAAACCCTCCCTCCCCAGTATAAACACTGCGGAGGGAGGGTTTTGCGTTTTGGAGGAAGTTATGAAACTCTTCAAGAATAACCGCTGGCTGCTTATTCCGATCCTGTCCTCACTGCTGCTGCTTGTCCTTATGAAAACAGTGCTCTTTCTCGGGTATGTCCCGACTGAGTCTATGGAACCTACACTGAAGAAAGACTCATTTATTCTGGGGACACGGCTGTACGGAGATTTGACCGATGGGGATATTATCATCTTTGAACGGGATGGGCGGCTGCTTGTAAAGCGAATTACGGCATCCGGCGGCGAAGCTGTCATTCGGAATGGCATTACGCTGATTGTGCCGGAAAACTGTTATTATGTTCGGGGTGACAATGCCAACCACTCCTATGATTCCCGCTTCTGGTCGGACCCGTTTGTAAAGGAGAGCAGCATAAAGGCAAAGCTGCTGGGCTAATTCTAAATATAAAAGCACAACACCTGCGACAATTTAGCCTACATAATCGGTCTTGACCATGTTGGCGTCGGCGTACTGGCTGACCCATTCCATGCTCTCCGGTTCGCTCTCAAAGCCTGGATACAATGCGGGATAGCCAAGGCTCGTCCAGCGGAGGTTGCCGAGATAGCGGATGTAATCGCTGATCATTTGCCGGTTCAGCCCGGGGATGTCGTCGCCGATCACATAATGCCCCCATGCGATCTCCTGCTCCACGCCCTCGCGCATCATCTCGCGCAGCGCTTGTACGCTCTCGGCGGTGAACAACTCCGGCTGCTCCTTTTGCAGCTCCGTGATGATATTGCGGAACAGCCACAAGTGCGTGTTCTCATCGCGGTTGATGTAGCGGATCTCCTGCGCCGAACCGGACATCTTCCCGTTTCGGGAGAGATTGTAGAAGAACATAAAGCCGCTGTAAAAATAGATGCCCTCCAAAATATAGTTCGCCATCATCACGCGCAGCAGCGTGGGAGCGTCCTTCCGCTCCTGAAACTCGTTGTAGCAGTCCCCAATGAAGGTGTTGCGGCGCAGCAGATGCTCGTCCGTTTTCCATTGGTAGAGGATGTCATTGCGCTCCACGGGGGAACAGATGGTGTCGAGCATATAGCTGTAGCTCTGTGAGTGGACACACTCCTGAAACGCCTGAATGGACAGGCAGAGATTGACCTCGTTGGCGGTAATGTAGGCACCGATATTAGGCAGGTTCGCTGTCTGAATGGAATCCAAAAAGACAAGAAAACTCAGAATTTTATCGTAGGCGCTGCGCTCGGCTGACAGCAGGCGGGGATAGTCCTTCACATCCTGCGAGAGATTGATCTCCTCAGGGATCCAAAAGTTGTTCATGGCCTGCCGGTACCAGTCGCTGACCCACGCATACTTCATATTGTTGAAGTCGTTGAGGTTGGTGGTATTGCCGCCGATCATGCGCCGCAGGCGCACATCAGGGTCGCCCTCCGGGTTAAAGAGGGGCTTTTTCTTCAGTTCCGTCATGCTATCCTCCTTATGACGAGCAGCTTTCGCAGTCCTCGACCTCAAGGGCCTTGCTGCGGACATAGTAAATGGTCTTGACGCCGGCCCTCCACGCCTCCAAATACAGTCTGAGCACCTGACGCATGGAATAGTCGTTGGTGATATAGAGATTCATGCTCTGCGCCTGGTCAATATGTCTCTGGCGAAGGCCCGCGGCGCGTACCGACCAGCTTTGGTCGATGAGGTGAGCCGCCTTATAGTACCACCATGTATCCATAGAAAGCTCCGGAGCAACGCGGGGCAGCATGCTGCCCTTTTTTTCCTCTAAAAAGAATTTCTTCATAATTGGGTCGATGCCCGCCGACGTGCCGGAGAGGATGGATGTGCTGGAGGTCGGTGCGACGGCCAGCAGGTAGGCGTTGCGCATTCCCTGCACCGCCACCGTTTCCGCAAGCGCCTGCCACTTTTCGGAGGTATAACCCCGCTTTTCAAAATACGCGCCCGTCTGCCAATCGCTGCCCTCAAAGAGCGCGTAGCAGCCCTTTTCCCGTGCCAGTGCCGTGTCCGCCCGGATGGCGGCATAATTGATGCGCTCAAACACCGCGTCGGCGAAGGCAAGATGCTCCTCGCTCTCCCAGCGGATGCCGCGCTTTGCCAGCATGTGGTGATAGCCGCTGACGCCCAGGCCGATGCTGCGGTACTTCTGATTGGTAAGCCGCGCGTATTCCAACGGGTAGAAGTTGAGGTCGATCACATTATCCAGTGCGCGGATGGCCGTTTCCACCGTGCGTTCCATATAGGCCTCGTCCTCCACCGGCAGATTACCGAGAGACAGGCTCGCCAGATTGCAGACCACGAACTCGCCGGGGCGGGTGACCGTCACCACCACCGTATCGCCGTTCTCCGTCCGCACCGAGGTGCTGATATGCTCGATGGGCGCCATATTCTGCGCGATCTCCGTGCAGAGATTGGAGCAATAGATCATTCCCGTGTGGCCGTTTGGGTTCATACGATTTACGCTGTCGCGGTTGAAGGCGAAGGGCGTGCCGGTCTCCACCGCCGAGCGAAGCACCAGCCGCACGATGTCCTTGACGGTGACGCTGCGCTTTTCGATGCGCGGGTCATTGACGCAGTCCAGATACCGTTTCTCCCACTCCTCGCCCCAATAGTCCTCCAGCGCGTAGCCCTTGATGGTGAGGATCTCGTGGGGACACATGAGATGCCACGGCGCGTCTATGTTCTCCTCCGCCAGTCGCCAGAAGAGATCCGGATAGCACACGGCGGGAAACACGTCATGCGCCTTCATGCGGTCGTCGCCGTTGTTGGTGCGCAGTTGAAGGAATTCCGGCAGATCCCGGTGCCATGCGTCTAAGTAAACCGCCACAGCGCCCTGCCGCATCCCCAACTGATCCACCGCCACGGCGGTGTCGTTGACCAGCCGGATCCAGCGGATAACACCGCCCGCCGCCCCTTGAAAGCCGCGGATGGTGCTGCCTGCAGCGCGCACCTTACCGAAGTACATCCCCATTCCACCGCCGAATTTAGAGACCTTTGCGAAGTTGTCCAGCGAGCGGTAGATGCCGTCCAGACTGTCCGGCACAGTGTCCACAAAGCAGCTTGAAAGCTGATGGTAGGGCTTTCGTGCGTTGGACATGGTAGGTGTCGCCATCGTGACCTCCATACGGCTGAGCATATCGTAAAAGCGTTTTACCCACCCCATGCGGTCAGAGCCTTCGTTCATAGCAAGATGCAGCGCGATACCCAAAAACATCTCCTGCGGTGTTTCCAGCGGCACGCGGCTGCGTGTCTGGATCACATAGCGTTTGAGCAGCAGGTCAAGGCCGGAGTAGGTGAACAGCTCGTCCCGT